>Ga0123356_10005429_pt1 | contig 12974 bp, 10 predicted proteins | sample TergutEmb28metaG_2_FD_92546 | JGI IMG/M metagenome (GOLD analysis project Ga0123356, IMG submission 92546) | Embiratermes neotenicus P3 segment gut microbial communities from Petit-Saut dam, French Guiana - Emb289 P3 | ecosystem: Host-associated > Arthropoda: Insects > Digestive system > Gut ... | reverse complement strand
TACAGACACGCGCCACCGCTGCAGCTGCAAACCGGAACAGATTCAAAAATACATGGCCCGAATATCAGGCCCGCTGTTTGACAGAATAGATATACATACAGAAGTCCCCGCGCTCTCTTATGAGGAGCTTGCTCAAAAGCAGCCGGGACGGGATTCGGGGTCAATGCGCGATGAGGTGAAAGCAGCAAGAGCTATTCAGACAGAGCGTTTTAAGCAAAGTAAGAACATATTCTGCAACGCGCACATGGAGTCACGCCATATCCGCGAATATTGTGAGCTTGATTCATCAAGCCAAAATTTATTGAAGACGGCGATAGAAAAATTGGGTCTTAGCGCAAGAGCTTATGACCGGATTTTAAAAGTGGCAAGAACTGCGGCGGATTTGGCAAAATCAGAAAATATTGAGGCGGCTCATATTTCTGAAGCTATTCAATACAGGAGTATGGACAGGAAGCTTTGGACTAATGGTAATTTGAATAGTAATGCAGAAATAATAATGCAGAATGCAAAAATAAAAAGATAAAGAACTAAGCGTTTTCGCATTGCCAGAGGTGAGATAAACAATTTCTGCATTATTATTTCTGCATTCTGCATTATCTAAAAGTACATTATCCTTTTTCCGCCCTTAAACACGCTCACCCGTCTTGTTGATTCGGAGATTGCTATTGCGAGAGCGTCTGTTGCGGCGCTTATATTTGCCGCTGCTGTGTGCCTCGCTCCAAATCCTTTTTGTATCTGTTCGGAGCCGCCCTGCGCCTTGATAAACGCGCCTGAGGTGATAATAACCCCGTCCCCGCGTATTATAAACGTTCCGTCAATTTTTGCAAATTCCTTGATGGTAGCTTCAAGCCCAGGGTCAAGTATATTTTTATTTTCTTCTTTGTAACCGCCAAAAGGATTCACGACCATCTGCTGGCACGCTTTTAACACTTTTTCATGGTCGCCAAGGACAAAAAGCGTTCCAACCGGTTTGCCTTCCCGGCCTTCATAAGCGAGTTCGCTTGATATCTGTATGGCTCTTGAAAATACCTGCTGCTCAAGGTCAAGGGGTTTGGGTTTTCTGCCAAGCTTAAAAAAGAGTTTATAGTCGCGGGAATCCGATAATATTATTGTGTCAAGCTGATCTTTTTCCGGCGATCCAAGAACGCTCAAAACCTTTTTGTCTTTTTCTATTATACCCTGAGAGATGAGATATATCAGAGCAAGTTCTGTCTGATTTGTGCGGTTGGGAACCATAAAAGGCACATGGATTATCTCTTTGACGCCCGGTATTTTTTGAGAGGTAAGCGTTCTGTCTGAAACAACCATATAAAGCGGCAGTTTTTTATTGGGCTTGAAACTGAGAGTTGGCAGTTCTGTTGATGACGTATGATAAATCACGGCGCTGAGCGCAAGTTCTCCCGCAAGTTCATAAGCCTTGTGTATGACTTTTGCGGCAGGCACTTCCAAAGCGGCGCTTTTACGCCGTGCCGGGAGTTTGCTGCCTGTAAGAACGGAATATAATCTGGCGCTGCTGCGCGCGCTCAAAATAGCATTCATGCGCTCTTCATCGTCAAGGCGTTCCGCTGTCCATGAGAGAGCCTGAAGATGGGCGTTGCCGTCGCCTACAATAAGAACAACAAGTTTTACAGGAGTGTTGTCGTGCGTGTCATAAATAACCCCCTCACGGCTTAATCCGGCAGCTGCGACAGTACCTAAGAATCCAGGAATCCACGCGTGGGGAATCGCAAGCGTTTCATTGATACGCGTTGATACGAGCGCCTCTCTCTCTTTTACATGTTCGAGAATCGTCTCAACGGTAATGCTTGGCGCCTTCTTCACAATAAGCTTGGCAAGTTCCTCAAAAACCTCTTCCTTGCTCTTCCCGTGAAGAATAGTCGTTCGATTTAAACTGAAAAAACCTGCATATTCCATTTTTTTTAACTGTGATTGTTCTGACGCAGGATTTATCGTACTTGTCAACGGGTATGACAAATCATGCGTTTTTTTAATGTGATTATTGTTATGTTAAAAATGTTTGTGATTGGGTTGACCCAATGGAAACACGTTAAAGCCCATGTTAAACAGCTCTTCATGATTAAGAATGTTGCGTCCGTCAAAAATAAACGCCGGGCGTTCCATGCTTGAAAAGATACGCTTATAATCAAGTGTTTTGTACTCTTTCCACTCTGTCATAACGGCAATCGCGTGAGCGCCTTTTGCCGCTTCGTAGGGGTCAGCGGCAAATTCAATCTTATCCGCGTAATCCGCCAAATCAATCCTGGCATTATTAAGAGCCTGCGGGTCTGTGATCACTACTTTCGCGTGTTCTTCAATAAGCTGTTTTGCTACGTCAATAGCGGGTGATTCGCGCGTGTCGCCAGTGTCGGCTTTAAACGCAAATCCAAACAGCGCGATTTTCTTGCCTGCAACAGTGTTAAACATCACTTTCAACATGTTTTGAACAAAGCGGCGTTTCTGGTACTCATTCATGAGCACTACCCGTTCCCAATAGTCGGCCACTTCAGTTAGTCCGTAGCTTTGGCAAATATAAACTAAGTTAAGAATATCTTTCTGAAAACATGAGCCGCCAAAACCTACGCTTGACGAGAGGAATTTATTGCCTATGCGGGTATCCATACCAATAGCGCGTGACACTTCGGAAACATTTGCGTCTGTCTTTTCGCAAAGAGCTGAGATACTGTTGATGGATGATATGCGCTGGGCAAGAAAAGCGTTCGCTACAAGTTTTGACAACTCCGAACTCCATATATTGCTTGTGAGGATATTTTCTTTAGGTACCCAATTAGCGTAAATTTCAACAACTTCATTACGCGCCTTTATCCCCTCTGGGGTGAGCTGTGAGCCGATGAGTACGCGGTCGGGCTTTTCCAAATCTGAAATTGCCGTCCCTTCTGCCAGAAATTCTGGATTGGAGAGCACTTCAAATTTAATCCCTTTTTCATTAGCGTTGAGGATTCTCCCCATCGCTTCTGCGGTTTTTACAGGAAGCGTACTTTTTTCGATGATGATTTTATTTTCTGCCGCGACTTTAACAATGTTACGCGCAGTTAATTCCCAATATTGAAGGTCTGCGGCTTTTCCCGCTCCTTCGCCAAAGGTTTTAGTCGGCGTATTTACCGAGACGAAAATAATCTGCGCTTCTTTTATTGCAGCGTCTACATCCGTAGAAAAAAACAGGTTGCGTCCGCGCGCCTGCTTAACGACATCAAGGAGTCCTGGTTCATAAATGGGCAGATTGTCACTATTCCACGCGTTAATGCGCGCCGCGTTAATGTCAACGACAGTCACCTTATATTGAGGACATTTCGCTGCGATAACCGCCATAGTAGGCCCGCCGACATATCCGGCTCCGATACATAAAATATTTTTTGAAAATTTTGCGCCGCTCAACTAACTCTCCTTTTAAATATCTTCATTTTTAAAGTAAGTTATTTAATATAGTAAATGGAAATAAGGTTTTGGTTAAAAATATAGACGAAGAAGCACCGGTATTCACGCAGTCCGATACTTAATTGGCGCCTAAATATAAATGAAGGTTTGTTAACGCCTGCAAAGCAGCTTACATGTATCCAACATGATGATCTATATGCAGGTGATATTCACTGGTTTTAACTAAAAATTCCCATTCCCTCGTTTTTAGTCGCAACGGACAGGAGTTCTCTGTGCTGCCCCGGAGTTTTTATAAATTTCTTAATCGGGGTTATAAACAGTGCGAATCCGGTTGTTACGTCATTTATTGACAATTTTGATAATTTACTCAGTTTTACCAGCAGTCTTTTTGTTGCGCTTTCTTCTTCTAAAGCCGCCAGTTCAATAAATAGTTTAAACTCCCGCTGCGCTATTTCGCAGAGAATGGATTTCACTTCAAGAGAGTCCATTTTGTTTAGCGCAATATCACAGTATTGAATCTCTTTAAAGATAAAGAGATTTTTTTCACTTGATTGCTGCGCAGCGCCTCTTAGTTTTTCGTTCTCTTTTTCAAGCCTTATGTACTGCTCTCTTTTACGTGAAGCTAAATAGAGCAAAAAAAGTTTTTTCGCCTGATCTTTACAAAGCTTTGCTTCATAAGAGTAAAGTTCGGCTGATTCAAGAAGACGTTTTAGATAAAATGAGAGAAAATCGTTATAACGGCCGTTATCCATCTGTATACGAACTCCTGTAATGGCTTATAATTGGTGATACCTATGTGAAGTGTTTGGTAATAGATATCAAAAAATGTGCCATTCATAAAAACAGATGAAAACGCATTTTGGGAAAGAGATTTTCTCATTTTTGGTAATAAAAATTCTCAATGATGGGAATTTTCTGATTTTGATTTTTACACAGCAGCAGTCTGCTGCATTTTGTCAAGTTTACGGTACAGAGAAGAAAGTGATATACCAAGCGCGCTGCTTGTTTCGTACTTATCGCCGCCAAAGTGCTTGAGCGCTCTCACGATGTGGCGTTTTTCAATTTCATCTATGTTCCAGACACCGGGTGTTTCATCATTCTCATTCTCTTTTGTATGCGTGCAGGCAGCACTTTTTTCAAGCCCTGGAAAATGCTCTCTTGAAAGCGGTTCGCCCTGAGCAAGCAAGAGCGCCCGTTCAAGCATATTGCGCAGCTCGCGGATGTTACCTGGCCAATAGTAATGTACAAGCGTATTTATAATCTCTTCGCTTAGAGGGAAGTGAGCGTAGCCAAAGCTTAGAAGCGTGTGTTTTAACAGGCCGATAAGGTCATCTTTGCGCTCCCGCAGCGGCGGCAGGCTTATTGGAAATATACAGATTCGGTAATAAAGGTCTTTGCGAAAAGAGCCGTTGTTTGACGCCTCAGTCAAGTTACGGTTTGTTGCGCAAATAAGCCGAAAATCACTTGTCCGCAGCTTGTTTTCTCCAATACGGCGGTAAGATTTCTCCTCAATAGTTTTTAACAGTTGAGTTTGAACCTCAATATCCATATCTCCGATTTCATCTAAAAACAGTGTGCCGCCGTCGGCTACTTCAATAAGGCCCGCGCGGTCTTTTATTGCAGATGTAAATGAACCCTTGGCGTGCCCAAAGAGCTCACTGCGCAAAAGTTCTCCCTTGAGGCTTGAGCAGTTTACTTCCACAAACGCTTCTGATTTGCGGGAGCTGTGGTCGTGAATCCAGCGTGCAAGTACGCCTTTACCGGTTCCGGTTTCGCCGTGCAGAAGCACTACGGTGTGGTTCATTGCGGCTACGTTTGCGTATTGAATCACCTTTTGTATTATAGGGCTTGTGCCGAAATGAGGTTCCCCTTTTTGAAGCGCAAGCCTCTGGTGAATCGAGTCTCTCTTGCGCAGCTCCTCAAGCTCAATGCTTTTGGAGAGGGTTACGCTGAGTTCATCCATGTTAACCGGTTTAGTTAAAAAGTGATGTGCGCCAAGTTTTATCGCTTTAACAGCGGTGGGAATATCGCTTACTCCGGTTATTACGATAAGCGCAGTGTTTTCATGAGCGCTTCTAAGCTCCGCAATCCAATCCATAGCGTTGCCGTCAGGAAGTTTCAAATCAAGAAGAATAGCGTCAAAATGTTCAGACGCAGTTTTTTCCTTTGCCTCTTTGAGGCATTTACAGCTGTCTACAGAGTAGCCGGCTTTACTCAAATATCGTGAAAAACCAAAAATAGTTGCTTCTTCATCGTCAACTAACAATATCTTAGGCGTTTTCATAATTCAAAGCTCCCTTATGCCTTACGCATTTTTGTTTAAACATATATGATACTGCCGAGAGCTTGCCTTCAAAGCGGGCAATTAGTTACTGCTGAGAAGAAAAATGTAAAACTGAGAGGTACTGCTGTGAGAAGAATAAAATAATATCCGGTACGCCTGTGTGCATATAGAAAACGTAAGCAAATTTTGACCCGTTACTGTTGCTGCCCAAATGGAGTCATAAGCGGCAATACAGCTCAATAGAACAGGTTAGGTTTTCGAAAAATGAATCTCAAAACTCAAAATCAACAGCAACAGACCCTTCGCGTATTGCGTGCATCAGTTTTTTCACAGGCTGATGCGCGGGATGCGCCTGATAAAAATCGAGCGCAGCCCTGTCTTTCAGTGTACAAATCAGGGCTATATCGTAGCTGCGTTCGCTGCTTAAAAAATCAGCGCCTGCCTCTAAATCAATCAAACCCTCAATTTTACCTTTCATACCGCGCAAAGCGTCAAGAGCAGCTTGTCTGTCTTTTTGATCTTTAAGCTTAAATAAGACTATATGTTTTACCACGGTTCGCTCCTTGTTTAATACTTCCTTAACACCTCAAGCACCGGATTATTTATTCTCTCAGGATTATTATACTGAGGCAGCTTCTCGTGAAGCTTTTCCCCGGTAGAGATTATCCCGAAATCCAGATTTTTATAATTCCAGTATGAAAACCCAACTTCCATCTCCTTTAATACGGAAAGCAAATCATTATACCACGCAAGCTGAGCGTTAAGTTCTACCGGAGTGTATACACCGAACTCATTACAGATTATTGCCGCATTATACTTTTTTCTGAACGCGTTGACAGGTTCCATCTCTTGCATGAACCGGTTTCTGTCCCATTTACCTTTTGACAGCACAAGACCGTATTTACGGGTGAAACCCGGCCCGTAATCAGACGGATAAGTGCGCGCAATCTGTATTTCCGGTTCGTTAATCATCCACGGAGCGAACTGATGAGTGAACAGAAGCGGCTCGTAAAAGTGTACGCTGTAAATAACATTGTCATCTTCAAACGGCGTAAGCTCATTAAAAGTGCTTGGCCAGTTCCACATATTGGAGCCTGTTACAATGGTTGACTTAGGAGCAAATTTGCGAATTTCTGCGCACAGCTGGTCTTTAACCTTGTTCCAAATCTGTGCAGTCGGCGCTACAGGTTCATTGAGTGATTCAAAAAGCACATGGCCTTCGCCGCCGTAGCGTTCCGCTATATAGGCCCATATTTTTTTCGCTTTGTTAATGTACGCATCATCTGCGAAAAGTTTTTGAACAGGGCTTTTTGTGCTGTCTGCGAAGTCGTGACCCGGACACTCGTGAAGGTCAACCATAAGCTTGAGACCGTTATCTTTTGACAACTGTACAGCTCTATCAAGATTTTTGATTCTGCTATCTATTGGTTTTTCATTATCATCAAAAAACAGATAGGAATCTACCGGAATACGCACATGGTCAAATCCCCATTTTTTTACATTTGCAAAATCACCGTTACCAATAAAAGTTTCCATGTGTATATCTATGCCGGGAAACTTTTCCGGGTCTTTTTCTTCTATAGCGTCTATTTGGCTTAGCCATCCGCCGAAATTTAACCCGCGCATTCTTGTTGCGGTCATTTAACCATCTCCAGTCTCTTGTTATAAGTCAATCAATTTGTAAACAAGACTATTTCCGATTTCTCTAATTCAATGTTACCTTTGTTTTCGGCTGGTTTGCTTTTTTCGTCGAAAACTTTGTGTACGCGCTTAAAGTCTGTGAAATTAGAAGGAATCTCATCCCTGTGCACTGTACGTTTGTTGTGCCAGTCTTTATTGATGAGTACGCCTACACGTTCCGAATTGTCATCGCTTTTCTTTTCAAGGAATAGAAGGTCCCAATCGTACCCGCTCATAGCACTCCACTGTCCTTCGTCGCAAAGCGTTTTTGAGGCTAACTTCACACCGTTTACATGGGCTATCCACGCGCTTAAATCCCAACGCGGTGCGGCCATGTCAGACGGGCGTGTGTTTACTACATTTACCTGCTTGGTTGCGCCATGCTCATATCCTACAGGCATCAAAAGTCCTTTTGAAAAAATAGCCGAAAGCAGGTAACGGTTCTTTTGCATCTCAATAGTTCCGGGGTCATCTGCGGCAAGCCGTGTTGTATCATGCGATTCGGGAAAAGAGATAGATGGGGCGATGTGGCGGAAGCAGCTGTGCTGGTCAAGGCACCAGGGGCCTTCAAAATTCCACCATTTGCTTGAGTTGCACAGGAAGTCAAAACCGGCGCCGTTGAGGTCTATAGTTTGTTCAACAGTGCAGCCAAGGCTCTCGGCGATAAATATTGCGCCCGGTTTACGTTTGCGTGCGCTTTCTATGAGAGGCGTCCACATCATTTTCGGAACTTTATAAGCAGCGTCGCAGCGAAAGCCGTTTATCCCCATCTCCTGATAGAAAGCAATCATATCGTCCCAGTATTTTTTCATCCCTTCAAAATCGCTGTTGTTTTCGAACTCTATTTCGGAAAGGTCTCCCCACACAGTTACGTTTGAAGGATTAGCGGGGTCAATCGCAAAAGGGTGTACGATTTGTCCATTCCCATCGCGTTTGTACCATTTCGGATGTTTTTGAATCAGTCCGCACTCATTTGCTGTGTGGTTTATCACCAAGTCCATGTACACTATAATGTTGCGGTTTTTGCACTCGTTTACAAAGTTTTTAAGAGGTGTAAAGTCATCACCCTTTGCGCCTGCAGGCAGAAACTGAGTGTTAAGCTTGTAATAATCTTTCACCGCGTACAAACTTCCTGAACCCCCAACCTCGTGGAATGGGTTTACAAACACGGAGTTAAACTTCATTGCGGCAATCGAGTCAAGCTGTTTACTCCAGTCGTCAATGGTCTTAAAGAGACGCGGGAAGAGATTGTAAATTAATGGGGGTGTGATTTTGTTTTGCATTTTACTTCCCATCCTTTTTTAAAATTTTTATTAGAGATTGCTTATAAAACGCAGTTTGGATTTGCGATTTTTGGAAAGATATCTATAAATTCTATATTATTTACTTAAATTTTGCCATAAAATAATTTTTTATGACGATTTTTCTGTTTTTAATGAATTGCTCTTATACCTGAAATAAAGAAAAAGGTCTGCCGCCACCAAAGCCAAATTAAGCGCATATAGATAAAGCACCCAGTCCATTGAGTAAAGGATTTTATGGACGAGGCCGCTCGCGTATCCAAGAATTACAACAAGCATAAAAAGCGGGCTTTTGCCGGATACGGTTTTTGTCCGTAAAGATTTAGCTATGGATATCGGCCAGCCCAATCCGAAACATACAAGCATGATTACTTCAAAAATACTCATAAGCCCGTCCTTTATCTAATGCAGAAATAATAATACCTACCACATCTGAACAGAATTTTGTATTATCTTTTCCACAAGATTTTTCACTGCCTTACTTCTGCCGTACTGCTCATTTTCGGTTTGGAAATCATAAGTTCCTTCACCGGAAACATTGCCTTTATATATGGACTGTCCTCTTCTGTTGTCAAAAAACTCTACATCTGCCGATATCCGTACTATGTAAAACTCCACATTTACAAGATCACCGCCTCCGCCAAAAGTATGCGGACTATTGGCATATTTTGTCACAGCGCCGCTTATAGTGGCGTCTGCATTCTGGTTAGCCGGACGCAGCTGACTTTTAAGAATCTCTTTTGAGAGTTCTGCGGTTATTTCATCATCTATCCCCGGCTCTAATGATGAGTTGGCGAACACCGGAATCTCAACAGTTTTGATATGGCCGGGGAGCGTAGAGCCGCTGAAAGAATAGATAGAACAGCCAACAAAAATAAAGGCGGCTACTGATGTCAAAAATCCTAATTTTAAAAATCTCATGGAAGATCCTCAAATGGTTCGTAAGTTATGTTAGAATCGTTTGTTTGCGAATCAGAATTTGATTCTGATTCAAAAAAGTTACGCATCTTCTCAATCATTGCATTGATACTTGAAAACTCATTAATAGAAGAATCAATAGCGCGGACAAACTGTTTGCCGTAACCTTTTGTTACTATTCTATTGTCAAGCACGATAAGAGCGCCTCTGTCTGATGCGCTGCGTATTAGACGCCCTGCGCCCTGACGAAATTTTATAATAGCCTCCGGCACTGAGTAAGCGAAAAAAGAGCTTCCGTAAAGAGTTTCCATTCTCTGACCCAGCGCCACTGTAAGCGGGTGCGTAGGAACTGGGAAAGGCAGCCTTGGGATGATTACCACTTCACACGCTTCACCCGGCGCGTCAATCCCTTCCCAAAAAGAATCTGTGCCAAGAAGTATCATCCCTTTTTGCGCCTTGAACTGATCAAGCATCGCGTTTCTGTTTCCGCTGAATCCCTGCGCAAGCAGCTTGCTTTTATCAATGTCTGTTCTTGATTTCAAATTAGTGTAAACATTGTTAAGCATTGAGTTGGATGTAAACAGTACGAGTATGTTTTTGCTTAATTTTGAGTGAACATTTGCGACAGCTTCCGCTACAAACGGAGCAAAGGCGGGATTATCAGGTTCTGGACACTCTCTTATAGCGCCAAACAGCATTTGATTCGCGCTGTACGGACTTGGTAAAACCATTGAAGAAGTACGGCCGCCAAAAGTGTTAAGACCCGCGCCGCGGTTGAAATATTCGGTTGACCCTTGAGCCGCCAGTGTCGCTGATGTAAAAACAACCGCTCCGCTGCACCGCTCCCAAATTTGTGAAAGTAAAGCGCTTATGTTAAGCTGAACTCCGCAGAGTTTCGTCCATTTTTTTTCGTGATTGCCCTCTAACCAAAAAACATGGTCTTCTGTTTTCGCGCCTGTAAGGTATTGCAAATCTGCCCTGAGCTGTGAGGTGTATTCCGAACAGAACTGCGCAGCTCCGCGCAGTTCCTCTGCGTCTTTTCCTTCCGGCATTGCAGACAGAGTCTGTTTGAGGCGACTGAAAGTGTCTTTCATATCAGATAGAGTCAGATCAAATACAGCAGTTTCATGAAGCTGTTTCAGCGACTCTTCGTTGATTCCTATCTGGTAATCAGCTTTTGATTCAGGAGCGGTGTTAGACGCCCACGCGCTAAGTTCGCTTAGAAAATCACCGGAACGTTTTCTAAGGTGTTTCAAATGTGATTTTATATCTTTTTCAAAAGACGCGATTTCATTAGATTCTTTACATGAAGAGATACCATGCAGTAAATTTTGAATCTGATCAACAAACGCGTTCATACGGTTTGTATCAAGCTCAGTACGCAAATGCTGATGTCCGCTTGATTCAAGATGATGCGCTTCGTCAAATACAATTGAACCTATCGGACCAAGAAAAGAGCTGTTTGAACACACGTCAGAATAAAAAAGCGCGTGGTTAATTACAACGATGTGCGACCCTTGCGCAAGTGAACGCGCTCTGTGCAAAAAGCAGCTTGAAAAATAAGGACAGCGCCGTCCAAGACAATCCTGGCCATCGGAAGAGATAAGATTCCAGACTTTAAAGAACCACTTCGGGTTAAAAAAAGTCTGTTCCTCAATGTCGCCTGTTTTAGTAGTTTGCGACCATACGACAAGAGGTAAAACCGCGTTGCGTTCCCTTGGAGAGATATTTCCCGCCTCACCACGCAGCAACTTATAAAAACGGTTACGGCAGAGATAGTTGTTTCTCCCCTTAAGAGTAGTAAAACGCAAATCTCCCCCGCTAAGCGCGGCAGCAGTTGGAATGTCTTTACTAATGAGTTGATCCTGCAAATTACGGGTATGAGTAGAAATAATCACCCTGCAATTATTCTTAAGAGCGTGCTTAGCCGCAGGAACTAAATAGGCAAGAGACTTACCTGTTCCTGTCCCAGCCTCAACCACAAAAAACTCGCTTTTGTTAAGCGCATCCATCACCCCCGCAGCCATCTTTAACTGTGATTCACGGGGCGCGAGCGAACTGTCAGAAAAAAGTCCTTCTATTTCTGATGAATCAATTTCCAAAAACGATTCCGGTAAGTCAAGCTTAAGCGGTTTATCCGCAAATGGTAAATCAGCTTTGAGGTATATTCCGTATCTTGTGGCGCCAAGGGTTTTTGTCATGAGCGTTTTAAAAAGTCCGCCTGGCGCACACGCGGCTAATGCCTGACGGATTTCAAGCGGAAAATCCGCCAATTTAGGTACAAGCCGGCAAGCCACTTCCCCCGAAGCTTTCGCGTCATGCAACGCGCGGTGCGCGTTACTAAGCGGCACACCAAGCGATTCGCATACAAATTTTAACGAAAAACGTCCTATGGGCTGGAGCAGTACGCGCGATAGAAGCGCCGTGTCAAGCTGCTGCGGCGTTATCGTTTGAAATGCTGCGCGTTTGAGTTCCTCATTTATAAAGCTATGATCGAACTCTATCTGATGTCCGCAAATCGGCAGGGTTCCAATAAATTCCACAAGCGATGATGCGATATCAGAAAACTTGGGCGCGTCTTTGACGTTGTCATTATTGATAGACGTCAACTGTGTTATATGTTCAGGTATCAAAACGCCGGGATTGATAAATGTTGAAAATTCCTTCTCAAGTTTACCGTTAATAAACCGCGCAGCTCCAATTTCAATCACGCGGTCTTTTTTGAATTCAAGCCCTGTAGTCTCAACATCAATCGCTACAAAATCTGGAACTGTGAGCGGCACCGCAGCGCTATTATTCTCCGGTAGATTCTTATTGACAGACTTCACATCTTTGAATTTACCGCTTTTTGGAGCGGCCTTGTTCTTTTTAGCTTCGTTGAGAAGTTCTTTTTTAGAGCTGTCGGGCAGCAGGTCAAAGAGTCTTGGCATTTTTTACAGGAGCTTTCTGTATTTTTGGTACACTGGAGCTAAAACGTACTGCCGAAGCCGCCGCTTCCGCGGGCTGTTTCTGAGATTGTTTCGTTTTCGTTGAATATAACTTCCTCAATTACCCGCGCGGGTACTAATTGAGCTATGCGTTCGCCCCGGCGTACTGTAAATGGGTCTTTTCCGTGGTTGATTAAAATTACTTTTACTTCACCGCGGTAATCTGAATCTATTGTACCGGGAGTGTTAAGCACAGTAACGCCGTGTTTTAAGGCGAGTCCGCTTCTTGGACGTACTTGAATTTCAATTCCAAGCGGGATTTCAAAACATAAGCCTGTGGGGATTAAAGCGCGTTCTCCGGGGGCGATAGTCTCGTCCTGTTCAACCGCGGCGCATACGTCACAGCCGCTTGATCCGGGGGTCATGCGCTTGGGTAATGGGAGGCCCCCGCCGTGCGGGAGCCTCTTTACT
>Ga0123356_10005428_pt1 | contig 12974 bp, 9 predicted proteins | sample TergutEmb28metaG_2_FD_92546 | JGI IMG/M metagenome (GOLD analysis project Ga0123356, IMG submission 92546) | Embiratermes neotenicus P3 segment gut microbial communities from Petit-Saut dam, French Guiana - Emb289 P3 | ecosystem: Host-associated > Arthropoda: Insects > Digestive system > Gut ... | reverse complement strand
TAATATATGAGTCCGGGCGATGAAAACATCGATTTTATGCGTATTATGAATTTGACTGAAGACAACAGCGGTTTCATACGCAGATTATTTATGCGGCATGTCCGCCCGGGAGTTATTTCGCAGGTTGTGTCAACATTGGGTCCCATTGTGTGCGGTGTAATCGCAGGAACGGTTTTCGGTAAAACAGGTCTTGCTGTTGTCGGACTGTTTTCTCCGTTTTTCTTTCTTGCAGGTTTTTTCGGGACAATCATTGCAAGCGGTTCTTCTACTTTGGCAGCAAAATATATTGCACAAAATAATGATGACCGGGTTACCGGAATATATACGTTGGCATTACTGTTTTCCGTGTTGTGTGCAGCAGTGTTGTTTTGTGCCGGACTGCTGTTAAAAGCTCCGATTTTATCGTTACTTGCAGGAGACGGAGAACTGCTTGAACCGGCTTCCCGGTTTTATATGCCGTCACTGTGGTACACTTGTTTCACCATAATTGTATATATACCGCTATTCTGGTCACGTCTCTTGGGAAAACCCTCCATAGCAATGGTTTTAACTTTTACAATAACAGGTGTAAGCATTATTCTCGGTGTATGGTACACATATGGTTTGGAGTATGGAATCGAAGCTCTTGCAATAGCGCAGGCATTAGCACTGGGACTGTCTGTATTTGCTTCGCTTATACTCATTTATTTTTCTGATAACGGTATAAAGTTTAAGATACCGAATCAAATAAGAAATGATACTATTGATTTAATAGTTGCCGGCAGTCCTCCCGGTCTCTCGCGCCTGTACCGTTTCCTTGCTTTGCTTTTAGTAAATGCTGTACTATTAAATGTATACGGGACAGAAGCTGTTGCTGTTTTTGGTGTTTTAAATATGCTGCTCAGGTTCGTCACAGCTCTTGCAAACGGTATTTCCGGAGTTCAAATGCCTATAGCAAGTGTATTACGCGAGGAACGTGATATAGTAAGCCTCAGACAGCTTGGACGTATTTCATTTACATTCGGCAATGCAGCGATTTTGCTTCTCTCTGTTGCCGTTTTAATATTTCATCAAGCAGTCGCCGCAATTTTTAATATAAGCGGTGCAATGTTTTATACAGCCTTGGTTTGTTTTTGTATATATCTTCCGTTTTATATGAACGGCAGTTTATTTATTTCCTGGTATACCGCAGTAAGGCGTGTTAAGCTTGCAAATATTATTACATTTGCTCAAGATATACTTTTCCCGTCATTGCTTGTGCTGCTAATAGCATATATTATAAATACCGTTCCGGTATGGATACATCTGCCCGCTTCGGGTATATTGGCGGCAATTCTCTTAATTATTACACGAAAAGCGGGAAAAACGGAGAATTTTGCCACAGGCACGGATTTAGCATTTTCTGTAGAGCGAGAACCGGATAAAGCAAGCGAAGCGTCCGCTGCGGTCGGGAATTTTTGCGAGGAGTGTGGTTTGGATAAACGGCAGTCAATGCTCCTTTCCATGGCGATAGAGGAAATGGTGGTTTTGATCGCCGGGCAAAACCCCGAAGGCGATAATATCTCAATACGGCTTACAAAATTTGAAGGTGGTCTCGTTCTTAGATTGCGTGATTCCGGAAGTCGTTTTAATCCTGTCGGTTATTATACACAGCGATTAAATTCCGCAGAAAATATTGAAGATAATATTGACCTTATGGGTATTAAATATATAACCGAAGCTGCTGAAATTGTTTATTACCGTGAAACATTCGGCGTAAATAATTTGGTAATTATTATATAATATGAAAGAAAAATCTGCTAAAATCAAAATCAGACCTCCCGAACCTGATGAATACGCACAGGTTATTAAGTGTATTACAGAAGCGCGAGGAGCCGGCTATTACAGCAAGGAGTTTTATGATATTGAATATTTAAGCTCCGGGGAACATGAAATATATTCTGCATTTGATGATAACGGAATCATGGTCGGTGTTACCGGAATATCTGCTTCACCGTTCGAAACCGAAAAGTCAATGTTATCACTACTCAACATTCGTCCGCAATATACAGGAAAAGGTATCGGTTCCGAGTTACTCTGCTACTCGGTTGATTTATTGCAATCAAGGGGAGCCGGCTCGGTAAAGGGACAGGTAATTACCCGCTATACATCAATTCAAAAGGTTTTGGAGGGGTTGGGTTTAAAACCGACGGGAATACTGCCCGATATCCGCGACGGACGAAATGCCGTACCGCCTGCACAGGGAAAATGCAGTTTGGCTGTTTATGTCCGCAGCTTTTCAGCAGTCAAAACAAAGAAAATTTTTATTCCCGGGTATACTCTGAATATAGCCGAAATAATCTATTCCGATTTAGGAAAAACAATTTCAATCTGCACAGATGGTGCTTCTGCTTCAGCAAATGAAATCAAGCAAATTTATGATCCGCATGATGATGTTTTGTTATCGCAGGTAAAAGAATGCTCCTTTGATTTAGCTGATCATCTTGACAACCTGTCAATACAACATCACTCCTTAGGCAATAAAACAGAGCTTGTTTTCTTAAATCTATGCAGTCCTTCGGCAATTTGCGGGTTTGAGTCATTAAAAAATAAAGGTTATGTATTTTGCGGATTAAACCCGCTTGGAGATTTTGAAAACGCTATTTTCTTCAGAGGTAAATCCCGTTCGGAAAAACCGGAAATGACAGAGAGATTGACATTACTTTATAACAGTCTCAGTGAGGTGGGGTATCTTGAACATACATAAAAAATCCGTATCAAAAAAGATTCGAAGACAAGTGCTTATAAGCTCTGTAATCGCAGCTCTTGCAGTTTGCCTTGCGGCAATTGTATGCATTCTTATTATGCGAGCAAGTGTTATAGGGACAAGTGCACGGTTAGGCGCAGCTGCCGCTGATGACAGTAAGATTGCTCTTGAACTGCAAATGCGCGAATCTTTGCTTCGTCTTGCTGTTAATAAAGCGTCAATAAGTGATGAGCAGCTTGAAGCGGTCGCAAGAATGGTTACTGTTGTTTCGGAAAATGCAACATCGGTCGTTTCCAATCGCGAACAGTTTTTACCGCAGCCGCCCTCTTTTCCTCATCCTTCAAACGGCGGAGTAACCGTTGCACAACTCCGGCTGCCTGAGGATGTCAGTTTTGAATCGGTTGAAAGAGACATCGGTTTGCTTGGCAACTTATCGGCATTACTTGAAAGTCAGCATGATACACTTGATTATGTCGCATCTGTTTATATCGGTTCGGAACGTGGTGTTTCCATTTCCGCAGATAAGGATTCCGATAAAAAAACAAGTATTTTTGACCCGCGTTTGAGACCTTGGTATAACGCGGCAAAAGATGCCGGAGCTCTCACCTGGACAGAAGTTTTTATTGATACTTCGGGACGCGGTCTCGGCATTACCTGTGCCATGCCGTTTTTCGGCGCAAACGGTGAATTATTCGGCGTAGCCGGTGCCGGAATGCTGCTCGATACACTTAAGGAAATTGTAGTTCAGGCAAGACAGGGTGAAACCGGCTATGCCTTTATTGCCAATCAGCGCGGAGACATGATTATTTCCGATATGATGGCAATTGTTGACGATGAAATCGTGAGCCGAAATCTGACCGATATTTTACCCGCAGATGTAGCGGAAAAAATTTTAGACGGTCAGACGGGAATCAGCCGTGTCTTAATTAATAATACCGAGTGTTTTATCGCTTATACCTGCTTGCATACTCTCCCGTGGAGCCTGTCGGTTGTTATGAGTGTTGATGAAGTCATTTCTTCTGCTCTTGAAAGCGAACAGCATATCATTAATCTTACGAATGATGCCGTCGCCGGTATTGACCGTATGATTTTGATTGTAATCGGTATTTTTGCCGTTGCTCTTATTGCGACGATAATCGGTAATGTTATTCTTGCTCAGAGAATGGCAGCGGGGCTGGCAAAGCCGATAATTGAGCTCAGTGAAGGTGCGGGAATAATCGGTGCCGGGAATCTTGATTATCGCTTAGATGTCAGAACCGGTGACGAAATAGAAGCACTGTCCGATGCTTTTAATACAATGATTGATAATATTAAAAGAATCACTGCCGAACAGGAGCGTATAGGCGCTGAGCTTGATGTCGCAACAAAAATACAATGCAGTATGTTGCCGAGTATTTTCCCGCCGTTTCCCGATAGGAAAGAATTCGATATTTATGCGAGTATGCGTCCGGCAAAAGAGGTCGGCGGTGATTTTTATGATTTCTTCTTTATTGACCGTAATACGCTTGCGATTGTAATGGCAGATGTTTCCGGAAAAGGAGTTCCCGCTGCATTATTTATGGTTATTACCAAGACATTATTAAAAAGTTATGCGCAAAGTGCCGCTTCGGATGATACGGGCACAGGTCTTGTAAGCCCAAAAGAAGTTTTTGAAGCAGTTAATAATATCCTTTGCGAAAACAATGATGCCGATATGTTTGTCACTGCTTTTATGGGATATTTCGATATAGTTAAAGGGACATTTACGTACGTAAATGCAGGGCATAACCCTCCGCTTGTAAAGCGCTGCGGAGGTAATTATGAGTGGCTTGAAACCAAACCGTGTTTTGTCCTTGCGGGAATGGATGACATTGTATATAAACAGGATGAAATTACACTTGATTACGGTGATATGCTTTTCCTTTACACAGACGGTGTTACGGAAGCAATGAATGAAAAGCTTGAATTATTTTCCGACCCGCGTCTTTATGTAACGATTAATAAATATGCCGATGCCGCGCCAAAAGAGCTTTTATCATCGCTTTTAAGAGAAATAGACCATTTTGCCGGAAATGCCGAGCAGGCAGATGATATTACAATGCTCGCATTAAGATATGACAGGCATGCGGATAAATTCTTTGATTTATAAAGGGATATGATCATGAAAGAAAAGGATATATATAAAGGAAATATCCGGGAAGCGCTGAGAAGAGAAAAAACCGTTGCACTCATCCAGTTTTTAAATGAGTTGTTGGATTTGGTGGTTTTATCGATTCTTGCGGTTTTAAGCCGCTCACTAATCCTTATGGCAGGTGCCGTAGGTTCGGTCAGCTTGCTTATTCAAGCAGGAGTCATTTTCATGATTTGCAAACGGCTTGCCAAGAACGAAAGCTATGAATATGACTACGGGATGGGTAAATTTGAATCATTCGGAGGATTTGTTGCAAACCTTCTTATGCTTATCGGGCTTATTGCCGTTCTGTTTACTACAATTATTATTTTATTTAACCCCTCACAGCCGGATGAACTCCTTTTATGGGCAGTTATCGCCAAAGGGGTCAGTACATTGGTTGACATCATTTTGTTTTATAAGCAGAAGAAAATTAACTCATTGGCTTCAAGCAAGCTATTTGAAGCCGAAGATCATGTCCTGCGCAAAAACATTGCTTTCGGGTTTATTTCTTTATCCGCAATCGCCGCATTGTACATATTTCGCTATTTCCAAGGCATTGTTTATATTGAGTTGGGTTTATGTTTGGTATATTCCGTCATTATGATAGTTAAGCTTATAAAGCCGTTAAAATTATGCGCATTTGATTTATTGGATAAAACCTTGGATGAGGATATTCAACTAAAAGTAATGAAAGCTATGGCAGCCGGGAATGATAAATACGAACATTTTGAAACAGTTAGAACAAGAAGCTCGGGGCAAAAGGTATATATCGACTTACTTATCGGATTTGACAAGGATAAAACAATTGAAGAAGTAACAAAATCGGTTGATGAGCTTGAAGCACTCGTTAAAGCTGAAATCCCCAACTGCGTTGTTTCCATCGTTTTAACCAAATAAAATGTTCGAAAATCATACCTGTATTTGACGGACCGGTTTTATATGTGTAAAATAGCAAAGCGATATCAACAGAAGGGAATAATCCGATATGAAAAAAGTTATTATTTTAATTACATTGGCGTTATTTTTATTTATTGCACTAACAGGGTGCAGTTTATTCAACTCGGCTACGGAGATTGTCATATACCACACAAATGATATGCACGGCCGTGTTGTCGGTGACGAAGAGTATGTGATAGGGTTAGATCGTATTGCAGCTATTCACAACAATACTCCTAATTCAATTTTGGTTGATGCGGGCGATACCTTGCATGGTTTACCGATAGCTACAATCAATGGCGGTGCGGATATAGCAAAACTTATGAACGCAGCAGGATATACAGCAATGGCTTTGGGAAATCACGATTTTAACTACGGATGGGAACGGTTGCCCGATTTGCGTGAAATAGCGGGATTCCCATTTCTTGCATCTAACGTTACATTAAACGGAGCGGATTTTCTTGACGATACTTATATGATTGAAGTTGACGGTGTTAAAATCGGATTGTTTGGTATAACCACCGAAGCGACATCACATTCGGCAATGCCCGAGTTTGTCAGCGCAGTCACTTTTTCCGACCCCATCCTTACAGCACAAACAAGGTCAGAGTATTTACGGAATAATGGTGCTGTTATAATTATTGCACTATGTCATTTAGGAGACATTCATTACAACGGAACTCTCTCGATCGATCTTGCGGAAGAAGTTCCGGAAATTGATGTTTTAATCGACGGGCACAGCCATACCGAACTTCCCTACGGGTTTGATGTAGGTAATGTTTTAGTGGCACAAGCCGGAGACTACGGTAATCATCTCGGCAAGGTTACTGTTTTTGTCAGAAACGGTAAAATCACATCAAAAATCGCAGAGCTTATATCTGTACGGGAAGCTATGGAAACTGCTCCCGACGAAACAGTTTCTGCAATGATTTCTGCAATAATGGCAGGGCTTGATACTATTTTAAACGAACCGATCGGCGAGTCGTCAGTCAGTATGTCGAGTGAGCGAAGCCCGGGTGTTCGTACACAAGAAATGCCGTTGGGTAATCTTATTGCCGATGCGTTCCGTGAGGCTTCCGGCGCTGACATAGCAATTGCTCACGGAGGAATTATCCGCGCCGATCTTCCCTTTGGTGTAATAACAAAAGGGGATATAATCAGTATATTACCCTTTGGAAATACACTAATGGTAAAACAAGTACCGCCGGCTGTTCTTTTTGAAATATTGGAACATGGTGTAAGCGGTATTGTAACTGATGCGGAGCTTAATATAGATCATGAGCAATCGGCAGAGGGGCGTTTTCTGCAAGTATCGGGATTCAGCTTTGTTTATGACCCGACCGCGCCTGTGGGAGCACGTGTTATCTCCATAACTCTCAACAACGGTGTGATGCTGTCGCCTGATGATAATTATTCTGCCATATCTCTTGCAAGCTCTGATTTTATTATGACCGGCGGTGATGATTATATTGTATTGGCATATCTGCCTGTTTATCGCGAGCTTGGTTCTGCCGATGACGCTCTTACAAACCATGTACGTAAGTATTCTCCCCTCAATTTTCCAAATATGGGAAGAATTCAAATATTGACGGAGTCTTTGGATTAACGATATAAAATTAATTAAAAACGACAAATCTCTTATTTTACTAAAAAATAAGAGATTTTTTGTTGATTTTACTAAAGAAATAATAAAATGTTTCGATTATATATAATGAAAGGGTAAGGAGACCGCAACAAATTCGACAGGGGCAACAGTTCCGACTCTGAAAGCTTACGGCCGCTGATCCCTCATAAAAGGAAGAAACATATGACAATCGAAGCAGTATTACCACAACATGTGAGTACGACCAAAGTTTTGTCAAGCGCAATCTCGACTGTTCAGCTGCGACCTGCTGCCGGACCCGGTATTGTCGGCAATGTCGCAACGTTTGCCAACACACTTAAAGCAAGATCACTCACAAGCGGATGTGCCGAGCTCGATGCAATGTTCGATGAGGCAGGGCAAAGATTTGATATTTCTCCCGATTTATTAAAAGCAGTGGCAAAAGTTGAATCTACATTCAGACCGCATATAACATCAAGATCCGGCGCAATGGGAATAATGCAGCTTATGCCCGGAACAGCAAAATACCTTGGCGTAGATGATCCTTTTGACCCGAAACAAAACATTATGGGCGGCGCAAAATATTTGAAAGAACAAATCGAAAGATTTGAAGGCGATATACAACTTGCACTTGCGGCATATAACGCCGGATGGCCGGCAGTAAAAAAACACGGTGGAATTCCTCCGTTTAAAGAAACACAAGCATATGTTCCAAAGGTTCTCGGATATTTCAGTAACGGTGAAGTAACACCAAATATGTTGACCTACAGCGGTTTCAACATGAACGGCAAAATTAACGAAGCACCGGGTTCAAATAAAGATAACTTTAATTTCAACGAAGCTCTTGCTCAAATGCTTTATATAAAAATGATTGAAATGCAGATGAACGCAGGCAGCAATGACAACTCTTCAAAGGTTTTTTAGTGATTAATGGTCAGCGACTTGCTGACGGGAGTCACGCACAGCACCGGCCATTAATTACTAACCTGAATATATAAATACAATATAGCCGCAAGCGGCTATTTAGTGAACGGGTGTTCGTTATATGCGAACCACCCGTTTTTTGAATAATATTTTGTTTTTATAATGCCACTTCATATTCAAATGCGAGAGCCCTGTGATAATCAAGTTCAATAAAGTCCGAAGGTTCTACATTTCCTCCGTCTTTATCAAAATACGCAAGCCCTTCAAGCTTCAGCATTTCATATACAAATTGCGAGCAAAACATTATATTTTGGCGGTATGAGCGTTTTGTCCATAATCCAAGCACATTGTATGCACTCCCGCTTTCGTTGATTTCACGGATTCTTTGCATAACATTTGCTTTTTGGTCTGCCGTACATTTTAAGCTGTACACTAAAATTGATGCGTCATTTTTTTTTGTCAAATCTGCAAGCATTTCCGGATTCATTCCGGGCGGGTAGACATTGTTTCCGCTGTTGTAACTGACAATTGTCTGCAACTCTCTGTCAAAGGAAATTGATGCATGATTATAATTTTTTCCCGTTACTATTGCTATCATGTTACTTGCAGCGCTGCCTGTGCGTGATATAACTATATACAAGTTTAAATCTGCCATGGTTTCTCTGACCTTATCGAAGTAAATTTCTGTAAGTGATCCTTTATTCACATAATTAAAAGAATCGTGCTTAATTGAATCGCTTAAAACTTCTCTTATATTTGCGGGAGATAAGCTGTCTCTCGTATTTCCTGCTTTTTCGGCAAACATCTTTGCTTTTGCGACAACTCCTTGTATTTGCGTAAAACCTATCGTGCCGGTTTCTTTTATCGACGGCATATATATTTGTGCATATTTACTGACGACGATATAACGCGATATTGCTACCGGCAGTAATATCACAAATGTGCAAACCACTCTGCGGGGCCAGTATGATCGGATAGTTGAATCAATCGGTATTCGCCCGCCGTCAGGCCCTGGAAGCAATAATAATTGCTCTGCGAGTACAATCTGACATGCGAGAAAAAAGCCTAATGCAATAAAGAGCCACAGCTTTACAAGTTTGTGCCCTTTCGGCAGCATAAAACGTGCAAGTAATGCTAAAAATGAACCTATATATACAAGAATAAAAATAGAAAACGTACCGAATATCAATATACCGGCAATCGCTACCAATATTACAATATTTGTCGGCCAATAATATCTGTTAAGATTCATTTTCTGACTCCTCGAGAGTTCTAAAAGCCTCGCAATCGAGGCTTTTAACTTCTGGTGACCCGCCTGTGATTCGAACACAGGACCTTCGCCTTAAAAGGGCGCTGCTCTACCGGCTGAGCTAGCGGGTCATATTGTCGGGCTGATTAAAATGTTAATCAGCCCTATAACACCAAGATAATATAGCATGTGACCGTATACCTGTCAAGAAAAACGAAAATTAATTGTCAAATATTCCTTTGACTGTCGGTATAGCCATTGGTTCAGGTCTTTCTACCGTAGTTTGCATTTTTACAAAGTTCTGTTCGTCGCTCGCTTTATGGAAACCTGTCATTATTTCATTTACATGTAATAATAATCCACCGCTTGCTCTTGCACATCTGTTTGATTCAATTGCTTTTGCCATATCTGCAAGTCCCAGGCCTCTGCTGTTTTCAGAATATTCAAACTGCAGCGGCTTCTTTATGAACTCATTTGTTTCGCCTGTAAACAAACGTACAGGTCCGTCAAAATAATTCGGGTCGGGTACGCAGAGTGTTCCTTCCGAGCCGTATATCTCTATTCGCGGGACCTGTGCCGTATGAACGTCAAATGTTGTGAATATCGTTCCTATCGCACCGTTTTGAAAGTTCATTATCCCCGTTACATATGTCGGTACATCAACTTTTATAACTGTTCCGTTTTTCGGTTGACTTGTTATTGTTCTTTCGGCAAGTGATATTTTTGTCATTCCCGTTACTGTTTTTACTGCTCCGAGCAGGCTTACAAGTGCCGTTAAGTAATACGGACCCATATCAAGCATTGGACCGCCTCCGTATTTATAGTAAAATTCCGGGTCGGGATGCCACGATTCATGCCCTCTGCATACCATGTAAGCTGATGCTCCGAATACTTCACCGACAGCTCCTTCGTCGATTAATTTGCGGCATGTTTGAAGTCCCGCTCCGAGAAAAGTGTCGGGTGCCCCGGCGACATAGAGATTTTTCTCTTTTGCGAGAGCCATTATCTTTTTTGCTTCATCATATGATGCTCCGAGAGGTTTTTCCGTATATAGATGCTTTCCGGCAGTTAACGCGGCTATTGATACATCATAGTGCTCATATGGTCTTGTGAGATTTAGTACAATATCAACCTGCGGATCTGCAAAAAGTTCATGCATATCTTTATAAACAGTCTTTATCCCATATTCTTTTGCCGCTTTTTCGGCACGTTCATTTATTAAGTCACAGACACCGGTTATTTTTAAGTCTTTAAATAAGCTTGTTATATTCTTTAAATATATCCCGCTAATATCACCGCAGCCTACAAAACCTATGTTTTTCATTATTTTTCCTCCAACTCAATACATTTTCGCTGTACTTTCAAATCTTTCCGTTGTCAGACCGTTATCGATTGCGTATTGTTTTCCTTGACCCGCCCAAAGCATACCGCGTTTCATCAGCAGTGATGCTTCCGGAATATCAAAAACATCATCGTGATGACCGAGTGCATTATAAAAAACCCGTCCGTTACCCCAATATTTTGTCCACACTACGGGCATTGCTGCCGGTTTATTTGCTATGTGATAATAGCTGACCGACGGGGACGGAAATTCTGTGGTGGCGAGCACTTCAATAACAGGATCAATATGAAGATAGTAATGTTCCGATTTTACTTGAAAATCACTTATTCCTTCGATTATAGGGCTTGAGCCGTGATTTATATTAACAGTATATTCTATGCCGTCGCCGCCCGGGTGGCTTACCCACTGACCGCCGGTTATAAACTGCCATTGAGTATTGCCTCGAAATGAATCACACATACCGCCGTGGCACCCTGCAAGACCTGTTCCCGCTCCCACTGCTGCAGCTATATTGCTGACATAATCGTTATTTATCTCACCCATTGTCCAGCATGCAATAATTAAGTCAAGAGACATCAATGCATCACGTTCGGCAAGACAATCAAGAGTGTCACTGATTTTAACATCATACCCTTCTTCCTCAAGCATTCCCGCAAATCTTTTCGATACCAGCACCGGCTCGTGCCCGTCCCATCCGCCTTGAAAAATTAACGCTTTTTTCATCAGTACCCTCCATTTAATATTTACTTTACTATACACAATTTCTTGTTTTAATACAAATTCATATATAACTTGTTTTATTATGTATAAATTTGTGGTAGATTATATGATATTAAATATCACTATTTCATCAAATGAGCAGTATTATATATATGACAGAGGTTAATTATGTCTGAAAAAGGAATTAATCCTAATCAAAACGGAACAGTTCGAAGCACCACATTTGCTATGTTTGACTCAAACCCGTATATAAACATATTATTCGGCAGCGATTTTAAAGTTATTGATTGCAACACATCTGCAATGCATTTTATGGGGTTTGAAACAAAAGATGAAATGCTTGCGGGGTTTGCAAAACGTTTGGAAAAAAGCCTGCCGGAAATACAGCCCGACGGGCGTGTTACCAAAACATTAAAAGACAGACTAATAACGGCTGCAAACGAAGGTGTCGACAAGTTTGAAACAGAAATACATCTCGACGGCAATAAATTTATTTTAGACATTGAATTTAGAAAAATACCATATGAAGACAATTTTGCAATAATAGCTTATGCACACGATGTTACGGATGTGCAAAGACGTCAACGCGAACTTATAAATGCACAAAAAGATAATGAATTACAGCTGACTAAATTAAATGCAGTCGTAAAAGCCACAAAAATCGGCTTATATGATGTCAGTATAACAAACAACGATTTCCTTCATCCCGATAATACGGTTACATTTACCAATGAGTTCAGAAACATGCTCGGGTATACCGATGAAAATGATTTTCCAAACTCATTTGACACATGGAAATGCCATCTGCACCCTGATGACAGAGACAAAGCCATAGATGAAGTTATAGAACATGTTTCCGACAAAACCGGTAAAATGTCATATGACACGGAGTACAGACTCCTCCGAAAAGACGGCGAATATGCATATTTCCGTGCATGCGGAGAAGCTATCCGTGATGAAAACGGAAATGTAGTTCGCATTGCCGGAGCATTAATGGATATCACGGAAACACGCAGGAGAGAACTTACCCTCTTGCGTGCATATGAAATGAATGAATTGCAGCTTGCAAAAATAAATCTTATTAACAAAGCCGCGAGAATCGGGTTATGGGATATGGAAATTATAAGAGATGACACGATGAACATTAAAAATCATATTACATACTCGGAAGAATTTAGAGAAATTCTCGGTTACACGGATGAAAATGATTTTCCGAACATAATAAGCAGCTTTAACAATTGCCTGCACCCCGACGATTTCCAAATGGTTACGGATACTCTTAACAACCATATTGCAGACCCGACGGGAAAAACACTTTTTAAC
>Ga0123356_10005427_pt1 | contig 12975 bp, 5 predicted proteins | sample TergutEmb28metaG_2_FD_92546 | JGI IMG/M metagenome (GOLD analysis project Ga0123356, IMG submission 92546) | Embiratermes neotenicus P3 segment gut microbial communities from Petit-Saut dam, French Guiana - Emb289 P3 | ecosystem: Host-associated > Arthropoda: Insects > Digestive system > Gut ... | reverse complement strand
CGTGGTCCTGGGCGCCCTCGGCCTCGCGCACTTCATCGTCGACCGCACCCACCCGGCGACGGCCGGCGTGGCGGCCCGGGTGCACGCGGGGCTGCTCGGCTGGGACGCCGGCTGGTACGAGACGATCGCCCGCGAGGGGTACGGCCCGCTCGGGCGCCAGGCGCTGCGGTTCTTCCCCGCCGTCCCCGTGCTCACGCACGGGCTGGCCTGGCTCGGCCTCGGCGACGGCCCCGCCCTCGTCCTGTTGGTCAACGTGGCCGCCTTCGCGGCGACCGCCATGCTGTACGTGCTCGTGCGCCGCGAGACGGACAGCCCCGCCGTGGCGCGCCGGGCAGTCTGGGTGCTCAGCCTCGTGCCCGCCGGCTTCGTCCTCGTCATGGGGTACGCCGAGGCGGTGCTGCTCGTTTTCGCGTTGGGCTGTTTCCTCGCGCTGCGTCCGCCGGGCACCAACCCGGACGACCGGCCGCATTTCGCCGTCGCCGGCGTACTCGCCTTCGCCGCCGCCTTGACCCGGCCCGTCGGGGTGCTCCTGTTTCTTGCCGTCGCCTCGGAGCTGGTGCGGTGGTGGCAGCGCCTCGGCCGCAACGAGCGGGCCGCCGGCCTGGGCGCCGTCGCGGCGCCGTTCGCGGGGCTCCTCGTCTTCCTCGGCTGGTCCGAGCACACCGTGAACGACTGGTGGGCGCCTCTGCGGGTCCAGCTCCAGGGCTCACACCACGGCGGGCTGTCCGACCCGTTCGTCACCCTGTACGACGACGCCAAGGGGGTGCTGCATCACCATGTGGGTACGGGGCTCCACGTGCCGTGGGTCCTGCTCGCCCTGGCCATGCTCATCGTCTGCTGGCGACGCCTACCCGCCCCCTACACCCTGTTCGCCGCCGCGACCCTCGCCGTCGCGGTGTCGGGCGCCAACCTCGATTCCTTCGAGCGCTACGCCCTCAGCGCCTTCCCCCTCTCGATCGCCGCGGCGCTGCTGCTCACGCAGTCCCAGGTCGAGCGCCTGGTCCTGACCCTCCTCGCGGCCGGCCTGGCCGGCTACGCCCTCCTCGCCTTCCTCAACCTGTCGGTGCCCTGACCCCTCCCTGGGCCGGCGTGGGGGGTCCACTAACCTTTCCTCCGGAATGGCCACAGGAGACGAGGCACCCGTCGTCATTGCCGGGGCCGGGCCCGGCGGCCTCACGGCCGCCTACCTCCTGGTCAAGCGAGGGAAGCAGCCTCTGGTCCTCGAGAAGGACGACGTCGTCGGCGGCATCAGCCGCACCGTCGAACGCGACGGGTGGCGCTTCGACCTGGGCGGGCATCGCTTCTTCACCAAGGTGCCGGAGGTCGAGTCCCTCTGGCACGAGATCCTGCCCGACGACGACTTCATGCTCCGGCCCCGCATGAGCCGCATCTTCTACCGGGGCAAGTTCTACGACTACCCGCTCAAGGCCCTCAACGCCCTGCGCAACCTCGGACTGTGGGAGGCCTTCCTCTGCGGCCTCTCCTATCTGTGGGCCCGCATCCACCCGCCCAAGGACGAGTCCAACTACGAGAATTGGCTCGTCAAGCGCTTCGGGTGGCGGCTCTACCGCACGTTCTTCAAGACCTACACCGAGAAGGTGTGGGGCGTGCCGGTCTCGGACATGCCGGCCGACTGGGCCGCGCAGCGGGTCAAGAACCTCGACCTGCGCAAGGCGGTCATCAACGCGATCCTGCCCAAACGGGGGCAGACCGAGATCACGACGCTCATCGAAGAGTTCCAGTACCCCAAGTACGGCCCCGGCATGATGTGGGAGGTCTGCACTGAGAAGGTGCGGGCGGCTGGGGGGACGGTGGAGATGCAAGCGGCGTTGTCCACCATCAAGGTCGAGGGCGGCCGCGCCGTCGAGGTGACCTACCTTCAGGAGGGGAAGAAGCACACCGTTCCGGCGTCGCACGTGATCTCGACCATGCCGATGCGCGAGTTGGTGCACACGATCAAGCCGGCACCGCCGGCCGAGGTCGTGGCGGCGGCGGACGACCTGCACTACCGCGACTACCTCACCGTCGCGCTCGTGGTGCCCCAGTCACGGAGCTTCCCCGACAACTGGATCTACATCCACGCCACCGACGTCGAGGTCGGGCGCATCCAGAACTACGGATCGTGGTCGCCATACCTGGTGAAGGACGGCCGCACGTGTCTCGGCCTCGAGTACTTCGTGTTCGAGGGTGACGACATGTGGAACAAGCCAGACGAGGAGTTGATCGCGCTCGGCACCAAGGAGCTCGTCAGCCTGGGCCTGGCCGCGGACGGCGACGTGGAGCGGGGGTATGTCGTGCGGGTGCCGAAGGCGTACCCGTACTACGACTTCAGCTATAAATCGAACGTGGAGACGATCCGTAAGTGGCTCGATACCGAGGCGGCCAACGTCCACCCGGTCGGGCGCAACGGCATGCACAAGTACAACAACCAGGACCACTCCATGTACACCGCGCTGCTCACGGTGGAGAACATCTTTGGCGCCGACCACGACGTCTGGACGGTCAACGTCGAAGAGGAGTATCACGAGGCGGGCTCGACCGGACGGGACGCGCCGGTGTTGCCGAGGCGGGAGCCTTCACACGCGCACACCGCCGCGGCGGGCACGCTCGACCCTGGCTGAGCACGCGCCCGCCGGGGCGCTCTGGTGGTGGCCGAGCCGGATGTCACGCTCGTCGGCGCAGGGGGATCTCCTGCTCGACGATCGGCCCGACGGTGGCGCGCACGACGACCCTGATACCGCCGAGCTGACCGTACCGGCCGAGGCCGACACCGACCCTGGCCCCGGCGCCATACGGCGGCGCCGCGCCTGGCCGGTCCTCCTCGGTGGGGGCCTGATCTATCTCGCGCTCGGGTTCATCCTCTGGATCAACGCCTGGGCCGACGGGGCCACCACCCACACCTTGTGCGGCTGCGGTGACCCCTCGCTCTTCTTGTGGTTCTTCCAGTGGCCGGCGACCGCCCTGGCCCACGGGCACAACCCCTTCTATTCGACCGCGCTGTTCCACCCCGGCGGCATCAACTTGCTGGCGCAGACGTCGGTGACCGGCCTCAGCTTGCCGCTGGTGCCCGTGACCTGGATCTGGGGCCCGGTCGCCTCGCTCAATGTCGCGTCCACGCTGACGCCGGCGCTCACTGCCTTCTTCGCGTTCATCGTCATCCGTCGTTGGGCCCCGTGGACACCGGCCGCCTTCGTCGGCGGGCTGCTTTACGGATTCTCGCCGTTCGTGTTGACGAGCCTCGAGTTCGCGCACCTCATGACGGCTGCGTTGATGCTGCTGCCGCTCATCCTCGCCGTTCTCGACGAGATCCTCATCCGCCAACGTCACAGCGCGTTGTGGTCGGGCGTCGCGCTCGGCGTGTTGGTCTTCGCGCAGCTCTTCATGTCCTCAGAGATCCTTGCCATCTGTGGGATCGTCACCGTCATCTGCCTGATCGTGCTGGTGGTGGCCGCGGCCATCCTGGAGCCGGACGAGCTGCGGCGGCGGGCCCCGCATGCTGCCCGCGGGCTCGGAGTCGGACTCCTCATCGGCGGCCTGCTCCTCGCGTGGCCGGTGTGGTTCGCGCTCGAAGGGCCGGCGCACCTGTCAGGACTGTTGTGGAAGGACATTTCTTCTATCGGGCCCGTGACGCCCCGGGCCTTCGTGTCACCGTTGACTCCCAGCGGCAGCTCACTCGTCTATCTGACGTTGGGTGGCTACGATGGCAACCCTCTGGGGTCGACCGTATACATGGGCTGGACGCTGATCGCCGTGCTCGGCGTCGGAGTGGTGGCCTTCTGGCGCGACAGGAAGATGTGGTTCTTCGGCTTCCTGCTCTTGCTCTCTCTCGTGCTGTCGCTCAGGGCGACACGAGGGGTGTGGCTGCCCGCAGACATCCTCGGGAAACTGCCGGTGATCGAGAACGTCGCCTTACAGCGCTTCATGGCCGTGGGGTACCTGGCCGCCTCGGTGCTCCTGGCCCTCATTGTGTTCCACGTGCACGAACGGTGGCCCGACTGGCGCGGCTGGCTCGGGGCCCTCGCCGTGACCGTGTTGGCGCTGGTCCAGATGGTCACGGTCTTCGCGCCGCAGCTGCCGTACGCCATGACCCGGGTGATCCTGCCGCCGTGGTACGCGACGGTGGCGCCGACCCTTCCGCCGGGCCGGGTGCTGCTCTCGTACCCGGCGCCGTTCTCGGGGATCCAGTCATCGATGTCCTGGCAAGCCGTCAACAGGATGCACTACAGCCAGGCGGGTGGCGGCGGACCGCAAGGCCAGGCGTCGAAAGCCGGGAGCGCGGCGCCCGGGTTCACCGTCCTCGCCAACCTCGGCTTTGGCGTCGGCATACCGCTGCCGACCGGGACCCCCGCCGAGTTCGCCGCCGTGCGCCACGCGCTGAAGGTCTGGCAAGTCACCACCGTCGTCGTCGCTGACAACCCGGGCGCGCCGCCGCTCCAGCGGGGCCATGACCCGACCTATGCGGCTGCCTTCATGACGGGAGCGCTGGGACGTCTGCCCACCGTGCAGGCAGACGCGTGGGTGTGGAACGACGTGCAGGGCGACCAGAGCCCCGCGCTGCAGTTGCAGCCTGACACGGTCGGGCGCTGCGTCGCCCGGGCCGAGGGAAACCGCAACCGGGTGGTGGTCAACCTGAGGGCGCCGGCGTGCGTGGGTCTGTTCGGTCTGGCCGCGTCGAAGACCGCCTCGGCTCGCTAATGCCCGAAAGGTCGGCGGCACGCCGGGGACAGGACGCCTCGACCAGGGACGATGCAACTGCGAGCCTGGCCGGGGCGATGAGCCCGACGTTGCCGAACACGCGGGGCACAACCCGATTGGTGCCAGAGTGGTGCTCGTCACGATGTCGCACCGCCATCACATCCCGTGCCGTCCCGGTTCCCTCGACGACCGTGGGACCGGTCGGGTGACGAAGGGGTTCGCGTGAGCAACCAGGAAGGAGCGGACTCCCCGCCGGCCGAAGTGGTCGTCGAGTCCGTGCCGGCGGCGATGTCGCTCGCGCCCAATGCGGTCGGCCCGAATCTCGGCGCGGATCTGATCCTCGACACGGAGGCGCGGCCGGGTGTCGACTCACTCCGGGCGGGCCTGCTGCAGGCGGGACCACTCGCCATCGCCGGCGTCGTCGCCAACGGTGCCAGCGTCATCCTCACCATTGGCCTCGCCCGCTTGCTCGACCCCCACAGCTACGGCGTCCTGAACCAACTGACCGGTCTGTACCTGATCCTGTCCATGCCGGGCTCGGCCGTGGTTGTGGCCGTGGTGCGTCGCGTCACGATGATGCAAGAGGACGGCAGCGGGCACCTCGTGCGGCGATGGGCCGGCCGGGTGCATCGGCAGTGCACGATGCTCGTCCTGATGTGGGCGGTCATCGTCTTCGTCAGCCGTCACGGCATGGCCGTGCTGCTCCGGCAGCAGAGCGGCATCGGTATCGCGGCCATCCTGACGGCGGCCGCCTTCTTCGTCCTGCTCTCGCTCGACCGCGGCCTCCTGCAGGCGCACCGCGCCTACAAGCCGTTGGCCGTGAACCTGCTCGTCGAGATCGGCGTGCGAGTCGTCGCCGTGCTGGTTCTGGTGGCAGCCGGCTTCGGGCCGTCCGGCGCCGCCGTCGGCGTCCTCATCGGCGAGGTGGTGGCGGCCGCGCAGGCGCGTTACGCGGCCGTGCGGGCATGGTCGGGCGGCCGGGGACCCCGCGTCCGGGCGGCGAGTGGCTGGGTCGCGGCCGTCCGTTCCGACCCGGAGCTCGGCGGTGCGACCGCAGAGCTCCGGACCGTGGGTGTGGACCTCGTGGTGGCCTCGGTCTCGCTGTCGATGGTCGCGGTGTTGCAGAACATCGACGTGCTCGTGGTCGGGCGCGACAACCCGACTCACAGCGGCGCGTACGCAGCGGTGTCGGTCACGAGCAAGGCCATCGTCTTCGGCGCCGTGGTCCTGGGCGGCTATCTGCTGCCGGAAGCGGCCATCCGGTGGCGCCAGGGCGGGCATGCGCTGCGCCAACTCGCGGTCGTGCTCGTGTTGCTCGGCATCCCCTCGGTCTTGCTGTTGGTCGTTGCGCTGGCGGCCCCTGAGGTGGTCCTCGAGGTCGTGTTCCACCACGAGTACACGTCCGCCTCCAACGCGCTGGCGCCACTGGTGCTGGCGATGATCCTCCTCAGTGTCTCGGTCGTCCTCACCATGTACCTGCTCGCCGTCGGGCGGCGGTGGGTGGCGGGTGTGTTGGTCGGGGGAGCGGCCGCACTCACGCTGGCCGTCCTCTTCGTGCACGGGGCGCCGAGGGCGACGGCCTTGGTGGACCTCGCGGTCCAGGCGGGCGTCCTGGTCGTCATCGGCATCGGCTTCGCTGTCGTGCACCGGGTCAGGCTGGAACAAGTCCGGGCAGGGCTAACCTGACCCGGATGGGGAACGACGGGGCGCCGGCCGCCCCCGCGCCCGGGAGACGTCCCGCCGAATCGGACAGCGATGCGGTGACGACGCCCCGCGGCGAGAGCGAGGTGCTGGCCGCGATCGCCGCCGACGCCGGGCTGGGCCGCATCCACTTCGTCGCGTGGCGCGACCTCGACGATCCGGAGGCGGGCGGGTCGGAGCTCCACGCGCACAAGGTCGCGTCGCTGTGGGCGGCCGCCGGGCTCGACGTCACCTTCCGCACTTCGGCGGTGCATGGCGCATCCGAGACCCTGACCCGCGACGGGTACCGGGTCGTACGCAAGGCCGGCCGCTACGGGGTGTTCCCCGGTGCGGCCTGGGAGGGCACGCGCCTGGGGCACCGCTCCGGCGACGCACTCGTCGAGATCTGGAACGGCATGCCCTTCTTGTCACCTCTGTGGTACGCGGGGCCGCGCCTCGTCTTCCTCCACCACGTCCACGCGGAGATGTGGGGCATGGTCCTGCCGCCGACCCTGGCGCGGATGGGGGACACGATGGAGCGGCGGATCGCACCGCGCCTCTACCGCCGGAGCAGCATCGTGACCCTGTCCGAATCGTCCCGAGACGAGATCGTCAAGATGCTGCACCTGCGCCCGGAACGGGTCACGGTGGCGCCCCCCGGGGTCGACGAGCGCTACAGCCCGGGCGGCCGGCGTTCCCAATCGCCGCTGGTGGTCGCGGTGGGCCGCCTGGTGCCGGTGAAGCGCTTCGACGCGCTGCTCCGGGCTTTGGCTCCGCTCAAGGCCGACCACCCCGACCTCGAAGCGGTCATCATCGGCGAAGGCAGCGAACGGGCCGCCCTCGAGGCGTTGCGCGCCGAGCTCGACGCGACGGACTGGATCCACCTTCCCGGGCGCGTCAGCGACGACGAGCTCGTCGACTGGTATCGCAGGGCCTGGGTCGTCGCCAGCAGCTCACAGCGCGAGGGTTGGGGCATGACCCTGACCGAGGCGGCGGCCTGCGGCACACCGGCCGTGGCGACGAACATCGCGGGGCACGCCGACGCGGTGGTCCATGGCGAGTCCGGACTGCTGGTCGACGACGTCGAACAAATGACGGTCCCGCTCGGACGCATGCTCGGTGACGACGTGCTCCGCAGCCGACTGTCGAGGGGGGCGTTGGAGCGCGTCCGCTGGTTCACATGGGACGCCACCGCCCGCCGCGCCCTCGAGGCGCTGGCGGAGGAGACGCAGCGGACGAAGTAACCGCCCGAGTCGATGCACTGCGATTCGGAAGGGACCCATTCGCTCGTGGCCTCCTGAGCGGACAGAGAGCTCGTCACGTGCGGTCCGAGCTTCCCGCGGTGGGTATCGGGATTCCCAGCTCGGCCAGCACCGGCTTGGCGTAGGTGATCTTCCCGGTCAGAGTGGTCGGGTCCCCGGTGCACAGCGCGTACGCGGCCTCGGCCATGACTGAAGGCGGCTCCAATCGATCTTCGGGCACGTTGCGGGTGAGGCCATGGTGGATGACGCCCGGCGTCGCGACCAGACCCGATGGCGACAGCACGTTGACGGCTATGCCGTCGGCGTACACCTCGGATGCCAGCCCGGTCGTGAAGCGCTCGAGGGCGCTCTTGCACATCCCGTACACGGTGCCGCCCCCGAGGCCGCCCCTGTACGGAGGTCCAGCCGGGTGCCGCGCCGCGCCCGAGGAGATGTTGAGAATCCACCCCTCGCGGCGCTCCCGCATGCCGGGCAGCACCCTTTGCGCGAGTTCGAACGGCGCCCGGACCTGGACCTCGAACATGACGTGGAAGTGGCGCTCGTCGAAATCGGCGACCGGCTCGAAGTAGGTGATCGCCGCGTTGTTGACCAAGATGTCGACTGGCCCGAGTTCGTTTTCGACCGTCTGCACGAGGCGGGCACGATCATCCTGGCGCGAGAGGTCAGCGGCGACCGGCAGCGCCGTGCCGCCGGTGTCGACGATCGATTGGACCGTGCGGCTGATGCTCCCAGCGAAAACGTGGTCACCCTCGTCGACGGTGCGCGCCGTCACGGCCACTGCCGCGCCGTCCGACGCGAAACGCTTGGCGATCGCCTCGCCGATGCCCCGGCTTGCCCCGGTGATGATCGCTACCTTGCCTTCGAGCCCCAATGCAATGCCCCTTCGATGGGTGCCACGTTTCTAGTCGGGAACTCTGGACCGTCGCGGACCCGGCGTCCGGGGGCGGTGGTCCGCGAGCGTGAGACCGTTAGCTCACCGGCGACGCCGGATCCGCGTCCGCGTGCGTTGCTCCGGCTCCCACTGCCACCGCCCGCAGCTCCCGATGCCGCACGGGCTTGCGCACGCGCAACCCGAAGCTCGAGATGACCGCGTCCGCCACCAGCAGCACGACCCCGATCCAGATCAGGTTGCCGGCGTGGACGAAGAAGCCGTCCCAGTTCGAGCCCGGAAGGTAGTGGTGGACCCGCTGGCCCTCGACCACGTTGAGGCAGCCGGCCACCACGAACGCGATCCCCGCGATCACGGCCGCGGCGCGCGCCCACGGCAGCACCAGCCCGAGCGCCACCAGCACCCCCACGGCCAAGGCGGCCAATGGCGGCGCCACGAGCAGCGCCACCCCGCCCGTCACCGCCCCGAGGACCAGCGCCCGCGGGAAGCGCAGCCAGCCGTGCCGCGGCTCGCCCAGCGAGGGGACCGAGTAGGGGAGGGTCAGCGACGGCGCGTCGAAGGGGTCCGACGGCCGCTCCGGCGCGTCCGGGCCGGCCGGGCCGCGCAGACGGCGCGGCAGGACGCGGGCACGCAGCCACCGGCGCCACCGGACCGGCAAGAAGCCGAGGACGAGGCACAGCAGCAGGGTCGCTCCTGACACCGCCAGCGCGAGCCAGACCAACCGCTGCGGCGTCCAGGTCAGCGTCACGGTGAAGTTGGCCCCACCCAGCGCGTGGAGATCGTCCGCGCTGACGTGCCACCCGTTGGCGAACCCGTCGACGAGCTGCGGCGGCCCGAGGTCCACGGAGTGCGAGCCCGCGGGGGCACCGGGCGCCGGCGTGGCGACAGCGTGCCAGCCTTTGTTCACGCTCTGCCCCATGACGAGCTCGAAGGGCTGCGTCGCACCCGTCACCCGTGCCGCCAGCGTGTCGATGTGCGACGAGGTCTGCGTCACCGTCGGCTGGGCACCCGGCTGTGTGGCGGGCAGCGAGGGCGTGCCGGCCGGTGTCGGTGAGGCCACCGGCCCCGCGCCGCCCCCGGCCGCGGAGTCCAATGCCAGCTGGTCGAGGTTCCATCCCGTGCATGTCGTCGGCGCGCTCGCGCAGGGCGGGTTGTGCCCGAGGGCGGTCTGCACGACGTGGGTGCCGGCCGCCAGCGTGATGCCGTTGGCGTCGGGCCCGCACGGCGTGACCTGGACCTCGCCGCCGTTGAGCGCATTCGACGTCGAACCGGTGACCGCCACCGGGATCGGTTGGCCGTCGATGGTCAGCAGGTTGCTCACGCAGTTGCCCGGCAACGCCGCCGGTGTGGGCGACGAGCGCACGCCCGGGATCCCGATTTCCGCGATCCCGAGCGGCAGCGCCAACGGTCCCGCCGAGTAGTAGTTCGCTGCGTACTCGGGCCGTATGCCCGTGAACGTCACCACGAAGTGCGACCCGGTGATGGCCGGGAAGGTCAGCGGCACCGTCGTCACGGCGCCCGGGACGGAGCTGTCCGCGATCGGCGGGAGCGTCACGTGCCGCACCTGGAGGCCCGACGTGATCGTCAACGCCGTCGGCACGGAGTGGCGGCCGTCCGCGATGACCTGGAGGTTGAGGTGGTCGAGGGCCTGTGGCCGGGTGAGGTCGTACGTCAGCGAGGAGCCGATCTGTGCATTCGTGCCGAGACCCGGCTGCCAGGCGGTCGCGCTGTTCCCGTCGACCGTGGCTGACGCCGTCGCCCTCAGGTCCCCGGGGAGCCGGCCCGACGAGTACGCGTCGCGCACGCCCCCCGCGCCGTTCGTCGAGCGCCCGACGAGGCGGTCGATCTCGTCGTCGGGGATCAGCGACGAGAGCGAGGCGCTCCCGGACAGCCGGAACGTGCGGGCGGTGGGCAGTGTGAAGGAACGCGAGATCGTGGTCTCGGGGTCGCCGCGGGGCGGGTAGCCCGACGTGCGGCTCCGCGTCATGACGACGCTCAGGCGGTCCGCCGCCGACGCCGGTCCCAACGCCGACAGCATCTGCGTCGGCATCTGGAGGACCTGGTGCACCGACTGGCCCGGGATCTCGATCTCCGAGAACCCGACCGCGGCTGCCGTCAGCGGCGGCGCGGTGTTGTCCGTCGTCCCGTCGAGCGTCACCCGCAGCGTGTGGAAGGACCGCTCCGGGAAGGTCAGCGTCTGCCCGCTCGTCACGTGCGACGCCGCGGTGAGGTCGTAACGGATGGGGTCCTTGCCGTCGAACGTGAGTGTCACTCCCGACACCCAGCGCGAGCGGTCGCCGCTTTGGGGTTGGACGACCGTGATGTGGTCGGTGGTCACCGGGTTGGCGAACTGCGCCTGCCACCACTGGCCCTTCGGGTTCGGGACGAAGGTGCCGGCGATCCACGCCGTGTCGAAGTTGTTGTCGATCGCGCTGTAGGCCTGGTCCTCGGGTGTATAGGAGACGCCGTTGCCGTAGCTGCTGGCCGTCACGTTCACCGCGCCGACGTACGACGCCGTGGTCTTCGACGTGATCCCGGTCCCCGGGAACAGCTCGACCGGGCTGTCGCTCAGGTCGGTCTTGGCCGGGTTGTCCTCCGGCGTCTCCGTGTAGCCCGCGTTCGCCGTGAGCGTGTCCCAGCGGAAGGCCTGCTTGCGGTTGGTGTCGGTCACCACGAGCTGCGCGCCCTGCGAGGCCAGCTGCTTCAGCCGCGCCGGCTTCGTGGCCAGCGTCCCGGCGTAGTAGAGGGCGCTGTTCGTGTCGAGCAACCCGAGGCCGGCCAGGTTGTTCAGGCCCGTGGCATCGCCCTCCATGACGACGGCGCCGGTGTCGGACTCGCCGCGCAGCAGCGCCCGGGGATTGGGCACCGTGTACGTCACGATCGGCGCGGGCCAGCCGGGGTTGCCCTGGACGGCGAGGTCCTGCTCGTTCAGCGTCGACACCGTCGACTCGTTCGGCCGCGGCGTCCCGAAGGACATCGGGTCGGTCAGCCCCGCCGGCGTCTGTTGCAGCTGGAGGGAGAGGAGCTGGGGTTGGGGGATGCCGTAGTGCTCGTAGCGCTGGTCGTACTCCACCATGACGTCGCCGGCGCCGATCAACCGCGACATCGGGGCCAGGGCGTTCCAGTTGGCGACGCCGTCCTGTATCGGCCCGTCGATGGCGTACAGCGTGTCCGCCGTCGCGATCGACCCCATGATCTGCTGCTCGCGCGTCACGAAGTCGCGATTCAGCAGCGCCGCCTGCGGCGTGTCCACGGTGTCGCCCCACGTGTACGAGGCGAAGTCGTTGCCCGGGATGGCGAACACGCGTGTGCCCGGATGCGTCGCGTTGAGATGGTTGATGGCGGCCAGCTCATAGGACGGGAGCGCCGCCGGTTGCGTGAAGTTGTTGGCGATGGTGTCGCCGTTGAACAGAGAGGGGATGTTGGCAATCACGAGGCCCGCCACACACACCGCCGTGGCGATGCCGACGAACGAGAGCCGCAGCCACAGGGCGGTCAGTGCGGAACCGAGCAGCATGAACAGCGCCAGGAGGATCAGGGGCGTCGCCCGGTCGGTCGAGCGAAGCGCCAAGCCCGCCGTCGTGTCCGTCATGAACGACTTGAACCAGCCGCCGATGCGGGTCGGGTCGGAGTAGGGGAATGGGCCGACCGACAGCACCAGGCCGACGAAGAGCAGCACCAGGAAGTACGCCCGCTCCTTCCAGCGCACGAACGCCGCCGCCACCAGCGACACGACGGGGACGGCCAGCGAGGTGCCGATGAGCCAGACGTTCTGGGTGTAGCGGACGGCCGCGTTCGTCCAGGGGCCGAGATGGTCGGTGCCGTAGAAGTACCAGTAGCCGAGCCCGCGGAGGATGTCCGCCGGGTTGGAGGTCGCCGACGTCGAGGGGACCGTCTCGGTGAACTTGAGGACGTTGACGCCGTAGGCCGCCTCGACCTCCAAGCCCGCGATCCACCACAGGCAGGCGCCCAGCGTCAAGATCGAGATGCGCAGCCCCGTCGCCAGCGCGTGGCGCCAGGTCGACTCGCGCAGCACCACGACCGCGTAGAACAGCCACAAGAGCGGCGCGACGCCAACGTAGACCACCGAGCTCGCGTTGATGCCGCTCACCAGGGCGACGACGAACGCGAACAGCGCCGGCTCGCGCCACCCGCCCCGGCGCAGCGCCACGATGGTCAGGCCCAGCATGAACGGCAGGCCCGCCCATGGCAGCAGGATCACCGAGATCCGCCCGGCGTACTGCAGGAAATACGGCGACAGCATGTAAGCAAGCGCCGCCGCCGTCGGCCCGGGCCCCTTCATCCCGAGGATGCGGCAGAGGTACAGGACGCCGAGCCCCGCCCCGAAAAGGATGGTGCCCAGCCACAGGCGCTGGGCCACCCATACCGGGACACCGAGCAGATGGAAGACCGCGTAGAACGGCCCCATCGGGAACAGGTAGCCGATGT
>Ga0123356_10005425_pt1 | contig 12978 bp, 11 predicted proteins | sample TergutEmb28metaG_2_FD_92546 | JGI IMG/M metagenome (GOLD analysis project Ga0123356, IMG submission 92546) | Embiratermes neotenicus P3 segment gut microbial communities from Petit-Saut dam, French Guiana - Emb289 P3 | ecosystem: Host-associated > Arthropoda: Insects > Digestive system > Gut ... | reverse complement strand
CTCGATGGATTGTTCGATCGGCGGGACGAGATCAAGACCATTTCCGTGCATCACGAATCGGCCGCCGCGTTCATGGCTGAGGCCTACTTCCGGATCACGCAGAAACCGGCCGCGACCTACACCTCGTGCGGCCCGGGTTCGACGAATCTGATTGTCGCGATCGCCGCCGCTTTCGCCGACTCCTCGGCCATGCTCAACATCACGGGCAACGTGCCCACGAGCCAGTGGAACCGCGGCTGGTTCCGATTTGGTCGCCACCAATGAAAAAACTGTCGCCTCCACGAGTCATAAACATCTCCGACCTTCGCCGCATTGCCGAACGACGGGTACCGAAAGCCGTCTTCGACTACCTGGACGGCGGCGCGGAAGGTGAGATCACGCTACGCGAGAATTGCCGCGCCTTTGAGCAAATCCTCTTTCGTCCGTGGCAGGCGGTGGCAATGGAAACGTGCAATCTGCGCACGACGGTATTGGGCCACGAGCTTTCGTTCCCGGTGATACTGGCTCCCGTCGGCTATTGCCGACTCATGCACCCTGAAGGCGAAATTGCGGCGGCGCGGGCCGCGGGGGAAGCTGGCACCGGTTATATTCTCTCCACCATTTCCGGCCACAAATTGGAGAATGTAAAAGCAGGCACCAAGGGGTTCACCTGGTATCAGCTTTATTTGGCCGGAGGCAGGGTCGCTGCCGAGGGGGCTATCGAACGGGCGTGCAAAGCGGGTTATTCCGCTCTTGTGGTCACAATCGACACCGCGATAGCGGGGCTGCGCGAGCGCGATCCGCGCAATGGGGTGCCTCAATTAATGGGCGAGAACTTGTTGGCGATGGTCCCATTCTTCCCGCAGTTATTCGTACGTCCAAGATGGCTAGTCTCGTTCCTGCTCGATGGGGGCGTGCCCAAGCTCGAAAATGTCGTGATTCCCGGAAGGGGGCCGCTGGATATGGTGAATGTTTCGGAGTCACTGTCCCGCGGCGCGGTCGCCTGGAAAGACTTACGCTGGATTCGCGAGGCATGGCCGGGACCGATGATCGTGAAAGGCGTCCTCATCGCGGACGATGCTCGCCGTGCAGCCGACGAAGGCGCATCGGCGGTGGTGGTTTCGAACCATGGCGGCCGCCAGTTAGACTCGGTATCACCCACCATCCGTGCGCTGCCGGAAATTGTGGCGGCGGTAGGGGACAAGATTGAAGTGCTGATGGATGGCGGTGTGCGCCGGGGAAGCGACATTGTCAAAGCTTTGTGCCTAGGTGCCCGCGCCGTGCTATGCGGCCGTGCCTATGCTTACGGTCTGGCAGCGGCCGGTCACGCCGGCGTCGCGCGCGCTATCCAGATCCTGAAGGGTGACGTGGAGCGGACAATGCGGCTGCTTGGTTGTCACTCCGTCGACGAGCTCAATCCCTCCTACGTGGTCTATCCCAGAGAGTGGTGTTCTTATCTCGTCCGCGAAACTGAACGGTCGTAGTGGGCCAGCCGCAGACCGCCGCTACGTGGCTTCGCAATTGCTACTTCGTTTTGCAGGAGCGTGCCGCGGGCTGCTTGCGGCCAGCGATCAATATCTCTCCCGAAGGTCCCGCTGCCCCAGCACACAAGACCTGCAGGGAAAGCGTCTACCATTTTCCAGCATCAGTGTTTCTTGAAACGGGTTTGGGACCAATATGGCGCTTGTGCTGAAAGTGATCGCGTCTTCTGCGGGAAATGCAGCACTGATACCTACTGTCAGGATCGAGGCACGGCCGTTATCAACAAATCGACCGGATTCTCTTCGCAACGTCCATTGAGCGCCTCGTGAGTGATTTCTTGAGTCATAAATGTATTAGAAACCAACACGTCGCGAAAGCTCTTTGAAACGCGGATCTGAATGAAGGCCAACCAACTCTGGATCCGTCCTCAGGAAGGCCATGGCGGTAGATCGATCTTCATACGCTTTTTGAAGCCAAACCATCGCATTATCATTATCTCGGAGGCCGGAATAAATTACTGCAATGGCATACGCCGGCACATACCTTTGCCCAGTTTGTCCTTCCAAGTCATGCAACATTTGTATGGCACGGTCGGTTTTTCCGGAAATTGCATAGGCGTGCCCGAGCGATCCCTTGGAATTTGGTTCTCCGCCTGACAGGTTGACGGCTTTCTCAAGTTCAGAGATAGCCATTACGTACGAATGTTGTTGTTCGTAGGCTCGCCCCAAGTGCAAGTGGGCGCGGGCAAAATTTGGTTCAATCTCGATTGCTTTGTTGAGAATCTCGATTGCCAAGTCGGGGTTTCCGGAAAGAGAGACTATCCATCCCGCGTGGCTGCCCATAACGGGTGACAACGGATCGTCCGCGATTGCGCGATCTGTCTCGGCACTGGCCTGCGCATACATCCCTTGAGCCGCGAGGGTTAAGCCGAGCCATGAATGCGCCATGGCGTAATTGGGGTTTTCCTTCAGAGCGCGCTGGAATTCTACAGTCGCGTCCGCTCCGTTCCAGTCGTAAAAAAAATTGATAAAGCCCATAGTCGCGTGGGCCTCGGCCAACCCATCATCCAACTCTAAAGCGCGTTTCGTAGCCTCCTTCGCGGCCGGAAAAGCCTCATTCGGTGGAAGGACTGCGTAGAAACCGAGGATGCAGTATGAATCGGCGACGCCTACATATGCTTCCGCAAATTTCGGATCAAGAGCAATGGCTTGGCGGAAATATTGCAGCCCCCGTTCTATTTCTTTCTCTGTTCGCTTGTTCCAGAAATATCTGCCTCTAATGTAAGCGTCATAGGCGTCTGCTCTTTCGGTGGAACGTTTGGTAAGTCGCTGTGTTTCTTCTCCCGAGAGCTTTAAGGGGATGGATTGCGCCACACGCTCCGAAAGAGCATCCTCGAGGGCGAAGGTATTTGTGGATGCCTCGTCGAAAGTCTCACCCCAAACCTGCACGCCGTCTCGCACACGAATGAGTCGGAGCGTGAGACGCACATGCCCAACCTGTCGTTGAATGGACCCACTGATCACCGCATCGACACCTTGTTCAACACCTGCTGCTTGCGGGTTTACGCCACCTCCAATGTACTTCTGAACGGAAGTTGTCGGTCGTACGATGATCTTCCCGGTGTTCCCAAGCCGGGTAATGAGAACATCCGCCAGCCCCACCCCAAGATAGTCGTCACCGCTTGGGCCCCCCCAAATTTGAAAAGGTAAAATGGCAAGCGAACGAATTTGAACGGGTGATTTCACTGAGGCCATCCCACCCCCGCGATGAGAAATTACCCAAAACCAAGTCGCCAAAATGCCTGTGGCAAAGATCGTCGCTATGAGTTTCCATCTCGATGGTCGCGCTGGAGCGGGTTTGATTGGCACAGACAGCACTGGCGAAAGCTGCCCGCGAGAGATTTTTTCATCCCTCGCTTCTGGAGCCCCGTGCGATTGGGTTTTGAGCACTGATCGGATTCCAGGCAGCTCACCGCTCGGAATCCGAGCCGACATGCTTACTGGTTCCCCGACTTGTTTAACGTCGGCTACAAAACGATAACCTCGTTTTGACACCGTCTCGATGTACTTGTGAACGCCGCGGTCCTCATGGAGGGCTTTTCTGAGAACCGAAATGGTGACGGCAAGATTTCCCTCTTCCACAACCGAGCCGTGCCAAACCTCCTCCAACAGTTCAGCCTTTCCGACGAGCCGCCCATCCCTCTGAACCAGGAGAAGCAGAAGCTCAAAGGCCTTGGGAGTCAGAGGAACCGGTAGGCCCTCATGAAGGAGCCGACGCTCGCGGGGGTCCAGCAGAAAGGGCCCGAACTCATACAGACATTTGACTGAAGTCTCCATGATTATCGAAAAAACAAAACTTTAACATTCATTTTGTCCATTTCACAACCCTCCGATGCGGAGCAGTTCATGTGCCAACAAATCTCTGGCGCGGGATTATAGCCCAGTTGGGGATCGCCGTAAAAGGCACATGTCCCAGAGACTCGTTGGTTTGGTGACTAGCGACCACGCCGCTCGCCGTTTTACGTTGTGTTCCTCTTGCTGAGCCACCGTCTGGCCTTTGCCGACGTACAGGCAAACTCCAAAGAAACCGCCGAAAAGATGATCGCTGATGCCGGCTCCGCGCAACGAAGCTATCCAGGTTCACGACATCTACAGCCTCATCGCCAATGTCAAAAACCCGAATTCCAGTTGGACAGATCTTTTATCAGGATCTGGGCGGACAACCTTTTCATGGTGAGGACCTCCCTTCACCTTTGTTGGGCATCTCCGGTAAACCGGATCGTCTGATTCGGACTACGGAGAGTTGTCCCAGTTGAACTCAAGCGATCAAAGAAGGCTCCGGCACGAGGTGAGGGTTTACCCGAACCACGCCATTCAGAATCTTGCCCTTCCGTGCTTTTGGTCGACGACCAAATTCGGGTCCGCGTCCCCTATAAAGTCCACCTTCAGCGACAGCTCGCTTTGCTCGATGTCAAGAGCGGCGATTGGTTCCATCTGAATGGATACAATGACGGTTGATTAATGTGTTCACGCCAGTGCCAAGCACCGGATGAATGCAACTTTGATGGGCCAAGAAGCGCCTCAACAGGCAAAGTCTTCGAAAGAGAGAAGACCACAATTTCGCGCGACGCCCGGATCGTTCGAAGTCGACTCCCGAGTCCACTAACTCGGTGCTGGGGAGCCGCTGCTTGATTCACCCTAGATTTTGGAAGCTGTCACTCGTTCTAATTCTTGTCCGATCTGCTGCACTATTAGCTTCGTTCTAGGAACCGAGATTCTGAAAATGTCTGCACGCCGGAGAATCGGACCAGCTATGGCGTCGAGTTCCGGGAGCTTGCCTTGCTCGACATCCTTCTGCATAGAACTGCGCATATCAGCCGGGACCGTTTTGATTATGTCTAAAACGGCATCCGAATCAACTTTCGCTCCGCTTGCCGCGGCCACGGCGCAGGCCTCCATAACCAGCTCTCGGAGTTCAACCCTCAACCGAGGATGTGAAATGATTTGCCCGATGGTGGAATTAGCGGCCGTGGTGCTGAGCGCGAAAGGCGCAAGGAAAACAAGCTTGCTCCACAGCAATGTGTCATCGTCATCGATGAACCGGCATTCGAAGCCAAACGGAGCGAGCCTTTCGACGGTCGTCGCCAGGAGTTTCCGTCCGCTCGAAGATATGTTGAGCCTCGCGAACGGTGACCGCCAAACAATTTGCCCTGGAGCGATTCTTTCCGTCTCGACAGCAATCGTTGCCGGCACGACTCTGTCGTGTCCAAAGCGCTCACGTAAGAGCGGGACATGATCGATTCCGTTCAGCAGAGGAACGACAGCGCCGATTTGATCGGTTACCCGAATGGTTTCAAGCGCAGTGCACAGATCGCTGGCTTTTACCGTGATCCACAGCACGTCGACAGGCTGGGAGAGCTTCGAAGTGACTGACACCGCGACCGAGAATGTTCCTAACGTTCTGCTCTTCAGAGAAAGTTCGCGCGGATAATGTTCAACCGCTCCAGGACGAACGATGAGCTTGACGGCATCTCCTGCCCGTGCAAGTACCGCAGCAACAAGTCCACCTACTCCGCCTGCGCCCAGAATTCCGTGTTGCATTTGACCTCCGCTGGAGCGTTGGCCTTCGCGACAAATGCCTCGACATAGCTGATGATGTTCTATCAGGCCTCGTGCTCTGTGCTGGCTACCAATTGCGTAGAGCCGAATTCAACTAGCGAGCAAGCGCTGACTGAAAGACGTTACTAAAGAAGTACGTTATGCGTCAAGCTTCCCACGGTCATGCGCAAACATCGATCGCCGGGCCGTTGCTCCGGTTGGCGCTCCGCGTCGCGCTCGCAAAGACTTGCTTAAAGGACGCGGGCTCGCATCCAAGACACCTATGGGGCTTCCTCCTCTTCTTCCAATCGAGACATCTGTTCTTCGTAGAGGTGATGCTCTTTCGTTGCTTCTTGTCTAGCTGATCCCTCATGTATCGGAGTTAGGGATGTGCTCCCTGCGACGAAGGCCGAAAAGCTCATGATTGTCGACGTTTGTCGCGAGGGTCTGGGCGGGCGAGGCGCAACGCGATTCGGCGCCGTTCGAACCGCCGCAGCAGACATTCGCCGTTGGCAACTGGGGACTTGCCGGCCAACAAGCGATGGCTCGTTGTCGAGTCGACTGGCAATGGTGAGTTTGCGTGCGAGATGCAGACCACCGGTATGGGGATTTTTCCTTGCGCCCAGGCAATCAGGAGTTTGTGAGAAATTCTCGAACAGCTGGACCCGGGGACTGTCCAAGGGATTTAAGTGCCGCGCGACACAAGGGCGCGTGCAAATGTGGGTCAAAAAGCGTAGAGAGCAGCAGGATTATCGACCAGGATGGTCTTGCGCAAGGTCGCGTCTGGAGCCCACGTCGCCAGCAGGTTAAGGAGATGACCGTCGTCAACGCGAAGCAGTGGAGAAACATCGCTCGGCTTGCGACCAGAGCCGGTGTCGGGATGCGGCCAGTCCGAACCCCACAGAATCCGTTGGGGATTTGCTGCAATCAGCGCGCGCGCCAACGGAGCCGCATCGAGATAATCGGGGGCGCTGCTTGAAGCGCGATACGCTCCCGAAATTTTCACGTATCCCTTCCCGCTTCCGACGAGCTGCAAGAGTTTGTCAAAACCCGGCTGCTGAAGGCCGACAGCGCCTTTGGCTCCGCCAAAGTGGTCAAATACCACGGGGACCGGAGATGCCAGTACGAGATCGCTCAATCCCGCAATCACCGGCAAGGCAACGTAGACTTGTACATGCCATCCGCGGCCTTGAATTTGCTCAATTGCAGACTTAAGACGATGTCGTGCATCGGCAAGACTCGTATCTCCTGCGGTTCCTATGTTGATCCTTACACCGCGAATGCCTGCGCGCTCCATGTTGTCAAGAGTAGTTGACGGAATCGCACTTGGCAGAACCGCAATTCCTCGGGCCCCTGAACCGTATTGCTTCATGGCGTCAAGTGTGCAGGAATTGTCCGTGCCATAGACACTTGGCTGCACGATCACTACGCGACTCATGTGCAGAGCCCGGTGCAAAGCCAACAATTCCCGTGCGGATGCTGATTCCGGCGTGTAAGTACGCGATGCCGCGAACGGGAACCGACTCGCATCACCAAAAACGTGGACGTGACAATCGCAAGCCCGTTCAGGAACATCAAACTGAACAGCCGCAAATGAATGTGGGTTTTCGGGAGAAACGCTAAGCCTTGGCGATCGGGACAAACCACCGGCCGCCATTCCGGTTAGAAATTCGCGGCGCGACAGCATAGGTGATTATTTTATTCGCGCGGATCTTCGTTCGCAATTGGATTACGAAGCCCTTGGATTACGAAGCCCTAAGGCCTGGTAAAAGACCCCAACTTTTGAAATTCACGCGGTCGCCGGCGAAAAATTCGCGGTGGCGGCGTAGGTTACCCCACTGGAGGGCTGCAGTCGCGACTTTTGCCACCAACAACCCGCCAGGTCGCCCGGGGGCCCGATACTTATTCGGGGAGACCGCGAGACTCCAGCCAGGGTGGTCCCTCAGGATCCAGATCCTCGCCACGCAGTAACACATCCAGGATAAGGAGAATGTTCTGCGGATCGGCCCCACTGCGAATACAGTCTTCGCTTTAGACTCGCAAGCTTGGGTCAGAAGAAGGCGGAGGCGATTCTCCGGACGAGTCGACCCAGTGTCTGCCGAAACTGCCCGCGGGACTCATGCTAGTTTTGGCAGTCAAGCTATACAGCAGACACGCCACGGCGACAGCGAAAATCCAACTCCAGCGAAGCTTCATTGGGAATCGCTTTCGCCTGTGCGCGACGCAAGTTCCGCTCCTTGTTTAACTGTGCCACCTCCCGCAGAAAGGCCTGCAGTTTTTGCCATGCGGCGACGCCCTCGCGGGTGGCTTGCTCCGCCCGTTGCGGAACATAGTAGCCGGTCCTTCTGCAGAGAACTGCGCATATCAGCCGTTATATCCGCCAAAACCCGCTTTAGCCAGCACGAACGCGACTACGCCCATGGTAAGGATTCAGAGTTCCAGTCGCAGGATGTGCTCGTTCACCTCGACGGAGAGGTTCTACTCCGTCCCCGGATATCTCTCACTGGTCGTGATATCACAACCCGACAAGCCCCACTGACCTGGAGTCGGTCATGACGTGAATAGGAGACGCCAGTCTTCCTCAAGCGGAATCATTGCATCCTTTCCCCTCAGCCACGTCAAGCCTCTCGCTGCTTGGGTCTGTTCGTACGCCCAATAGGTGATTCGATTCGAAACAGCCAATTCCGTCATAATCCCGGCTTTTGCTAGCTCATCCGCTATCTCGTCCCCATGCGTGGCATTCCGCTTAACCCATGTTTCCAAATGCTCGTAGGCAGGCAAGCGGTCGCCTTTTTCAGCATTGCATCGGCTATCAGCTAGGACGAAATTATGACCGAGATCCACCGGATACCGGGCCCACGGAACAAAATGATCGACTTGCGTCGCGGCAGCGGTGAGAACCGCCCTGCAATAGAAGCACCGACTTTGTTGTATCTTCATCAGGACTGGCCGTGCCATGGATAGGACCGCCCGCTCGGTGCCGAAAAGGAAGCTATTAAGGTCGGTGGCTTCACCCAGAATATCGAGGTTCTGTTGACGTACATATCGCACCCATGCCCAAGGCCTGGAACAAGGTCATGTTGATATAGAGCCGGTAGGGTTCGAATTCTTGAGCGTGAGCGAGAAAGGCTGCTCGAAACTCGCTTTCGCTCCGCGCTTGCGATATGGGTTCAAAAAAGTCCTCGACTGTTTTCTGAACCACGGGCACGAGGTCGGAGACAACCTCGGCTAACTCGTGTCGGTCTCGGTCGCGAAGAAACCGGGCCATCTCTTCGAGAGTTTTGGGCGTGACGACGGGTGCGAACTGGAGTTGTTCTATGGCCACGTTTGTTTTCGCTCGAATTGACGGAAGCGATAATCCATAAAATAGCACAGGGGATCGAGGAGGTTTCAGCCTAGGCGCGTTCGCGGGCGAGGCGCTCGAGTCGGGCTACGCCACGGTCACCAGCAAACTTTCAAGTTGACTTCCCTGCTCATTTTGGGTGCCAGTCTGGCTCGCGACCGGCAGCCAGTGTAGCCGATATCGACGCCCCGGCACACGGCCCACCGATACTCAAAATCATGCATATGACCTCATGATGCTCCATGCAGCTGAAGACTTCGTTGGTAGTTGGTTGGGTGGGCTATCCCGTCTGGGTGACCGACACCGAGCCGGGCCCAGCAATCGTATACACGATTCCGTAGTGAGTGCCGGGCTGAAATTTTCGAATATCCGAAAAATCAAGATCTTGCGTGATTAACATGCGGCCTTCACGTTGAGCTGCGTCCAAACGTCCATATCCAACCGCCCTACAAGGCCTTCTTCCTGAACGGTGTCGATGTCGTAACCACCAGACCGAAGGTCGACCGCGATTTGTAGTGGCAAATTTTCATCGAGCTTGAATTTCATCGGATTTGCGGAATGGCCGGCACCGGCAGGTCCTCCTCTGCTGACGCAGCCGCGAATGCGATTGCAGCTTGAATGTCTTCAGCTTTCAGGCTCGGAAAATCGCCCAGAATCGCCTCAGGAGTATCGCCGGCAGCAAGGCTGGCAAGAACAGTTCGCAGCGTGACCCTTGTTCCCTTAAAGACCGCTTCGCCTCCGCAGATTTGGGGATCACGAATGAGGCGGTTTTCCAAAGGTAGGAGATTCTTGTCACCGTCTACCATGGTCATCCCTCGTACCAATTTAATCTTAGCACCCGCGCATTCTGGGCCGGAGATATTATGGAGAGGCTTGGCGCTCGAACGAATGTCAACTACGGAATCAACTCGCAAAGCACTCCTCTTGGTTGTTATGGCAGCTTCACGGCTCCCAGTCAGTCTGGATTTGGTTTGCGGCTGCGGTTGCGGTCATTGCGGTTGTTCTCCTTTTTCCTGATCTAGAAACTTGATCGCCTTATCCGCTTCTTCCGGCGTGAGCAGGCGTTCCTCGCAATACGCGTCGGCCAGGCTGCTGACCACCGTGCCGTCCAGCCTGATCAGAGTCACTTCCTCGATGTCGGCCCAGCGTTCGTAGCCGGTGCGGTTCGTGAAGCGGGCTCTCATCGTTTTGCCTCCCGTTCCCGCCGGCACTCGGGGCAAAGCGCGAGTTCGTCGAGGCATCCGGTTTCTGCTTCGCGAGAGTCAGCGGCCAGCACATCGCACAATGTCAGGTGGCCGTAGACCTCGCAGAAGTTTCCCGCGCTTCTGTCTCGTGGTATGCGGTCATCAGAGAATCACCTCCCGAAATGGACCGGACAGACGCTGCAGCCGGTTTCCATGTCGGCTACCGTGGCCGTCGTGGCGCACGAATACGCATAGCGGTCGTCCTGGTAGCCGCAGAGTGGGAATTCGGGCGCGCGGACGGCTTCGCGTGGCAAAACCGTGGCAGCCGATTCGACGTTCAGCCGCTCGGCTTTGGCGAGCGGCGTGCGCAGATCATGGGTTTCCGCCATGGTTGCCTCCTATTCGGGCGAACTGTGCGGAGAGAGTTGTCGCAGTTTGCGGAGAGTGGAGCGATTAGGTACGCGCGCCGTGGTGGGGCTCGTAACGCGATATCCGTCAGAGCACCCGAGCGGCTTCCCTCAATTTTAAATCGGTTGCCGGCCGACGGCGGATGGGTGCACTATCATCAACAATGGCATTGAGGGCCTTCATTGCTAGTCTGCATATTCTTCTCGTTGCGTCTACCCTCGCACAAGTTGAACCTGGGGTAGGACCTCCCCAAATTGAAGAACCGCCCACCAATCAGGTCGCAGATTCCGCTCTTCTCCCGCTCAAGTCGGATACCGCGCCAGGCCTAATCGACCTCGATGTGATGGTGACAGACAAGTTAGGGAAAGCAATATCTGATCTTGGATCTCAAGACTTTTCTTTGCTAGACAACGGGACGCCGACGCCGATCCTTTCCTTGCAGCCGTTCGACCAAAAGCATGCCAATCCAGTTAACCTTATTCTGGTTCTCGATACGCTTGATCTGCCTTTTGCTCTAGCCGGGTTTGAAAGGGAACAAGTCCGACGGTTCCTAACCCGGAACGGTGGGCATCTAGATCGTCCGATATCGATCTTTGGACTTTCCTCCGCAGGCGTGTGGAAGGTTGCCGTCCCTTCCAATGATGGGAACACTTTAGCTACAGAAATCGCCGGGAATAAGTTCGACTTGATTCGGCGGAGAGGCTTGGGGCAAAGCGAGGCAGAGGGTGTGTCAGCCTTAAAAGCTCTAGCCGCCATCGCTACAGTTGAACGGGGGGTACCTGGCCGAAAGGTGCTGGTGTGGATCGGGCCCGGCTGGGGCATCGGGAGTGGAAAGGATTTTGAGAGTAAACAACCTCCGCAGGTCACCTTCGACACCATTTACTGGTTTTCTACTCTACTGCGAGAGGCTCGCATCGTTTTATACAGCACTTCGGTGGGACAAACCGATCTTGATCCAGGTTCGCTAAAATATTTGAGCTTCCTGAATGGGGTGGCGTCGATCGAACTAGCCAGCGTCAAGAATCTGGACAGACGAGTACTTGCCATAGAGAGCGGTGGACGTGTATTGCCCCCGACCAATGACCTGGTTAACCAGATCGATGGCTGTATGCGAGAAGCGGGCATGTTCTATGAGCTCTCGTTCGATCCTCCGGCGGGTGATCATCCTGGCGAGTACCATCGCCTGAATGTCCGAGTCAGCAAGCCTGATTCAATTGTTCGCACAACAACTGGCTATTACGACTCACCTTATTACTCCGATCAGCCGAACGTTGTGTCCAGGCGTGTAAACGTTGAACAACTAGAGGGACAGTTGCTCGCGAACAGCAGTGCGCCAGATGCCAGAATTGCGAAGCAGGTTTCTGATCTACAACTCACCGAGCGGCTCAGCAGTACAAGGCTCTCGTCCTGGACCGCGAGGTTGCATGGCAAAAAGGCTCGTCAGGCGCTAGTCGCTCTAGCCGATGAATCGGCGTTTCTCGATCCTCCTCAGGCGGAGATTCTTGGCGATGCCCCCCCGGACCCGATGAGGCAACGGCGGATCACATTGCTGGCCATCGGTTATTTGAACAACATGATTCCGAGTCTACCGAACTTCTTTGCGATACGGACCGTGGTTCGCTACGAGGAAACTCCCGGCTACGATGAAAAGAGCATTCACACCGACTATCAGCCCTTACACGTAGTGGCGAGTTCTAAGTCGAAAGTGTTCTATCGCAAGGGCCAGGAAGTCGTGGATTCGGCAACAGAGCAACGCATGGAACAGAAAACGGAAGATGGGGATTTAATTACCTATGGTACGTTCGGGCCGCTTCTTCGTGCGGCGAAAGATGCGATTGCGAGCGGTTTGACCTGGGTTCGTTGGCAACGGGGAACAAAGGGAGTTGATGCGGTGTTTCGCTATGAGGTCCCTGCAGAAATGTCGCATTATCAGGTAGGCGTCTGCTGTGTTCCGTACGGCAATGGAACCTGTGCTTTTGAAGAACCTGTGGGTTACAGGGGCCAAATTGAAGTCGATCCAACCAGCGGAGCCATCACTCGACTGGAACTGATAGCGGAAATGAAATCGGCTACACCTCTTGCCCAATCTGACATCATGATCGAATACGGTCCGATTGAGATTGGAAGCAAGACCTATATATGTCCTCTGAGGAGCGTCTCGATTTCGAGAGGGCGGTCCGTGGTAACTCTAACGGAATGGAATGACAGCTTCAGAACGTACGGGCCTTATGTCACCATCCTGAACGACGTTGACTTTGGCCGTTATCACATCTTTCGCAGCCAGTCTCGGTTCCTGCCTTCAACACCCTAGGTGTTGATTAAAAGAGGATTAAAGCCGTCCGCCACACGCATGTGCTTGCTTCCCATGTCGGGTGCGAGCTTGGCAAAAGTGCCTCTCAGACGACAACTGGTGTGAAATCTTGGCCCGAACGTACCCTTGCTCCGGGGAGCTAACTTGCTCCATTGGAGAACTGGCCGGTCAACT
>Ga0123356_10005424_pt1 | contig 12979 bp, 1 predicted proteins | sample TergutEmb28metaG_2_FD_92546 | JGI IMG/M metagenome (GOLD analysis project Ga0123356, IMG submission 92546) | Embiratermes neotenicus P3 segment gut microbial communities from Petit-Saut dam, French Guiana - Emb289 P3 | ecosystem: Host-associated > Arthropoda: Insects > Digestive system > Gut ... | reverse complement strand
GTCACTATACCGCCGGTGATGTTGACGGTGCCGCCTGTTCCATTCGCACCGCCGCCGATACCTGCGCCGCTGATGCCTGTGCTGACGTTGCCGCAGATAGCAGTCACTGTTCCATTGTTGATGATGACAGTGCCGGTGGTTGTGGAAGGACTTGCTAAACGGCCGCCACCGATACCTGCGCCGTACATCCCGCCGGTCACAGTCACAGTACCGCCATCGATGATGATGAGGCCGTGGGATTGACCGTTGCCGCCGCCGATACCTGAACTATTGTTAGCTCCGGCCCTCACCGTCAACACCCCGTCATTGCTGCCGCTTTCGGAGTAGCTGTCTATCGTCATTTTTGCGACGTTTGAACTGACAGTCGGCACTATGATGCTGCCGGTCACATAATTCGCTCCGGCCACAGTGCCGCTGCGGTTATATTCTCCCGAATTTTTCAAAAGCATTGTCACGTTCGCTGTGCCCTGTAACTCAATCGCCGGTAATTGGTTCGGTGTACTATTGCCAATCAAATCGATATCATCAATAATAAGCGTAACATTCACGCCATCTTCAATAACGATCTTTTCAAAAATTGAAGTTGCTTCTTTCAACCTTGAAGAGCCCGCGGATCGTACCCCGCTTTGAATAATTTCAAAAATTTCGCCGTCCGCACCTGATTTAATTGTCAAAGTACGGAAGCCGCCGCTGCCGGTCGTGACCGCGCCGCCGCCGGTGTTTTGGGTGCTGTAGTTATTCATTCCACCGCTCACCGTATACTTGGCGACATTGGTGGAGGACGTGGTTTCAGAGAGGTCGATGACATTGGGACCTGATAACATAACCGGAAGAACCGTGTTCGAAAAGAGACCGCTGTGGCTGCTGTAGTTGTTGGTCGCCGGATTACTGATTGAGTAGATTTCCGGATCGGAGTCATGGACGCGTACAATTGCTCCGCTGTCTGCATAGATGTTGTATTCTGTCTTTGATGTCTCGCCCGTGGTGTAAGCAAAACCGCGGTAGTTTTCCGGAAGGGACAGAGTGGTAATGACCGGAGACAGGGTACCTTCATCGTAGACTGTAAGCATACTGCCGCTCGGAAGACTCTCCTCGAGCCGAGCGTTGACAAAATAACCGTCGCCTGATTGGGAGAAGAATTGGATGGCCGGCAACTCGCCTGATGAATAAGCTGTGACCGTGGCACCGCTGCCAATGGTAACCGACCCACCCATGCTGAGCATGGTGTTGATGACCCAGCCGCCGCCGATACCCGCGCCGGAGAGGCCACCGACCGCCTCCACAATCGCATGGTCTCTGATTGTAACGCTATTAAATGAACTGAAGCATGTAGGGCTGTTTGAGCTGCCGCCACCGATGCCTGCGCCATGTCTTCCGCCTCTTGCTTCCACAATCGCATTGTCCGCGATAAGAATCCAACCTCCTGCTATACCTGCGGCATTACCGTCATCGTGGTTTGAGCCACCGCCGCCGATACCTGCGCTGTAGTCGCCGCCGACCGCTTTTACGGTTGCATCGCCTGTGATAGTAATATTACCGCTGTTGCCGGCGTATCCTGTGCCTGATGCGCCGCCGCCGCCGATACCTGCGCCGCCGCCATCCTTGCCTGAACCGAAACTGCTGCCATATGCGACAACGCTGCCACCATTGATTATTATGTTGCTGCCGTATCCTCCGCCATTTGCTCCGAGGTTGCTGTCGAAACCGCTGTTGCCTCCGCCACCTATACCCGCGCCGCCGCCGTTGCCATACGCATATATGCTGCCGCCACTGATCGTAATATTTCCGCTGCTAGGGCCGGCGACTGATGAGTTGCTGGTACCTGCGCCGCCGATAGCTGCACTGCCGTCTTTTGATCTGACCGTCAAAGAACCGTCTAAACTGCCTGTTTCTGTTGCACTGTCTATGAAAATCGATGAGTAAAGCTCATTACCCCCAAATTCTTTCGTAACATGGATGCTGCCGTCGATATAACTCGAATTCTTCAAAAGCAAAGTCACATTCGACTTGGCCTCTAAGTCAATATTACCGATCAAATCAATATCGTCAATAATAAGCGTGACAGTCTTGTCGGTCGAGACAATAATCTTATTAAAAATGGACGTGCCTTCTTTTGATCTTTCAGGTGAATAGGAACCTGTGGATCGGACACCGCTTTGAATGATTTCATAAGTGCCGTTTGCGGTAATGGTGAGCACGTTGTTGGGAGATGAGACCGCACCGCCGCTGTAGTAGCTGCCGTCGCCATATGGCACTGTGTCGTTGTACACCGTGTATCCGGCTCCGCTTGTCACCGTTTTGGAGAGGTCGATGGGACCGGAGTCCGGACCGCGTAACTTGACAGGAAGGACACCGTCTCTGGTTAGGCTGGTGCTATCATCATAATAATCGTCCAAATTGTGGATCGAATAAATCTCCTCGTCGTCGTCTAGTGAGCGAATGATATCGCCGATGGGTGTGATGCCGTCGAAAGCTTCGATGTTGTAAACGCTTTTTGAAGTTTCGCCTGTCGTGTAAGCAAAACCGCGGGCGTTTTCGGGCAGGATTAAAGCATCGCGTACCTCGCTCTTTGTGTCATTTTCGTAAATCTTGAGTATACTGGCGGCCGGAAGTGCGCCGTCGATGATGGCATTGACGAAAAAGCCGTTACGTGCGTTGTTTTCTTTGGCGTGGATGGCCGGAAGGGAGCCGTTTGAATAGGCTGTGACAGTTGCTGTCTCATCGATAGCGAACTCTGCGCCGTAACCGTCTCTAGCGCTGTCGTTATAGGTGGACCCGCCGCCGAGGCCTGCGCCGCCGCCGCCGTTGCCGACGGGGAAGATACCTCCGATTGCAGTCACCTTTGCATTTTCTAAAATGTCGATGGTACTGCCGTTGCCGCCATTGCCGGAGTCAGAACCACCGCCACCGATACCTGCACCAAAGAAGCTTCCGATTGCAGTCACCGTTGAATTGTTTGTAAGAGTTATGTAACCTCCGTCGCCGCCGTAACCATTGTAGCCGGCGCTGCCGCCGCCGATACCTGCACCGCCGCTGTCGCCGACTGCTGTAACGGTTGCATCGTCGCCAATCCAGATCGTACCGCCTTCACCGCCGTTATATTCGAAGGACGCGCCGCCGCCGATACCTGCACCGCCGCCGTCGCTGGTTGCTGTAACAATTGCGGTACCGCCAATCTGAATCAAACCGCCGTCGTCTCCGCTAATATCGGTAAAGCCGTTGCCGCCGATGCCTGCACCGTAGTTGTAGCCGATTGCTTCAACGATTGCGGTGCCGCCAATCTTGATCGTACCGCCGTCACTGCCGCCGATACCTGCACCCACAATGCCTTTAGCGTACACATCGCCGCCTGTAATCGTAATGTTGCCGCCGGTGGAACGACTGAAGTTGTTGCCTGAACCGATACCTGCGCCATAGCCTTCCGCAATCACAGTACCGCCGTTGATGTTGATTGTGTGGTCAACTCCGCCCGAGCCGCGGCCGATACCTGAACCGTTCCAGTTGCCGGTCGCGATCACCGTACCGTTGTTGATGGTGATGATGCCGCTACTACCGCCGGATCCGCCGCCGATACCTGCGCTGTTGCCGCCGCCGGTTGCGGTCACCGTGCTGCCATTAATCGTAATGTTACCGCCATTTGGTTGACTCATGCTTCTGCCACCAATGCCTGCGCCGGCACCTCCTGCTACCGTCAATGCCCCGACACTGCTGCCCGAATCTGCGTAGCTGTCTATCGTAAGGGAGGCGACATTTGAACTGGCATTTGGAACAAAGATGCTGCCGGTCACATAATTCGCGCCGCAATCTGCATAGTAACCCGAATTACTCACTAGCATTGTCACATTTGCTGTGCCCTGTAATGTAATGTCGCCGCGCAAATCGATGTCATCAACAATAAGAATGACATTCAAGCCTGTCGGTATAATAATACTGTTAAAAATGGATGTGTTTTCTTTCAGCCTTGAATAGGAGCCTGTGGATCGTACACCGGATTGAACGATTTCATAAGTGCCGTTCGTGTTAATGGTGAGAACCCTGTCGCCTGTGACCGCTCCGCCGCCGCTGTACGCGGGGATACCGGCGCTCACTGTGTATTCTGATCCGGGTGCACTTGATGTCGTTTGAGAGAGGTCGATGGTGACGATGTTCAAATTTAATAACATGACCGGAAGGACACCGTCGCCAGCGCCATTGTTGTAATCGTCATAGTCGGTCAAAAGGGTGATCGAATAAATCGCCGGGCTGTTTGGGGGCGCAACGTGGACGATGTCGCCGATGGTCGTCTGGTTGTCGTCAAAAGCTTTGATAATGTCAACGCGATACGAGCTTGTCGTGTAGGCAAAACCGTGGTAGTCGTCCGGCAGGGTTAAGTTGGTGGTTCCGGAACCTCCCCCCTCATAAACTCTGAGCGTACTGCCCGGCGGAAGGGCGCTGTTGAGAAGAGCATTGACGAAATAGCCGTCGTCCAGATTGTCCTGTTCAAGGTAGATGGCCGGATAGGCACCGCTTGAATATGCCGTTACATTTGCCATACTGTTGATGACGATATATGCAGCACCATCGCCGCGGTTGAAACTTGTGCCGATGCCTGCGGCGTCGATGCCGCCGGTCGCAGTCACATTGCCGCCGGCGAATTCGATGTAGCCGTAGTCGTTGTATCCGCCACCACTGCCGATACCTGCGCCCTCATCACCACCTTTCGCGTTCACATTACCGCCGGTAAATACAAGGTTGCCGACAGTACTATGGATGCCGCTGCCAATGCCTGCACCATCGTAGCCACCGGTCGCAGTCACAACCGAGTCGTCGCGGATCGTGATGTCGCCACTGTCGCCAGTGCTGCCACCGCCGATACCTGCACCGTATTCGCCGCCGGTCGCATCTACAATCGCGTTGCCACCGATTATGATGGTGCCGGCGTTGTTCCAATGGCCGCCGCCGATGCCTGCACCTTCGTAGCCGCCGGCCGCGGTCACAACTGCGTCATCGTGGATCGTGATGTCGCCGTAGCTGTTGTATCCTTGACCACCGCCGATACCTGCGCCGCCACTGCCGCCGGTCGCGTCCACAATCGCGTTGCCACCGATTGTGATGTTGCCATCAACGCTGCCGAAACCGCCGCCGATACCTGCGCCGTTCAGGCCGCCGGTCGCGTCCACAATCACGTAGCCGTTGATTGTGATGTTATAGTCATTGAAAACACTTTCACCAATGCCCGCGCTTTGGCCGCCGCCTCTCGCAACAACGACCGTCTCATTACCGATGACGCCGGTAATTGTGATGATAGAGCCGGAGCCGGCGAAGACAGAGTTTAGGAGGAAGAAGTCGGAAAAGCCGCCGCCAATACCCGCGCCGCCCTCATCCTCATAATCGCCGGTGCCGCCGGTCGCGTCCACATTGCCGCCGGTGATTGTGATGACACCGCCACCACCGTTGTTGCCGCCGCCGATGCCCGCGCCGCCGCCGACTTCCGGAAAACTGGCGGACATAGAGTCGGTCACCGAACCGCCGATTGCAGTCACATCGCCGCCGGTAATCGTAATAATGCCGCCATTAGAGCCGACTGTATTCGTACTGCTGCCGCTGCTGACGTAACCGCCGCCGCCGCCGATGCCTGCACCGGCGCTGGGACCCCCGCCGCCGGTTGCGTACACATTGCCGTCATTGATTGTGATGTCAAAACCGCCTAAATCTTCGCTGCCGCCGCCGATACCTGCGGCGCCCGTGCCGCCGGTTGCGGTCACATCGCCGCCATCAAATATAAGGAAGCCACCGGAACTTTGGATACCGCCGCCAATGCCTGCGCCGCCTTGACCGCCATTTAAAGCACCGCTGCCACCGGTCGCGTCCACAGTTGCGTTGCCGCTGATTGTGATGGTACCGATGAGACAATTTTCACCGACGCCAATACCTGCGCCGTATTCGCCGCTAATCGCAGTCACAACTGCATCACCATTGATTGTGATGTTACCTTCTGAGCCATAGCGGCCGCTACCGATACCTGCACCGGAAGAACCGCCAATCGCGTTCACAACCGCACTGCCGCCAATCGTGATGTCACCATCAACGCTGTTGGCGCCGCCGCCGATACCGGCGCTGTCGATACCTCCTGTCGCGTCCACAATCACGAAGCCGTCAATCGTGATGGTGCCGTAGGAACCCGTGCCGCCGATAGCCGCGCTGTTGCCTGTCGCCGTGACATTCAAAACGCCGACATTGCTGCCTGTGCTGTCTGCGTTGTCTATCGTAATGGCTGTCCCTGTTGGCACCAAGATGCTGCCGGTCACATAATTCGCGTCGCAATCTGCAACGTCTCCCGAATTACTCACTAGCATTGTCACATTTGCCGTGCCTTGTAAGATAATGTTGCCGATCAAATCAATGTCGTCAACAATAAGCGTGACATCCGTCAAGCCGGTCTGGATATAAATATTATTAAAAATGGACGTGTTTTCTTTCAGCCTTGAATAGGAGCCTGTGGATCGTACACCGGTTTGAATGATTTCATAAATGCCGTTATCGTTAATGGTGAGAACCCTGTTGCCTGTGACCGCTCCGCCGCCACTGTACGCTGGGATACCGCCGCTTACCGTGTATTCAGATCCGGGTGCACTTGATGTTGTTGTGGAGAGGTCGATCGTGAGAATGTTCAAATTTAATAACATGACCGGAAGGACACCGTCGCCGGCGCCGCCGTTGTAAGCGTCATAGTCGGTCAAAAGGGTGATTGAATAAATCGCCGGGCTATTCGGGGGCTCAACGCGGACGATGTCGCCGATGGGTGTGCTGCCATCGAAAGCTTTGATGTTGTCAATGCGTGATGAACCGGCTGTCGTGTAAGCAAAGTTGAGGTAGTCTTCGGGCAGGGTTAAGTTATCGCGTGCCCGGGCGCTGTTGTTGTAAACACTGAGTGTTGTGCCGGGCGGAAGTGCGCTGTCGAGGCGGGCGTTGACGATATAGCCGCCGCCCGAGATGTCATCATCGGCAAGGATCGCCGGCAGGGAACCGACTGAATAGGCTGTTATATTTGCTGTACTGCTGATGTTGAAAATTGCGCCGGGGGTTGTGCATCCACCGTCCCAGTCTGAGCCGCCGCCGATACCTGCACCGCCGGACTTGCCGCCGGACTCGTCGTCGAACACGCCGCCGATCGCAACAACGACCGCATGACCTGTAATATTAATTTCGCCGCAGAAACCGCCTTGCGAATAACTTGAACCGCCGCTGCCGATACCTGCGCCACCCCAACCGCCTGTCGCTTTCACGTTCGCATCGTCTGTGATTGTAATGAAGTCAAAGGAACCGCCAATTCTATCACCGAAACCGCCAAAACCGCCGCCGCCGATACCTGCACCGTACTCACCGCCAGTTGCCTCCACGATGGCGTTACCTGAAATATTAACGTCACTGCAGGAACCGCCCTCCCCGGAATAGTGCATGCCGCCGCCGCTGCCGCCGCCGCCGATGCCTGCGCCGCCGCCGCCGTTGCCGTCGTCATCACCGCCGGTTGCTCTCACAATCGCATCGCCTGTGATTATAATATTCTCGCAGAAACCACCACCTGTATAACCATCGGTTAAAGATAGACCACCGCCGCCGCCTATGCCTGAGCCACCGTCGATGCCGGTCGCTGTAATGTCACCGCCGTTGATGGTTATGTTTGCGCCTTTGCCGCCGCCGCCGCCGCCTCCAATGCCTGCACCACCATAAGCACTGCCGAGGGCCAACACAGTACCATTGTTGATCGTGATGGGATTGTTTTCACCATCATAACCGCCGCCAATACCTGCGCCACCCCGAGTGCCAGTCGCAGTCACCATCGCGTCACCAATAGTGATGCTGCCGCCTGCAGAATTGTAGTCCTCAGAACCGAAGCTGGAGCCACCGCCGATGCCTGCAGCACTTTCGCCGCCGGTTGCGTTTACAATCGCACCGTCATTGATTATGATGATGCCGCCGGCGTCAGCTTCGCCACCGCCGATACCTGCGCCGGCATTGCCGCCGACCGCGTCTACAATCGCGCCGCCATTGATCGTGATGATACCGCCGGTACTATTGATACCGCCGCCGATACCTGCGCCGCCATTGCTGCCATACGCAGACACACGACTGCCATTGATTATAATATTTCCGACGATTTGATCTGCTCTGCCGCCGATAGCCGCACCGTACGCCGATGTTACCTCCAAAGAACCTTCACTGCTGCCGGGGTCGTCTGCGCTGTCGATCGTAAGGGATGTACTGCCCTGCACAATGATGCTACCGTCCACATTATTTGTATTCTCCACCAACAAAGTCACATTCGCTGTTCCCTGCAGCTCTATGTCTCCGGTAAAATCAATACCGTCAATAACAAGAATAACATTCCTGCCGGTCGGGATAACAATATGATTAAAATTAGATCCGCCGGTTTGAACGATTTTAAAAGTGCGGTCCGCGTTAAAGGTGAGAACTCGAGTGGGTGCGCTGCCGGTCACTGTGTAGTTTGTTGATACGCCGGTTGGCGTGGTAGTGAGGTCGATGGTATCATGGATGAGTCCGCTGTACGTCGGCATAATTCCCATCGGAAGCCGCATACCGGCGTTGACGTTTTCAACGGAGCCGCCGGCCGCAACAGTCAGAGGGGCGGTGAAGGCCATGATCGGAGAGTGACCCCAATCCGGAGAGAATTTGTTGTCACTGGTCACAGCCATGGGAAGCAGGTATTCTTTACCGCTTATAGAAGTAGAAATCAGACCCACGACGTAGTTGCCGGGGGCCAAGTTGTTAAATGTGTAGGTACCGTTTCGGGAAGTTTGTGTTTGGGCGATCGGTGTGGTTAGGTCATTCGCCAAGTAAAGAGAAACGGGACAATTGGAAAGAGAAAGTTCTCCGGAGTCATAAGAACCGCCCCAATCCGTGTCAACCCATAAAAAGCCGGAAATACTGCCGGTATCCGCCGGAGAGGAAGGGAGGTCGCCCAAGTCGTCGGGATCATCAATATCCAAGTCTAAGCCCAAACCCGGGCCGGGCGAAGAATCTGCAGCGACGACATTCAGGGGGACAATGGAAAAAAGAAGCGTAAATACGACAAAAAGAGTGAAGAATTTTTGAACCGATTTGTGTCGATTCCTTTCGTTTAAAAAAGAAAAGGGACTTTCTGAAGGAGGATTTGATGGGAGGTCTGATGGAGGTGGGGAAAGCAAGGGGGATTCAATTGTCTTACGTTCGTCACATTCGCTGTTCGTTGCTCTCTGCGAGCGGGGGGTAACCACATGAAACATAAATATTCTCCGGAAGTTATAGAATAGTTCCAATCAATAACGAATAACACACAAAATCGATATTGATTAAACTATTTTATGATGTTTGACGTACTAATAATTCATGAATGAATTAATGGAAAACATTACTACGACGAGGTATATTAATATATTTATTAAGTTATTAACTTAATAGGAATAATTATCAAATTAATAGAATATATTAATAAATAAAAAATTAATGAATAGTGTAAAATAAATTATTTCAAATGCGGCACCCGTTATGACTTCGTTTTATATAAAAGTCGTTTTTTAAAAATATTAATAATATAAAAAATATGATAATAATGTTCATTAAATATTTAATAAATTAATTTAAAAATGGAATTGCCGCACAATAAAATAAAAAATATTTAATAAAACAAAAGACAGTTTTGTCAGAAATATAAGTGTAAAATTCTTTCCTCTCATTTGGACTTTAATTTAATCTTGCGGTCTAAAATTTCTTTGATATAATTAAACATATGGATATTAAAATATATACATGAATTGAATTAAATTGAAAATGAAATAATAAATATCATAGATATATAAATATACGATTGAAAACGGAGCTTTTTTCAGAACGGGATGATAAAAATTCCTCCTCCCGTTCCGACTTTAATTTTATTCTTTCTTTTTTAAAAATAGCCCATAATATACTTAAAGAAGAGAAGCCTTCATTTTAACCATGTACGAAATAGAAGTCAAGGTAAAAATGCCGCACGCAAAAATGAAAGAAGATTTAATCAAAAAAGGCGCTGTTTTTTCAGAAACCGAGCAGCAGAGCGACACATACTTTAACTCTCCCATGCGCGATTTTGCAAAAACGGATGAAGCGCTTCGGATCCGCGCCGTTAACGGCGCCGGCGAGATAACTTACAAAGGCAAAAAGATGGACACCGTTTCCAAAACGCGCCCCGAATACAACAGTCCGGCCGACGAGCGGGAGATGAAGAAAATACTCTCCGCGCTTGGCTTTTTTGTGTCGGGCGCCGTGAATAAAAGCCGCGAAATATATCTGTGGGATAACTTCGTGATCGGATTTGACACCGTCAGCGGACTCGGGGAATTCATAGAAGTGGAAAGCGCCATAAGAGAAGAGGCAAATCCAAACGAAATTCAGACAGAAATCGACCGCATCTTTGACTTTCTGAGCGAATACGGCATGACAAGAAAGGATTCAGTCACAAAGTCTTATCTGGAAATGGTTTTAGAAGCAAAAGAGAAATGAAAAAACAGGAAAAAAGATAAGAAAAATGAAAAGAGAATGAAGAGAAGAAAATAAGAGAAGAAAATAAGAAAAGAAAATAAGAAAAGAGTGGATAAAAAAAGCATTGCTGCGCTTTTGGCCGAAACCTGAGAATTTGTAAAAGAGCAACGGCAAAATGATGCCCGCGAAATTGAGATTTCAAACGAGTGAAAAGAATTGAAAGACAAAAGAAGAAGCGCCGGAGCAGAAAAACGAAGAAGTGCGCAGGAATATCAGAAAAAATACGCTTCTCTTTGAAGAGGCCTTTTCAAAAAAATGGAACGGTTTTTTAAAAGTTTTGAATGAAAAGTTGTGAAAGACGGCCTTAAATGAGGCCATCATTTTTTTTGGTCGGATCGGATATTTTTCCCCTCGTGGCGGATTCATAAAGGGAGAGAGTAAACTTTTTTATTGATTTTGGTTGAATATTTTTATCTGACATTGATACAAATCGGTGTGATACAAATCGGTGTGATGGAAATCGGTGTGATGGAGACCATAACTAAAGGCTTTACTTCAGGTATGTTTTTTGGGACAGCCGCACCGATTCCGTCATTTTTCCCGAATTGTCCGGTTTTATTCGTTTTATTATTCACTCTTCCTCGCGTCTCCGCCTCCACAAAAACAGGAAAATGGCCACTGCAATCGGGAACAGGAAAACGACCAACTGAAGCGAAGGCGGTATGTCGGTCACCCTGTCCGGGTCCGCCGGCCGTCCCGGTTCAGGCACACTCAATCTCGGTTCGGCCACAGGTTCCGTGATTTTCGCGCCACCCGACGGACTCTGAACGGACGAGAGGGATGACTCAACGCTTTCTGCGGCCTCACCGCCGGAGACGCCGTCATAAGTCACACCGGCCCTGTTCGTGACCGCGCCGGTGGCGTCTGCGGCCATATCAAAGGTGATGAGAAGTTCAACAGAATCGCCGACATTGAAGCTGTAGGCTGAAAGGTCAACAGTGAAAGTCACCATATCCGGTGTTGGGAAACCCGGAGTTGTTGGCACAGTTGTTCCGTCAATCTTCAAGACAGAGGTGGTGTAAGCCAGAACAGCCGGCGGGTATTCGTCCCAAATCACCATCTCGGCAGAGTTGTCGAGCAGACTGAACGCAATCAAGTAGTCAATCGTGCCGCCGGGGGTATACGCAACCGCCTGAGATGTCTTGCTAAAGTCACTCTTGTAAAGTTCATCCGTTACATCGCTTCCGCTAAATCTCTCCTCAAAGTAAAGTTCCACCTCATTCTTTATCGGATCCGCTGCGTTTCCAATCACCCTGAAAGTCACCGTGAGCACAACGACATCTCCGGCGTTCAGGATATATTCTATCGTTGACGTTGAAATATTAAAGGTCACCACACCTGAAGAGTCAACCACATCCGGTGACGTAACGGTTGAACCGTTGATCGTCATCACAACATCCGCATACTCAAGGAGCGTGCGCGTGTAGGTATCCACGACAGTAATGTAATCATAGTCATCAATATCATCCGGAACCGTATAGCTGATCAAATAATCAAGAGGTCCGCCGATCGAATACGCAACAGCATCCGCCGTCTTTTTAAAGTCCGTCGACGTCACCGTCTCTGTATCATCAACCAAAGGCGTATCTGTGTCCGTGTCGGGTTCTGTAGATCCAATCTGTACAAACAGTTTTGCCGTATTTCCGATATCCCCGCTCATCCAGCTGCTGTTCACCGTTGTGTTAATAACGAGCTCAACAACTTTTCCTTTGTTGTCATTCAGATCGGTCTCACTCAGGTACACGCTGACTGTGTTGTTGTCCTTGTCCTCATCAACATCAAGCTTTATGTCGGGAGTGCTGATGATTCTGGCCGACGCGTTTTTATAGTCAAGTGTTGCCGGCAGCTCATCATAAATAAGCAATCCGCTGTATCCGTCAAGGTCGTTTGGAATCGTGAAAGTCATCGTGAATTTCAACGGATCGCCGGCCCTGCTGAAGGTTCCGCCGGAAACTTTGCTGAAGTCACCGATTTCTTGTGTCCAAATACCGTAGACCGTGAGACTTCCCATCAATTCTGTGTCTTTGTAGAACCATGAACCTGAACCATCCTTTACCGTGTTCCAGCCATGGAAGACATAATCTGTGCGCGTGGGGTCATCCGGTATATCATCGCCGACCACTGTGACCGGCTTTGGTATGACAGTGACAGAAACCGTCGTATGACTGCCGGCAAATTCGCCGCCGTTGGCATCGAAAGTCACGATATAAACGCGCGCGTTGATGTCTAAGTTATTCACCGGGTGGTTGGCTGTGGCGCTGCTGTAGTGTTGACCGAAGATGCTGTTGATCGTGGGGAACATATCCTTGTACTCCAGCGCGTTCAGTTCCAAATCAATTTCTTCCGATGCGGTGTTGCCGCTAAAAGACGCATCTTCCGAAATAATTAAGCAGGAATAATCCTGTGCATAAATGCCGCCGCCGTT
>Ga0123356_10005423_pt1 | contig 12980 bp, 10 predicted proteins | sample TergutEmb28metaG_2_FD_92546 | JGI IMG/M metagenome (GOLD analysis project Ga0123356, IMG submission 92546) | Embiratermes neotenicus P3 segment gut microbial communities from Petit-Saut dam, French Guiana - Emb289 P3 | ecosystem: Host-associated > Arthropoda: Insects > Digestive system > Gut ... | reverse complement strand
TTGGCAATGTAGTAGACATCCACGGTGATATCTGCACCGTCGATATTTATCCTTACGCCTCTGGATATACCTTTTTTGCTGCTTACTGTGGTGAGTTCTCTGCCCGGGGATTGATACAAACCGTAAACTCCGTCTACATCGACTGCTGCCGCTGCTGCTATTACAGCAACAACACTCTGGCAGATATTTATACTGCCTTTTTCATCTGAAGTTCTTATATAGCCTTTACTCTCTGCCATGTTCGTTACTCCTGACTTAATCATTTAACAATGCATAATGCATAATTTTGTATTCGAAAGTATATCACAATTAAGACTCAATTAAAAGCGTTACTTCAGATTCATCCGGTATACTTGGTATTCCTCCGGTTTTTTCTGTTGAAAGGCTTGCTGCTGTAAGTGCAAATGTCACTATGTCGGCAAGCTCGTCCGGTGTTAAACTCTCCGGTGCTTTATCCAGCTTCAGAATGCGGCTGACTGCGCTTCCTCCGAATATGTCTCCCCCTCCTGTTGTATCGATCGGGGTCACAGGCGGGCATGATGAGAATGCAAAACCGTTTTTATTTTGAAGCAGAGCTCCTTTCGGACCGCTCGTCACCATTGCTAGTTTAACTCCGAACTCATCAAGCAGCTTCTCTGCGCCTTCTTTTTCGTTGCAATCCCACAGAAATTCGACTTCATTGTCGCTGATTTTAACGATATCTGCCTGCATCAGTCCCCATAATATCTGCTCTTTTGCTTCTTCTAAATCATCCCATAAAGATTCTCTCAGGTTGGGGTCAAAGGTTATCAGCTTTCCGGCGTTTTTTGCGTATGCCAGTGCCTTTTGTGTTGCTTTTTTTGATGGCTGATCCGTCAGGCTGAGTGTTCCAAAATGAAATATCTTTGAGTTATCTAAGAGCGACAAATCCAGTTCGTCAAATCTCAGGCATGTGTCTGCGCCCGGTTTTCTGGCAAAGCTGAATGAGCGATCCCCTTTATCGTCTAATGTAACAAATGCAAGTGTTGTAAAAACCGAATCATCCTCGATTATTCCTGAGGTCTCTATACCGGCTTCTTTGATTGTTTTTATCAGCATTTTTCCGAATGCATCAGACCCTACTTTTGCATAAAGTGCAGTTTTTGCTCCATACTTTGTCAGGGCAGCAAGGTAGTTGCATACAGCGCCTCCGGGGTTTGCCGCCATTGTTGGATAACCGTTTTTATCGGTGCTGACAGGCGCGAAGTCGATAAGCAGTTCACCTAGGGCTATAACGTCGTACATGAGAGGGCTCCTTTCGGATATTCGTTGCACAGCAGTCTGTAGGGTGGTTCGTCTTCTTCTATTGCGGGGAATCTTCCTATGCTTTCGAGAAAGCGGTTGTCTGTGTTGTCGTCGTTGCACTCGCTGACTTCTCCGAGCAGCACGGGTCCTGTACCCTTTTCTACGTTGAAGTCATGGTACATGAACTGTTGGATCGCTATGCTTTCACCGGGCTTTAGACGAACTTGAGTCCCTGCCGGGACGTATGTTTCGCGCCCATCCAGATTAACACGAACGTCGCTTACTTTATCAAGCTGCTCATCCGGCGTGGAATTGTATACTCCGATGAGTATGTTTCCGCCGCCGCGATTAATAATGTCTTCCATTTTTTTCCAGTGAAAGTGCATGGGTGCGTGCTGTCCTTCATTAAGGTAGAGAAGCTTTTCTGCGTATGTTTTTGTGTACTTATCTTTCATCGCAAGATTTCCGTTCCGTATTGTGATCAATGAGAATCCTGTTTTGCCAAAATCACCCAGTCCGAAGTCGGTGATATCCCATCCGAGCATACAGTCACGGATCTCGTCATACTCTTTTCCTTTTGTCTGCCAATCATCCGGGGTAAAATGGCAAAACGGAGGAAGAGCGAACTTATACTCATTTATAAACGCTTCCATTTCTTTGAGTGCTTTGTTGATTTCACTGCGTTTCATTGATTTGACCTCTTTTTTCTTTATTATGACTTGGCTTTATCGCATTGTCAGAGCTGTATCGATCATTGCGCGGTAGTGATCATATGGTATGTATTCCGGGATGCTGTTGCCCGAGCCCAAAGCGTAGGAGCCGTGCTCACTTGCCAGTTCAAGCATTGCCTCACAGCGCTTTTTAATAGCCTCAGGAGGTGATTTTATCAGGAAATCCAAATCTATTCCGCCAATTATAGCGATCCTGTCACCCCAACGCTTGTAGTTTTCTTCTACCGGAAGGATCGCATCTTCATAAGAGTGTTTGCCGTCAAATCCGATCGATTCGATAATATCATCCATGATATCATTTGCATATCCGCATGAGTGAAGTATAGCGGGCTTATTGTTCTTATGGGCTACTTCAACGATCTTAGTGTGCCATGGGAACACGTAGCGACGCATATCATCAGGTGAGAGGAAGGTCTGAGTATTAAATCCCCAGTCATCATTGACCATTATCACACCTACTGCATCGTGCTGAGCAGCTATTTCGTAATATCCGAGCAGGCGCTTTCCGACTTCTGTAAAAATGCGCTCCACAAGCTCAGGTTCATCAATAAGCATATAACACAGATTTTCGTATCCGACTAACGAAATCACGTTTTCCAGAACACCGGACGGTCCCAGGATCATAAGCTTCATGCCGTCCGGCATGTACTTTTCCAGCATATCAAGGCGCGAGTAATCATAACCTTCGGGGTTTGGCCATTTGTAATCATCAAAGCTTCTTTCATCGGTGATCACAAATCCGTCATTTAAAGAGACTGTCTTTTTTGAATGTCTTTTATTACTTAAAAAGCTAAAATCGCTCGCGTGCATTGATGTATAGTCGTAGCCCCCTGCATGGAATGCATCTATGACTAATCTGTTATATGCTTCATTCGAATCATCATCCTGTTTATGCCCTGCCAGCAATTCGTATACTGTCGGGTTCATAAACAACTCGAACAATACGGGACGCGACGGTTTTTGCTTGTTCAAGACACGCAGCAACTGATCGATATCAGGCTGATAACGATATTTTGTCATACACTGTACCTTCCTTGATTCTTCTGCTTACATGTTATATTATAATGTATCATAGCTATTTCAGAATTAAAAGGGGTGATTATGATGATATTTTATGAGGAGCCTTCAAAGAGAATCCCGGTGCGTGAGTTTAATGTCGTTGTTGCAGGTGGCGGTACAGCAGGTGTTGTTGCGGCTATCGCTGCGTCTCGTCAGGGAGCAAAGACTGCTTTGATCGAATCTAAAGGTTATACGGGCGGAATCGTTGCCGAAGGAGGTACTGCCCTTCACAGTTATTTTAACTTGTGGAAAGCTTTCCCGGGTGTTGAAAAGCGGCAGGTAGTTAAAGGGATCGCTCAGGAAATCATCGACAGGCTGGAAGAACGCGGAGGAACTACCGGTCACGTCGAGATGGAAGTCAGATATAACTACGACAGCGTTTGCACGGCGATCGATACAGAGATATATAAGCTTGTGACTTTTGAGATGTTGGTCGATGCCGGGGTCGAGGTTTTTGTAAACACACTGCTTGTGGGTGCGATCATGGATAATGACTGTATACGCGGCGCTATCGTAGAGAGCAGGTCGGGCAGAGAAGCTTTCTATGCAAAAGCTTTTGTAGACTGTACCGGCTATGGTGACTTAAGTGCTTTTGCAGGCGCCGAATATACTGAGCCAAATGATCACAAAGTGGCAAACTCTATCGGTGTTGGCGGTGTCGATGTAGATCGATACAATGAGTTTTGTAAGAACGATGATAATGCTCAGGTTGCTTACGGTACACGAAGTGGAGTGCCTGACAGACTTGTGCGGGTCGGTTTTGAAGGTAGTGGAATCCCTACTGATATGCAGGAGGAAGCAAAGAAGATTGGAATGTCCTTTATCACCACCACTTTACATGATGATTACTTTATGTTTATCAAGCTCAACTATCAGATGCCTGAAAGTCCCACCAATCGTGATGAAGTTGTCAAAGCAGAGCTCGAGCTTCGTCGTCGTATGGAAGCTGCGATCAATATCCTCAGGAAGATCCCGGGCTGCGAAAAGGCATTTATGGCAAGAACCAGTCCGTCACTTGCTATTCGCAGGGGCAGGTGCATTGTTTGCGATTATGATATAACACGGTCTGATGTACTGGATGGGGTGCACTTTGAAGATGATATCATGAGTTTCGGTTTTCATGACTGTGCTCCGCGTTTGCAAATCAAAGACGGAGGTACTTTTGGCATACCTTACAAGGCACTGCGTGTCAAAGGAGTCAAGAATCTTCTTGCGGCGGGAATGCTGATAACCTCCGACTGGGATGCTCATATGTCAACACGCAACACGGTCTCATGCTTCGGGCAAGGGGAAGCTACCGGCATCGCAGCGGCACTCTGTGCACTGAAGTCGATAGGCACACGCGAACTTGAGTATGACGAATTGAAAAAAGCACTTCTGGATGCCGGAGTATATCTCGAAAACTAGAACCAAAAAATCCCCCGGTCGGGGGATTTTTAATGTTGAGATTACTTTGAGTAGTATTCTTTTGCTGCGTTGAAGAAGGCATCTATGTTTTCTATCGGTGATGCCGGTGGTATGTCGCAGCCGGATGATAGTATGAAGTTTGGATATTTACTGCATTTTTCGAGTAAGTTGAGAGTTGCTGTTCGTACCGACTCGGGAGTGCCTCCACGAAATTCATCGGCGGGGCTTATGTTACCGATGACGAGTCTGTCAGACGGGAATATTTTCAGCATTTCTTCTAAATCTATTGCGTTTCCAAATGAGAATATCTTTACGTCTGTATCCAGGATTTCTTTTGTCAGTGTGAGTGTGCTGTTTCCGCAGTTATGATATACGAACATGCAGTCTTCTGTCTCGATCGCATCTATGATCCGTTTAACATACGGAGATGAGAACTCACCAATAAGTGCCGGAGAGAGCATTCCTGCGGCGGGTTCTGCCATTACGATGCCGTTTGCACCGGCGTCTCTCATTGCTTTGCCGTATGCGATTTGGAACTCTGTGACTTTTTCGAGGACTCCGTGGACCAGTTCCGGTTCGTCATAGCAGAGCATCATTATCTCTGTCATATCCATAAGACGTCCTGCAAGTGAAAACGGTCCTATTATGCCTGCAAATACAGGGCGGTCTGTTATCAGTTTTTTTGCTTCGCGGACAGTGTCGACATAAAGTCCTGTGCGTTTATCACCGACTGTCGGCATCTTCATGTTTGCAAGATCATTTTCATCTTTTATGATCGCTTCTGTAACAGCAGGTACTTCGACGTCTGAATAGCGTACAGGGCTGCCAAATGCATCTGCTTCTACTGACAGATCCATCAGTGTGAGCGAAGCAAGTGTGTCCCAGCGGTCTGCGACTGCTTTCATGCATTGTGCCTGCAGTTTTGCGTCATAGACCAGATCACTTACTGTGGCGCCGATCAGTTGCACACCGGGAAATGATAAGATCGGCATGGGTTTGTGTGCTGCTGCTGCGTTTTCAAACCAGGTTTTCATATTCATAGGGTTATGCTCCCTTTTTGTCTTCGATTGCTTTCTTTGCCAGTTCTGCAGCGGTTGCGGCATCGGCTGCATACAGATCTGCGCCTGCATTTAGGCGGCTGTTGTCTGTGACCGGTGCGCCTCCTACCATGATAACTACTTCATCACGCAGTCCTGCAGCGACGAATGCATCAACGGTGGTTTTCATTTCTTCCATCGTTGTTGTTAAGAGTGCAGAAAGGGCTATAATATCGGCTTTTTCTTCTTTTTGTGTCTCTACGAATTTCTCAGGTGATACGTCGACGCCGAGGTCTATGACTTCTATGCCTTTGCCTTCGAGCATCATACGGACAAGATTTTTGCCGATATCATGCAGGTCTCCTCTTACTGTGCCGAGTAATGCTTTGCCGATAGGTTTTACTCCGCTTTCTGTAAGGTGTGGCTTAAGCAGTTCTGTTCCGGCGTTCATGGCACGTGCTGCGATAAGGACTTCAGGTACGTATACTTCGTTGTTTTTAAATTTAGCTGCGATGACGTCCATTCCTGCCATCAGGCCTTTGTCCAATATGTCTTTAGCTTCTAGTCCTGCTGTAAGTGCTTCATCAATAAGTTCTTTTACGATTTTTGCTTTTCCGTTTTGCAATTCCTCGGATATTCTGGTTATAAGTTCGCTCATTTGGATAAACCTCCGCATATTATTATTATGCACTTACATTATCAGAATATAATACACCAGTCTTGGCTTTTCTTCTGTTTTTATGCTTTATCTTCGGGAGTTTTTATATTGAAAACGACCCTTTGTCGTGATACGATGACATTTGAGGTGAGTAGTCTTGGATATATTTGAGCATCTGTCCGTTGCGACCGGATTGGGTGTTGAAGTTATTGATGTTACGGGTGAGAAGAAATTTTCATCTGTTTTGTGCAGGGATTTGTTGCCTTTTCTTCAGGTGTTTTTGGGTGCGGTCGACTGCGCTGAGGCTGATTGGAGTGCGTTGCTTTATGGGTGTTATCAGTCGCGGCGGTTTGGTGGGAGGTATATTTTTCTCACACCGTCGGGGCTTACTTACTGCACTTCGCCTTTGACTGATGCGTCCGGTAATCTAACAGCCGGGGTTGTTACCGGTCCTTTTTTGATGACAGGCTATGATGAATACCTTGAAATGGATGTGTTCGGTCAGCATGAAATAGACAAGGCGATCGCTGAAAGGATAGAAAAAGATATCCACCTTATTCCGTTTCTGACACCTGCACAAGTTCGCTCAGTAAGTGAATTGTTGTATACTTGTGTTATGTCTCTTGAAGATACTCAGGCTGTTCAGAAGCCCGCACCTTTGCAGACAGATGCTTTGTCAATGACATATTCGATCCAAAAAGAAAGTGAGCTTCTTGCTGCAATCAGTGTCGGTGATACAAACACAGCAAACGCACTTCTTAATGATATCCTCGGCTATATTCTTTTTAGTCCCGGACTGAACATGGAAGCACTGCGCCTGCGGGTCTTTGAGCTCACTGTTCTGCTATCACGTGCAGCGGTGAAAGGCGGCGCAAACATCGATGCTATTTTCGGTCTTAATTACAGTTATCTCCGCGAGATCGATGCATTAGCCACTCCCGAAGATGCAGTTCAGTGGTTGCACAGTGTTATGAGGCGTTTTGCACAGCATGTGTTTGATTTTGCCGACTCAAAACACGTGGACGTTCTTTACAAAGCGATGTCATTTATCAAAAGCCATTACGCCGAAAAGATCACTCTTCAGGACGTGGCTGATTCGGTATACCTTAATATGACTTATTTTTCTAAAGTGTTTAAAGATGAAACAGGACAAACCCCCGGTAACTTCATCACCGCTACACGGATCGAAGCGGGGAAAAAACTCCTGCAGAACCCGGCAATAAACATAATCGATATCCCCGAGATGGTCGGATTTGAAAGTCAAAGCTATTTTACACGCGTATTCAAAAAAACCGAGGGCTGCACCCCTGCACAATACAGAAGAATGAACAGACCTCGTTATTGATCGTTAGTATCCGCTGTGCGTGCTTTGCTAAGAAGGATTTTATCGCCTTCGAGTTCGGCGGTGATTTTGTCTTTTCCTCCGGTGATTTCGAGTGACTTTATATAGTCCTGCGGCAGTTGGACGCGTCCGACTTTGTCAACTGTTAGCAGTTCATCGTGTTCATCGTGTTCATCATCTAGTTCTTTGCGCTGCAGTGTTCCGACTAGGTTTAATGTATCAGCGTAAAAGCTGCGTCGTACATATTCGCTGCTGTTTCGTCCGTCGCGGATCGCAACAACACGGTTGACTCTTTTGGATATTTGCAGGTCATGCGTAACGATTATCACTGTATGTCCCTGTTTTTGCAACTCTTGAAAGATGTCCATAATAATACCGGTCGTATGTGTATCAACAGAGCCTGTCGGTTCGTCAGCAAGCATAAGACCCGGTTTGTTTGCCATTGCGATAGCAATAGCAACTCGTTGCTGTTCACCGCCGGACAGCTCATATGTTTTACTTTTTCTTTTATTTGATAAACCAACCAGCTCCAGTAACATTTTGGCGTGTTCGCGACGCTGCTTTGCTTTTGTGAAAATCATTGGCAGTTCAACATTTTCCTGTACAGTCAGAAATGGGACCAGATTACGCGCGCTGTTTTGCCAGACAAATCCGACACTTTCACGCTTATATCTTACCAGATCATGATCGGAGAGCTTAAGCATATCGACTCCACCAACACTTATTTTTCCTGCTGTTGGTCTGTCCAGTCCGCCGAGAATATTTAAAAGAGTTGACTTCCCGCTGCCGCTGCTTCCGATGATCGCCATGAGTTCACCAGCTTCGACTTCAAGATCAAGACCTTGTAATGCCATGACTTCAAAGTCCTTTGTCTTATATAGCTTGATCAAGTTCTCACAACTGACTGCCAAGTTTATGTTTTCCACAATATGCTCACCTCCCCTGCCCTGGGCGCATCAAGTTGCGCCTCATATTTTTAGATCATTCGCCGGGGACAACCTGACCATCTTCCAAGCTTATGACTTTATCGCCTATCTCCATCATATTCGGATCATGTGTTGTCATTACTATCGTTGTTCCCTGCTCTGAAATAATATCTTTAAATAAGCGTACGACCTGCAGACCTGTATTTGTGTCAAGCTCCGCCGTTGGCTCATCTGCAAAAACTACGGAGGGTTTATGTGCGATGGCACGAGCTATGGCAACACGCTGCTGTTCACCACCGGAAAGTTCTTGAGTCCGATGATTCATTCGGTGTTCAAGACCAACCATAGATAGACATTCCTTTACCCGTTTACTTAATTCATCGCGCGGAGTGCCTGCGAGTCTTAGACAAAACTCAACATTTTCAAAAGCATTCATTGTTGAAATCAATGCAATCGACTGGAAAACAAACCCTATATTTTTTATACGAAATTCATCTCGTGCACTATCACTCTTTTGTGTTATGTCATTTCCGTCAAAGATCACACACCCGGATGTTGGACGGTCAAGTGCGCCAAGCATGTTTATTAAAGTTGTTTTGCCTGAACCTGAACGACCACGCAGGATCGTCAGCTCTCCTCTGGGTATGCTAACGCTTACACTACTAAGTGCATAAAAATCATCACTCCCGGTCCGGTACATCCGGCTGATGTCCCGGGCTTCGATTATAATGGAGTTCTCCATAATTGTACCTCGGGTCAATATTAATCTTCACCCAGCTTTAAAGCCTGATCGACTTTTAATCTCCTGAGTATGTGACCAAGAATAAGAAGGCAGAAAATGATCACTAATGCAAAAATGGTATATACTCTAATTGAATCATTACCTGATAAAAATATTCTAAAAGGTATACTTTGGTCTTCACCTGAATACAACAATCTGAAAATAGGTACAAACAATGATACTGCAACATTTCCTATAACTACACCGGCAATGAGGGCGACACCGGACACAAGAAATTGCTCACAAATGATTATTGTCAATACTTTTTTCCGTGTCATACCCATCGCGCGAAAAACACCAAATTGTAATACCCGCGAGTTGATCGAGAGTATCCAATATATGAGAAATCCCATTCCGGAAATGATCATAGCGATTATAAACCCAAGTGACAACGCTCCGTTCGTACCTTGTACAACAGGGTCGTTTTTTGCTTCGACCATAGGTTTTGTAATAGTATCGATCCGCATGAACGGAGTACTCACTTCAGCGATTTGATCATAGATCACTTCATCCGAAATGCCCGGTGCTTTCCGTATCCAAACGTCATAAGGAAAGCTTGGTGTATGATAAAAGACGTACTCCAAATTTGCTGCGATCATATTGTTGCTCACCATTGCTCCGGACGAATCCCGGGAAAAAGGAGAAAAGGCAGGCCAGTGATCGACAAACGCCAGGATATCAAACTCTATGATAGTATTATTTGCAAGACTATCTATTCGTATCCTGTCACCCTCCCGCAATCCGAGAATGTCACGCAGACTTTCCGAAAGGATCACTGAGCTGGGGTACTCAGCCATCTTGATCATATAATCATAAAAATCGTATGGTGTAAGATCTGCGCGCCACCATGCAGTGTTCGCGAAATCGTATGGGTCAAATGCCATAAATGAAGCGGTAGAAGCCTTGCCTGAAAATCGCACCCTTACATTATCTTGCTGTAGAACACGCGCTACTCCGCGAACCCCGTCGAGCATCCTGAAATCAACAAATGGCGGCTCTATATAACTGACAGTTTCAGTTCTCACAGGTCCGCCCGGACCTTCGAACTCTACAACAGGCTGACCAAACGCATCAAGCTCTTGCCAACGCTGTCGCGTTATTATATCCGCACCGAAGTCATTTTTTATCCGGTCTTCGATATTGCGGTTTATCGTACGCGCTGCTCCGGCATTAAATAAACCAATAGATAACGACAAGATGATAAACAGCATCAGAAAGCTTTCAGCCCCGCTTGAACCTTTGATCGTGTGCAAGGCGGCGAAAACGACCGGTGACCAGTATCTCCTGCCGATTTTATATATCAGCGAAACTAAAAACGGGTACAAGCGTAAGAAACACAGTCCGGTGCCTATCGCAAATACGGTCGATGCCAAATATATCGTCATATCGATATTAGAATCAGTCCCTGCAAGACCTATTTCGCTCAAGAAGCCGGTTTGTGCTCTCATCATATAAAGATAATATATCGACAGCCCGAATAGTAGTATATCCAAATAAAGACGTTTCCAAAGAGGCTGTTTCGGGCGTGCCGCTTTTTGTTTTTGTACAACAATAGATGTGCGGCTGTATTTTAGTACCGGGGTAATAGTCGTAAGCACTATCGCCAAGAATGCAATGGCTGCATATATATAGACTTGAGCATTCATTTCAAGCGGTAGCGCGGTACGTGAAACAAAATCGAGAAACCCGTTTGATGAACCGATGATCCTGCACATCACCCAACCAAGGGGAATGCCTATGAGTAAAGCTATGATACCCATGATCAAAACTTCAAGAAAGTATATCAGCAGGATATTTCGCCCGGATGCGCCTCTGCTCCGAAGCACGGCTATGACAGGCTCCTCGCTCATAATTTTCAATCTTGCGACCATAAATACATAGTACAGGATCATGATTATGATAGGAATATATAATAGTTGCAATAAGTATCGTAGATTCTCTTCTCTTGCGACATATCTTATTATCGTTGGTTCAAATGAACATCGCAGCGGTGACATTGCTCTTCCAAAGGTATTTTCCATGTCGCGACGTAAATCCCCGAGGGCAGTATTGATATCATTTACCTGAGCGACTTTGATTTGATGATAATCAAAAATATGTATATGCGTGACTCGCATATTACGAACGAACTGGTGATCGCGAAAACCTTCCAGCGACTCAAAAGGCAGGAAAAGTGTATTTGCGTACGTGCCGGATTGCCAGTAGGGGTCGCCTGCTATTGGTTCAAATACACCGACGATTTGCACTGCCTCAGAGTACGCGTCGTGCAGAGCCGGCACTGAGATCGTATATATACCGTCGAGTGTCAGCATATTTCTTATAAGCATCGGTTCGGTAACCATGACTTCGCGTATACCTGTTTCAGGACTTATGCCGGGTAAAGGTACTCGTCCGTGAATAAGCTCAATATGGTTTTCAATATTACTTTTCATCATGTAACCGGCGGCGAACGGCTGGTTGAATCCTTCGCGATAAAAAAGCAGGTTACTGAAGTTCACTATTTCTACCGTTGTAATAAGAGGGATATCTATTCTTTCGGGCACACTGGTCGATATTTCCAGAAATTGCATATATTGCTCAGAAAAAACATCATCGCTCCTGGTTATTTGAACTGCTATTGTAGAATATCCGGGGAAAACTCCGGTATCGATCTGCGACTGTTCCAAATCACGGATAAGTGTACGTTGAAGAACAGCGTTTGTAAACAGCGGGATCGATGAAATAACACCGATCGCTACAGCCGCGCCGATGATGAGGCATATGGATTTCCAGCCGCTTTGTATTATTTTTCTATATACCAGAGAAATAATGACTTGTTCACCTCAGTTGTTTTTTTATCGTACGATCAATTCGCCTTCCTGAAGACCCTCTATTATTTCCGCATGTGAGTTATTGATAAGCCCGACCAATACATCCCGCTCCACTGCCATATTATTGACAAGGACTATCACAAATGAACGCCCGCGGTTCGTTCTTATCAAAGACCTTTCGATCACAACAACATCCTCCGCACTGGCGCGTTCATAGATGATCTGGATCGATCTGCCCAGTCTATCCTGTGCGACTTCAAGGGTGGGACTGTCGATGACTGCAACATCTCTATCAAATGCATCGACCGGGTTCATTGAAGGTATCTGAACTACCGTACCGTAATGCGTTTCATTATTAGTGATTATGCTGACTGTCGCGCCTATAGGTATTACTTTTGCCACATCATCTGATAATCTCAGGCTGATCTGTGTGAGGTCGGCAATGCTCACTATGGATGTATAAGCGGCCACAAAATCATCTGTCCTTAAAAATGCTACATATGTGATGCGACCCGATATTGGTGCATACAGACGTGTCCCTTCAACGGCTCTTTGCGCTTTTTCCAGATCCATTTGAGAGAGGGCAAGGCGTATTTCCGCCGCTTCACGTTCAAGCCCCCATAATGAACGCCGGATCCTTTCGTACTCGATTTCCGCCAGACGTGTGTGTAACTCCTGTCTGCGTAAAGCATCCAGCAATTCATCGTTTTGAAGCTCGGCAAGTAGCTCTCCCTCTTCTACATCCTGACCCGATCTTACATAGATTTCTTTTAAGCGACCGGATGTTTCACGAAAAGAAACAGCTCCTCCCGCCTCGGTAACGATCGTCGCCATTCCCCGCACTTGATCTATGATCGTCCCGCGCGTGACTTCAACAGTCCTGTACTCGATCCTGTCAGGAGCCCTGAGCGGAGGCCTAAGAACCTCATCCTCCTCAGGAAACAACGTGCACCCTACGGTAGCTAA
>Ga0123356_10005421_pt1 | contig 12984 bp, 13 predicted proteins | sample TergutEmb28metaG_2_FD_92546 | JGI IMG/M metagenome (GOLD analysis project Ga0123356, IMG submission 92546) | Embiratermes neotenicus P3 segment gut microbial communities from Petit-Saut dam, French Guiana - Emb289 P3 | ecosystem: Host-associated > Arthropoda: Insects > Digestive system > Gut ... | reverse complement strand
GGCGGCGACCACCCCCGCTGCGTTCCTCGCGGATCTCGCGACCTCGCTGGGCAACATCTCGAACCGGTACAGCGAGCTGGGGCGAGAGGAGGAAGGGCTCGCCGCGATCGAACGAGCCGTCGACATCCGTGAGCAGCTTGCGGCGTCAGCCCCCGACGTGTTTCTGCCGGATCTCGCCGACTCGCTGGGAAACCTGTCGATCGCTCTCACCGAGGTAAAGCGTCACGAGGAGTCACTGGCTGCCGGCGAACGAGGTCTGGCAATCCACGAGCAGCTGGCGGCCGAAGCCCCCGACCGGTTCCTCCCCGACCTTGCGACCTCGCTGAACATCGTCGCCGTCGATTTGGGGAACCTGGATCGAAACGAGGAGGCGCTGGCGGCGGCCCAGCGGGCCATCGCCATTCGCGAGGATCTGACGGCCCAGCGGCCGACGGTCTTCGCAGAGTACCTTGCGGATTCGCTCCGGACCGCTGCCTACAGTCTTGGCGAACTAGGCCGAGAAGAAGAAGCTCAGGAAGCCGAGGACAGGGCTGACGAACTCGATCCCTGACCGGTCCCCCATGTCACCGCCCCCCTCTTCCGGCCACGCCCGACCTTATCCCTCGCTGTCACCGCCTCTCCTCAGCCCTCGCACGCCCCACACCACGCTGTCACCGCACCCCCGAAGCGGGCAAAGGCCACATATCCAGGTTTGGGTGCCCTCACCAACGGCGGACCGTCACTCCCTGACTCTCTGACCTGCACAAACGCGGAGGGAGAGTTGGATGATGCGGCCGCCGACCTGGATAATTGGCCTTTACGTCATCTGCGTTGCGCCGATCCGGTAGCGGTCTGCGGTGTCGTTGACCGCTGTCGCGTCTGACTGCGTGCTGGGAGCACTGCGCCAGCGCTTGAGTTTGCGTTGTCCCCGCCGATTCGGCACCGATTCGGCGTCGGCGCGATGAGTAGCCTAGGTTTCGGCAACCTCCAGGACGAAGGACGGAGAAGAGATCATGCGCGACGACCCGCACCAGGAGACAACGCCGTCCTCGGAGGAACTGGCCGCCGCCATCGTTCAGCTTGCGCAGACCGTTGACGATGCCTCCACCCCCGAAGAGGTCGAAGCGCTCGTCGCCCGGCTCAAGGCCGCGATCAATGACTGGAGCCCGACATCGCTCGTCGAAGTCGTCACCGTCGACGACGCGTTTCCGGAGAGAGACGCGGGCCTGCGTGATCTTGCCTCGGCCGTCTTCGATCGCGCGCTCGCGGCCCTGGACTCAGACCAGACGCCCCCGCCGGACCGTGCCGAACTCCTACAGCTCGCCTCGCTCCGATTCCGAGACGCGGGTCGAGGCGATGACTCGCTGGCCGCCTTGGAGCGATGCCTCAGCTTCTTCGAAGAACTCACCAAGAGCGACCCCGACAAGTACCTGCCAGACCTGGCAAGCTCGCTGAACGACATCTCGATCGACTACGAAGGGATGGGAAGGCGGGAGGAGGGGCTCACGGCCATTGAGCGCGCAGTCGCCATTCGCGAAGAGCTGGCAGCAAGGAACCCTGAAGCTTTCCTCCCAGACCTCGCCACGTCGTTGAGCAACCTCTCCATCTTCTACGGCAAGATGGGTCGGCCCGAGGAAGGTCTGGCCGCCACCGAACGGGCACTCCGAATCACCGACGAGCTGGGAGCCTCAGACCGAGAACGATTCCTCCCCGACCTTGCAGCGTTGCTGACAAACCACTCGATCCAGTGCGCGGAACTGGGGCTACACGAGGAAGCCCTCTCCTCCATCGAGCAAGCAGTCTCCATCAACGAAGACTTAGTGGCCAAGGACCCGGACGGGTTCCTCCCAGACCTAGCCTTGTCCCTGCGAAACGCTGCGCTGACGTTTGGCCGACTCGGACGGCACGAGGAAACCCTGGCCACCATCGAGCGCGCCATCTCAATCTGCGAAGAGTTGGTGACACGAGACTCCGACACGTTCCTCCCCGACCTGGCCGACTCGCTGGGCATCGCTTCGCTGGCGTTTGGCAAGCTTGGACAGCGCGAGGATGCCTTGGCCGCCACCATGTGGGCTGCCCGGATCCGTGAGCAGTTGGCAATCGACGACCCCGGCGCGTTCCTCCCCGACCTGGCCGACTCGCTGGCCAACCTCTCGGTCGACTACGGGGCTCTGGGACGACACGACGAGGCGCTGGCCGTCGGCATGCGGGCGGTGCGAATCCGCGAGGATCTCGCAGCCGAAGACCCAGACTCGTTTCTGCCCGACTTGGCCACGTCACTGAGCAACCTGTCGGCCAACTACGGCAACCTGGGGCAGAACGCGGAGTGGCTCGACGCTATCGAACGAGCCCTGGAAATCCGCGAGAGGCTGGCGTCCGAAGACCCGGACACTTACCTGCCCGACCTCGCCATGTCGCTGAACAACCTCTCAAACCTGCTCGGAGAGGTGGGCCGACGCGAGGAAGGGCTGGCCGCCGTCAAGAGGGCCCTAGGTATCCGTGAGGAGTTGGCAGCCAAAGACCCTGACACTCACCTGCCCGACCTCGCCATGTCGCTGAACAACCTCGCCGTGGGCCTTGGAGCAGTGGGTCGAAACGGCGAAGCGCTGGCCGCCATCGGTCGAGCCGTCACCATCCGTGAAAAGCTGACGGCAAAGTGGCCCCAAGTGTTCTCGGAGGACCTCGCACAGTCGCTCCGCAACGCTGCCGACACCTATCGCGCGCTTGGAAGGGAAGAAGAAGCTCAGCATGCGAGTGACAGGGCAGACACACTCGACCCCTAGCGAGTCCCGGTTGTCTCTCCGGGCACGCTAGCGTTGTCCCTGCTGAGGACGCTCCTGCGGTGCGGCGATGCCACGCCGAAGCGTCCTCCCTGACCAAAGGATTCGCCAGCCATGATTATCCGCCCACCTCAGGTGGCCATGACCCTCGCCTCGATCGCGTCGGGGGCTGACCGATGATCGGGTGGGTGGAGGGGCACGCGGGTGCCGCGTGGGTCATCGGCACCGTCGTGGCCGTTGTCGGACTGGCTTTCACCGCCTGGTTCGGGCGGGGCCGGGGGAAAAGGGGCGAGGCCCGGCGCGCCGCCAAGAACCTCAAGAAGCTGGGCCCCTCGTTCGTGGACCACAAGGGTTCCTTCGCGGAGTTCTTGGTCGCTGATCGAGATCCGGTTCGCTACGACTTCAGGTACACGACCATCCCCGCCACCTCGGTCACCAACTGGTTGGAGGACGATGGCGGCCCTCGCCTTCGCTTGATCTGGGGAGTTGGCGGTTCGGGAAAGACGCGCCTGGCTCTCCAGGTCAACAAGTCCCTGCCTGGCGGACGTTGGGTGGTGGCCCAGCCCCGGGAAGGTGCCGACCTCGCCCGAGCGGTGGAGGACCTGGTCACCGCGAGCGCAGGCAACAAGAAGAATGCGTTGCTGATTGTCGACTATGCCGAGAGTCGGCCCGGCCTGGTCGAAGCGGCCAAGGACCTGGCGGCCCGGCTCGGAACCCGGTGCCGGATCCTCTTGTTGGCCCGCGAGCCCGGCCCTTGGTGGGACGAAGTGCTCTCGACCACCAGGCTGGGCAGTACCCGGCACGACGCCGAGTGGGAGATCAAACCCAACGACAACCTGGGACGCGAGGAAATCCGAGACATAGTCGAGGCTGTAGCTCGTGAGTACGCCGTCGCGCTCAAGGTCGACCTCGAAGGAAAACCACCACGCATCGAGTTCGGGGATCGCAAACCGCGACCTCTCGAGCTGCACATGAGCGCGCTTGTCCACGTCATCAACGCCGCCGATCCCCGGAAAGCCCCGCCCCCCCTCGAGGTCCGCGACGTCCTGACCCACCTGGCATGGCACGAGAAGAGCCAGTGGATTCGCCGAGAAGCCGCGCTGAGGGACCTCCATGGCGGTGAGTACCTTGAACTCGCAAGGATCGGCCAAGCAATTGCTGCGGTCAACCTCCTGCGCCCCACGACTCTCGCAGAGGCAAAAACGCTGATCGAACGCGCCCTTGTGAAGGGCACCGACGTTGCCCCGCAGATGGCAGACCTCCTGGCCAGCCTGTACTCCGGCGGCGACACCATCGCCCCCATCCAACCCGACCTCTTTGCCGAGCACCTCGTCCTCGACGCCCTGCAAACCGACAAGGACCTGGCAGGGCGCATCCTGAGCCCCGAGGCCTGGCTCCCCACCCGCCAGATCGCCGCCACCATAACCCTGCTCGCCCGAGCCGCCAATGACCAAGTGGCCACCTCCGAAGAGCTCGATGGCCTCGGTCGACGATTGGAGGTCGTGGTCGCCGGTTGGACCCCCGCCTCGGTGGACGATGCTCTCGACTTGGACTCGGCGATTCCCGAGCGAGTCACTGTTCTCCGCCCGCTTGCTGCTTCGGTCTTCGACCGGGCTCTGACCATTCTGGACACCCAGGAGACTGCCCCATCCGACCTCTCTGACCTTCTGGTCAACGCTTCGGTCCGGTTCGGGGAGGTGGGGCGACGCGAGGAAGGCCTGGCCGCCATCAAACGAGCCGTCACCGTCTACGAGGAGTTGGCAGCCAAAGCCCCCGACGCCTTCCTCCCCGACCTGGCCATGTCGCTGAACAACCTCTCGGCCGACCTTGGGAAGTTGGGGCGACGCGAAGAAGGCCTGGCCGCCAGCCAACGAGCCGTCACCATTTACGAGGAGTTGGCAGCCAAAGCCCCCGACGCCTTCCTCCCCGACCTGGCCATGTCACTGAACAACCTTTCAGTCCGGCTTGGGAAGCTGGGGCGACGCAAGGAAGCCCTGGCCGCCATCCAACGAGCCGTCACCATCCGCGAGAACCTCGCCGCCCGCTGGCCCGAGGCTTTTGCGCAGGATCTCGCACTGTCGCTGCGGAACGCGGCCCGTGCCTACCGTGCGCTCGGCCGCGAATCGGAAGCCCTCGAGCAGGAGGAAGCCGCAAGACGCGTTCGTGGGGACAGTCCGGACAACGAGTAGCCCGAACACCAGGTGAACCTGGAAGAGATCGCCACCTCGTCCAAAGTGATAGTCACTCTAGAGCTTTGACAGTACCTGCATGCAGAGAACCAGCTTGCCCGCGCTCAGAGTTGCGTCTCCCAACGTGGTGCATGGGAAGGCGAGATGACACGAAAAGGTGCTGTCCGCCATCGTGCGCGTTGAGAAGACTCGGGAAGCGCTGGTGAGGCAGGGGCCGGGCTTATTCCTTATTTCGGAGCTCCTCACCCCTGTCGACTCACCCAAGAGGTGGGGTGTAGCCCGTTTCGCTTAGACACCTCGAAAAGTCCGCCGACCTGTCCTGGTCCTCTACGAAGAGCAGAGCGTCTCCGCTGTGATGGCCAACGCGCATTTCCTCCCACTTGGCGACGAGCCAGCCGGGAGCCGCAGCCGGCACCTCACCGGCCAACGCACCGCCACCCGATGGATTCGGGTATTCAACAAGGGCGTCCTTGTCAAACGATGGCGTGATCGACACAGGTTGCCCTTCGCGGATATTCGCCTGTGTCGGAATCCCCAATCCCACAAGACAGTCGGCCGCTGCCACCGCCGCCTTCGCTCGTTCAGCCGCCCGGCCCACGAGGCCAGATGCCTCAATCAGAGCATCGACGCTAGCTTCGGGACTGGTGCAGCCAGCCAACACAAGGGAACAGACAACCAGGACGCCCCCCAACCGACCTCCAAAGCGCAGCACAACACCGTCGGCTCGCCGACACGAGAGACTCACAACACTTCCAGTCATCAGGCACCTGCTTTCCTCAAAGGCTACACCCGCAAGGGGATGTGAGTACGGCGACGTCACAACAACCCACGCCTGCCACAACAAACCTACTCATCAGACCCGCATCGGGGACAAGGAGACACGCCGTTGGCGTCAAGCCCATCGCCTTCGGCGCGCCCAGTCCCCCATCTCCCATCAGCGCAGAGTTTGCCCTCTCCGGCCCGAAGACACAGAATGTCTCCATGCCCGCTGCCACAACAACAATCCGAATCCCTCGCACCACCCGGGACGACCTGAACGAGATTGCCCGCGCCCGAGGAGTCTCGGTCGCTCGCCTCATTTCCGACCAGGTCGCCGCCTGGCAGCGCGACGAGTGGTTCAGGCAAGAGCGCAAATCTGGCCGCACGCTCAGCGCCGATGCCCTGGCCGAGCAGGAGCTGTTGGAAGCCACCGATGACAACTGGGACTGACGCGCCACGCCGCAGAGAAGCTGGCGAACTCGCCCAGGGACCGTGCCTCCCGCCACAATGGACCACATCGACCTCGCACTGGGACGGATTCTCGGCCTCACCGACCAGGGGGCCTGGGCGCGGCGGTGGAATCCCTAGAGGCCGTCGGCTCGCCAGCTGGTGGAGCGCTTGGCGGCTACCCAGGCGGCTACTTGGGTTCGCCTCTGTAACCCCATCTTCGCTAGCAACGACGTGATGTGGTTCTTGACGGTCTTTTCTGCGACGTCTAGGCGTGCGGCGATCTCTCTGTTGGACAGGCCGTCGCCGATGAGGTCGAGGACGCGGTGTTCGGAGGGGGTGAGGTCGGCGGTGGGGTCGTTGTGTTCTGCTCGGCGTCGGGTGAGGGTGCGCTCGTCGAGGAGGGTGCGACCTGCGGCGACGGCGCGGATGACGTCGGCGATCTCGGCGCCGCGGACGGACTTGAGTAGGAAAGCGGCGGCGCCGGCTCGGAGCGCGGCGGCTAGCGCGTCATCGTCGTCAAAAGAGGTGAGAACGACCGAACGGGCCTGGGGGGCGATCTCGCGGACCTGCTCCATGAGGTCGATTCCGGTGCCGTCGGGCAGGCGGAGGTCAACGAGGATGACGTCGGGATTGACGAGGACCGAGCGGCGTAGGGCCTCGGCGACCGAGCCGGCCTCGGCGACGACTCTCATGCCGTCGGCGCGCTCAATGACTTCGGCGATCCCTCGGCGGACGACCTCGTGGTCGTCCACGATCATGACGGCAACGCGATGGGGCGGTGTTGAGGAGGAGGTCACTGGTCAAGCCTATCTGACGGTATTGGCGGCTGGGCCGAGGAGCCGCCGGAAAGAGGCTGGAGATGCACTAGGCCACGTCGGCCTCGGTGATCTCGAGCACCTCGGCAAGGCTTCGTGAGATGGCGCGCATCTGCTCAGCGGTGAGAGCTCCGACGCGGACTCCCAGGTCACTCCTCCGGGCAGTCACCAGTTTCTCCGTCATCACGAGACTTCGTGCTTTCAGGCCGTTTCCTCTGTTTGGCTCCACGGCTACTCGGGTCCTCGCTTCGTGGCGCTCAACCGTGGTGAAGAGGGCCACGACTATTGAGTCGAAGCCGTCCAGCAGGTCGGACTGGACGATGACGCCCGGCCGGGGCTTGTCCGCAAACCGTAGGCCCCGCAGAGTCCATACCTCACCACGCCTCATCGATCAGCCTCCGTCCCCATCGTGACGCGAACTCTGTTGCCCCTTCCTCCGTTGCGAACGGCTCGGCGTCGGCGCTCAGACGGACATCGAAGGGGAAGCCGTGGTTCTGGTTGAACGCGGCGACGAATACCCTCATCGCGTCTGCCGGGGTGGTGCCCAGGCGCTTGGTGGTTTCTCGAAAGAGCTGGTCCTGTGATCGGTCAACTCGGGTGGCGAGCTGGACAGTGTCACTCATTGTGTCCTCCTGCTGGTAATCACTAGCACAGGCTATCACGGGTTGGCGCGGGCCGGGAGGGTCGTCGGTGGCACCGGACCTCTTGCCTGCTACCGTGGGAGGATGCAGCGCAGCACGGTCGGTTGGTCCCGGGCCATCCTTGTTACCATTCCCCTTGCTCTCGGGTTGTCCGCCCCGAGTCATGCGGCGGACCCGCCGGTGGGACAGATCGGCGGGCGCGTGACGGGAGGGGTCGGTGGGGCTCCGATGGATGACGTCACGGTCATCGTCGAGGAGGTCGGGAGTCCCTCGGTGATGGTGCAGGGGGTCGCGACGGGGGCTGACGGTGTGTTCTCCTTGACCGACCTGCCGGTGGGTCGCTATGTACTGCACGCTTCGCCGAGGTCCTCGGACCCCTGGCTCCCGACCTATGCGCCTGGCACCGTCCGCAGGCCGGACGCCGCCGTCATCTCGATCACCGATGCGGCGCCAAAGACCGTCAACATCTCCCTGGCACCAGCGGTGGTCCTGACGGGCGCGCTCCTCAATGCAGACGGCACGCCATCGACCCAGAGCCTTCAGGCCTGGTCGGCTCGAAACCCCTCCTCCTTCCTCATTCAACCGAACGCGAACGGAACGTTCCACGCCAAGGTGGTGCCCGACAGGAAGATCGGGGTCTTCCCCTCCGGCGGTCCGGTGAACAGCGTGCGCAGCATTGTCGTCGTTGATGCGGTGAGTCCGGGAGTCAAGAACCTCGGTGTGCTCCGGATTCCGGGTCGGACCGCAACCATCACAGCGACCGTCAAGTTCAACAAGTCGACCCCCTGGGACCAGGTCGTTTCTGTCGCGGATCAGTCCGGCTTCCTGGCGGCGTCCTGCGAAGTCGGGCATCCTTGGTCCAGGGACCGCAACACCACCTCTTCACGTTGGAATTGCACCGTCTCGAAGTCCGGCAAGATGACGGCGAAGGTGCCGCCCGGCAGCTACCGGGTCGTCCTTGACGGGACGAACGTGTCGAAGAAGGTCGTCGCGAAGGCGGGGAAGACAGTGAGCGTCGGCGGCCTCAAGCAGCCGAAGATCATCCTCGTAGCAGGGAAGGTCACGGATGCGAAGGGCAAGGCTCGCGCCAAGTGCTGGGTTAGCTTCAAGAGCCGGCTTCAGAGCAGAGGGTACCAGGCCACCATGGGGTCGATTCCGACGAACAAGGCCGTCACCTACCTTGGCTCCGTCGCGCCCGGGCAGTACGAAGCGAGGGTATCGGGCCCGTGCACCGGCGACGCAAAGCACCCGGTCACGGTGATCAAGCTGGTCACGATCAAAGCGAAGCAGGTGCGTCCGATCCGCGTGACGGCGGGGAACAGCTCGTACATGCTTCGTGGCGTGAGGTTGGACCTATCCGGACGCTCCCGTTCGGTCAGCGGCCGCGTTGTCAACACAAGGGGTGAGCCGGTCGAAGGCGTCTGCCTTTACCACCACTTCACCGCGTGGAAAGCCGACCCGGCGGTACAGGCCCGCACCAACGATCTCGAGTGGTACACCCTCGCTGACGCCTGCTCCGATGCGAACGGTCAGTTCAAGCAAGCAGGCGTGTCGCCAGGCAAGGGCTACCTCTACTACCGAGACACCTACGATGGCGGCTACTTGCCCGGGGTGGTCCAGGTAAGCGGCAAGTCCGACCTGAAGAACGTCAAGATCGTCGTGCGGTAGGGGCGCGTCAGCGGCGGCACGATGGCGCGAGGCACCTCACGCGTCAACCCAAGCTCCGCCATCGTTCACATTCGCGAATGGGCCAGAAGTCGAGCCTTGCCCACGAACCCGAGCTCCGTCATCGTTCACACTTGCGAACGGACCGCCAAGCTGGGCCTCACTCGGCTACGGAAGCTTCGTCATTTTGCGAGGCTGTGAGCTGCTCGTAGGCGTCGGCGGCGGCGGCTTGCTCGGCGGCCTTTTTTGAGGAGCCTACACCGGACCCTAGGACGGCGTCGCCTGACAGCGCTCGGGCGGTGAAGACTCGCGCGTGGTCGGGGCCGGCGCCTTCGGAGCGGTAGTCGGGGACGGGCAGGCCGCGCGTCGCGCAGAGCTCTTGGAGCGAGGTCTTCCAGTCCAGGCCAGCGCCCAGGCGGGCGGCCCGGGCGAGGGCGGGGGCGATGAGGCGCTCGACCGCCGCGCGCGTCGGCTCCAGGCCATGACACAGGTAGACAGCGCCGATGATGGCTTCGAGGGTGTCGCAGAGGATCGAGTCTTTTTCTGCCCCGCCGGTCGCCGTCTCACCGCGGCCGAGCAGGACAAGGGGGCCAACGTTGATGTCGCGGGCGACCGCTGCCAGCGAGCGCTGGGAGACCGTCGCGGCTCGAAGCTTTGCTAACTCCCCTTCGGCCATTTCGGGATTGGCGCGGAAGAGTTTTTCCGTCGTGACCAGGCCGATGACGGAATCGCCTAGGAACTCGAGCCGCTCGTTGGTGGGGAGCCCGCCCGCCTCGTGGGCGAAGGAGCGGTGCGTGAGGGCAAGGATCAGCAGCTCGGGGTCCACCTCAATCCCCAGGCGCTCCAGGAGCGGCTGGACCGCGCGCATCGCATCCGGCGCGCCGGCCGCCGCTGCCGCGTGGGCCTGGGAGAGCTGCTTACTTGTCAGCGAACTCACTGCGCTGCGCCTCGGAGTAGAGGCGGCCTCGGTAGGTTCCGCAGCTTGGGCAGGCATAATGCGGGCGCGTCTGGCCTCCGCAGTGGGTGCACTTCGTTGTCACCACAGCGCTCGTCTTCCACTGGGAGCGGCGTGCGCGGGTGTTCGCGCGGGACATCCGTCGCTTGGGAACGGCCACGGCTAGGTCTCCTGTCGTTGGTCAAGCAGTCCGGCAAGGGCCGACCATCGCGAGTCAATCACCTCGTGTTGATGGCCCGGGGCTTCGGCGAGCCTTTGACCGCACTGGGCACACAGCCCGGGGCAGTCGTCGCGGCACACCGGTTGGAAGGGCAAGGCGAGGACGATGGCGTCCCGCACCGAAGGTCCGAGATCAGCACAATCGTCGTGGAGCACTCGCTCTTCCTCGGCGTCCTGGTCCCCGGATTCTTGTGCCGCGCCGTGACGCTCGGGGTATACGAACAGTTCCTGGACGTCCACCTCAAGGTCGAGGTCAAGACCATCCAAGCACCGCACGCACGCCCCGCGCGCTCTCGCGCTGACAGACCCGGTGACGAGGACCCCCTCCAGCACCGACTCCAGCAGGAAATCCCACTCGATTCGATTGCCTTTGGGGACGGCGATGATGTCGCTTCCCAGGTCTTCTGGCGCATCGAAGGACTTGTGATCCCGCCGCGAAGTCCCAGGCCTCCGAGCCAACTCGCGAGTCGAGATCACGAGGGGCGAGGCCGGGTCAGGCACGGTCACCACCTTTTCGCTGCACCATCAGGCCCAGGCGTGCTGATCGTCGCCAGAACCAACCGACCAGTCTACGTTAGTTGGACGCGGCGGGGCGAATTGGGCCGGGCTGATCCAGGGCCTATCGGCGTCATCCCGGCACACTTGACCGCATCAGCGTCGAATGACTCGACCGTGGGAGCGTTGTGGGCAGCGGCAACAGCGACGATGAGAGCATCAGCAAAGTCGGCCCCTGCATCGCGGACGGCCGACAAGGCCCTGACGACGAGTTCGCGGTCCTGGATGACGGCCGGGCGGGGCATGGTCACCGGTGTTGATCCTGAGAACGTCATTGCCTTCGTCTCCAAATTCCACTGCGGTGCCGGGGAGGAAGGTCTTTCTCCCCCTTCAGACAATGAAGGCTGGAGCTGGACTCTCATCAGAGACACCGCTGAAGGAGAGTGGCGCGTCGACGACTACGGGTATGGCTAGGGCGCGCTTCTGCCGTCCCCGCGCTCGGCGACAATCGGCGTGAGTGTGGGTTGATCGGCGAGGCCTTGGCCCCCATGGGGGCCGACGCGTCCGGGACAATTGGGGCCCCCCCGCCCGAGGGGAAAGCACCGTGGTTCACCTATTGTCCTGTTCCTCGTTGTCTCGGGTATGACTGCGTTTGACGGTCGGGGTTGTCCACTGGCCAAAGGGGGGGTCGGTTGCGGTGACGCTGAGGTCCGGTGAGGATCAGGGGCATGGCTCCTCACCTGCGTGATGCACTGGTCGACCGTGGCCCGCTGTCGCGATCGGAGATCCTCGAGCTCGGGGTTGGACGCAGTCTGATCGAAGCAGCTCCCGAGTTGAGAGTGCACCACGGGATCTACTGCGAGCCGGACCCGTTCCCGAACCTTGTGTCTGCTGCGCGGGCGGCGCTGGCCTCGTGTTCTGGGCCGGCCCTGGTCTCGGGCCTTGCCGCACTTCGCCTGTTGGAGGTCCGGATTCCCCACTCCCTGGGACACGGTGAGTGGACACCGGACGAGAGGATCTCCCTGGTGGTTCACTCCGGCCGGACGCGGGTACGTCGCCCGGGGATCGAATGCCACGTTACCCACCAACCCCTCGAGCCCTGGTGCGTGGTCAGTGGGATCCCCCTTGCCCATCCGGCACGATCCTGGCTGTACATGGCCAAGGCCGGCGACGTTCAATCCCTGGTCCTGTTGGGCGACGCATTGATGCGGCGCAAACGCATGCTAATCGAACCGTCGGAGCTGGCAGACGTTCTGGAGAACCCGGGATGCGTCCCGGGAATCAAGAAGGCACGGCGTGCTTTGGGGTTGATCCGCCCGGGAACCGAAACGATGGGCGAGACGTGGATCCGGCTCAAGATCATCGAAGCTGGTCTGCCCTGCCCCGACGTCAATGTCGCGGTGCGCCGTCCCGACAACGACAGCTTCTTCCTCCTGGACCAAGGCTACCTGGAACTCATGATCGCCATCGAGGTCGACGGCCCTGTCCACGCCGACGTGGACCAGTGGAAACGCGACGTTTCGCGCGAGAACCTCCTGAAGTCCATGGGCTGGCAGGTCGTGCGAACAAGCCCCGACGACTACCGCGATCCCGCCGACTTCATCGCCGCCCTCAAGCAAGCACGAGCCCGAGCGATCGCGGCACAGTCCGCCGCCTCCTGTTTCTGAATCGAACGCTCCCCACCGGCCCCACCGGCCACCCCCGTCACTCGCCCCTCTGACAACGCCCCTCAACGAATGATGAGGACTGGTGAGAATTAGCAGAAGTCAAAAACCCAGGTTTGCGCACACTGACGCACCGTGGGGTCGAGCATTTGTGCTGGTCACAAGGGTGACATGAGACACAGTTCCGCGGAAAACCTGGGTTTGCGACTTCTGCTGATGGAGTTGTGACTTCTGCTGGTGGAGTTGTTACTTCTGCTGATGGAGTTGTGACTTCTGCCCCTCTGACAACGCCCCTCAACGAATGATGAGGACTGGTGAGAATTAGCAGAAGTCAAAAACCCAGGTTTGCGCACACTGACGCACCGTGGGGTCG
>Ga0123356_10005420_pt1 | contig 12985 bp, 9 predicted proteins | sample TergutEmb28metaG_2_FD_92546 | JGI IMG/M metagenome (GOLD analysis project Ga0123356, IMG submission 92546) | Embiratermes neotenicus P3 segment gut microbial communities from Petit-Saut dam, French Guiana - Emb289 P3 | ecosystem: Host-associated > Arthropoda: Insects > Digestive system > Gut ... | reverse complement strand
TAATGTAAATAATGTAATAATCTGGTCAGCTTTTGTAAAAAAAATCAAAGACTTATCTTTCCTATTGCTTTGCTGTACAGGTAAGGAAAAACGCTTGATACTTTTTGAAAGAACGGTTAAAAATTCTCTGGATGTTGCGGAAAAATCCAAATGATAACCACTGTCCGGCTTGCTAACATGCCCTGCTCCCAACATAGAGCCCCTTAGAAATGACCTTGCACAACAGGAACGGTTAACCATGATTTTTGGATACATAGCTGTTATTAAAAAACTTCCGTCCTGTTCGATGCTCAGCATAAAAAACCGAGAGAGTAGCTTAAGGGATTCTGCCTGATCAAGGGTAATGACGTACTGCTTTCTGCCGCCAAAGCGTTTGTTTGTGACCATATGGACATTTGTGGATAAGTTAAAGGCGCTTCGCAGCAGGAGTATGGTTCTTCTGGAAATCGCGGCGTTTATGGTGGAAAATTTTACATTAAGCTGATTATGGCTTTGCAGGTGTAAGGAACCAAGCGTCATGTATAAGGCGGCTAATTCTGTTAATACACAACAAGGTTTTCCCAGTATAAGCCTGCAAAGCTCGCCCTTGCAGTCGGATGAAAAAGACATTTCGGGCGCTCCCTCTTTTCCTATATTCTTATTGTACATGGATTGATACGATACGTCAATATAGACGCGCTTTGCTAACTTGTGTGAACGATTCTTCTTTGCTATACTAATTTTAGTAAGCAAGTGTTAATTAAGCTATTAGGAGGAACGCGTTTGTGGCTGGATTCATGGATTGTTTTGGAAACCAACTCATCTACTTTGATGGCGCAATGGGAACAATGCTTCAGGCTGCGGGCCTTGCGGGCGGAGAAGAGCCGGAAAGCTGGAACATACTTCATCCGGAAGCTGTTAAAAGGATTCATTTGGATTATTTACGTTCAGGGGCGGATATTATAATAGCCAATACATTCGGTGTTGTAAAGCAACACTTTTTGGATAAAGCGCAGGCCTATATGATTGCCGGTGTAAAGATTGCACGGGAAGCCGTTTTAGAGGAAAAAAAAGGGTTCGTTGCCGCGGATATTGGCCCATTGGGCCGTTTTTTACAGCCATATGGCGATGTTCCATTTGAATGCGCTGTGGAGATATTTCGAAACGTTGCTATTTCAGGAATCACCGCTGGTGCGGATCTGCTTCTTGTGGAAACCATGACAGACATGTTTGAACTCAAAGCCGCGGTATTGGGCGTAAAAGAGGCTATACAGTATTTGGGAAGAGACTTGCCGCTTATTTGCAGCCTTTCCTTTTGCGTCAATGGGCGGCTTTTAACGGGAGGGGACATACGGGGAACAGTTGCCATGCTGGAAGGCCTAGGCATAAATGCCATTGGCCTGAATTGCGGAAACGAGCCCTATGCGCTAATGGATAATGTGAAAGCGCTGCTTCGTTGGTCATCTTTGCCGGTGTTTGTTTGCCCAAACGCAAGCCTTCCTGTAATGGAGAGCGGAAAAACGGTTTTTCCGGTAAACGCAGAAACATTTGCCCAGGGCATGCGGGAGATAGCAGAGTTAGGCGCATGGGGGGTTGGAGGATGCTGTGGTACAACACCGGAGTATATTGAAGCCATATGCCGCTTCACGGCAGGAATGAAGCTGAAAACCAGGGAAAAATATGATGACTGTGTTGTTTCAGGCCGAACGGGTTCTTTAGCGCTTAACCAAAAGCCGGTGATGATAGGCGAAAATATTAACCCTACCGGCAAACCTCATATGCGCAAAGCCCTCATGGAAAAAGATATGGACTTTTTAGTTGGTGAGGCGATTGATCAGGCGCGTGCCGGAGCGGACGCCTTGGATATAAACGTTTGGGATTTAGAGATAAACGAGGCAGAAATTCTTCCCTTGGCAATCTTGTCGATTCAAATGGGGTGCGGCCTTCCCCTGCAACTGGATAGTTCCAATCCAGCCGCTTTGGAGGCTGCCCTGCGGGTATATATTGGAAAACCTATTATTAACAGTGTTTGTGGAAAAAAACAAGTAATGGATAGCGTTTTCCCGCTCGCGGCAAAATATGGAGGGGTTGTTGTAGCGCTTACGCTGGATGAAAATGGAATACCTCCTACAGCTGATGGCAGGGTAGCCATAGCCAGGCGAATCATTGAAGAATCAAAAAAATATGGCATTCAGCAGTCCAATTTATTGTTTGACGCGCTAGCCATGCCGGTTTCCACACAGGAGGATTCGGCTTTAGTAACCCTTCAAACGGTCAGCCGGCTTTCGCAAGAGTTAGGCGTTAAAACAATCCTGGGAGTGAGCAATATAAGCTTTGGCTTGCCGGATCGACGCTTGCTAAACGCCGCGTTTATGGCTATGGCGGTTTCGCATGGTCTTTCCGCGGCTATCTTGAACCCATTGGATGAAACAATGCGTTGCATTTGGTCCGCGGCTATGGCGGTTGCCGGGAAAGACCATAATTTTTCTCAATACCTGGGTCACCATGTACTGTCTTCGAATGGCTAACCATGCAAAGTGAAACGGGGAGGTTTAGGTGCATCCGTACATATTGGTCCTTTTGGTTGGCATACCTGTCCCTGGGTTAATCATTTTGAGCGTATTGGCTGTAAAATACCGCAGGATGGCAGGTGGGATGGGGGGCGGACGTTATGTCGCAGTCATATGGCTTGCTTATTCCGCGACGATTGCGCTGTGCGGGCATATGGCCAATGTAGCCCCTTCGCTTCCTATGGCGGGAATTTTGGCCATGCTAGCCGTGGGGTTTGGTATTTGTTATGTTATAGCGGTAATTGGAGCGATGAGAGGGCGAAAAGGGATGAACCACTGATGGATACATAGAATACATGAGGATTTATATTGATTGGAAATGGCGGTTATTCCATATAACAAGAAAGAAGGCGTAAGGGTATGGCGGAAGTAGGGTTAATTATTATGAGTGTTACGATTACGCGGAGGTATAATGAGGCATGTGTTCCGGGGGGAGGCAGGTATGTCGCGGGAATATGGCTAACCTATGCATTTGGGTTTGTTATAAGCATGATTATTGCTGCACAGGGTAATATGGGCGGGGTTATGCTTATGGTGCTTGCATATGGAATTTGCTATATTGTTGCCGGTTGTGGAATGTCCAGCAGTAAAAAAGTTTTAGAAGCCGCCACACAAGAGCGGACACGAAGGGAGTGGTTAGAGAATGAGAAAAGGAGGGAGGAAATAAAAAAAGAACAGGATAGGGAAGTTCAAAAAAAGATTGATGCCGCTGTTCAAGCCGCGTTGGAAAAGCAGAACCCGGATAGCGTTCCAACAGAGGTTGATGCAGCGCCTTTGCCTAATCCTCAGCGTGTTGAAACCTGTGTAGTCGATCGAAGCGGCTTCTCACTTATTTGTCCTCAATGCGGTATGTCGCAACGCTCGGACAGGAAGGTTTGCTTTAAATGTGAGGTTAAGTTCTTGGATCCTTAACAGCGCGGTCGTGGATTGATCATACAGAGTATTACTCTTTTCTTGCAATTGAGATCATTTTTTGATATGATTAAATCCGTTAACAATATCTGCCGCTGGAGGGATACGTAAATGAGAATTGGGGCGTTAGAAACCGGTGGCACAAAAGTTGTGATGGGTATTTTCTCAGAGCAGGGCGAAATATTGCAAGAAAAAACCATCTCTACGGGTGAGCCAAGAGATACGGTTCCACAAATTTGTTTGTTTTTTAAGGAAAACGACATTCAATCGCTTGGCATAGCTACTTTTGGGCCGATGGACCGCAATAGAAACTCCCCTACCTATGGCTCTATAACCACCACACCAAAGCTGGCGTGGCAGTTTTATCCACTGCTAAATGAGCTGCAAAAAGGCCTGGATATTCCCATAGCCATCGATACAGACGTAAACGCTTCCGTGTTGGCTGAAGTTCGGCAAGGCGCCGCGAAAGGGCTTAGCAGTGCTGTTTATGTAACGGTTGGTACAGGCATAGGCGGTGGCATTTATGTGGAAGATCGATTGATAAACGGCATGATGCATCCCGAAATCGGCCATATGCTGCTCAAGCCAGGGGTTGACGATCCATGCCCTAAAGGCATATGCCCTTATCATGACGGGTGCCTGGAGGGTTTGGCCAGCGGGCCTTCCCTCACGGCGCGTGTTGCGGAGGCTGTGCCGGATCTGCCGGACGATCATATGCTTTTTGATTTAGAAGCTTATTATTTGGCGCAGATGTGCGCGAACCTCATCCTAACCGTCTGCCCTGAGCGGATTGTATTGGGCGGCGGGGTGATGCGGCGCGAATGCCTGTACGATAAGGTGCGCAAAGAAACGCTCAGGCTTTTGGGAGGGTACATGCAGCATCCATCCATTTTGGATTCCATGGATGAGTATATTACCAAACCAGCGTTGTTTCCCATCAGCGGCCTTTTCGGAGCGTATCTTTTAGGGATGGAAGCGAGAAAGGGATAAGCAATTGCCACTGGTTACAAATATTCAAAGGTTTTCTGCCCACAACGGGCAGGGCATTCGCACAACTGTTTTTTGGAAGGGTTGCCCCCTTCGGTGCGCCTGGTGCCATAATCCGGAGACCCAATCCTTTCAGCAGGAATGGATGTACCAGGCCGATTTATGCATTGGCTGCGGTTGCTGTAAAACAGGCTGCCCTACAGGCGCGTTAACGGACGTGGGGCAGGAATTCTCGGTAGAAAAGCTGGCCAATCTGCTTTGCCGCGATCGTATTGTTTTTGATACTTCGGGCGGCGGCGTTACACTGTCCGGAGGGGAAGTAATGGCGCAGGATATGCGGTATATCCTGCCGCTTTGCATGTCGCTTAAACACAGGGGCATTTCTGTTATGGTTGACACATGCGGGCATGTGCCCTATGATCGTTTTGAACAGATCAATCCCTATGTCGATACGTATCTTTATGATTTAAAGATGATGAATGAGGTGGAACACAAAGCGTATACCGGGGTTGATAACAGGTTGATATTAAGTAACCTGGAAAAGCTAAGCGCGGACGGCGCCCGTATCATCCTGCGTATACCCATCATCCCTGGTGTGAACGACGGTGAAGAGGAGACAGAGGCGGCCATTTCCTTTTGCATGACGTCTACCCGCGTACGGCGGATCAATCTGCTGCCCTATCACCACATTGGCAGCCACAAAGCAGGAAGGTTGTGCGCGTCCCCCCCATGGCTTGCTGCAAACAATAGCGGGGGGTCAACGGTTGATCAAAAACAAAAGGGAACGTCACCAAGCCAGGAAAAAAGGCAGCAGTTTGCAGAGTTTAAGGAACCAACGGAACAGTTAATGAGTGAACTGCGGGAATTATGGCTGGCGGCTGGTTGTGAGGAAGTGCTTGTTGGCGGTGAATAGGAGGCCAGTATGGGAAGTGGAATGATAACAGATAGGGTAAGCAGGCTGCGTGAGGCCAGTGTTTCCGCTAAACCAAAGATATGCTTGGAAAGGGCGAAAATTGAAACCGACGTATACGTGGACTTAGAAGGCGTTCTGTCCGTTCCGGAATTGCGCGCGACAGTGTTGTTGCGTTATTTATCCGAAAAAAAGATAGACATAACGCCCGGTGAGCTGATTGTTGGTGAAAAGGCTTCCGCGCCGCAGGCAGCGCCAACCTTTCCGGAGCTCTGCTGCCATACGGTGGAAGATATGCGCGTAATGAACGACAGGGCGTTGATATCTTTTTCCGTAACGCAGGACGATATGGAGCTGCAGGCGAAGGAAATCATCCCGTTTTGGGAAAAGCGGTCCATGCGTAACCGTATTTTTGCGGCCATGAGCGATGAATGGAAGGCGTGCTATCAAGCGGGTTTGTTTACGGAGTTTATGGAACAGCGCGGGCCTGGGCATACTGTGGGCTCCCGAAAGATTTACGATAAGGGCCTTCTGGATTATCAGCGGGACATAGACGAAGCGCTGGCGGCCATAGATCCGCTGGCTGATCAACATGCCCTGATGAAAGCGGAGGAGCTTCGGGGCATGAGAATTGCCTGTGACGCTGTTATCAACCTGGCCCGGCGTTATGCGGAGCTGGCCCGGCAAATGGCCGGTGATGAACAGGATCCTGTCCGCAGGGCGGAGCTTGCGGCCATTGCGCATAACTGCGACGTTGTGCCGGCGCATAAGCCGGAAACCTTCTGGCAAGCCATTCAAATGTATTGGTTTATCCACCTGGGCGTGACTACGGAGTTAAATCCGTGGGACGCCTACAGCCCCGGACGGCTGGATCAGCATCTCTTTCCTTTTTACCAAAAGGATACCGCGGAAGGAACGTTAAGCGCGGATAACGCGTTGGAACTGCTCCAGTGCCTTTGGATAAAGTTCAACAATCAACCGGCGCCACCAAAGGTGGGTATAACGCTTAAGGAAAGCAGTACCTATACGGACTTTGCGAACATCAATACCGGGGGCATTACGCCTGATGGAGAAGATGGGGTAAACGAAGTCAGCTATTTAATTTTGGACTGTATGGACAGCATGCGCCTGCTTCAACCCAGTTCCAATGTGCAAATTAGCCGTAAGACGCCCCGTCCTTTCCTGCTGCGCGCCTGTGAAATCTCGCGCCAGGGCTGGGGGCAGCCTGCCTTTTATAATACGGAGGCGATTGTCCAGGAGTTACTGGCTGCCGGTAAAACATTGGCCGACGCTAGAACGGGCGGCACAAGCGGCTGTGTGGAAACAGGCGCTTTTGGAAATGAAGCGTATATCCTTACGGGCTATTTTAATATCCCGAAGGTGTTGGAAATTACCCTGCACGACGGAGTGGATCCCCGCACGAACATCCAGCTGGGGCTCAAAACCGGGGAGGCGGCCTCCTTTACAGGGTTTGATGAGCTGTTTGCCGCCTTTGAGGAACAACTGAAGTATTTTTTGGATATTAAGATAAAGGGCTCCAATACCATTGAAGCCCTCTACGCCCGTTATATGCCTGTGCCCTTCTTGTCCGCAATTACGAATGACTGCATTCAAAAGGGAAAGGATTACAACGCCGGCGGCGCCCGTTACAATACCAGCTATATTCAAGGCGTTGGCATAGGGACCATAACCGATTCGCTGATGGTTATCCGCAAAATGGTATATGAAGAGGCCCAATTCTCAATGAAGGAGCTGGAACAAGCGCTGGCGGATGATTTTATAGGGCATGACCGGATCCATGCGTTGGTTTTGCATCAAGCGCCAAAGTATGGCAATGATGATGACGAGGCTGACGGGCTTATGCGGCGGGTGTTCGGCTGCTATTTGAACGCGGTAAGCGGAAGGCCAAACGCCAGGGGAGGCATGTACCGGGTTAACATGCTGCCCACCACTTGCCATGTGTATTTTGGGCAGGTAATGGAAGCGACGCCGGATGGCCGAAGGGCGGGAAAGCCTCTTTCAGAGGGCATATCGCCCGTGCAGGGAGCGGACAAGGAAGGGCCTACGGCAGTGATACGCTCGGCTTCAAAGATGGATCAGCTGCAAACAGGGGGTACATTGCTCAACCAAAAGTTCTCCCCATCGGCCGTCGCCGGGGATAGCGGGCTGGCCCGTATGGCGGATTTGGTACGCGCGTACTTTCAAATGGAGGGGCACCATATTCAATTTAATGTGATTAGCAGGCAGCAGCTCATAGACGCCCAAAACGATCCGGAAACGTACCGGAATTTGATAGTGCGTGTAGCCGGATATTCCGATCATTTCCGAAACCTGAGCCGGGAGCTTCAGGATGAGATTATCGCCAGGACAGAGCAGCTATAACGAAAATTTGGATATAAAACCTTATACCAAAACAATCACAAGGAGGAACCTGGATGAACAACGCGTTTTTTTCACTGGACAAACCGTGTAATGAGCCAGTAAACAGCTATGCTCCTGGTACGCCGCAGAGGGCTTCCCTTAAGACAGAACTTGCCAAACAAAGCGCTCAACTCGTGGAAATCCCTCTGATTATCGGCGGGCGGGAGGTGTGGACTGAAAAGCGGGACCGTTGTGTAATGCCCCATAACCACAGCCATGTTTTGGCGGAGTATTGTGTGGCGGGCGAAGCGGAGTTGCTCTTGGCGTTGGAAGCGGCTATGGAAGCGCGTAATATATGGTCTTCTATGTTATGGGAACAGCGGGCGGCCATTTTCCTTAAAGCCGCTGAGCTGCTTGCGGGCCCATGGCGCGATCGCCTCAACGCGGCCACCATGTTGGGCCAAAGTAAAACGGCTTATCAGGCGGAAATTGACTCGGCTTGTGAGCTTATCGACTTTCTTCGCTTTAATGTGTACTTTGCCCAGGAAATATATAAACAACAGCCCAACAATACGCCGGGCGTATGGAACCGCATGGAGTACCGCCCCTTGGATGGGTTTGTGGTAGCCATCTCTCCCTTTAACTTCACGTCTATCGGGGGAAATTTGTGCACCGCGCCCGCCATCATGGGGAATGTGGTGCTATGGAAACCCGCGTCTACCGCCATCCTTTCAAACTACTATTTTATGCGTTTGCTGGAGGAGGCGGGCCTGCCCTCCGGCGTGATTAACTTTATTCCCTGCCGGGGCGTTGATGTGAGCCAGTATGTATTGACCGATCCGCGGCTGGCCGGCTTTCATTTTACAGGCTCCACGGAGGTGTTCAGCGGCGTGTGGTCATTGATTGGCAAAAATATTAAGGTTTACACCAACTATCCTCGGTTGGTAGGGGAAACGGGGGGTAAGGACTTTGTATTCGCCCATCCGTCTGCGGATGTGGACGCCCTTGTGGCGGCATTGGTTCGAGGGGCGTATGAGTACCAGGGGCAGAAGTGCTCCGCCGCCTCGCGCGCCTATATTCCGCGAAGCCTTTGGGCGGACTGTAAAGCCAAGATACTGCAAGCCATTGAAAAGATTCATATTGGAGACATAACGGACTTTACCAACTTTATGGGCGCTGTAATTGATAACAAGGCCTTTACCACCATTTCCAGCTACATTGATTATGCGCGCCAGTCTCCGGACGCAGAGGTATTAACCGGCGGGTATGACAGCAGCGTAGGGTATTTTATCAAACCGACGTTGATTGAGGCAAAATATCCGAACTTTAAAACCATGGCGGAGGAGATTTTTGGGCCTGTGCTCACTGTGTACGTGTATGAGGACGCGGATTTGGAGGAAACGCTCCGGCTTTGTGATGAATCCTCTCCCTATGCGTTAACAGGGTCTGTTTTCGCCAGAGACAGGCGTGCCATTCGCCACATACAAGATGCCTTGTCCCACGCGGCGGGTAACTTTTATATTAACGATAAGCCAACCGGCGCGGTCATCGGCCAACAGCCATTTGGCGGCGCGCGGGCCTCCGGAACCAATGACAAGGCGGGAAGCCCGCTCAACCTAAACAGATGGGTCAGCCCGCGTGTGATAAAGGAGACCTTCCTACCCGGCCATGAGATAAGCTATCCGTTTATGATGGAACCATGAGGCCGGAAGAGCGCCCCGAAAGGGAGGGGATTGAATGATCCTGCACGACTCTCATGCTGTACATTTCCGGGACCCGGTGGGGCCTGTCCCTGCCGGCGGCAGTATCCGGCTGCGACTGTTTTGTGACGAGGCGCAAGCCGTAACCCTTCGTACCTGGAGCTTCGTGGAGGATCGCCTGGGCATGAGCCCCGTTGGAGAAGGCTTGTTTGAAGCGGTTGTGGCGATGCCTGAGAGCCCCATGCTCTTTTGGTATGATTTCATCGTTCACAAAGACGGGTATGATGTACGTTACGGCAACGCCTTGGATCAACTGGGGGGCGAAGGGGCCCAGTATTCCGGGCAACCGCCCAGTTATCAAGTAACGGTGTTTGATCCGGCTTTTGATACCCCGAGTTACCTTAAAACCGGTATCATTTATCAACTCTTTCCGGATCGGTTCTATCCGGACGGAAGCGAGATGAAAGGCCGCATAACAAAGGTTCGCAAGGCGCACCCGGATGCGGCTTTTCACTCCTGCTGGGACGAACGCCCCACGCTGGATATAGATCCGGCAAACGGTGATAACCGCGCGCTGGATTTTTTTGGCGGCACGCTGGAGGGTATCCGGCAGAAGCTGGGTTACCTGAAAGCCATGGGGATAACGGTTATCTATCTCAACCCCGTGTTCCGCGCCAGGAGCAATCACCGGTATGATACAGGCAGTTATGAGGAGATTGATCCAATCCTGGGGGATGACGCTGCGTTTGATTCGCTGGTAGCCGCGGCCAAGTCCATGGGAATGGAAATCATCCTGGATGGTGTGTTCAGCCATACCGGCGCGGACAGCCAATACTTCAACCTGTTTGGACGTTACGATAGCCTCGGCGCGTACCAAAGCATGGAATCCCCTTATTATTCGTGGTACCGCTTTGACGTTTTTCCGGATCAGTACAACGCTTGGTGGGGGATTTATACCTTGCCGGCTGTGGAAAAAGATAACAAGGATTATCAACACTACCTGCTTAACCCCGTTGATGGTGTTTTGCCACGGTGGATCCGGCTGGGCGCCGCCGGCTGGAGGCTGGATGTAGCGGATGAACTGCCCGTGCCCATGCTTCGCCGCATACGGGAGGCTGTAAAAGGCGAAAACCCTGGAGCGGCCATCATCGGCGAGGTGTGGGAAGACGCCAGCAACAAGGTATCCTACGGCGTAGCGCGTTCCTATTGCCTGGGGGATACAATAGATACCGTAATGAACTACCCGCTTCGGCGCGCGGTGATCGATTTTTTGACCGGCGTGATGGACGCGTATCAGCTGCGCCGGGTCATCCTGCATCAGCGCGAGGTTTACCCTGCGCCTTTTTACTACACCATGATGAACCTGTTGGGCAGCCATGATCGTGTCCGGATTCTAAACGCCATGGCGGGATACGACAGGGAAGGCGCGGTTCAGCTTCCCCGGGAGGAATCAATGGCGGTTGTGCTTTCAAAGGAAGAAAAAGATCTGGCAAAAATGCGTCATTTGCAAGCGGTAAAGCTTCTTTGCGCCTTGCCCGGAGCGCCCTCCATTTATTATGGGGATGAGATAGGCATGGAAGGGATGGCGGATCCATGGAACCGGGGTTCAATGGATTGGACGAATGGGGATACCCTGCACTTAAGCAATGTGATGGCATTATTGGCGGAGCGCCAAAAAAACCGCGTATTGCAAACGGGTTTTTTAGATGTGGAATCCACCAATTCCGATACGCTTATTATTCATCGTTTTGCCAAACATGGCAAGGATGTGTTTGGCGACGATCTGGTTCAAAAGGATACCAGGGTGAGAATCAGCAGGATCTTGTAAACGGAAAGGAATAGGAGGCCGTGTAAAACGGCAGACAGTACTCGCCCTACCGCCCCTCCAGCATTTGCCTGTAAGCCGAAGGCGTACATCCGAAAAATGTCTTAAACATTCTGATAAAAGATGACATGCTGGAAAAACCTACAGCATAGGCGATATTGGTTATGGAGTGCAGCGGGTCGGTTAGCATGATCCTGGCGTTGGACATGCGGACTGTGTTCACATAATGGTAAAAGGTTGTTCCCGTATAGGCCCGAAACAGGCGGGAAAAGTGATATTTGCTGAAGCCGGCCATAAAGGCGGCGTTATCCAGCGTTAGTTCTTCCGCGTAGTTTTCGGTTATCCGGTCACAAGCCTCCCGCAATTGGGAAATGATCTTTATTTTTTGCTGTTGGTTCCTTTGATGATCGGCATTGTTTTTTTCAAAAAAGGAATAGGCCAGGTGGATGATCTCAAGTACGCGCATATACCGGGTAAAATCTGAAAGCAGGGAGCCGGATGCCTCTGTAGAGTAAACCTGGTTGAGCAAGGTGTGGATTTGGTTGTGCAACCCCGTATCCAACTCCGGCGTGATGAGCATGGTGGGCGGCAGAATGTGGCTGATGGCGGTTAAGGTTTTTTTGGAGATGAGCGGCGCGGGTATGGATATTTGGCAAATAAAACGCCGTCCGCTGTCCGGCGCAATGCACTCGTGCAATACGCCAGGCTGTACAAGCAATATATCCTTTTCCCGCAGGTCAAAATAAACATCGCCGCACCGAATGCCGTAGTCGTTAACAACAGGCATGATGATCTCTAGGGGAAGGTGCCAATGCATGGGGTAATCTTCCGCGTCTTGGTTATCATACAGCTTTACAATAACCCCGTCTTCAAAAACAACGGTCTCGTGGGTCCCTTCCAGTTTTTCGATCATATGCCACCCTCCCGTTGATATTATATGATATTATAAAAGAAAACCTAAAAAATAGCAAGAATTAACAATTTGTTCGCAATATTAGAATAGTCATGTTATGTGGATATTGATAAAATAAAAAACATCCTAGAGGAAAAGCACATCTGTTTACGAAAACGTTATCGTAATCGTATCCTGTTTTGTGCTTAATGCATGTCACTTGGGAGGATAAGCGGTTGGACAGACAGGAAGCAATGGCTAAATCCCGGGAGCTGGTATCCAAAATGACGGTGGAAGAAGCCGCCTCGCAGCTTCGTTTCGACTCGCCGGCCATTGAACGCCTGAACATACCGGAGTATAATTGGTGGAACGAGGGCCTTCATGGCGTTGCGCGCGCCGGTACGGCTACTTCATTTCCCCAGGCAATCGCGCTGGCCGCAACCTTTCACCCCAATCTTGTCCGGCGTATAGCGGACGCCATTTCCACAGAGGGCCGCGCAAAATACAATGAGAGCCGAAAGCGGGAGGACAGGGATATATATAAAGGGTTGACGTATTGGTCGCCCAACATCAACATTTTTCGCGATCCGCGCTGGGGCCGGGGCCATGAAACCTATGGGGAAGATCCATTTTTAACCGGCACAATAGGCGTGGGGTTTATTAAAGGGCTCCAGGGTGAGGATGACGGGGTTCCATACCTAAAGGCGGCGGCTTGCGCAAAGCACTACGCGGTGCATTCCGGCCCGGAAAGCTTAAGGCATGAGTTTAACGCGGAGGTAAACCCAAAAGACTTGTGGGAAACGTATCTGCCTGCTTTTGAAATGTGTGTGCGGGAAGGCCATGTAGAAG
>Ga0123356_10005419_pt1 | contig 12988 bp, 13 predicted proteins | sample TergutEmb28metaG_2_FD_92546 | JGI IMG/M metagenome (GOLD analysis project Ga0123356, IMG submission 92546) | Embiratermes neotenicus P3 segment gut microbial communities from Petit-Saut dam, French Guiana - Emb289 P3 | ecosystem: Host-associated > Arthropoda: Insects > Digestive system > Gut ... | reverse complement strand
GCCGATGTTGGAGAAGAGCCTGCGGAAGTTATAGAACGCCACATACACCAGGCCCGCGGCTTCCCCGATGCATACCACCATGAAGACCACGTTGGTGAGGAATTTGGAAAGCAGCATCTTCGTGCTGGAAACCGGCAGCGCGAAGGTGAGGTACCCCCGCTCGGTAAAGAGCGAACGGTTCGTGCTCACCAAAATGAACACCAGGCCCACGATCTGCAGGCCGGAGGCCCCGATGATCAGCAAAAAGTTCCACAGGGAGGCCACGAAGAACTGCGCCATGCCAATGTCCTGGGTCATGGTGAACAGCGCGCCGATGCCGCCGATGGCAATGCCGCCGCCCAGCAGCCACGCGAACACGCGGCCGGTCTGTATGAAATCGTTTTTTATCATTTTACCCAACATAGGGGAACACCTCCTGGAACATTTGATTGAGCGTCTGCCCCCTTGCCTCCAGCTGCTCCACGGATTCGTAGAGCAGCACCTGCTTGCGGCCGATCATCAGCGCGTAGTCGAACACCCGCTCCATGTCGTAGATCATATGGGTGGAAAGCAAGATCGAGGAGCCCTCGGGGCGGTTGTTCAGGATCGTGTCCATGATGAACTGCCGCGCGGAGGGGTCCACGCCGCCCAGGGGCTCGTCCAGCACGTAAAGCCTGGCCGAACGGCACATGGTGAGCATCAGCAGCGTTTTTTCCACCATGCCCTTGCTCATGGTTTTTACCCGCTGGGACTGCTCGAGCTGGAAAGCCTCCAGCATTTGAAAGGCCTTTTCCATGTCGAAGTCCTTAAAGAAATCGGCCATGTAATGGATCGCCTGCTTGCAGCTCATCCAGGGGGGCAGATAATTCCTGTCCGGTAAAAAGCTCAGGATGCTCTTCGTGTACGGCCCCACGGGCTGCCCGTCGATGAGCACCTCTCCGGAATAATCGTTGATGATCCCGGCAAGGATTTTCATCAGCGACGTTTTGCCGCAGCCATTTGGCCCCATGAGCCCCACGATGGAGCCGGTGGGGATATCCAGGTCGATGTTTTCCAGCACCACCTTGGATCCATAGGCCTTGGTCAACTGTTTGAGTTGAATGATGTTCTCCAAGTTATAACCTCTCTCTTAGTCAGCATTCTCTGCTTCGATTTCTTTGATGATTTCGTCCGGTATGGCCTCGCCGTGCTTCACGATCATGATGCACAAAAACGCCAGCGCAAACATGATGGGGCTGTAGTAGAACAGCGAAAGGTAGGTGCCGCTGAACATGCGGTAGAAGCCATAGACGATGGGGGAGGCGATCTGCGCCGAAAATGTCGCCGTGTAGTAGTAGCCCGTGAAAGTGCCGAGCTTTTCCTGCCCACCGATTTCCAGCACCAGGGGCAGCGTGTTCACGGTGATCATCATGTTGCCGACGCCCGCGATGGCCAGCACCGGGAAGATCAAAACGCCCAGGAACTTGATGACGCTTGCCACGGCGGGATTGGTTGGGTCAACGGCGTTCGTCCGCCAGAACTCGCCGATGGTAAGGCCGTTGCCGCCAAGCATCGCGATGAGCACGATGAAAAACACAACGAACGCGCCAAGGAATGTCCCGAGCCCCAGCATGATCGTCTTTTTGCGGCCGATCTTTTTCCCGAGCTTGCCGGCCGGCAGCGCCGAAATCATCATGAACACGGCGAACACAAGCATGAGCAAGGTGGCCTGCGCGGTGTCCCGGTGCAAAATCTCGGCGGCAAACAGCGCGAAAAACGTCTGGATGGCGTTCGCGCCGCAGAAGAGGAAGAAGAGCCCGCCAAGCATCGCGATGAGGCTGCGGCGCTCGGGCTTACTGAGCTTTTGTTCCTTGCGCTCGAGTTTGTCCAGGCGCTTGGCCTCTTTTTCGGCGGCCTTGCGTTCTTCTTCATTGCGCGCGGCAAGCACATCGGCGTTCAGGATGCGGCTGTCTTTTTCTTTTACAAAGAACATCAGCACGAACATGCAGACAATCATGATCACGGAGCCCACGGCAAACACCGCCGGGAAGGTGCTGAATTCGTCGAAGAGGGGGCTGTCTTTTGTAATGCCCTTCATCGCCAGATATACCATCGTGACGACCGTGCCCGCCACCATGCCGATGACGCCCCCCGCGCCCCCCATCAGGTTGATGACGGCGTTGCCCTCGCTACGCAGTTCCGGCGGGGTGAGGTCCGGCATGAGCGCCACCACGGGCGAGCGCCAGAGGCTCATCACGAACACAAACAGGATGATGAACACCATCGCCATGGGCAGCGTGCCCATTAGGGGGATCATCAGGAATAGCAGCGCCGAAATGGGCGCGCCGATGAAAATAAACGGCCTGCGCTTGCCCCAGCGCGAATGGCAGCGGTCGGAAAGCTTGCCGAAGTACGGCTGGAAGATGACGCCGAAAATATTGTCGAACGTCATAATGATGCCGATGAACAGCGGCACCAGCGTGAAGCGCCCGGCGATGAACGCTTCCTCGCCCTGGGATTCCATGAAGCGCGCCAAAAAACTCGAGCCCGCCAGCCGCTGGCTCCATTCGGCTACGAGGGGGGATGCGCTCAGAAACCGGTCCAGGATCTTCGTGATATAGGGGTCGTAGAGCTGCCATGCGATGGAGGTTGCCATGAAACCAAAGCCGGTGAGGATCGTCTTGGGGTAATTGAGCTTCATTTTACCCTGCTGCGCGGCTTTCGCCATAAGTCAGGTCCCCTTTGCTTATGTAATTAATGGGTATCTTATGTATTATATCCCTTTCCGGCGCAAATAGCAAGATGCTGGCGTGATAATTTATGAAAGATTTACAAATGGGCGGCGGCGCCGCGTTAGCCATGAAGCTTAACGAATATTGCTGACATAAAAAAGCGCACCGCGAAACGATGCGCCCTGGACACAATTTCATGGGATGGCGGCAGGTCCGGCGGTGCCTGCATCTCTCAGAGCTTGCGCTCTTGTCTTACCATCAGCGTGTGGATGCCGTTGTCCACCTCGCCATCCCATTCTATTGTAGCTTCATTATAGCATACTTATTCCCTTTTGTAAAGTGCTTTAAAGGACGTGCTGTTTCTGTTTTTCGGTCAGTATAGCCTCATCCGTAGTGATATCCGGAAAGAATACCCGAAATAATTGAATGTCAATTCGCCCCACTATTTTTGCCATACAAGTCTACTTCCTCCGCCCCCGGAAAAACCCGCCCTTGCCCTCCGGGGCCGGCGGAGTCTTTGGCTGCGAGGCCGCCGCCGTCGCGGGGAAGGCCTGCCGCAGCCGCTCAAAAATCGCGGCCTGCTCGGAAGAAAGCTTTGCGGGCACCTCGACCTGTATACGGACGAATAGGTCGCCTTTGCGCCCGCCGCCTTGCAGCACGGGAATACCTCGGCCCTTGAGCGACATGACAGCCCCCGGCTGGGTCCCCGGGGCAAGCTTCTGCTGGGAATCGCCGTCCAGGGTGGGCACGGCAATCGTATCCCCAAGGGCCGCCTGCCAGAACTGCACGGTGATATCGCACCAAAGGTCATAGCCGTCGCGCTCGAAGATGGCGTGGGGCCGCACGGTAACGGCGACGAGCAGGTCTCCCGGCGGGCCGCCGTTGGCGCCCTTGTTGCCCTCGCCGCGCACACTGAGCACCTGGCCGTTGTCGATGCCGGCGGGTATGTTCACCTCCACGGTGGAGCGCCTGCGCACGCGCCCGCCGCCCCGGCACTTCCCGCAGGGGGTGTCCACAGACTTGCCCCTGCCTTGGCAGCGCGGGCATGTCTTCGAGGAGGAGATCACGCCGAAGGGCGTGCGCTGCTGCACGGTTTTCTGGCCGGAGCCGCCGCATTCCGGACAGGATCTTGGCGACGTCCCCGCCGCCGCGCCCGAGCCCGCACACTCGTCGCATACTTCCACGCGGTTGATGTCCAGGGGCCGCGCGCAGCCCCTGCCCGCTTCCTCAAAGGAAATGGTCACGCGTTCCTCCAGGTCGCTGCCCTGGCGGGGCGCGTTGGGGTTCGAACGCGCGGAGCCGCCGCCGAAGAAGCTGCCGAACAGGTCCCCCAGGTCGAAATCCATGCCGCCTCCGCCCGGAAATCCGCCAAATCCGCCAAAGGGCCCGCCCGGCCCGCCGCTGCCCATGTTGGGGTCCACCCCCGCGTGGCCGAACTGGTCATAGCGCGCCTTTTTCTGCGGGTCCGAGAGCACCTCGTAGGCCTCGTTGACCTCCTTCATGCGCTCCTCGGCGGATTTGTCGCCGGGGTTCAGGTCCGGGTGGTATTTACGGGCCATGGACCGGTAGCCCTTTTTGATTTCATCCTCGTCCGCGCCGCGCTTAAGGCCCAGCACGTCATAAAAATCGCGTTTTTCAGGCATGGGGTTCTCACTTTCCGATTCTGTCGAACACATCGTCCAAGGTGCACACACGGTTTGCCATTTGCGCCAATTCAACGGAAAGACTGGAGCCAAAACCCCACAGCTCCGTTTCCCATCCCTCACGGTAGGCGGTCTGAATCAGCGGCACAAAGTCCCTGTCGCCGGAAAGCAGCTTCAGAACAGCCGGACGCTTTTCGACATATTTATACTTGTAAATCACCTCCAGGCCCCGGGCGACCAGTTCCGTGTCCACAGATTTTTCGCCCGCCTGGCTTCGTTGATACGTGATGACCTCAAAGCCCTGCTGCCTCGCCGCGTTCCAAACGGTGTCGTTTGGGGGTGGTTCGGAGCCCACCAGGATTGCCTGGATGATTTTATGCCCATTGGCGACCTCTCGCAGCAGCGAGCCGAAGTCAATGCGCCAGTTCCAATCCTGGGGGTCTTTTTCATCCAACGGCCCGCGCAGGATACTCTGCCTGCGCGCGCTGAATTTCATTCCCTCGATCCAAACATTGGAATTGTCCACAAGGATCAAGCACTCCGAAAAATTTTCCATATATCTCCGCCTCCTCTAAAAAGTGCGTCACTCCTGCGGCACATCCTCCTCCGGGATGGGCCCGTAGCCCTCCTCAGGCTCGCCTTGGGGCGCCGCCTGCGCGTATAATTTTTCGCTAATGGCCTGGAATTTCTGCACCAACGCGTCTTTTTCGCTGCGGATGAGATTGATGTCCTCGCCCTTCAACGCTTCTTTCAAAGCGTCAATCGCGACGTTAATGTCAGTCACGTCGGCTGGGTCAAATTTATCGTTGTTCTCGCTGACGAGCTTCTCGGTCTGGTACACCATCTGGTCTGCTTCGTTGCGCAGGTCGACTTCTTCGCGGCGCTGTTTGTCTTCTGCTGCAAAACGCTCGGCGTCCTGCACGGCCTTTTCGATGTCGTCCTTGCTCATATTCGTGGAGCTCGTGATGGTGATGCTCTGCTCCTTCTGGGTGCCCAAATCCTTCGCGGAAACATGGACGATGCCGTTGGCGTCGATGTCGAAGGTCACCTCGATCTGCGGGGTGCCACGCCGCGCCGGCAGAATTCCGTCCAGGCGGAACACGCCCAGGGTCTTGTTATCTTTCGCGAATTCCCGCTCGCCCTGGAGCACGTGCACTTCAACCGAAGGCTGGTTGTCGGCGGCGGTGCTGAAGATCTGGCTTTTTTTCGCGGGGATGGTCGTGTTGCGCTCGATGATTCGGGTGCTCACGCCGCCCATGGTTTCGATGCCCAGGGAAAGGGGCGTCACGTCCAGCAGCAGCAGCCCGGAGTTGATGTCGCCGCCCAGGAGCCCCGCCTGCAATGCCGCGCCCAGCGCCACGCATTCGTCCGGGTTCACGCCTTTGAATGGCTCGGCGCCCAGGTACTTCTTGATTGCTTCCTGGACCGCGGGTATCCGGCTGGAGCCGCCCACCATGAGCACCTTTTTGATGTCCGAGCTTTTGAGCTTGCTGTCCGCCATGGCCTGGCGCACGGGCGCCATGGTTTTTTCCACAAGATCGGCGGTGAGCTCGTTGAACTTCGCCCGGGTCAGGGTCATGTCCAGGTGCTTGGGGCCTGTGGCGTCCGCCGTGATGAACGGCAGGCTGATCTGGCTGTTCGTCACGCCGGAAAGCTCGATCTTCGCTTTTTCGGCGGCCTCCTTCAGGCGCTGCATGGCCATTTTGTCGCCCCGCAGGTCAATGCCGCTGTCGCGCTTATACTCGTTCGCCAGCCAGTCGATGACTCTTTGGTCAAAATCGTCGCCGCCCAGGCGGTTGTTGCCGGCGGTGGCCTTCACTTCCTGCACGCCCTCGCTCAGCTCAATAATAGAGACGTCAAACGTGCCGCCGCCAAGGTCGTACACCATGATGGTCTGGTCTTCTTCCTTGTCCACGCCATAGGAAAGCGCCGCCGCCGTGGGCTCATTGATGATGCGCCGGACCTCAAGCCCTGCGATTTTGCCGGCGTCCTTGGTGGCCTGGCGCTGCGCGTCCGTAAAGTACGCGGGCACGGTGATGACCGCTTCCCGCACGGGCTCGCCGAGGTACGCTTCCGCGTCGGCCTTAAGCTTCTGCAAAATCATGGCGGAAATTTCCTGTGGAGTATACTTTTTGCCGTCGATATTCACCCTATAGTCCGTTCCCATTTGCCGCTTAATCGACGACACGGTGCGGTCCGGGTTGGTGATGGCCTGGCGCTTGGCTACGGTGCCCACCATGCGCTCCCCGTTTTTGCCGAAGGCCACGACGCTGGGCGTCGTGCGCCCGCCTTCCGCGTTTGGCACGACCACGGCCTCGCCGCCTTCGATCACCGCCACGCAGCAGTTGGTTGTTCCTAAGTCAATGCCAATCATTTTTGCCATAATATTGTCCTCCTAAGATGTGTTAATAATTAAAACCATAGGGTGGTAAATTGTGCTTCTTGTACAACTGAGAAATATAATTCAGATTATCCAACAATTCGTTGATATTCAGTTCAAGCTCTCCTATTGTGGATGAGCTTGCCTTTGCTTTATCAATTAAGTCCTTCCATTAATATCAGGAAAGCCCATTAATTTATACTTCAATCTGTTGTCCAGATCAAGCAAAAAGCCATAATCCTCACGCGGCATACCGGCTGCTTTTAGCTTTGAATCAAACTGCATTTTGTATCCTCCATTTATTTACCCCCTCGTCACCACAACCGCCTCTCGAATAAGCTTCCCATCCAGCAAATACCCCTTGCTGTATATCTCGGAAATAATGCTTTGCTCCTGCGTATCGTCTTCCGCGTGCGCCACGGCATGGTGCAGCGTGGGGTCAAACGCCTCGCCGACAATGCCGAACGACGCCGCGCCCAAAGCCGCGAACACGCCCGCGAACTGCTCAAAGATCATGCAGACTCCTTCGTCCTTTATCGCGTCCATCGCCCTGTCAAGGTTATCCATCACGGGAAGAAAGGCCTTGACCACTTCGCACTTGGCCCGTATGGAGATTTCGTCCCGTTCTTTGAGCGAACGCTTGCGGAAATTATCGAACTCCGCCGCCAGGCGCAGCAGCTGATCCTTCGCGGATTTGAGTTCCTCCACCACAGGGTCAGTCGCGGCCTCCTCTTCCACAGGAATTTCCTCCAGCAAGAGTTCCTCGACCACTTCGTTTTTATCTTTCATTAAGCTAACCTCTCATCATAATCTATTCCTCAAGCCCCTGCGTGAGCATCCGCCCGAGCAGCGCCGCGATGAAGCGCAGGCTGGGAATCACCTTGGCGTAATCCATGCGCAGCGGGCCGATGACGCCCAGCGTCCCCCCCTGCGCCTGCCCGATGGCATAGGGCGCGATGACCATGGTAATGTCCCGCAGATCGGGTATTTGAAACGACTCGTTGCCCAATAATACGCGCACGGCCGCTTGATTATTGCTTGCCGGAATGAATTGCGCGAGCCCCGCTTTTTGCAGGAAATCCAGCAGCGTTTCGGCCCGTGGCTCCAGCTGCGGGTGCTGGAACAGGTGCGATTCCCCCACCAGGACCTCGCGGCCGGCGGCTTCCTGCGCCAACTCCGCCACGCCAATTAACAAGGGGGCCACGGCCAAGAATTCCGTGCCGGCCTTTGCCGCCAAGGATTGCAGATACGGCTGGGTGAAACGCTCGATGCGCTCATTCAAAAGATATTCCCGGGCAAGCGCCGTGAACACTTCGACGGCCTGGGGGGTCAACTCCGATTCCAAACGAATGACTTTGCTTTTGACGGCTCCGTTTGAGGTAAGCAAAGCCAGCATCGCCATATTTCTGCTCAGGGGCGCTATCTCGATGCGCTTGACGCTGATTTCCGCCGCCGCGCAGGGCACGCAAAGGGCCGTGCAGGCGGTGAGCTCTGCCAGTAGCTTGCCCGCGTTCTCCAGCAGGCGTTCCGGCTCGCGGGCGCGCTCGCGCAGGGCTTCCTCGAGTTTTGCGCGCTGCTCCCGCGGCAGTTCCCGGAAGGGCAGAAGGTAGTCGATGTAGTAGCGGTAGCCCATCAGCGAGGGCACGCGCCCGGCGGAGGTGTGCGGCTGCTCCAGAAAGCCCAGTTCCGCCAACTGCGCCATTTCGTTGCGGATGGTGGCCGACGAAACCTCGTCCGGCAGCAGCTCCATGAGGCGCTTGGAGCCCACGGGCTCGCCGGTTTCGTTATAAAGCTCCACCACGGCCGCGAGAATCCGCCGCTTTCGCTCGCTGGGATGTGTCATTTTTTTCACCCACACCAATCTTGCCTCTTGCTTCTGGTCTCTGATTAGCACTCTTCTCTTTCGAGTGCCAGCACTCTTATCATACCCCATCGGGAGAATTTTGTCAATCATTTTTTTGTAAATCTTTTATGAAATCGTGGGTGAGCGGCATCGCGCCGCGCCCGAAGGTATCCTCCAAAAAACGCTGGAGCCCCGGCAGCTCGTAGCGCAGCAGGAATGGGTCCGCGTACTCCAGCCGCCGCAGGGCCTTGTGGTAAAAGAAAACGTCCAGGGCATTCCCGGGCCGCAGCCCGCAGGCCAGGCACACCCCGATGAACCCCGGCATCTGCTGCTCTGTCTGCGCGTCGAAGGAAATATCCAGGCGCTCGGCCAAATGCTCCGCCGTTTTGATGAAGCCCGCGCTGATTTCCTCCGGCACGGGATATTCCCATGGTGCGGCCCGCAGCAATTCCAGCAGCCGCCCGGCGGATATGTCGATGGCCTGCAACCCGTAGGGGACGTCCATTGGGTGGTCGCCGCTACCCACATGCAGCCGCATGGGCGCAGCGCTTGCCGCCGCCTCCTGCGCCGCACCGAAGATCCACAGGTTTTCCGGGCGGCGCAAAATTCCGTCGCGCAGCAGAATCGGATCGCCGGGCCAGGCGCTGCCGGCCAGGCGCAGTGACTGGTCCATGCCGGCCAGCCGCGCGATATCCTCCGGCGATACCGCCGAAATATCATTGATCACGGCAAAGCAGGGGCTTGATCGGTATCCCGCCTCATAGACTGTTCGCAGCAGCCGCGTCTCGCGGTAACGTTTCGTTACGGCGTCCATGGAGCCAAACAGGGGGCTGCGCGGGGGGATCAGCTCTGTGAGCTGGCCCAGCGCCGAAGCCGCGGCCTCCGGCAGCATCGCCGCCGCCTTGCCGGTCAGCGCCACCAGGCGGCTCGCCGCCATGGCGCCAAGCAGGCCCGCGAACAAACCCACCGCCGCGCGCAGGCCGAAGTGCGCCGCCGCGTATCCCTGCAGATGCCAGGCCAGCTGCGCCAATGTGATGCCGTCGTCCTTCCCGGGGGGCGCCGCCCCCATGGGATGGTTGGGATACCGTTCGTCCACGCCGCGCAGGATGGGGAAGCGGCTGAACTGATGCGCCCGGGCGATATCTTCCCCGGGATTGTCGGGCACCGGCCGTTCGGGCACGGTTTCCGGCAGCTCGCTGATGGTCCGGCGCATTTCCAGGGTTTCCTCCCGCAGCGCCGCGATTTCCTCCAGCAGCCGCTTCTGCCCGGCCAGGATTTCTTTTTTTCTCATAGTGATCATCCTTTCTTTTATGACATTTTGAATGTGCGCGACTTTGCTCGGCCATGTATTGTTAATTTGCCCTCGCAGTCAACCCCCAACACGACCCCGCGACCCGAAACGCCCCGGCCCCGGCGGGAATCAAAACGCTGTCGCCGCGGCCTACAGGCAGCTCCATTCCAGCACAGAAGAGCGTGCAATCCCCCGCGTGGTCCAGCACCAGCAGCGATACGAAGCTTTCGCCCGCGCTGCCAGCATAATCCCCCCGCCATTCTTCAACTGAAAAATATTCGCATTCGATGCGTGTTTTCCGCGACGGCTTGTAGGGCGCGAGGTCCGTCACGGCCAGGGCCTGCTCCACGTGCAGCTGCCGGGGCGCGCCGTTCTGCAGGCGGCCGTAGTCGTATACCCGGTAGGTGGTGTCGGAGTTCTGCTGCACTTCCGCGAGCAGCACCCCCCGCCCGATGGCGTGCAGCGTCCCCGCCGGGATGAAATAAAATTCGCCCGCATGAACTTCAAACGCCCGCACGTGGTCCGTCAAGGTCTGTTCCTCAATCGCGCGCGCAAATTCGTCCCGGGTTATCGCCCGCTTGAATCCAAGATATAACTTCGCGCCCGGCTTCGCGTCTAAAATATACCAGCACTCGGTCTTTCCCGCCTCGCCGGGCAGCAAAACACTGTCGGTATCCCTGGGGTGCACTTGAATGGAAAGGTCGTCCTGCGCGTCGATGAGCTTGACGAGGATCGGGAAATTCGCGTAGAGCTCGCTCAGGCCCATGCCGGCGTACGCGCCGTTTTGCACGATGCTGCTGCCGTTCGGGTGCGCGGAAAGCACCCAGGCCTCGGCGCAGTTCGCGCGGCCCCGGGGATCTATGCCGTATTCTTTCACCAAACGATCGCCGCCCCATACCGTTTCCGAAATATGCGGCGTGAGCTTCATGGGATAACGATGCATAAGCGCCCTCCGTAATTTTCTTGATTAAGTATAGCATATTTGTCCCACAATTGCTATAGTAATATTGCAGAAGATGGAGGGCTATGCGTGATTTTTTTTAATGAGCTGGCAGCAAAGATGAAACTGAGCAAGCAGCCGCCCGTACCCACCAGCCGCGAGCGGCTCATAGAGGACCTGCGCGAGGTGCGCCGCCAGCTGGATGCCGTACAGTCGTTTTTCGCCATGGAGTCCGACGAGGACCTCCTGGACGCCGCCATCTACCAGCGCGAGGCCCTGCATGCCCGTTACCGCTACCTGCTGCGCCTGGCGAAGGAAGCGGGCGTCCGGTCCGAACAGTTGCCCATCGTTCCGGAAAATAGAGAACGCCAAATCAATTGAGGAATCAGGATACAGGAGGCAGGAACCATGACCACCCAGCTCAAAGTGTTTTTGTACGCCCTTGCGGGAGGCGGGGGCATCGCGGTGCTGCTGTCGCTGCTGCGCTCCCGGCGGTTCATGCGGTATCTGCTGCTCAGCGCGGTGTCGGGCGTCGCGGCGCTGTACGCGGTGAACGCCGTGGGCATGCTCACCTCCACGCGCCTTGCCGTGAACGGGTTTACTCTGGGGGTCAGCGCCATGGCGGGCCCGCCGGGGGTCGTCGCCCTGCTGCTGATGGATGCGCTGTTCAAGATGGGGTGAAGCATGTTTTATCGCGGAGCGATACAACCAGCCCCCTTCATTTTCGAAGGGGGCTGGTTCATCTGCGGCACAGCCGAATTAGTTCGTCACGATCACTTGCACGCCCTTGGAATACCTTCCGCTGTCCTTTGCCGTCGCGGTGATGACGCAGGTGCCGGGGCCAACCCCGGTCACGCGCCCGTTCTGGTCCACCGAAGCCACGCCGGAATCGTTGGTGCTCCATTCCACCGCCGTGTTGCTGGGTGTCTTGCCGCCCGTACCTCTAAAGTTTTTCACGGTGAACACCGCCGATTCGCCCCTGGTCATGATGCCGCTGCCGTATAAATCAAAGCCGGTGACCGTAACCTCCGTCACGGTGACGTTCGCGGTCGCGGTAAAGTTGCTGTCCGCCTGGGGATCCAGCGTCGTGATGGTGATAATCGCCGTGCCGGCGCCGACGGCGGTGACGACGCCCGTTGGCGAAACGGTGGCGACACTTGAATTGCTGGTGCTGAAGGCCACGGTTTTGTTGGTGGCGTTGGCGGGTGTCAGGACATAGCTCAGCGTGCGCGCCCCGCCCTTGTCCAGCGTCACGTTTTTGGAACTGACAGCGAACGAAACGCCCGTCACCTTGTAATACGCCGTGGTGGTCGGCGCGCCCACGGTCGTGGTGGTCGCCTTCGTGGTCGCCTTCGTGGTTGTGCCCTTTGCCGTGTTATCGGGTATTGTCGTATACGCCCCTTGGGTCGTGGTGGTTGTTCTGGTCGTCGTGGTGGTCCGCCGGGTGGTGGTCGTCGTGCGGCGGGTTGTCGTCGTCGTCCGCGCCGTGGCCGCCACGGGCTCCGTTTCCAGCTCGGTTACCTCTTCGGAGGTGGATTCTTCCTCCGTCGACGTTTCAGGCTCCTGCGTGGTGGTTTCCCAGGGGTCCCAATATATGGTGGGGGTTAATTCTTCCGGATCCCCTTTTTTGCATCCGGCAAGCAGCGCCGCCGCCACAATGGGGATCATTGCCAGAGCCGCCAAACGAATGGTTCTTTTCATAGATCGTTCCTCCAATTATCATTGAACTCCAGCCGGAGTATATCACAATTTGGGCGCGCAATCAATGTTATTTCTTCCCCTGCAAATAATTCCAGACATCCCGGCACATGTCGGCGGGGCCAAGGGCCGCCTTCCAGCCCAGTTCCCGTTCGGCCTTGCCCGGATCGGCGTAGCTTATGGGGACGTCGGCATTGTTGGGGCGGCGGGGGCCGTTGCGTTTGGGCAGCGCAATGCCGGACGCTTGCTCGAAGGCGGCGACCAGCTCCAGGACGCTCAACCCCCTGCCGGTGCCCAGGTTGTAGATTTCGCAGCCGGGCGCGAGGGCGGTCTTTTCCAGCGCCTTCAGATGTCCCGACGCAAGGTCCACTACATGAATATAGTCGCGGATGCAGGTGCCGTCCGGGGTATCGTAGTCCGTGCCCATAATCACCAGCTCCGGCTGCAGGCCGCGGGCCACGTTGGTAATGATCGGCATGAGGTTGTTCGGGATGCCGTTGGGG
>Ga0123356_10005418_pt1 | contig 12991 bp, 8 predicted proteins | sample TergutEmb28metaG_2_FD_92546 | JGI IMG/M metagenome (GOLD analysis project Ga0123356, IMG submission 92546) | Embiratermes neotenicus P3 segment gut microbial communities from Petit-Saut dam, French Guiana - Emb289 P3 | ecosystem: Host-associated > Arthropoda: Insects > Digestive system > Gut ... | reverse complement strand
TCTCTCGGCTTGACCAAGTTCAATTGGTTTTTCAATTTTTTTCATTATGATATTCCTCCTAATAGGGAGTATATCATGTTTAAGATAAATAGTCAAGAAAAAGATTTAACTTATCACTAGGGTTAAGGGTTAGGGGTTAGTGATAAGGATTTACAGTAAGTCCTTATAAAACTAACCCCTAACCCCTAACCCCTAGCCCCTATACTAAGCCCAGCAGCATTTGCGCGTAAATATCCGTTGTCGAGCCCGTCAAAAAAACAACTCCGTGTTTTTCTAATGTGAGCATGGTGTCGTATTTGTCGGAAAACGGCTCGGGCGAACAAACGTAGCATTTGTATTTTTTTGCGAGCTCCAGTACGGGATCGACGGGCGCCGTGCAACTGTGATAACCCTCAATCAGGATGCGTTTGATGCGGTTATCGAACCGAAGGCTGCCGTCCATGCCGGGAAAGGCTTTTAGAATAAACACGTCGTCCGATAGGTATGTGGATTGCGGAGGGCGGAGGGCGGAGGGCGAATCCCCGGCGCCGGGCTTACCTGCTGCGCAGCATCCCGTAGGGGCGGATGGCAATCCGTCCGAACACCGGGACAAGTCCGGCGGTTGCGGGCGGATGCCATCCGCCCCTATGAGCGTAGGCCTTACGCGCTCGATTGCCTCAACCGCCGCCTTAAAACACCGATAGCCGTCCCACGCAAAGCCCGGCGTCCCGTCGGGGTTCGGGGCGTACGGCGCATAAGCATAAGCAAATTCGATCGGCACGGGAATATGATACGCCTCAGAAAAAAACCTACAGAGCGAGCGCGTGAATTCTAAGGTGTCGGTTCCGTGGGCGATAATTACGCCATAATAGATATTTTTGTTAAGCTCGCAGGCGACGGTGCTTAGCAGCTTTTCAAGATGCCGGAGGGAAAGGTTTTCGCTTAAAATGCAATAGGGGCAAACGGTTACAAATTTATCGGCGTCTCCGCCGTCTAGTCGGTAAAGATCTAATAGCGGGTGCGATGCCTCCGGCGTCCCGTAGGGGCGGATGGCATCCGCCCGGGAGAGGAAACGCACTCCGTTTTCGCTACGACAGCTTATCGTACCGCCGGTCAAAACAAGCAAAATTTTTTTAGGCGCTTTCACCGCAAAAACCTCCCTACAAGCCGTTCAACGCTTCTTCCGTTTTTTGTTTAACCGCCTTCGGGTCGGCCTTGCCTTTTGTCTCTTTCATGATGCGGCCGATGAAAAACTGCAAAACCTTTTCGTTGCCCGCCTTGAATTCTTGGGCGATGGGAAAATGCGCGTCGATTAGGCTTGCGATAATCGCGTCGAGGCCCGAAAAGTCTGCTTCTTGCAACAGATTGTTTTCCGTAAGGTAACGATCGATATCAACGTCGGACTTGAGCATTTCCAAAAAGACGGCTCTGCCCGTCACCCGGCTGATGCGATTGTTCTTGTACAGTTTGATGAGGTGCGCCAGCTTTTGCGGCTTGGGAATGAGTTTTTCAAGAACAAGCCCTTCGCTTTTGACAAAACTCAACAGATCCGTTAAAATAAAATTAGCGATTTCTCTTGCAAAAACTCTGATTACCTCTATTTTTTCATTATCAAAAACCTGCACGGTTTTGTCGAAATAGCCAGACAACACCTTGTTGCCAACCAAAATGGCCGAATCTCCCGGAGGCAGGTTATATCTAAACAGATACTGCCTCATTTTTTCCTCGGGCAATTCCGGAATCGCGTTTTTAAGTTCCTCTACCCACCCGGCAGGTACCGGCACGGCCAAAGAATCGCAATACGGAAAATATCGGTAGTCGGCGGCGTTTTCTTTTGAGCGCATCGAAAAGCTAAAGCCGTCCTCGTCGTTCCAGCCGCGTGTTTCTTGCACCAACACCTCGGTCTTATGCTCAATGGCGTCAATATGCCGCTCCGCCTCATACGCTATCGCACGCGCAATCGCCTTAAAGCTGGACATGTTTTTGACCTCGGTGCGTACGCCATATTCCGTCGCTCCCTTTTTGCGCACGGACAAATTGACGTCGCAGCGCATCGAGCCCTCTTGCATTTTGCAGTCCGAAACGCCCGCGGTAGTCAGCAGGCCTTGTAATTTTGTAAGGTAGGCGATTACCTCGTCGGAGTTCCTAAAGTCGGGATTAGAGACGATTTCAATCAGCGGCACAGACGCACGATTATAGTCGACCATTGAGCTGCCTGTTCTAGGGTCATGCACCAGCTTTCCCGCATCCTCCTCGATGTGGATTTGCTTAATCGTAATCGTTTTTTTGCCGGCCGCGGTTTCGATTTGAACGCTCCCGTTGGTACCGATGGGCGCGGCGAGCTGCGTCAGCTGGTACCCGGTGGACAAATCCGGGTAAAAGTAATTCTTTTTATCGAAGACAACCCGGTCGCTTACCTTGCAATTAAGCAAGCTTGACGCGATGATGCCGAGCTCAATCGCGCGCTTGTTGACGACCGGCAGCATTCCCGGCATCCCGGCGCACGCGGGGCACACATTTTCATTGGGCCCGGCGCCGAATTTTGCCGAACAAGCACAAAACAGCTTAGAATTTGTGGCCAATTCTATGTGGACCTCCAGGCCCATGACTACTTCGTATTCCATGGCTAATCTACCTCCCCGTCTCCCATATTTAGCGCAAGCGCCATTGCAAGCAAATCATTTTCCGCGCGCGGCCGGGCAATCAGCAAAAGCCCTTGCCCGTCCCCGTTGTAGAGTGAAAGCGCCGGCAGACCCGTAAGCGCGGGCAAGGAGAACAGCCCCGCCGACTCAAAGTCAAATTCCTTGTGGATATCGAACGTCAGGGCAATCACCGCATACTTGCCCAATAAGCTTTCCGTTTCGTTTTTGATATGCCGCCGGAGCCTCAAAGCCTTTTCGTAATAATCCGCATAATAATCCTTGGACAAAAGCGCCGTGCCCGCGATTACCGCCGTCTTTATAAACGTGCCGAAGCCCTCGCCCCGGGAGTTTAGGTAAAGCTGTTCGAGGCTTTTGTAGTTTTTGCTGCGGCAACCGAATTTTACGCCGTCGTAGCGGCTCACGTTGTTAGAAAACTCGGCGGCGGAAAGGATAAAATGCACCGCGGCGGCCGTGTCGAGAAACGGGTAAGTCGAGGTGGACCCGATAACCGCCGGTATCTCCGCGACGTCGTATTCTTCGATTTTATATTTTTCGTCGAACGTCGCAATGTCCCGCTCATCCCTGCCGGAAATGATTTCTAAGGTTCTAAAGACCTGCGTTACATCTTTACCGGCAATGCCGATTTGGTCCATCGACGAAACCGCCTGTATGAGCCCGAAGCGCGAAACCCTGCCATACGTTGGGTGCAGGTATACCATGCGGTTTTTTGCCGCGAAGAATTTGTGCGCTCCGCAGTAGTCATTGCAGAGCGTCGGGGCGTCTTGCGGTAAAGCGATTCCATTATCGTCTAAAAAATCGTAAAAAGAGAACTCGGTAACCTGCAGGTCGCAGACAGGCCTCGCACCCCCTACGGCAGGCGGGTCGCTCGGGAAGCCTGCGACCCCTACGGGTGTATGTTTCGCCTCTATTCCCGCCGCCCGCAAACGCTCTACGGTGGTCGCCGAAAAAGGCGCGGCAAAGCCCGCAAGCGCCTTAGAGCCCGCCGTGGCCGGCAAGCCCTTTACCATGATGTCGTTTGAGATATAAACTGATTTTATCATAACTTGTTCCACCTAAAATATCTGTTCCTGCGGGTCGCACAGGAGTGTGACCCCTACGGGGAATATGTCTAATCCAATGTTTTCGGAACCACAAAATAGCCGTTGCGTTCCTCTACAGCGTTTGTCAATAATTCGTCTCGCGGGATGAATTTTTGCGCCTCGTCCTCGCGGGTGACGCCGGGCAAATCGCATACGGTGATAAGCGGCTCGTCCGCGCAAGTCGCCGCTTTAACGCGGTCGAGCTCGGAAAATATCCTTGAGAGGTTGTCAAAAACGACCGCCTCCTCGTCGCCTGACAGGCCGATTTTTGCGTTTTGCGCAAATTGTCTGAGTGATTGAATGTCCATGGGGTCTCCTTTCGATAGTGATAAGTGACAAGTGATAGGTTATTGCTTTTTTGTTTGGAGGTGAGCAGCACTTTTCAGCATCTCAACCGTTGGCTTGCTTCTAACAACTCATCCAAAACTTATCACTTATCACTCATCACTTATCACTCGATTACCTAACCTTAATATGCACTTCCCGTAGCTGTGCCTCGGTCACGTCGCCCGGCGCGCCCAGCAATAAGTCTTGGGCGTTGCCGTTCATCGGGAAAGCTACGACTTCGCGGATGCTTTCCTCCCCGCAAAGCAGCATAATGATGCGGTCCAGCCCCGGCGCCATGCCGGCATGCGGCGGTGCGCCGTAATGGAAGGCGCTGTAAAGGGCGGAAAACTTGGATTCGATGACTTCTTTAGAGTAGCCCGCGATGGCAAAGGCTTTTTCCATCACATCGGGACGGTGGTTGCGCACCGCTCCGCTCGACAATTCGACGCCGTTACATACGATGTCGTATTGGTAAGCCTTAATATCGAGCGGGTTTTTAGATTGTAGCGCATCCATCTCGCCCTGCGGCATCGAAAACGGGTTGTGCGTAAATTCGATTTTTCCCGTTTCCTCATTCTCGCCGAACATCGGGAAATCCACGATAAAACATAGCTCGAAAGCATCGTTTTTGATGAGGTTTAAGCGGTTCCCAAGCTCCGTTCTGATTTGCCCCGCCAGCTTATTGACCACTTTTATAGAGTCGCTGATGAAAAATACGGTGTCGTTAGGCTTTATGGACAATTCTTTTATCAACGCCTTTTGCTGCGCTTCGGATAAAAACTTGACGATCGGCCCCTTTAACGCGCCGTCCTCGGCTAAACTCAAGTATCCAAGCCCTTTCATGCCGATGGAAAACGCGTATTCCAGCATTTTCTCAAAAAACGACTTGCTTTGGAGCGCGCAACCGGGAGCGACGATGCCGCGCACCGGCTTGCCTTTAAACGCGGGGAATTCAACGCTTGCAAAGAATTCCGTTAAATCGGAAATGAGCAAGGGGTTGCGTAAATCCGGCTTGTCGGTGCCGTAGGCCAGCATCGCTTCGTCAAAGGGAATACGCTTAAAAGGGGCTTTAGACACTTTTTTATCCGAAAACTTTTTAAAAACCTTGCAGAGTACTTTTTCGGCGACGCTAAAAACGTCCTCTTGGGTGGCAAACGCCATCTCAAAATCCAATTGGTAGAATTCACCCGGCGAGCGGTCCGCGCGTGCGTCCTCGTCTCTAAAGCACGGCGCAATTTGAAAATACTTGTCAAAGCCGCTCACCATGAGTAGCTGCTTAAATTGCTGCGGGGCTTGCGGCAGCGCGTAAAACTTGCCCTTAAACTTGCGGCTGGGCACCAAAAAGTCCCGCGCACCCTCGGGCGAGGACGACGTGAGAATCGGCGTCTGGATTTCTAAAAAACCGAGCTTTTCCATCTCTTTACGCAAAAATGCGGTGACCTCGCTGCGCAAGACGATATTTTTGTGCACCGCGGGGTTTCTTAAATCCAAAAACCGGTATTTTAGCCTTGTTTCCTCTTTGGTGCTTTTTGAGGTGTCGATATCAAACGGCAAAAGGTGTGTCGACTCGCTTAACACCGTTAAGCTTTTGCCCTTAAGCTCAATCTCGCCCGTCGGGATTTTTTTGTTGACGGTGTCGGCGTCCCGCAACATCACTATCCCGAGGACGGAAATAACGCTTTCTTTGGGCGGCAATTTGGCCGCGACGTCCTCATGAATAACGACCTGCGTGATGCCGTAGTGGTCGCGAAGGTCAATAAAGGTGACGCCGCCGTGGTCCCGGACGGTATCTATCCACCCGGCAAGTTTTACCTGCTTGCCGATGTGTTTTACGGTCAATTCGTTGCAATGGTGTGTACGGTACATATATAGAAAAACCCCTAAAAAGTTTTACCTTTTTAGGGGTGAGTTGATGCCCACGGTGCCACCCTAATTGGCACGGAAAAAACCGTGCCCGCTCATTCAACATGGACTTTTACGTCTGTAAAGGCAAACGCGCGACGATGTTGCCGTTCCTAATACTCGCTTGCCGGGGCTTTCAGCCGCGTCCCCGGCTCTCTAAAAAGCTTTCCAAAAAGGAACAGGTTCGTCTATATGCGTAGTATAATCAAAAATAAAGATTCAAGTCAAGTATTTTTGAACTACTTTTTGCTTTTTCCTTTTTACTTTTTATTTTCCATATGATATACTGTTCTCATTCCATGCTGAAACTTACCCGCTACCTAAAAGGCTACGGCTTAATCACCGTCATCGCGCCGCTGTTAAAATTGCTCGAGGCGCTTTTTGAGTTGGCAATCCCCTTGATTGTGCGCCATATCGCGGACGTGTTGATTCCGGCGGGCGATATGAAAGGCGTATACCTATGGGGCGGCGCGATGCTGGGACTTGGTGCCGCGGGGTTTACCTTGGCGATTATCTCGCAGTATTTGGCGGCGCACTCCTCACTCGGCTACGGAACCAATTTGCGCAGAGATTTATACCGGCACGTAAACCGCTTCGGGTACGCGGAGCTCGACAAATTCGGTACGGCGTCGCTGATTACCCGCATCACCGACGACATCCGCCAAACGCAAATCGGCGTCTCGCAATTCATCCGCCTCGTGCTGCGCGCGCCCTTTATTTTAATCGGGGCAATCGTGATGGCGATAATCCTCGACCCGGTATCGGGGCTGATTTTTATCGGCGTCTCAATCGCCATCGGCACCGCGCTGTATTTTATTATGCGGCGCTCCGGCAAATTTTACCGCGTGATTCAACAGCAATTGGACGGTGTGGCGTTATTGACGCGCGAGAATCTGACGGGAACACGCGTCGTTCGCGCGTTTTCGCGCCAGGACGAGGAGAACGCCGATTTTACGAAAGCGGCGGGAAAATTGGCAAAAACCGGCGAAAAGGCCGGCGTGATTTCGAGCCTTTTAAATCCCCTCACCTATGTATTGATTAATATCGCGGTGCTGGCGATACTCTTTTTGGGCGGCAGCGCCGTAAACTCCGGGGATTTGGCGCGCGGCGATATTTTGGCGTTGGTCAATTATCTGTCGCAAATTTTGTTGGCGCTGGTGGTGTTTGCAAATTTGCTGATTACGTTTTCAAAAGCCGGAGCAAGCGCGAGAAGAATCAACGAGGTGCTGGAAACGGAACCAATTCTTCGCTTCCCGGAGGAAAGCGAAGGATTGGCAGTGGACAGTGGACAGTGGACAGTGGACAGTAAAGCAGATGAGGGGGGGGCTGATTGCAAAACCGTAGGGGTCGCCGTCCCCGGCGACCCGCAGCTAAAAAGCAATACTCGTTCCGGCGGGTCGCCGGGGACGGCGACCCCTACGAAAACTTCGAGTCCTTCACCGTTAACTCCAAAAATATCCCTCCGCTCCGTTTCGTTTGCCTACCCCGGCGACGCCGAGGACGACTTATCGGATATTTCGTTCGACCTGCATCCCGGGCAAACGCTGGGCGTCATCGGCTCGACGGGCAGCGGAAAAACGACGCTGGTCAACCTAATTTGCCGTTTTTACGACGCGCGGGACGGCCGGATTGAGATTGACAGGCGCGACATAAAAAGCTATCCAAAAGATACCTTGAGCGCCCTAATAGGCGTCGTGCCCCAGTCCGCCGTGCTGTTTTACGGCAGCGTGCGCGAGAACATGCAGCTAGGCAAAGCGGACGCGAGCGACACGGAGATTTGGGAGGCGCTTAGAACCGCGCAAAGCGAGGATTTTATAAAGGCCCTGCCGCAGGGCTTGGATACGGTGATTTTTCAAGGAGGGAAAAACCTCTCCGGCGGGCAGCGCCAACGGCTCACCGTCGCGCGCGCACTAGTCAAAAACCCGGAAATCCTTATCTTAGACGACGCCTCCAGCGCGCTGGATTACGCAACGGATGCAGCGTTGCGCAAAGCGCTAAGGAGTCGGCAGTTTTCAGTTGGCAGTTTTCAGCTTTTAGAGGATGATAGTTTAACGAAAAACGAAAAACGAAAAACGCACGACGCTGCAGCAAAGCCGCAAAAATATACCGGTCGCATATTTTTAACCAAAGCGGGGAGCAAAGCGACGCGAGAAAACGTCGGAGGGGATTTTGAGCAGCAACTCGTAGGGGTCGATTTACAAATCGACCCGAAAACCACGCCGAAAGCCGACGGGTCGATTTGTAAATCGACTCCTACGGATAACAACGCCCCCCATCCTTCCATCATTCCTAATTCCTCATTCCTAATTCCTAATTCACCCCCCTCCCCCCTCACCGTCATCATGGTATCCCAACGCGCCGCCTCCCTAAAAGGCGCAGACCTTATCCTTGTGCTCGAGGACGGAAAATGCGCGGGGCTGGGAACGTACGCGGAATTGAGGGAAGGGTGCGAAATTTTTAAAGAGATATGTGTTAGCCAGGAGGGAGGATCAACGAAAAACGAAAAATGAAAAACGAAAAACGTCGGATGATGGCATTGAAGAAAACTAAGACAATTACTTGGAACAAAAGAAAGAATGTTTTGAACTTTTAAACACTTATCCCTCGTTTTTCGTTTTTCATTTTTCGTTTTTCGTTTTTCGATAAAAAAATTGTGAAGTCTCCCTATAAAAAGCTATCCTCGCTCCCTCAAAACGAGAGCGAGACGCCGGACAAAGCCGCAATGCCGTCAAAAAAAGTATTTAGGCGGATTGTCGGCTACATGCGGCCGCATTTGTGGCTGATGCTTTTTGCGTTGCTTTTAACGATGGGCCAAGTTGCGGCGACGCTGGCCGTGCCCGCGTTTATCGGAAGAGCCTTGGATGCGTTGGCAGGAGAGGGCGGCGTGGAAACCGCAAAACTGCTTGCCTCAATCGGGGTTTTGGGCGCGTTGACGGCTGCCGTGTTTGTGTGCCAGTGGCTGTCGAGCATTTTTCAAAACCGCATCTCGTTTTATACCGTGCGCGACGTTCGCATAGACGCCTTTAAAAAACTAAACCGCGTGCCGATTGCTTACATTGATTCCCATCAAAACGGCGATATCATGAGCCGCATCAGTAACGATGCCGAACAGGTTTCGGACGGATTGATTCAAGGCTTTACGCAATTATTTACGGGCGTCGTTACGGCGGCCGGGACGATTGTGTTTATGCTGATGCTGAATGTCCCGATTGCCGTGGTCGTTATTATTATTACGCCGCTCAGCTTAACCGTCGCGTGGGGCTTGGCAAAAATCACCTATACGCTGCACCGCAAGCGCGCCGAAAAGCTCGGCGAATTGTGCGGATTGTGCGAGGAGTATTTAGGAAACCAAAAGGTAGTTAAGGCGTTTAATTACGAGGCGGAGGCCGAAAAACGCTTCAACGTCCTCAACCTCGGACTTAAAAAGTTTTGGCTGAAGTCAATGTTCGTCTCCAGCCTCACCAACCCCGTCACCCGCCTTTTAAACGCAATCGTCTACGCGGTGGTCGCCGTGATGGGCGCTTTGGCCGTCATCGAGGCGAACGCGGCGGTCGCGGCGGGAACGGCCGCGGCCGCGGCATTTACCATCGGCTCGCTGTCGGCGATGCTGGCGTACGCGCACCAATACGCCAAGCCCTTTAACGAAATTACGGGCGTCGTCACGGAGCTGCAAAGCGCGTTCGCCGCCGCCCGCCGCGTATTTAGCGTGATTGACGCGGAAGAAGAAAGCGGCGAAGCGGGGATGGCGGAATTAAAGGACGTTAAAGGTGCGGTAAGCGCACAAGGCGTTGCATTTAGTTATTCGCCGGAAAAGCCGCTCATCAAAAACTTTAACATCGCAGTTTTTCCGGGGCAAAAAATCGCCATCGTCGGCCCGACGGGCTGCGGAAAAACAACCTTAATCAACCTGCTAATGCGCTTTTACGACGTGCAAAAGGGTGTAATCGCCGTCGACGAAACCGACATAAAAGCCGTAACGCGCGGGAGCTTACGGCGCAATTACGGCATGGTGCTGCAAGAGACCTGGCTGTTTGAGGGCACGGTTCACGACAACATCGCCTACGGAAAATCCGACGCAACCCGCGACGAGGTGATTGCGGCGGCACGCCAAGCCCGCTGCAACGGATTTATAAAAAGGCTTCCCGAGGGCTACGACACCATGATAACCTCGGATGGGGCCAACCTAAGTCACGGCCAAAAGCAGCTCATTTGCATCGCGCGCATCATGCTGACGCTTCCCGCCATGCTGATACTAGACGAGGCGACCAGCTCCATCGACACGCGCACGGAAAAACGCGTGCAAACCGCTTTCTCGCGCATCATGCAGGGGCGCACCAGCTTTATTATCGCCCACCGCCTTTCCACCATCCAAGACGCCGACGCCATACTCGTTATGAACGACGGTGACATCATCGAAACCGGCACGCACACCGAGCTTTTGGCGGCGGGCGGGTTTTATGCGAACTTATATCATTCTCAGAACCTGTACACATGATTTTTATATGATTTTAATTTGAAACATCTATTTATCCCTTTACTTAATAGATACAAAATGATATTCTAAATCAGTTTAGAATATATGATGGAATCTGAAAAAAACAGGAGGCCGACCTTTATGCCGAATTACTCAAAAGAATACACCGTATTGATCGCGGACGACGACGAGTCCAGTCTCGTCATCCTGTCCGGCATTTTGTCGCCCCGGTACCATATCCTGACGGCTTCCGGCGGCGCACAAGCGCTGCAAGCCGCCCGGGAGCATTCACCGGACCTTATTTTGCTGGACGTCGTTATGCCAAAAATGGACGGCTTTGAAGTTTTGAGGATGCTGCAGGAATCCGACGCGACGAATAAAATCCCCGTAATCTTTATTACGGGCTTATCCGACCCCGACAGCGAGGAAAAAGGGCTGTCGCTGGGTGCGGTGGACTATATCATAAAGCCGTTCAACCAGGCCGTGGTTAAGGCGCGGGTAAACACCCAGATTAAGCTCCTCGGCCATATGCGCGTCATCGAGCAAATCGGGCTCATCGACCCGCTGACCAACATCGCCAACCGCCGCGGCTTTGAGGAGCGTTTTGGCGAGGAATGGTTCCGGGCGCGTCGGGAGGGGCTACCCCTGAGCCTGTTGATGCTGGATTTGGATTGGTTTAAGGAATACAACGACGCGTTCGGACATCCGCAGGGCGATTTGGCTTTGGCGGCGGTTGCACAAACGTTAAGCGAGGAATTAAAGCGTTCCTCGGACTTTGCCGCGCGGTGGGGCGGCGAGGAATTTATCGCGCTGCTGCCTAATTTGGACCAAAAAGGCGCTTGGGAGGTTGCCAACCGCCTGCGCACAAAAGTAGCCGCGCTGGCAATCCCCGGCGACAACGGCATAGAAACCTCTATCACACTGAGCATCGGCGTGCACACCGTCGTCCCCACCACCGACATTTCCATCGGCGATTCTATCAAAAAGGCGGACAAAGCCCTGTACAAGGCAAAAGAAACCGGCCGCAACAAGGTGGCCGTAAGCGAGTAAGCGGGCGTGCGGACGCGCGAGTGAGTGAAGGGCGAAGGGACGGGAGTGTTCGAGTGATCGGATGGACGACGCTTAAGCGCCGCACTATATCCAACTCGCCCGTAGGGGCCGCTCTCACGTGCGGCCCGCCTAAATCCAAATCGCATACAATGTGGTGCCGTTGGGCGCGGAGTTAACATTCGCCGCCGTGTAAACGGCAGAACCACCCAAAGTAGCCGCCCAACCATCAAAGGTGTAACCCTCGCGGTAAGGGGCTTTAATGCCGTTGGATGCAGAGGGATATGAAATACTTGCAGCGGATTTCGTGAAAGAAACCACATATGTTTTATCCGCCGACAGTGTACATCCCCATACCACAGGACGGTTTGAAGAATTCCAATAATTCCAATTGCTCGGGTTATTCGCCGGTTCGACATAAAGGGTCAATTTGCTGCAATAAGCAAACGCATAATCGCCGATATTTGTTACGGAAGACGGTATTGTAACACTCGTTAGATTACAAGAATCATTGAATGCGCCATTCCCAATGTTTGATAAACTATTTGAGAACGTAATACTTACTAATCCGACACAAGAGTTGAACGCATAATTGCCGATGCTTGTAATACTTGGAAGCGCAATATTCGTTAGACTGCAACAACCTGCAAATGCACTATTCCCAATGTGTGTCACGCCATCTGTCGTCGTAATGCTCGAAAGTCCCTGGCAATTAGCAAACGCAGCAGTCCCGATACTCGTTACGTTGTTCGACATGGTAATATTTGAAACATAACATTGGTAAAACGCATAATCCCCAATGCTGGCTACGTCATTTGGCAACACAATGCTCGAAAATTCGTTTTTGTCGCCAAATGCCCAATCGCCGATACCGGTAACATAATCCGGAACAACGCTGTTGTTAAAGCCGGCTATTAAAACATTATCCCACTTTCGTATCAAGCAGTTCCCGTCGGATTTATATACTGCATTCCCGTTTGCCACCTTAAGGCTTTCTAAGCTATTACACCCGCTGAACGCAGTATTTGCGATCTCAGTCACGCTGTTGGGGATTGTTATACTGGCTAAGCTAGAAGCCCCATGGAACGCATAGTCACAGATGCGGGTTATATTGGAATTCTTTTCAAACACAACTCTCTCTGGACTGGGAACCGCATAACAATGGAAAGCGCTGCAGGCGATTTCCGTTACAGGCAAACCATTGTAAAACGCCGGAATATAAACCGTGCTATAATAGTTTAACCAATCCCAATCTCCCCTTACCGAATAAGAATCGCCCGACAAAGTCAGCACGTAAACTAATTTGGGGGTAGCCGTGAAAACGCTAATCTTTGACGCATAACTAACCCAACTCGAAAAAGGGTCTTGGTAAGCCGACAGGCTGCCGTCCGGAACAAAAATTTCTAACCAATCGGAGCAGTTATCAAACACGCCGTAGCCTAATGTGGTTATAGGTTGAATGGCGCTCGAAAAATATCTTTCGACATAAACATCTAGCAAATCCTGACAACCGTAAAAAG
>Ga0123356_10005417_pt1 | contig 12992 bp, 9 predicted proteins | sample TergutEmb28metaG_2_FD_92546 | JGI IMG/M metagenome (GOLD analysis project Ga0123356, IMG submission 92546) | Embiratermes neotenicus P3 segment gut microbial communities from Petit-Saut dam, French Guiana - Emb289 P3 | ecosystem: Host-associated > Arthropoda: Insects > Digestive system > Gut ... | reverse complement strand
GGATGGCGTCAACCCCATCGTCAAGTTCGGGAATGCATCGGGGGTCGTAGGCAGGTCATCGGTTCAACCGGGATGGAATACGCCACCGTAAGCCTGGAAAGCGCGCGTAGTCTCGATCAAGGGTGATCCACTCGCAGCCGGACTCGACGGCCAGGGCTGCATACCATGCGTCGGGCACGAGGTTGCCGTTGACCCCCGCCTCTCGGCACAATCGCGTAAATATGGACCAGTGCTGGGACCCAGGTTCAATGAGAACACAATGGCTCGGTTCCATGACCCGCTCACAAAATCGTATACATTCAGCAAGACTGCTCGGTTTTACAAAAACCTTGGGGTGCGTCGCAACGCGAATCACCCCACTTAGAACTTGCCGGGAGATGCCATAGCGTGACTCCCCGTTGACGACCGCGTTTAGCCAATGGCGGCATAAGGCGTGGTCAGCGGAATCGGGCCGGAACGCGTTAACCAGCACGTTGACGTCGGGAAGGATCAAAGGCCGGCCATCCGGTCTTCAAGTTCGCTGGACCGATTCAGGTCAACTCCCGGCAGTGTTCCGCCAGACGCCTTCGAGACGGGCAAATGCACACGCGAGTGCGGGGCGCGCTGCGGCTTGGCCAAGACGATCTTAAGACCTTCTTCGATTAGGGAGGTCAACGTCCGCCCTTTTTCCGCCGCTCTCTTCTTGGTCCTGCGCAGCAGGTCATCAGAAAGCCGAATCGTGGTTCTCATGCATCAAAGCATATGACGTAGACATATATATCTCTATCCAACGAATATCCCGTTTTTAGGCGGTGCGAATCAGCATCACGCATGTAGAGCGCAAACCGCAATGGGCCTGGAGAACTGGGCCAGCCGGGCCATGGCGGTCGGCTGCAGCCAATGGGCGGCGGTCCCACAGGATAGGGCGAACCGCGAATCACAAGACATAATCTTGGCGGGGGTTCCAGGAGAAGGGATGGCCGGATCGCCATGCCTCGCGCGGGCCGCGCGCCCGCCAGGGCCGCAGGAAACACTGGTCGTCCAGATTTCCCATAACTTCCGATTCAGGCGAGCGCCTGCTCTAAATCGGCGATGATGTCTTCGACGTCCTCAATACCTACCGAGATTCGTACCATTCCGTCGGTGATGCCGATCGCTGCCCTCCCCTCTGGGCCGAGACCGGCGTGGGTCATGGTGGCGGGGTGTGAGATCAGGGTTTCGACCCCGCCAAGCGATTCTCCCAAAGAGCAGACCCGCACTCGCTTCAGCATCTTGGCGGCATGCGCGAGCGACCCGGTTTCAAACGTGATCATCGAGCCGAACCCGGACATCTGGCGCTTGGCTAATGCGTGCTGGGGGTGATCTTTCAGTCCGGGATAGAAGACTTCTTTAACCTTCCGGTGGCCGGCGAGAAACTCGGCAACCCGGCGCCCGTTTGCATCATGTTGCAACATGCGGACGGCGAGAGTCTTGGTCCCGCGCAATACCAGCCAGCACTCGAAGGGGGAGAGAATCGCTCCCGCCGCCTTCTGCACGAAGGCAAGCTGCTCGGCCTGATCCTGGCGCGTACAGACTACGACGCCGCCGAGTCCGTCGCTGTGGCCATTGAGAAATTTCGTGGTCGAGTGCACGACCATATCCGCGCCGAGCGCAATGGGCTGCTGAAAAAACGGCGAAAGAAAGGTGTTGTCGACCACTAATTCGACTCTCTTGGGCTTCGAGATTTCCGCGATCGCGCGAATGTCGGTAAGCGCCATCAGGGGATTGGTGGGCGTCTCGACATAAACCATGCGCGTGCTCCGCTTCCATGCACGCTCGACATTTTTCGGCTCCGACGTATCGACGTAGGTAAATTCAATGCCGTAGCCGGAGAGGATGCGATCGAACAACCGCGGGACCCCGCCATAAAGATTGTGGCCGCAGATGACGTGATCTCCCCTGCCGTACATGGTGCAAAGCGCGTTGATCGCCGCCATACCGCTAGAAAAGACACGGGCGGCGACCCCGCCCTCGAGCGATGCCAGATTGGTCTCCAGCCGGTCGCGCGTGGGATTGGCGCCGCGCGCGTAGTCGTAGCGGATGTCTTTCCCCAGTTCCTTCTGGACATAGGTCGAGGTGGCATAAATGGGCACCGTAACCGCCCCGGTCAACGGATCCGGCTCTTGTCCGTCGTGGATGGCGCGAGTGGAAAAGCCCGGGCTTCGCCGGCCGCTACCGGCTCGAGGTTCGCGAGAAGGCCGGCCATCAGTCATGGGGCGCGCTCTCCGCTTAGGTTTCACTCCCCCACCGCCGGGCGAGAACGCCCACAACCCCTATCTCCAGTGAAATAACAGAGCCCATACGGCTGGGACATATCGGCTGACAGGCGATCAACGGCGATCTTCATATTCCGCCCGCGAAGATTTTCTTCGACAAATACCGTTCCGCCGAGTCGGGAATCATGGTGACTACGCGTCTTCCAGCTCCCAGCCGGCGGGCAACTTCGATCGCAGCGAATACATTCGCGCCACCGCTCGAGCCCGAGAGCACCCCTTCCTTTCGAGCCAGTGCATTCACGGTTTCAAAGGCATCCTGGTCGCTTACCGTCAGAATCTCGTCGCACACCGACCGGTCGAAATTTTTGGGGATAAAGCTGGCGCCAATTCCCTCAACCTTGTGGGGGCCGGGCGGGCCGCCTCCGAGCACCGAACCCTGCGTCTCAACCACCACCGTGAAAATCTTCCCCAGCTTCTCCTTCATATAGCGGGCTACACCGGTAAATGTACCCGCGGTGCCGGAACCGATGACAATCGCATCCAGCAGGCCTTCCATCTGCTCGAAAATTTCTTCCGCAGTGGTCTGGTAGTGGTATTCGGGATTCGCGGGATTCTCGAACTGGCCAGCCATGAACGAGCCTTCAGTTTTCTTGGCGTAGGCTTCGGCGCGCTCGATTGCGCCCTGCATGCCTTCCTCATCCGGGGTTCGGAACACGGCGGCACCCAATGCCTGCATGAGCGTGACTTTTTCCTCCGAGAAACGTTCGGGCACAAACAGCGCCACTCTGTAACCCCGGTTGACCCCGATCAACGCCAGCCCAATTCCGGTGTTTCCTGCCGTGGCTTCTACAATCATCCCGCCGGGCTTGAGCTTCCCCTGCTGCTCGGCGTGGCGAATGATGCCAATGGCAGCCCGGTCCTTGACGCTGCCGCCAGGATTCAAATACTCGAGTTTGGCGAAGACATCGGCGGAGCTCCGAGAAATCATCCGCTTGAGGCGCAGCATGGGTGTCTGTCCCACCAGTTGCGTAATATCCTCAGCAACTCGCAGGCAGGTATTGGCAATGAGGGGCACTCTACAGGTTAGCAGAGGACGGGATGGTTCAGTCATGGCGGCTCGAGAGAACCGGGGCCCTTGCCAATTTAGGTTCCATTCCGCCGGGGACCCATGCCGCCTGCAACGACAAGATCGGGATCGATCCGCCGGACGCCGCCCAGCAGCAAAGAAAGTACAAACCTTGACAAAATATCAGATTAGATTTATTCAAAAATAGTCATGCATGCCGGGGCCATCAAACGATCCTTGGAGAGCAGCGGGTTGCGGTGTACTTCGCAGCGCTACGCGGTAATGGCATTCTTGATGGAATGCAACCGGCATCCCACGGCTGCGGAAATCTTCGAAGCGGTCAATCGGGTTGATCCGCGCTCATCGAGGGCCACGACTTATAACAATCTGCGGGACTTGGTACAGGCGGGCTTGGTGCGTGAAGTGGCCGTCGAGGGCCGCGCCGCAAGATTCGACGCCAAAGGCGCGCGACATCACCACTTCATCTGCGACCGCTGCGGCGATGTTGAGGACTTGGAATGGTACGACGTGCCCAGGCCTGGCCCGCGCTCCCTCGGTAAGCGGATTGTTCGCGAATGCGAACTGATTTTCCGGGGACTCTGCACCAAGTGCGCCCGGCGGCATGCTTCCGCCGGCGTCTAGTACGGGATCCCGGCGCGGAGTTGGGCAGCATCCCCTCCGCCACCATAGTGCAAAAGGAAATGCCAGGAATGTTCATTGCAGTTGATTAATTCGAAGGAAGGCAAATTATGGAAAACAAATTCTCATCCACGGATACTCCTGTCCTCGATACTCGCGAACCAAACAACTCAATCGAATCCAAGTGCCCGGTCCACAGCGCTCCAAAGTCCCAGACGAATGCGGACTGGTGGCCGAATCAAATGAACCTTCGGGTTCTTCACCAGCACTCCACTCTCTCGAATCCGATGGGTGACAAATTCGACTACGCCAAAGAATTCAAGAGCCTCGATCTGAATGCCGTAATCAAGGACCTCGATGCCCTCATGACGGACTCGCAGGATTGGTGGCCGGCCGACTTTGGCCACTACGGGCCGCTTTTAATTCGCATGGCGTGGCACGGCGCAGGCACGTACCGTATCGGCGATGGCCGCGGCGGCGCCGGAGCCGGCCAGCAGCGCTTCGCGCCGCTCAATAGCTGGCCCGACAACGTGAACCTCGACAAGGCGCGCCGGCTACTCTGGCCGATCAAGCAGAAATACGGCCGGAAGATCTCCTGGGCCGACCTTATGATTCTCGCCGGCAACGTCGCCCTCGAATCGATGGGCTTCAAGACTTTCGGTTTTGGCGGCGGGCGCGAGGACACGTGGGAGCCCGAAGAGGACATTTACTGGGGTCCGGAAGGCAAGTGGCTGGCGGACCAGCGCTACACCGGCGACCGTGATCTTCAGAATCCGCTCGGCGCAGTGCAAATGGGTCTGATCTATGTCAATCCGGAAGGGCCCAATGGCAAGCCGGATCCCATCGCGGCCGCCCGGGATATTCGCGAAACCTTCGGCCGTATGGCGATGAACGACGAAGAAACCGTGGCCCTCATTGCTGGCGGGCACAGCTTCGGCAAGACCCACGGCGCTGGCGATGCGGCCAATGTGGGCCCGGAGCCGGAGGCCGCCCCCATTGAGGAACAGGGCCTGGGCTGGAAGAGCGCATTCCGCACGGGCAAAGGCGGTGACACGATCGGCAGCGGTCTCGAAGTCACCTGGACCACAACGCCCACGAAATGGAGCAACAACTTCTTGGCAAATCTGTTCGGCTACGAATGGGAACTGACCAAGAGCCCGGCCGGCGCACACCAGTGGACACCGAAGAATAACGGAGGCCGAGGCAGGGTGCCGGATGCGCACGATCCATCCAAGAACCATGCGCCGTCCATGCTGACCACCGACCTCGCCCTGCGCTACGACCCTGCTTACGAGAAGATTTCACGGCACTTCTACGGGAATCCGGATCAGCTCACAGACGCGTTTGCCCGGGCGTGGTTCAAGCTGACGCACCGCGACATGGGCCCGATCGCTCGTTATCTCGGGCCGCTGGTTCCGAAGGAGGCGCTACCCTGGCAAGACCCGATCCCGGCTCTCGATCATTCGCTGATCGAGCCCGAGGATATTCAAGCTCTGAAGGAGAAAATCCTCTCCTCCGGGCTGACCATCTCCCAACTGGTCTCGACGGCCTGGGCTTCGGCGTCCACCTTCCGCGGCTCGGATAAGCGCGGGGGAGCGAATGGCGCCCGCATTCGCCTGGCGCCACAAAAAGATTGGGCCGTCAACCAGCCCGCTCAGCTAGCGAAGGTGCTCGAGAAGCTCGAAGCCATCCAGAAGGAGTTCAACGGCGCCCAGTCCAATGGCAATAAGGGGAAGAAGGTTTCACTCGCCGATCTGATCGTTCTCGGCGGCTGTGCGGCGATCGAGAAAGCTGCGAAGAACGCCGGGCACGACGTGAACGTTCCGTTCACGCCGGGGCGCATGGACGCATCGCAAGACGGGACCGATGTCGAGTCCTTCGCACCGCTCGAGCCGACCTCGGACGGGTTCCGCAACTATGGCAACGGTAAAAACCGCCTATCGCCCGAAGAGCTTTTGGTGGATCGGGCGCAGTTGTTGAAGCTGACGGCACCGGAGATGACAGTCCTCGTGGGTGGCCTCCGCGTACTGGGTGCAAACGCCGGGAACTCTCGACACGGCGTCTTCACCGCGCGGCCGGAGACGCTGACGAACGACTTCTTCGTCAACCTGCTCGACATGAACACGCAATGGCGGCCGTCGGCTGGCGCGGCCGGCGTGTACGAGGGGCGCGACGGGAAGACGAACCAGGTCAACTGGACCGGCACCCGTGTCGACCTCATCTTCGGCTCGCACTCCCAGCTGCGCGCCCTGGCGGAAGTCTATGCCTGCGCGGATTCTAAGAAGAAGTTTGTCAAGGACTTCGTGGCGGCGTGGAGCAAGGTGATGGACCTCGATCGCTTCGACCTCGCCTGAGGTCGAGAGGTCGGTGGAGAAGAGCGCTCTCAACCCTTGGGTGCGAACCCCCGGTAGTGGTGCGGCTTGGCTCAGATGTCGCACCACTGCCCTGCGCCCCTTGCGGTTGTCTAATTTAATTTAGGTCTGGGATCCTCGACGCAGCCAATCGCGAGGCACTAATTTAATTTAGTAGCCAACGGGATGGGCTGAGAGGACACGATTAACGCGGTTCGCGAGCAAGGTTCCAGGCGAGATCATGGCAAGTCTGGTGAACCCTGCGCCGCCCCCGCCATCGCATGCTCTGGGCTTAAAGTTAAAACGCGTCGATCCCGGTCACACTCTGCCCGATGATCAGGGCATGGATATCGTGCGTACCCTCGTAGGTTTTGACCGATTCGAGGTTGGCCATATGGCGGAAGACGGGGTATTCGTCGGCGACCCCGTTTGCCCCGAGAATATCGCGCGACATGCGGGCGCATTCGAGCGCCATCCAGACGTTGTTGCGCTTGGCCATCGAAATCTGCTGGTGCTCGGCCTTGTCTGCATCTTTGAGCCGGCCGACCTGGAGCGCAAGCAACTGTGCCTTGCTGATCTCGGTGACCATCCACGCCAGCTTTTCCTGCACCAGTTGGCGGGAGGCGATAGGTTGGTCGTGGAACTGCTTGCGGAAAAGCGAATACTGCAAAGCGCAATCGTAGCAGGCCATGGCCGCGCCCACCGCTCCCCAGGCAATCCCGTAGCGCGCCTGATTCAGACACATCAGAGGAGATTTCAAGCCGCCCGATTTCGGCAGCAGATTCGAGGCCGGCACGCGCACATCCTGAAGCGAGAGAGAAGAGGTGACCGATGCCCGCAGCGACCATTTGCCATGAATGTCTTCGGCGCGGAAGCCGGGGCGGTCGGTTTCGACCAGGAATCCGCGGACTTGGTGGTCCTCGTCTTCCGCCTTTGCCCAGATCACGGCCACATCGGCGATCGATCCCGAGGTAATCCACATCTTTTCGCCGTTGAGCACGTACTCATTTCCAGATTTACGCGCGCGAGTTCTCATGCCCGCGGGGTTCGAGCCGAAATCCGGCTCCGTCAATCCGAAGCAGCCGAGCTTTTCCCCTTTCTGCATTGCCGGAAGCCAGGTGTTTTTCTGCTCGCTGCTGCCGAAGGCGTAGATGGGATACATCACCAGCGCCGACTGCACGCTCGTGAACGAGCGCAGGCCGGAATCGCCGCGCTCGAGCTCCTGCATCACCAGTCCATATTCGACATTCGACATGCCTGCGCATCCGTAACCCTTCAGGCTGGCCCCGAAGAAGCCGAGATCGGCCATGGGCTTGACCAACTCGCGCGGAAAGCGCCCGGCGCGATTGCATTCTTCAATGATGGGAATGAGATTGTCTTCGATGAATTTGCGTGCGGTGTCGCGGACCAGACGCTCGTCGTCATTAAGCAGAGTATCGAATTCGATGAAGTCGACTCCGCGGAATTTGATGGCCATCGGGATGAGCTCGATTCTGTTGGCTGCTGAAACGCGCGCCCGGAATATGGCCGTCCCCATGATTCTTTCCTGGACAGCCGGTTTCTCTCGCCCGGGCCTTGGGCCAAGAACCGGGCCCGCCCGAGAGATCGCAAACGAAACGTTTGACCTTAGCAGAGGCGGATAAGCCGGTCAAACCCGGGCGCCCGAGCGCGTGCAACTGTTTTCACTCCCGGAACCTTTACCAGCCCTTTACATGAATTGACAAAAGCATTGGCGGCCAGTGCATCTATACTTATTCGGGTTCACCTCGAATGCAAGGGCCGATTCCACTCACGATACTGGCGCTGGCGTTGCTTCCGCCGCCGCTCGCCCGGGGTGCGACCTCCAGTGTTTCCCTGCCCGCGCTCGATCGCGGCTTTCAGCTCCTTTATAATCTCGACTTCGACCACGCCCACACGATTTTCACCAGCTGGGAGCAGACCCATCCCGACGACCCGCTGGGTCCGACGTTCAACGCGGCCGGGCTGCTGTTTTCGGAGTTTCACCGGCTGGGCGTGCTCGAAGGTCAATTCTTCGAAGATGACAAGAAATTCGAGAACCGCCCGAAACTGACGCCTGACCCCGCGGTTCGGGCGCAGTTCGATCGCGAAATCGACCAGGCCCAGAGCGCCGCCCGTGCCCGGTTGGCGAAGAATGCACACGACAAAGATGCGCTGTTTGCCATGACGCTGACCAATGGCTTGGAAGCCGATTACGCCTCTCTGGTTGAAAAGCGGAATGTGGCTTCGCTCCGCTATACCAAAGAATCGACGACGTGGGCCGGGCAGACATTGGCGGCGGATCCCGACTGTTACGACGCTCACATCGCCGGAGGCATCAGCAAGTACATTATCGGAAGCATGGCGGCGCCCATACGCTGGCTGATGCACATGGGCGGGGTCTCGGGCGACAAGCAGCAGGGAATTCAGGAGCTGAAGCTGGTGGCCAACCGCGGCCACTATCTGGCGCCGTTCGCGAACATTCTTCTCGCCATTGCTTACGTCCGCGAGCATGACAAGCAGCATGCACGCCAGCTGTTGGCGTCTCTCGAGGAGCAGTTCCCGGCTAACCCCATGTTCGCCGAGGAAATTGCGCATCTAGATTCCGGCCACTGACCGCCTCGACGGCCGGCGCTTCGAGCAGTTTCACCTTAGCCGATAATCCCGAAAAGCCATGGCGTGCGCGCGACCGAACATGGGATTTTGAAGACGGAAGCAGATCGAGATCGAACAGGAACCCCAGTGAGATTCGGGGGCAGATTGGTGTTTTATACTGGTTCAAGACGGACCGTCAGCCGAGAATTCGTGCCGGCGGGCCGCCCGATTCTCCTCCAAGCCAGGCCATGGCACGCGTCTCCGTCGATAATCCGGGCTACTACATCAATCGCGAGCTTTCGTGGTTGCAGTTCAATCGCCGTGTGCTCGAAGAAGCGCAGGACGAAAACAACCCTCTGCTCGAACGGCTCAAGTTTCTTTCCATCAGCGCGAGCAACCTCGACGAATTCTTTGAAGTGCGGATTGCCGGACTGGTGCAGCAGATTGAAGACGGCTACACCGAAGCCGGCCCCGACGGCATGACGCTGCTCGAAGAACGGGACGCCATTTCCGAAGAGGTGCACGGGTTCATCGACGAGCAGTACCAGAGCTGGAATGAGCAGCTGCGCCCTCAGCTTTCGGAAAAGGGCATTCGCGTACTCGGGTTAAGCGAGCTCGATGAAAACGCCCGCGCTTTTGTCGAGGAGTATTGCGAGCGCGAACTGGACCTGCTCTTAACCCCGGTCACCATCGATCCCGCGCATCCGTTTCCGCGGGTCATCAACAAAGCCTTGTGCGTGGCTTTTTTGCTGCGCCGGCGCCGCCGTTCAGCCCTGACCTACACGGGGGTGGTCACCGTACCGCGCGCCCTGCCGCGGCTGGTGCGGCTGCCCTCGGAAGGAACGATCGACTTCATCTTCCTCGCCGACCTGGTTTCCCACCACGCCGCGCGCATGTACAACGGCTACGACATCGTTTCCTCGGCCGCGTTTCGCGTGACCCGCAACAGCAATCTTTACCTGGCGGAAGAGGAATCCAGGAACGTTCTCGAGTCGGTGCGGACGGAACTGCACAACCGGCGCAAGGGCGACGCGGTGCGGCTTGAAATTGAAGCCGAGGCCGATCCGGAAATCACCGAACGATTGCGCACCAACTTCGGGCTCGAGCCCTGGCAGGTGTTCCCCGTCGATGGTCCGGTGAACTTGCCGCGCCTGTTCAATATTTACGAGCAAACCGATCGTCCCGATCTGAAGTACCGGCCCTTTGTCCCCCGGGAACTTCGCCTGACCGCGAAATCTCAGGACCTGTTTGAAGAGCTCCGCCAGCACGATATCCTGCTGCACCATCCCTTCGATTCCTACGAGGGGGTGGTTTCCTATATCGAAACCGCGGCCGAAGACCCGAATGTGCTCTCGATCAAGCAGACCCTGTATCGAACCAGCGAAAATTCCGCCATTGTGCAGGCGCTGATCGAGGCGGCGGCCAAGAAAGAAGTGACTGCGGTGGTCGAATTAAAGGCGCGCTTCGACGAAGCCTCGAACATCCGCTGGGCCCGCGATCTCGAAGATGCGGGAGTCCAGGTCTTTCACGGGCTGGTGGGTTTGAAGACGCATTGCAAACTGTCGCTGGTGGTTCGCAAAGACCCGGACGGAGTTTCCCGCATGTATGCGCATCTGGGCACGGGAAACTACAACGCCACCACGGCGCGCATCTACACCGACCTGAGCCTGCTCACCTCGGATCAGGAGATGACGGGCGCCGTGCACGACGTTTTTTCGTTTCTCACCGCCTACTCCGAGCATTCGAGCTATGCCCCCTTGTCGGTTGCTCCGGTAAATCTCTCCGAGCATTGTCTGGACCTGATCGCGCGGGAGAGCGATCACGCGCGGCTGGGCCGGCCGGCGCGCATCATCGCCAAGATGAACGCCCTGCTCGATAAGAACATCATCGCCGCGCTCTACCGGGCCTCGCAGGCGGGAGTGGAGATTGACCTGATCGTGCGCGGAGTATGCGCACTGCGTCCCGGCATTCGCGGCGTCAGCGACCGCATCCGGGTGCGCAGCATCGTGGGGCGCTTCCTCGAACACAGCCGCATTTTCTACTTCGCCAACGGCGGCGAGGAGTCGATTTATCTTGCCAGCGCCGATTGGATGCCGCGCAACCTATATGAACGGGTTGAAGTAATGTTCCCGGTGAAAGACCCTTTGCTGCGCGGGCGGCTCAAGCACGAAATTCTCGAAGCTTATCTCGCCGACACCGTCAAGGCGCGCGTCCTCTTGCGCGACGGCTCCTATATTCGGGCCTGGAAGGCGGCCGGCAAACGCAAGCCTCCCTTCCCCGGCTTCAACGCCCAGGATTTTCTGCTGGCAGCCGCGGAGGGAAAACAAACCTCGCCCGTCCCTCCCGCGCCTGAGGAGAAACCGCCTGCGGTCGGACGGCGAAAGGCAATCAAATCCCCATGATCATCTACCTCGTCAGGCACGCCAACGCCGGAACCCCCTTGAACAACCCCAAGAAGGACGAGAAGCGCCCGCTTGATGCCGACGGAATCGATCAGTGCGGTTTCGTGGGCCGGGCGCTGGCCGCTCTGAATGCGCAACCCGACGTCATCATCTCCAGTCCGCTCAAGCGCGCCACCCAGACCGCATCGTTGATCGGTAACGAACTGGGCTACGAGGGCAAGCTGCAGCTCGAGTCCGCGCTTCGCCCCGAGGCCTCGTTTGCCGAGTTCCGGCGGGTGCTCGAGAAGTACGCGAAGTACGAGGCCATCATGGCCGTGGGACACAACCCGAGTATTACGGAATTCCTGGCGCGCCTGATTGTCAAAGCCGGATCGGAGGCGCTGGTGGACTTCAAGAAAGGAGCCGTGGCTCGAGTCGAGACCGTCCGTCATGCCGCCATGCTGAACTGGTTCTTCACCCCGAAGATTGCGCGAGAGCTTCACGCCGCAGCGCTGACGGCCGCGGCGAAGTCCAAGCCAAAGACCTCGCGGAAGTAGTCGCGTTCCCGTTCCACCGCCCACAGCTCCAGGTCCACGCTCAAGGGGCGTTTGGGAACCAAGGTCAAGCCGACGGAAGCGTCCTCGAGCTTTACCTTCACGGTTTTGAGCGCCCCGCTCCGCCCCAGGTTCAGTCCCCACGCCAGTCGGAGCAGCAGCGCGGCTTTCGCGATGTGTTTCTGCTCCGAAGGAGGAAGGGTCTTGATGGGCGCATCTTCGGGTGAAGGGCGCGACTTGCCGAGATAGCGTGCAATGGCGGCGATGATTTTTCGCTGTTGCGGCGTGTAACCCAGAATTTCGGAATGAGAGATGATGTAGTGGGCGTGGCGATGGCGCCCGGTGCGATTGATATAGTCGCCTACCTCGCACAGCATCGCCGCCGCGCCCAGCCATTCTCGGTATTCCGCCGGCAGGCGGTGGAGGGTGCGCAAATCGGAAAACAGCTGCAACGCCGACTGGCGCACGCGGTCGGCGTGTTCGCGGTCCACGCGATAGTGCTGAACCGCGGCCAAGATCGAATCCCGCCGCTCGGACTCGATCTGTCGTCCCGACCGCGTGGCATGGTCGTAGTCGGCCGCCATTTGCGCAAGCAGTCCGTCGCGGAGGCCCAGTGGAGAAAAGCGAAAGCCCGCAAGCCGGTAACGATCCAGCAATTCGGAATAGACGGCCGCCCCGGCGATGACGATTTCCGCCCGGCGCACGCCGATGCCGGGAACCTTTCTTCTGTCTTCGAGCGACAAACGGGCGAGCATCTTCGCGATGCGGCGCATCTGCAGGCGGCTGACGGTCATGGGCCGGCCGCTCTTGGTGCGATACATCGCCTGGCGGACCGCCGCCAGAGCTTCGGCGGTGCCCGAAGTCGCAATCACAATTTTCAGCCGCGCGTCGGTGATTCGCTTGGCGAACCGGCCGGCTTCGCGGCCGATAAACCCCCGCAGTTGCCGCAGTTCATGCTTCCTGGGCGGGTCATGATGCAGGAAATCGTTGGTCAGACGCACGGCTCCGAGAGGGAGGCTTACGGTTTCGCGAATGTGCCCTTGCGTCGAAACCGTCAACTCGCAACTGCCGCCTCCCAGATCGATCATCAGCACCGGAGAAGAATTTACCCGCAGGCTGGAGGTCAGCCCGAGATGGATGAGCCGGGCCTCTTCGAGGCCGGAGATGATTTCGGC
>Ga0123356_10005416_pt1 | contig 12992 bp, 10 predicted proteins | sample TergutEmb28metaG_2_FD_92546 | JGI IMG/M metagenome (GOLD analysis project Ga0123356, IMG submission 92546) | Embiratermes neotenicus P3 segment gut microbial communities from Petit-Saut dam, French Guiana - Emb289 P3 | ecosystem: Host-associated > Arthropoda: Insects > Digestive system > Gut ... | reverse complement strand
AGAAGGGAGAAAAGTGAAGACAGCCGGAATTCTGATAGCGGCGGTATTTTGGCGATCGTTCAAAAAATCGAGCGGGAGCAGGGTATTAAATACACCGGGTTGCAGCTTAAGGCACTTGAACTTGCGGTCAAAAACGATGTTTTGGTGCTTACCGGCGGTCCGGGTACGGGAAAAACAACAACCGTGCGCGGTATTCTTATGCTTTTTGATGCTATAGGTTATAAAACTTCTCTTTGTGCCCCGACGGGACGTGCCGCAAAGCGTTTATCGGAATTGTGCGGTCGCGAGGCAGCGACAATACACAGGTTGCTTGGAGTCACACTTGACGAAAACGATATGCCGGTTTTCGATCATGATGAAGATGATCCGCTGGTTGCGGACGCTGTTATCGTTGACGAGTCTTCCATGATCGATATTCTATTGATCAACGCGCTTCTCAGAGCATTAAAAAAAGGCTGCAGGATCATTATGATCGGTGATGCAGATCAACTGCCGCCTGTCGGTCCCGGAAATATGTTTGCCGATATCATAAGGAGCGGAGTCGTCCCGGTCATTGCGCTGACAGAGATTTTCAGGCAAGCGGAAGACAGTGGTATCACCAGGGTTGCTCATGATGTAAATAACGGAGTGACACCGGATTTATCCGTTAAATACCCGGACTTCTTTTTTATGCGCAGACAAACAGATGAACAGCTTGCAGAAACCGTTGCGGAGCTTTACAGCAAGCGGCTTCCCGAAAATATGGGTATCGACCCGGTACAAATCCAGGTACTTTCCCCGACAAGAAAACGGGCATCGGGTACAGCAGCTCTTAACGAGCTGCTTCGGGAAAAACTTAATCCTCGTTGTGCGGAAAAAAAGGAAAAGCAGTCGGGTGATTTTCTGTTCCGCACAGGCGACAAGGTGATGCAAATCAGGAATAATTATGATATAATGTGGGAAAGCTCCGATAAACATGTTACGGGAGCAGGTGTTTATAACGGCGATGTCGGCCGTATCATAAATATTGATCATGACAATGAAAATGTTACCGTCGATTTTGAAGACAAGCTTGTCACCTATACATTTGACAGACTTCCGGAGCTGGAGCCTGCGTTTGCAATGACAGTTCACAAATCGCAGGGCAGTGAATATCATACAGTGATCCTTGCCATGACCTCCGCTGCTTCACTACTCCTTACAAGGAGTGTGCTGTATACCGCAATGACACGTGCAAAAAGTCTACTTGTTGTGGTTGGAAGTCCTGATGTGATGGAAAAAATGGTACATAACGACAAGCGGCAGAAGCGGTACAGCGGTCTGCGCGCACGGTTGGCCGGTGAATGATCATGGGATTCATTTTGACTTTTCTTGATTTGCTGTTCCCTCCAAAATGTGTGTTTTGTTCAAGAGTTCTGGATAAATCCGACGACGGCCTGTGCGATAAATGCACTGAGTCGTTGCCGTATGCGGATAATCAGGGAAAACAAAGCGGGGAGCTTTTTGACTTTTGCATTTCTCCGTTGTATTATACAGGTGTTGTACGCCGCTCGATCCTGCGTTATAAGTTCAAAAACGCACCACACTATGCCGATGTGTACAGCAGTCTTCTGGCAGAGAGTATTCGTGAGTGCCCGGACTTACAGTATGATATTATTTCCTGGGTACCCTTAAGCAGCAAACGGGAGCGCAAACGCGGTTACGATCAGGCAATGCTCCTTGCAATGGCAACGGCACTTGAACTTGACGATATTGCCGTCGAGACGTTAAAGAAAACACGTGATGTTCAAGCGCAGTCTGAGCTTGGCGATAAAAAAGAACGCAGCGCCAATATAAGCGGAGCTTATGAGGCAATCGACCCGGAAATCATATCCGGAAAACGTATTCTGTTGATCGATGATGTTGTGACTACATGCTCAACTCTTGATGAATGTACAAAAGTACTTCTTTCGGCAGGCGCAGCAGGGATTGTGTGCGCGGCACTGGCAAGAGGAGAGTAGTTAAATAACAAATGACACCGGGTTTATTTCCGGCAGCGATAAGTGCGTACTCGAAAGGAACAGTCTTTTTAAATGATTTTCGGAAGAGATATAGGTATAGACCTCGGGACAACTTCGGTTTTGTTATCTACCCGCGGCAAGGGTGTTATCATGCGTGAGCCCGCTGTTGTAGCTATGGATAAAAACACCGGACGTTTGTTGAATGTCGGAATGGCGGCACAACGTATGCTCGGAAGGACTCCCGGCAATATCGTTGCCATCCGTCCCATGCATGAAGGTGCAATATCCGACTATGACATGACAGAACGTATGTTAAAGGAATTTGTCCGTAAGGCGTTGTCATTCTCTATGCTCAAACCGAGGGTAATAATTTCCGTGCCTTCCGGTATAACGGAAGTTGAAGAACGTGCTGTAATAGACGCAGGTGTTGCCGCCGGTGCCCGCAAGGTTTATCTTATGGAAGCACCGCTTGCTGCCGCAATAGGTGCCGGTCTTGACATTACCAAGCCGGACGGACATATGGTTATTGATATAGGCGGCGGTACGACCGATATAGCCGTACTTTCTCTTTCCGGCGTTGTTGAATCGGAATCGCTGAAAGCCGGCGGTGAAGCGTTTGACGACGCGCTTGTTAAATATATAAAACGCAAATATAACGTACTGATCGGTGAACCTACGGCAGAAGAACTGAAAAAAAGTATAGGTTGTGTTTTTCCCCGCCCCGAGGCTGTGGCTGTCGAGGTCAAGGGACGCTGTCTTCTGACCGGTCTGCCGCGTGTTGTTGCTGTCAGTTCTACGGAAATCCTGGAAGCCTTTGAAGAAGTGACCGAACGAATAATCGAAGCTGTTCACAATGTTCTTGAAGCAACTCCTCCGGAGCTTGTTGCGGACATTTCACAAAACGGCATCGTACTGACCGGTGGAAACTGCCAGTTATGGGGGTTTGACAAACTGGTTTCAAACCAGACAAATATCGCCACTTTTACCGCTGATGACGCAGATCTCTGTGTCGCCAACGGTTTGGGTAAAGCTCTCAACTGGGTCGGTGATATGATAGAAGGGACTATTAACATCGCACGAAAAAAACAGATGAGAGTATAAATAAATTACAGGAGGGTTTTCCACGCAATGGCAAAAAGACAGTTTAAATCGGAATCGAAACGCTTACTTGAGTTGATGATCAACTCTATCTACACTCATAAGGAGATTTTTCTCCGTGAACTGATTTCAAATGCATCGGACGCGATCGATAAGCTCTGTTATATCTCGCTGACAGACGATAAAGTCGGGCTGACACGTGATGATTTTAAAATCGATATAAGCGCAGATAAGGAAAACAGAGTGCTGACCATAAGCGACAACGGTATAGGAATGACTGCCGTAGAACTTGAATCAAATCTGGGCGTAATAGCCAGAAGCGGTTCACTTCAGTTTAAAAAAGAAATGGATAAAAATACCGATGATAAAGACCCCGTCGAAGATAAAGACTCCGGTAAGGACCTGGACATTATCGGGCAGTTTGGTGTCGGTTTTTATTCCGCATTTATGGTGGCTGCAAAAGTTACCGTTATATCCCGCGCTTATGGTGAAGACAACGCAAGTAAATGGGTTTCATCGGGTGCTGACGGGTATACTATAACTGCTTGTGAGAAAGAAACTCCGGGTACAGATATAATCATTGAAATAAAACCCGATACGGAAGATGAAGAGTATGATAAATATTTACAGGAACATACCCTGCACAGCCTGATCAGAAAATATTCGGATTATGTCCGCTGGCCGATCATAATGGATGTCACAAAGAGCCGTCAGGTAGAAACCGATGAGGTAGATAAAGACGGAAACAAAAAAAAGACCTGGGAGGATTATACCGAGACAGAGGTCATCAACAGCCGGATCCCGATCTGGCAGCGTGCGAAAAGTGAAGTATCGGACGAAGAGTGTGCAGAGTTTTACAAAGAAAAATTCTTCGACCAAACCGACCCTGTTGCTGTCCTAAGAGTTTCCGCAGAGGGACTTGTCAGCTACAACGCAATGCTTTTTATACCGGGAGTCGCTCCGTATGACTATTTTACACGCGAATTTAAAGCGGGTTTGCAATTATACTCCTCAGGTATCATGATAATGGAGCATTGTGCCGATCTGTTATCCGAGCATTTCCGTTTTGTACGCGGTGTTGTTGAGTCTCCGGATTTTTCATTAAATATATCACGCGAGATGCTTCAGCATGACCGCCAGCTTAAGGTAATAAAAACCAACATCGAAAAAAGAATCAAAGCCGAGCTTAAAAAGCTTATTGAAAATGATATGGAAAAATACGAAGTTTTCTATAAAGCTTTCGGAGTTCAACTGAAATATGGTATCGCAAACGGATTCGGCGCAAACCGCGAGCTTCTTTCAGATCTTATAATGTTTTACTCGTCAAAAGCGGAAAAACTCATACCAGTCGCAGAATACGTCAAAAACATGCCTGAAGAGCAGAAGTATATTTATTATGCCAGCGGCGAAAGTATAACACTTCTCGATAAGCTGCCTCAAGCGGAACAGGTCCGCGACAAAGGTTATGAGATTCTTTACCTGACCGATGAAATCGACGAGTTTGTTATACGTATGCTCGGGAAGTTTGAAGAAAAAGACTTCCGTTCCGTCATTGACGGTGATCTGGAGCTTGACAGTGAAGAGGAGAAAAAAGAGCTTGAACTGCAGGAGACCGAAAATAAAGATCTTCTGGAGTTTGTCCGTGAATCACTCGACGGCAAGGTTGCGGCAGTACGTATTTCACAAAAACTCAAAAGCCATCCTGTGTGCCTTGCCGCACAGGGTGAAATAAGCCTTGAAATGGAACGGTACTTTAAATCGATGCAAGGACAACAGGGCGGCGGTATGTTTGGTGAAATGCGTGCCGAACGCGTTCTTGAATTAAATGCGGGCCACCCGTCTTTTGCTGCATTAAAGGAAACATTTGAAACCGATAAGGATAAAGCGGCCAAGTATGCCCGATTATTGTACGGACAGGCAATGTTGACCGCTGGGGTTCAGCTTGAAGATCCCTCTGAATTTTCCGAACTAATTAGTTCATTATTATTCCCGATTTAAGTATTGACCGCCTCGGTCATGTTGTGGTATTATAAAGTATGCTGTCATAGCAAGGTGGATCGCATCTGAATGAAGAGAGGTTTGTTATGAGAAAATTTCTATCACTGCCGCAGGAAAAACAAAACAGAATCGTAGACGCCGCTATGACTCTGTTTGGTGAGGTAGGTTATAAAAAAGCTTATATCAGCGAAATAGCGTCTGCCGCCGGTATATCAAAAGCTCTTGTTTTTCATTATTTCGGAAGCAAGAAAGGCCTCTATTCATATCTGGTTTATTACACAGGCAAGATAGTGATGACCGAAGCGCAGCATGAAAGAGATACCGCAGACAAGGATTTCTTTGAGAGGGCACTTATCACCATCAAGTTCAGATTATCGATAAAGAGTCGTTATCCGGCAATGAACACTTTTATGGAAAGTGTTTTTAACGAGGATGAACCCGAAGTGGCGGCAGATATAGAGAGGCTTTTGGCGATAGCTACAGATATGCATTCTAAAATCGAGATAAGTGTCGGTGAGGCAGCAAATCTAAAAGCCGGTGTTGACCCCATCCGGCTTGCGGAGCTTGTTGTAAAATACACCGAAGGCGTCGTTTATGGATGGAATAAAGAAATGTCTATAGACGATGTTATGCAGGATGTCACCGGATGTATAGAGATGCTAAAGAATAATTTTTATAAGTAGACCTTTAATGCATAATTAAATCCCGTCATCGCGAGCGAAGCGTGGCGATCCAGAAATCTATATAATGTTTACTGGATTGCCGCGTCACAAAGCCCGACAAGCCGGACTTTGCTCCTCGCAATGACGAGTTTTTTTATTTATGATTTTAGTATGCTACTCCCCAAACCATCATTGTGTCTGCGGGTTTGTTGCAAATGGGGCAGGTGTCTCCTACGCGGGTTTGTTCAAACGGGATGCAGCGGGAGGTTATGCCGGCTTCTTCCCTCATTTTAAGCTCACATTCCCTGCTGCCGCACCACATGGTGTTAATAAATCCGCCAAACTTTTCGAATATATCTTTTACTTCATCAAGAGTTGCCGCGTTTCGTGTGTTCTCAATAAGGTTCTTTTTTGCTCTGTCATAAAGGTTTTTTTGAATATCATCAAGCAAATCGTTTACCTGCTTTTCAATATCCGAAAGCGGGATAAACTGCTTTTCACCGGTATCGCGGCGGACTGCTACACATTGATCGTTTTCGATGTCCTTTGGTCCTATTTCAATACGTACCGGTACACCTTTCATTTCGTATTCTGCAAATTTCCATCCGGGACTTTGGTCCGACGTATCGATTTTTGCCCGTATTCCGGCATTTTTCAAGCGGTTGAACAACTCCCCGGCTTTATCGAGTACTCCCGGTTTATGTAATGCTACCGGTATAACGATAGCTTGCACGGGAGCAATACGAGGCGGAAGGTTTAACCCGTTATTATCTCCGTGTGTCATGATGATCCCGCCGATCGTCCTTGTAGATAATCCCCATGATGTTTGATGAGGGTAAGCAAGTTTATTGTCTTTATCGGAAAATTGAATATCAAATGCCCTTGCAAACCCGTCACCGAAATAATGAGATGTTCCGGTTTGGAGTGCTTTTTTATCGTGCATCATACATTCAACAGTATATGTCGCTATTGCTCCGGCGAATTTTTCCTTGTCGGATTTCTTTCCCTTTACAACAGGCATAGCCAAATAATCTTCACACAACTGTGCATATACATTAAGCATATTTTGAGTTTCGATTTCCGCTTCTTCTGCTGTGGCATGAAGTGTGTGCCCTTCCTGCCACAGGAATTCCCTGCCCCGCAGGAACGGGCGTGTCGATTTTTCCCAGCGCACCACACTGCACCACTGGTTGTACAGTAACGGTAAATCCCGCCAGGATTTTACTATGTGACTCCAGTGATCACAAAATAGTACCTCCGATGTCGGACGTATACATAATCTTTCGGCAAGCTCCTCCGAACCGCCGTGTGTTACCCATGCAACCTCCGGCGCAAAACCGTCAACATGATCCTTTTCTTTCTGGAGCAAGCTCTCCGGGATAAGCAATGGCATCGATATGTTTTCATGCCCCAGGTCCTTGAACATGCGGTCAAGCTGTGCCTGTATATTCTCCCACAACGCATACGCATACGGTCGTAATATGAAGAAGCCCTTGACTCCCGAATAGTCAACAAGCCCGGCTTTAGTCACGATATCCGTAAACCACTGCCCGAAATCAACATCCATATCTGTGATTTGTTCTACAACCTTATCCTTTGCCATATCCGATCTGCTCCTTTTTGAATAAATTAAGATTATCCATGCTCTTAATATTGTACACCCTTTGTCAAGGTGGAGTTTGGTAAATGATTTTGACTTTTTTTTACGAAACTGATATTATTCATTTTATGAGTATGCTGTTTAGTTTCAGTAATTTCAATAGAGAAATCACACCTGTGATGTTTTTTCCTGCTGTGGTCATTGTATTGATCCTGCTTTTTTTTGCGTATTATATCAGTGTTGTCAGATCTCAACCGGGAACAGCAGAATGGATAATAAGAAAATTAAACAAAAATAACCTGACTTTATTAAATCACCGCTTCCTGCTGGATAAACGTGACATAATGCCGCTTGTTATTGTAACAATATTCTTTATGATACTTGCAATGTTTAATCTTGGCAGCTCCGGCACTGTTGATGTCATGGGGGAAATCCATGAATCCACCCCGGGACTGACGCATTTGGAAAGTATGTATTTTGACGAGATTTATCATGTCAGAACGGCTGTAGAACATATAAACAACTTTAACCCCTACGAAGCAACTCATCCTCCGCTGGGTAAGGAGATAATCGCCGCTTCCATTCTTATTTTCGGCGAGTCACCGTTCGGGTGGCGTTTGCTTGGAGCGTTATTGGGTGTACTGATGCTTCCGGTCATATACATTTTAATTAAAGGGATGTTCGGCAAACCTGTTGTTGCTGTTTGCGCAACGCTGCTGTTCGGATTTGATTTTATGCGTTATGTTCAAACCCGTATTGCAACGATCGATACATTTGTCGTTTTCTTTATATTGCTTGCTTTCTTTTTTATGTACAGGTACATAACAACAGACGTTGATGCACCATTTCGTAAAAGCCTTTTACCGCTGGCTTTGTCAGGCTTGTTTTTCGGTCTAGGTTTTGCCGTGAAATGGGTAGGTTTTTATGCCGGAGCCGGCCTTCTTGTTATATATATCATCCGCCTTTGTATGCTTTGGGGACATTACAGGGCAGCCGGAATGGTCGGTTTTGGTGTGTATTTGATAAAAACGCTGCTTTTCTCGTTTTTGTTTTTCATAGTTATTCCTGTTTTGATCTACTATATTTCATATATCCCGTACGGGACGGCAAGAGGCATGGAGGCAGGTATCGGTATATTATGGAATCCCGACTTTTTCAAGCTTGTTTGGAGCAATCAGGAATATATGCTTACCTATCACTCTAAAATCGTTGTCAGCGCCACACATCCTTTTTCATCTTTCTGGTGGCAGTGGATCTTAAACATCAGACCGATTTTATATGTATACGGTGTTTCGGGTGAATTGCGTGCCACATTCGGTGCATTCGGAAATCCTGTTGTATGGTGGGGTGGTGTACTTGCTATGATAATGATGGCAGTCCGTATCTTCGCTTATCGTGACGGGAAAGCATTGTTTATCCTTATCGGTTATCTTGCTCAACTGCTGCCCTGGATCGCCGTAACACGGATCGTTTTCATTTATCACTATTTCCCGAGTACATTGTTTATCATCCTAGCATTTGCTCATATGTTCAACACTATCATTGAACGCAGGAAATTTTCCGGCACAAAGGTTGTTTATGGCTATACCGCAGTGACCGCCGTTGTATTTGCCATCTTTTTTCCGATGATGTCCGGTATGTATCTGCCAAACTGGTATTACAGCAGTTTCCTGAAGTGGTTCCAAACATGGCCGTTTTAAAATGGCAGATCACAAAAATATTTTCCGGGAGGATTTTTAATGATTGCGTTAGCTTGTGATCATGGCGGATTTGAACTAATGGAAGGTGTAAGGGCGTTTCTTTGTTCTTCGGAATATGAGTTTAAGGATTTTGGAACATTTTCTGCGGAAAGCTGTGATTATCCCGTAATAATGGCACCCGCTGCAAAATCAATTACCGACGGTATATGTGATAAGGGGATATTTATTTGCGGCACAGGGATCGGAATGTCAATGGCTGCCAATAAAACTCCGGGGATCAGAGCCGGTTTATGCACAAATCGTTATATGGCGGAAATGACCCGTTGTCATAATGATGCCAATGTACTGGTTCTCGGCGGACGCATTACGGATTTAGAAACAGGCATTGAGATCATAAAAGCATTTCTTGATACCAACTTTAGTGATAAAGAAAAACACCACCACCGTGTAGCGATGCTGGATTCTTTGGATGCACAATACCGGTGACCGGCATCCGCCGGATCATATATAAATAAGAAAAAGGAGCGGGCAGCAGTAAATGCCTCGTTATGTACCAAAAACATATAATAACCGCCGTGCTTTGCGGATAATACTTGGGACAGTTGTATCTCTTTTGCTTTTGCTTGTTATTTTGTTTCTGGTCCTTTTCTTTATTCTTGGAAACTATGTTGAAGACGGGCAGCTTAATATCCCATGGCTTCTTGAAGAACCTGTTCCTGTCAGTACTCCCGCGCCGCCTGTACCTCCCGCTGATTAGTTTTTATCTTAAATAACTGTTGAAATCGATCACATTTTCATTTCTGCCCTCGGCTCTGAAATCACGTCCGTAGAGAATCGATGCCCACCTGATAAGTGTATCAAGCACCTCTGTTTTGACACCTGCCGCTTTTCCTGCGCAGCTTACCGGAACACACCCTGTCAGAATATCTTCAAAAATGTATCTCGTGTCTATATCCGTAGGCGCGAGTACTGCTTTATACGCCTCTGTATTTTGTATTTGCTCATAAAGAGACTCCCCGCGCGATCCGTAACATTCCTCAAGCCACCGTCTTGCCGACGGTACTGCAATACCGTAAGCATTTGCGACTGTCACACGTTCCAAATCCATTTTTTCCAATATTCCTGCAACAAGAGGTGATATGCCTTGAATATAAAACTTAAAATCCTCTTTCGCTTCAACTCTGGTAATGTTCATAAGTATCGGCATCGGGTGAAAAATCATTCCGATGTTGGAAAAGCCTGTATATAACACATTTTCCGCTAAACTGTACATTTTAAATATTTCATGCAGCAGTTCAAGTAATATCGTTGAATATGTGCCGTCATGGGCGGCAAGCCGTACTGTGTCTTTTATTTTAAAGATTTGCGGATGGCGAAGCTTCGGGCAGCGGCATGTAAATGTAAATGTGTCTGTTTCTCCAAGCATGATATCTGCTTTACATCCGCATTCCGACAGCACTTTTGAAAAGGCAAGCGTTCCGAACGTTCTTCCGGGATTAAGAACGACTGCCTGACCGTTTATCAGGTGCATTGCCATTGCTCTTGCCACTATCGGATGATATTGCGCCGGTGTTGTGACCATGATAAGCTCCGCATCTTTTACAACCGCTTCCATATCGGAGCTGATTAGTTCAACCTCGGTTTCCGCATTTATCTCCCCGCTTATAATAAACTTGTTGTCCGGGAACATATCGACTCGTTCGGCTTCTCTGGCATATAACGCGACACGGTATCCAAGGTATGCAAAATACGCTGCCATGGACTGCCCGCCGTTACCCGAACTTATGACCGCGATTTTGTTGATTTTTTTCATTTTAATAACCTTTCTTAGTTCGCAGCTTGGAGATTGTTCTTTTTTTCTGTCCACTCTGTCAGCTTTTCCAATCTCGTTTTTTCATTCATAACGTTGCCGTTTGAGATGTCCCAGGCGACGCATTTACCGTCTTTTATTCTTGTTTGAAGTGTGCCTTTAAATTCTCCGCCCTTGACTATGTGCGGTGCATCGAGTATTCCGCGTTTTATGCAATCCGATAATACGGCTGCGTCGGCGAGGGGGTCTTTGCTTATACCTGAGTACTCTTCTTTGATAAAATCAAGCAGGTAAGTCGCTTCGCTTATTAGTTCTCGGCGCCGTTCTTTTACACAAGGGTCATTAATTGCTTCTGCGTTTCCCGTAAGAGTCGAGCGTATTACTCCGCGTACTATTTTGCAGCTTTCGATTATGACTTCCGGAGTTGCTGCATGAAGTGCTTCACTGTAACCAACAACATGGATGATGTGCGGTTTTACATTCATTTGCAATGCCGTGGTTGCCGCAAGCTGTCCCTTGGCAACGGCAGCGTCGCTGCTGAGGAAAGGGAGTCCGGCACGGGTTTGTCTGTAAACCTTAAAATCGTTATCGGTAAGTGATTCCGTCAGCTCGATCTGTGCCAGCACTTTTGCCAGATCCATCGAAAAACTTAGCGAGTTGGGAATGTTGAACATATATTGCGATATATAATCTCTTACCCCGAACTTTTTGGCGTTGTATGCGCTGATATATGATGCCGCGACCGATATCGTATCGTGTGCATCACGCAAACCCCAATGGTGCGGCTCGTTTAACTCGACAGGAACACCCTGAGGTCCGTAAGGTCCGGCTTTTCCATGAAAAGAGATAAGCTCCTGTGCCTCTTTTATAGATGTTTTTAACGGCCTGTCTCCCCTGCCGTCAAGTTCGTTATACCAGCACAACGGAACTGCGCACCAGGCGTTTGCGATCGTCGTCTTAAGCATTTGCGCCATTTGCAGAACATCGGCAGTGCCGCTGTAACAACGCATCAGCGGATAGTTTCCGCACTGTGATGCCGCTTTGAGTTTAGTAAAACCGTTTTTGTCAAACACCGGTACACCACCGGCCCCGTCCATTTCCGGCTTGCGGTTTTCCGGCCGGAAAAAGTATTGTTGTGTATTTTGATCTATTCCGAGAGAAATCACATCCAATACTCCGGATTGTGCGATTTTTTCTACACCTTCGAGTGTTTCGTCATAAGACGGCAATCCAAAGTGATGCCGGAGCAACGGATACGGGTTTTTTTGCGCAAGTCTGCCGGTCAAATCAGACGCAAATAACTCGGCACAGCTCTTTTCCGGCAGCTGCCCCGTTCTGAGAAATGAAATACTGTCATCAATATCATCCGATCCGTCAAAAATTACGTCGAAAAATCCAAGCTCCCGCACTTTTTCCGCCACTGGTGCGGTTGCGCCGAATAACCAAACCGGCTTGTATGAAAGACATGAACTCTTTTTAATAAGTTCCCGTACAACAGCCAGTCCGTTTTCAGGTGTGAGCCTGTATCCGAGCCCAACCATATCCGGTTTATTTTCTTTTATGCAATCCAATAGCGCATCCACGCTGACGGCAGGACCTAGAAATATTGTTTCATAACCTTCATCTTCGGCAAGATTCAAAAAATGAACAACACCGGCTACGTGTACGCAATTCCCTACCGATGCTCCGATGATTTTCTTTTTTCGCATATTAAACCGGTCCTTTCGGGTTTAGTGTAACCCCATTCCTCAAACACCTTTCCCCGCTGCGTGGATATGCCATTGTACACATGATCATAATAAACTTCAACCCTTTAGCATCAATCTTCAGATGATTTTCATCAAAACTTCAGCCAATTTTCATCAACCCGGAATTGAATATTCCGGAAAATACTGATATAATAAAGGGTAGCCTACTTTCTTCAGGGGTAAAAATCATGAGTAATAATAACAAAAATAATAACTTTAACGATACAGATAAAACCGGTGAAATCATATCATGGGTAATTATCCTTTTCTTGTTATTTACGTTATTCCCGTTAGGTTTGTTTCTCTTACTCAGAAAAATGGGTGTTTTCGGCAAGCAAAAAACTGTTAAAAAGCGCAGCCGTCTTGAAAAAAAGACAGGTAAAGGGTTATCAAGGTT
>Ga0123356_10005414_pt1 | contig 12996 bp, 11 predicted proteins | sample TergutEmb28metaG_2_FD_92546 | JGI IMG/M metagenome (GOLD analysis project Ga0123356, IMG submission 92546) | Embiratermes neotenicus P3 segment gut microbial communities from Petit-Saut dam, French Guiana - Emb289 P3 | ecosystem: Host-associated > Arthropoda: Insects > Digestive system > Gut ... | reverse complement strand
GTCCGGTATGGCTCCGTGGTGATGGCGGGACAGACCGCGCCGGCTCAGCTCTGAGAATTGCCCTGCGGCCGCCCCCGCGGCCGGCGCCGGAGGTCAGCCGGGATCAACCGGCTATCCGGGCACTCTGACTAGGCTGAGGGCCGCCTTGGTACAGTAGGCGGATAAGCAAGAAGCCAGGCCGCAACGCCCCCTGCCACTGCGGGAGCGGCAAGCAGTACAAGCTGTGCTGCCGGGAGAAGGATCAGGCCGAGCAGTCGGCCGCCGATCGCGCGCGCGAGCAGCAGCGACAAGAGGCCACACTGGAAGCCTACCGGCAGGCCCAAGAGCTGGACGCCGCCTCCAATGCCGTCATCCGCCTGATCAAGGCAGGCCGCCTGGATGAGGCCGAGCAGGCCGCTCGCAAGCTGCTGGAGGAGTACCCCGAGGTCGTCGACGGGCACTGGCGGCTGGGGATGGTGTACGAGGCTCGCGGGGAGCGGGGAAAGGCCGCAGAGAGCTATCGTGCCTGCCTGCAGCAGGTCCGAGCCGAAGCCGGCGCGTTCGACCCTGGATTCGAGCGCGACCTGCTCGAGAAGGTTGAGGAGCTGACCTCAGCCTGAGGAAGGCCGGAGCGGTTAATGTCGCGGCCCGGTAGGGGCTGCTGCGTCGCCGGGGAAGGCCGAGGCATGCCCGTCTACCTCTGCGAGACCGATTTTGGACGGCTGGATTTGTACCGCTCCCTGGCTCTCGCTCTGGGGTTGGACCCTCCTCACCGTCGCGCAGCCCTCTGGCGTGAGCTCAAGGCCCGTGTACTGGATCTGGCCGACAACAAGCAGGTCACGCCCCTGTGGATCATTGACGAGGCCCAGAACCTCCCGCCGGTTTTCTTCCGGGACCTGCCGGCGTTTCTCAACTTCGCCTTCGATAGCCGTGACCTGCTCACCGTCTGGCTCGTCGGTCACCCCCAGCTCGCGCAGCTCCTCGATCGCGTCGCTTATGCCGCCCTCGGCAGTCGCATCCACGCACGCGTGCAGCTAAAGCCTGTGACCGAGCGCGAGCGCTTCGCCCAGCTCGTCCAGCATGGCTTCAAGTCCGCTGGCTGCTCTCAGACCTTGATCAGCGACTCAGGCATGGAGCTGCTACGACAGGCCTCCCAGGGTCTGCCGCGCCAGGCCGGTCGCATCCTGCTGGCCGCTCTGCAGATGGCAGCCGCCAAGAAGATCAACCACCTGCCCGATGAGATCCTGCAGCACGCCATCAACGAGCTGCGCTGATCTCGCCCCACCATCTGTTGACCCCCAAGAGATTGCCGCCTATGCATCCCTTCCACAGCGAATCGCAAGAGGAGCCCATGTACGATAGCGACCCGCCGCGGTCCCGCCAGCCGTGGCAGGACGACACGCTGGGCATGCTAGGGTGTCGCCGGCAACCCGGCAATGAAGGCGTTGATCTCCCGCAGCACGTCTTCCTTATTGGACATGAAGACGTAGTGGTTTGCGTTTGACAGGCGGACCACATGTGCAGCTGGCATTGCGTGCTCGAATGCGGCGATCTGCGGCTCGTTGGATGCTCCGGGCGAGACTGAGAATATAGCCAGCACGGGCGTCGCGTTGATCGCCGGAAACCTACGTTCCCCGGCCAGCATAGCCCGGGCGGCCATCGGCCTTGGTGGAGGTTCCGGTGCTGGAATGGCCGTAGTCTGACGCGCGAGATTGAGCGGCACAGTCATGTCGCCCGAAGTGAAGGTTCCGGATAGTGACTGGCCGTCGGCGGATAGCTTGCCGGTGTATTTTCCCATGAAATCTGGGACATCGAAGGTGAAGTCCGGCGGGGACCAGACCACGTTCGTACAGTCCAGCCCGAAGGCAAACTCGTCGACGGAGTCGAAGATGCACCGCTCACGCCCGTTAGCGTTGCTGTTCACCGTGAGCTGCACACGTTTCGACCGGATGCCTGGACCCAGCCAGATGCCATCAACTGCCGAAGGCCGGGCGGCGGGCGCATACTCCTGCAGGTCCTTAGTCAATAACGGCAACTCGGTCGACAGCAGCTCCCGTGCAACGCTCCGGTCGTCTGAAAACAGCGCATCCTCCAGCGCGTCGAGCTTCGACCGAAGCTCGTTGACATCGACTATCAGGTCGCCGAGCTCAGCGTCGTAGAACGCATAGGGGTAACCGGCTTCCAGGTAGATGAGCCCTGCCACTTTCTCGGGATGACGAGAGCCGATATAGCTTAGCTCCTCACCAGCGACCGAGTGCCCAATCAGGACCGGTCGGGACAGCTTGAGTGCATCCAGCACTTCGATGACATCCTGTCCCAGGCGGTTTGCGTCGTAGCCAGCCACCGGCGCGCTCGAAGCGCCAAATCCCCGCCGGGTGATGGCCAGAACGTGGTACGAGGCCGCAAGCTTGGGCGCGAACTTGTCGTAGCCGTGAGCGGTGTCCCCTAGACCGGTGAGCAGGACCAGCGTTCGCCCGGTCCCGCCCCAGTCGAGCACCTCCAGTTTCACATCATGATCGACCATCACGAAGCGGGTGGTGTGCGGGCTCGAGTCCAGGGGCCAAGCCGTCTGCTTTGTGGCCCGCTGCAGTTTCAGTGGCAGCCTGTCGCCCTGTGTCCAGCTGCCCTCTAGCGTTCTGCCATCAGGGGTGAGGGTACCTTCGTAAGTGGCATGAAGTCCCTCCAGGGTCAGCTTCAAGGTGCGGCCGTTCACGACCACTGCGCTAACGGGTGTCGGGTAGGGACCCTGATCGATGCTGTACATCGTCGCATTCCAGTCCTTGTGAGCGCCCGCTCGGATTTGGAACACAATGCGAATGTGCTCCGACTCCGGTCCTACGGTGAGGGTTCCCTGCCAGGTTCCAGCGAGGCTGGAGGGTGGTTTCCGCGGCGGAGTAGCAGCGTGCAGAACGGAGATGAGCAACAGGGCAAGTGCTGCAATCCAGATGCGGTGCATGATCCCCTCCCAACCCGCTCGCGGGCTATTGACATAGGGCGTGTCGCTGCCGCCCATTCCTCGGTTATTATGCGCACGACCCAATCAGGCCGGACGCAGGCCGCGACGACGGACCTCTCAAACCTGACCCGGCGCTGTAACCTGTCCCACAACCCCAGCAGCGACGCACTGAAGATCCGCCACAGGAGCGACCGTCGCGCTGGCCGGCCCGGGTTGGTCGTGAGGATCTGCAAAGATGGCGAGGATGGGCACCGCGCTGAGACTTGCGGGTGCCGGCCAGGCTGGGCCAGCCCGCCCGGTGGCGGTGGCGGGCCGATGAACGTCGTTACCGGCGCCGCTCCGTCCGTAGGAACCATATGCAGGTGTCTCGTCAGCCGAGGGAGGTCCCTGCCGAGTAACTGCTGCGCGACATGGTTGTCGCACTTTTGCAGGATCGAACCTACGATCCCCGCCGCTGTAGAGCGCGTAGCCGTAGCCCGCGTCGAGATAGATGAGCGCGGCCACCTTCTCCGGATGCCGGGTCCCGATCGAGCTGAGCTCTTCACCTGCTATCGAATGCCCGGCCACGATGGGCCGGGAGATCTGCGCGTCCAGCACCTCGAGCACATCGTCTCCCAGCCGGTCCGCGGAGTAGCCGTCTGCCGGAGCGCTGGAGGCACCGAAGCCGCGCCGCGTGATGGCGAGCACGTGGTAGGAGTCCGCCACGAGCTTGGGTGCGAATTGATCGTAGACATGCGCGCTGTTGCCCATTCCGGTGAGCAGCACCATGGGGCGGCCCTTGCCGCCCCAGTCAAGCACCTCCAGGCTGACATCGTGGCCGACCGTGACAAACCGCACCTTGTGCGGACTGGAATCGAGCTGCCAGGCGGTCTGCTTGTTTGCGCGGCGGAACAGGAGCGGCGTCGTCACGCTCTGCGTCTTCCAGGTGCCTTGCAGCGACTGCCCGTCAGTGCTCATCTTCCCGACGAAGACACCGCCGCGGGCTTCCACGGTGACTTTTGACGGTCATGCCGTCCACGGTCACAGAGCCCCTGTCCGGCTCTGGGCCCTGTTCGATGTCGCAGCCAAGCAGTTGCCAGCCCCCGGATTTGTCCGTGCTGATTAGCCAGGCGATCCGCTCCGGGTGCGCGCCCCCGACGGTGGCCTGCCAGGTGCCGCTGATGTCCGGCGGCGCCCATGGATGTCAACAGTGCTGCTGCAAGCAGGATGATGACCGACGCATGGCATGCTTGGCGTATCGACAGATCGCCCCCTTAGGTTGACAGGGCCTTTGCGGCCGGCCCGTTGATCTCTCGCCAGTATGCCATTGCGATGGCTCAAAGGTTCCGGCGCGGTAGGTTCTCAACGGCCTCCATCAGGAGGCTTTGCAGGGGTGGCCGCTTGGCGGTCGCAGCCCGGACGGGCTTGTTGCTTTTGCGTGCTATGCGTCGCAGCTCTGCAACGCGGAGTAACGGCAGCTAAGTCTGTCTCGCCGCTGCTGGCAGCGCATCGACCTTCGCGGCGAGCTCTTTGTAGACGCGCTCAGAGCGCTCGAACACGGCCTTGATGCTTACGCTGCCTTGGCGATCTGCATCGGCGCTGGCCTGCTGTGCCAGGAGCCGGGCACCGCTGGCGAGGTAGATCAGCTCCTGACAGGTCAAGCGGAGGTCGTCGAGCAACATGGCGTCAATCGGCGGTCCTCGCCAACCGGAAACCGACGAGCCCGTCGCGGTCGTCGTCGTACCCGGCGCGGAACGCGGAACGGAGCTTCAGGGGACCGGTGAGCCAGGAGCCCCCACGGGCGACATGCCCGGCACCGCAGTCACTGCCACTTCTCCAAGCACTCCCATTCGAGGGGGCCCCGTTGTAGCTGTGGTGATAGCAGTCCTGAGTCCAGGAAAAAACGTTCCCAGCCATGTCATACAGCCCAAACTTATTTGGCTGGAAAGTATCCACCGGAGCCGTACTCTTGCTGTCGTAGGCGCTTTCACAACCGTCACAGGCAGCGTGTCCGCTGCCGATCTCCTGTCCCCAGTAATACGCCGTCGTGGTCCCTGCGCGGGCCGCGTACTCCCATTCCGCTTCGCTGAGCAAGCGGTAGTGCTTGCCGGTCTTGATACTCAGCCATGCGGCGTAATCTGTTGCATCCTGCCAGTCCACACAGACCACTGGATGGTTGTCCTGCTGGCCTTTGAGACAATCGCTCCGATCGTGGTGATCCGTTTCACGCACGAACCGCTTCCACTCTGCACGGGTGATCGGGTACTGGCCGACCGCGAAGGCGTACCGGATGTGCACCTCGTGCACCGGACCTTCATCTTCCCCGTCGTAGTGCTCGGTGCTAGGCGCGCCCATCATGAAGCGCCCAGGCGGGATAACGACCATCTCCGGGCAGACTTCCCTGCAGTCACGGAAGATTGCTCCGACACGGTGGCCGGAGACCGTAGGCTCGGGAGATGCGCGAGACTTTGCCTTCGTTCGAGGCCGTGAGCGTGCCAGAGCTTCATCGAGCATTCGGATCAACGTTGCACGGTCGTAGGTGTAAGGCTGACCTTCGTTCAGCTCAACGAGCTGCTCGATCTGCTTCCTGATGGTGATCTCCGCCTGCCGCGCATCCGGTACGACCATGTAGCGTCGCTTCGGCATCGGGTCGAACAACGCCTGCTCGACGGCAACGGCAACGTCGTCAGGCTCCTTGTACTCCGAGCGGTCGCCCCACTGCGGATCAGTGATGCCCAAACGCTCCGCCATGTTCTGGTCGATGCGGGAATCGTAGCGCCCCGGCTCGATGACGCTCACCTTCACCCCGAGCGGCTCAAGCTCGATCGCCAGCGAGTCCACAAAGGACTCGACGCCGTGCTTGCTCATGCAGTAGACAGCGATGTCCCTGCGGCAGATGATCCCGTCAAGGGAGCCGATAGTCACTACCCGGCCCTTACTCTTCAGCAGCAGCGGTGCAAACGCCTTCGTCACGCGGTACGGGCCATAGAGGTTCACCGCCATGACGACATCGAACTCTCCGGGCGGTGTCTCAAATACCGGCGCGGCGGTGGCCACACCGGCATTGTTGACCAGGCCGTAGATGCCACGGCCGCCTGCCTGGACGGTAGCCACGGCGGCCGCGATGTCCGTATCGCTCGTCACATCCAGCCGCACTCCCTGGACGTTAGGGATGGCTGAGAGCGCCTTGAGATCCGCCTCCTTGCGCGCTCCCGCATACACGAAATATCCACGGTCGGCGAGCCGCTCAGTGATCTTGCGGCCGATGCCGGAGCTGGCACCAGTGACCAGCACGGCCTTCTGGTCGCCCGGCACCGCGCCAGCGGTTGGCACTACGCACAGAGTCATCCACACCAATATGATCCAGCGCATTGCCTGATCCTCATGCCAGTCGAAGACAAGCTAGTCGGGAGTCTCGAGCGCGCAAATGGCAGAGCGGTGCGGAAATCCTGGCATATCTAGGGGGTGCCGAAGGCTGCGAAGCCGGCAGCTTGCGCAGGACTTGGCTCTTCGCTGCAGCCGGTTCTGCGGCCAGCACTTCGGAGCGACCTTGACCCAGAGCGCAGGCACTTAGAGCTGCGCTCGCGGCAGCTCCGGGGACGCGTTCCGGGGACGCTTCAATTGGCAGATCTTGTGTGCTGGGATCGCCAGCTCCTGCTGCAGCAACGCAGCAACGAGCCGAGCGCCACCTTGAGTCTCTTGCAGCGGGCGTACGATTGTCGCCGGAGCGCAATGGGGTACAGATCGGGGTATAAAGCGAGCTGTAGTCAGGCAATTATTCGATAAATCAACAGCATACTGTACCATTTCGAATCCTATTCCCGGCATCGTCCCCTACGGCCACCCACCGTCCACCTGCAGAAAAGCCTTGGATTACCGGGGAATCCACGCAAGTGGCCGGCGCGAGACTGATGGAGCCGATTGGGTCGATTAGGGGAGGGTCGCAGGGGAAGGTTCACAGGCGACCAGCAGCGCCGCGGTCTCCATCGCCACCAGGTCCGCCTTGGTGACGTACACCTTTGCTCGCGTCTCGGCCAGAGCGAGCCAGCCAGGATGCTTCCACAGCGTCTCATCGGCCCACTTGCTCAGCGGCGCCTCGTTCACGCTGATGGGAGTCACGCAACGGGCAGGATCCAGCGGTCCTTGGCGCCCCTTGCACGTGGCCGACGCTCCTCGGTGAGATGCAAGGTCTCAAGCGATGCCTTGCAAATCAATGGGTTGCGCTACGGTGTGCCAGGAAGTGTGCCGCGCTGAGCCCAGGCGGTGGACCGCCCGCATAAGACCGCCCAGGAAGCCCCAGGAGTGGCTCGGCGCCAGCAAGGCCCTCAGCCTGCGCTCCCATGCGGCGCACCAGCGCCCTCCTGCGCGGCCCTAAGGCCCTGCGGCCTGGTCGATCTTGCGAAGCCCTGGGGCGTAGTTTGGTGCTGTAAGATAGAGCTTGGATCCGTGACGTAGTCGAAGCTCGCCGTGGCGCGGACAGAACCTCCTTCCGTTGGAAATTTTTTGGCGCACATTGCTGTCGCGTGGTTAGTTATTGTCGTTGCGTGGTGGTTTGTCTGGCCGCACACAAGACCTAACAATGACCTTGCGGTGTTTGCGCTGTGCCTTGTGCCTGCCCTTGTTATGGCGGTCCGGATGCACAGAAAGAAGTGATCTCGATGCGCCCTGGTGTACTGCAGCGGCGCCCAGGGCCTCGACCAGGTTGACCTCGGTGCCGCCCTGGTCGTCGACGGTGTGCGGCTGCGGTGCCCTGGTCAGGGCCTCGACGCGCGGAGGGCCTACGGGGGCGGTGGGCCGCGCTGCGCGCGCCTACCCCCTCGAAAATTTGCGATGGAAACTTGGGTAACGTTCAACCTTTCTTCCCCGCAGCCTTTTTGGCGATGATCCGGGCTCTTGCCTTGGCCATCACTCCTCACCGGGGATCGGTTCTCCATAGTGGCGTGTCCTATTCCCGGCATCACTCTCGCCGCCCCTCACGAATCCTCGGTAAAACCAGTGCTTTCGCCACTGGCGCCCGAGGTGACGGTGAGGCTTCTGGGACGGACTTCTGGGATGCCAGCTCCAGCAGCCGCGGTACCAGCGGGAACAGCTCAGTCCGCACGTACGTGCCCAGCCGTCCCGCAGCCTTGGTCGCCTGGACAGCGCCCGCCGCTTCCGCCTTCATGGCGCCTGTCGCCGCCCCAAAGACGATACCGATGCCGGCACCTATCGCGGCCCCCAAACCCCGTTCTTCCCGCCCTGATCTGACCAGTCGATGCTGTCCCAGCGACGGAGCGCATCAATCGATGACCTGTCTCGTCACGCCCACCCTGCCGCCCCGGCCGTCGTCCTTCTGGGTGACGTGATCGATTTGACGTAGTAAGAGTAAGGGAGTAACGGGCTGTCCAGCCACTCTGGACCGGTGAAAGCTGGTTCTCCGGCTCAAGGTCATCCCATGGCGCTAGAACGATCCAAAGGTCGAGCCGAGAACGATCACCACCACAAGACCTAGGATAGGTCCGACAATGCCGACAACGACAATGTCGCGGTAGCTTTCGCGGTGAGTCGATCCCGCCACCGTGAGCAACGTGATCACCGCGCCATTGTGCGGCAGGCTGTCGAGCGTTCCAGCGCTGATCACGGCAACCCGATGCAACAGGTCAGGAGCTATCCCGATATCCAGCGCTCGCTCGCGATAGGTTTTGGCCAGCGCGTCCAGCGCGATGGTCAGCCCGCCGGATGCCGAACCGGTCAACGCCGCCAGGACATTGGTCGCGACCGCAAGAGACACCAGGGGCCCACCTCCGATCCCCACAACCCCGTCGCGCACGACCGAGAAGGCTGGTACCGCTGCCACCACGGCGCCGAAACCGACCAGGCTCGCCACGCTCGATGCGGGAAGCACCGACGCATTCGCTCCCGCGTCAATTGTTTCGCGGATGGTTGGGAGGCGGCGATAATTGATCAGGAGCGCGACCACGATGGCGCAGGTGAGCGCGGTGACGACCGCCCAGACACCGCCGACGGCCGCAAGCGATGTCTCGCCCCACTGGGCTTCTGCAAGAAAGGAGGTGTCAAGCCGTGGCAGCACCAGCGTGGACATCAGAAGATTCACCAACACCACCACGATGATCGGCAATGCCGCGGGCAATACGGCCTGGGATGCTTCACTCGGCTTGCCGTGCACGATCTCAGATGGATCGAACTCGCGTGCCGTTGTCGCGCGCTCGCGTAACTGCGCGTCGGTCGCGAGCTGTTGGCCCGACGGCGGCTCACCATCCCCGAATCCCTCGCCGCGTGCATAAGCGCGATTTTCCTCACGATCGAGCCACCAGATCCCAAAGGCGAATATGATCACCGAGACGATGATTCCGAGGCCGGGTGCGGCGAACGGCGTGGTCCCGAAAAACGGCATCGGAATTGCGTTCTGGATCGACGGCGTCCCCGGCAGCGCGGACATGGTGAAGGTCGACGTGCCCAGCATGATCGCCGCGGGAATCAGCCGCCTCGGAATACCAGCGGAACGAAAGAGTTGCTGCGCCATCGGGGCGAGCACAAAAAAGGCGACGAACAGGCTGACGCCACCATAGGTGACGAAGGCCCCTGCAAACACTACCGCAAGCACGGTACGTCGCATGCCGAGCCACTTCGTGACGAATTGGCCGATCGTCGCAACCGAGCCGCTGTCCTCCATCACTTTGCCGAATAGCGCACCTAGCAGGAAGAGCGGGAAGTACTGGCCGATGAAGCCGGCAGCGCTGGCCATAAAGGTCTGAGTCAAGTGCGCAAGCAACGGCTCTCCGGAAAACAGCGCGGTGACCATGGCCGCAAGCGGCGCCAGAAGAAGCACACTCCAGCCGCGATAGGAGAGCCAGATCAGGAGAGCGAGACTAAGCAGGACGCCAATCAGACCAAGGGTAACCATCGGCTCAGCACTCCTGCAGGAGAATATCGAGGTCGGTAGTCGACCGTATTCCAAGATCCGCGCTGTGCCGCTCGAGAAACCGACCGGCGCTGCGGCGGCCGATGTTCTTGAGCATGGAAACGAATGCCCACTCCGCGTTCAACTTTGAAGAGGCGCCGAAGGCGGTGAGCTTGTCGGTTCTTATCCGGTGCGTGCGCATCCCGGCCCACCGCGCGCCTTCGCCGTGACCGGGGTCAGCAACCTGCTGAAGCAGCGCGATCATCCGCAACTCCTTCATGAGCGGCGAATTGAACGAGATCTCGTTAAGGCGATTGAGAACGTCATGAGCAGTACGCGGGATATCAGTCCGCTCGCGCGGATTGATCTGAACCAGGATGATGTCGTGCGCATCGCTTTCGCGCACGAGCGGCGTAATGGTCGGATTGCCGGCATAGCCGCCGTCCCAGTAGTGCTCTCCGTCGATCTCGATTGCCTGGAACATGTTCGGCAGGCAGGCGGAGGCCAGCAGCACGTCCGCAGAGATCTCGGCGTTGCGGAAAATGCGTCCACGCCCTGTCCGCACGCTGGTGGCCGTAATGAACAGCTTGATTGACGAACGACCGATACGATGGAAGTCGATGCTGCTCGATAGGATGCTACGCAGCGGATTGAGATTGAGCGGATTAAGATGATATGGTGACAACAGACGCGTCATCAGATCGAACGCTACGTATGCTGGGGAATTGTCGAGCGACCAGCGGCCCAACAGTCGATCCATTGGCGTGCGCTGCAACGGACTGAAGGCTGCCGCGCACGAGACCCTGCGCCAATAGGCGTCTAGCGCCGCCTTCGCACCCTCCGCGCCGCCCTGTGTCCAACCGTCAGCAAGCACGGCTGCATTCATTGCACCTGCCGACGTACCCGAAATCGAGTCAATCCGCAGCCATGGCTCCTCGAGCAGCCGATCGAGCACGCCCCAGGTGAAGGCCCCGTGCGAGCCTCCGCCTTGCAGGGCAAGGTCGATCAAGATCGGAGGTCGTGTTTTGGCGTTGCTGGCCTCCTGCGACGTGGCATTTCTCCGGAAAGTCCCATCGGCGCAGCGCACGGGCATTGCTCTCGGCAATGGAATCTTCGTCGCCGCATTTACTCGACTTCGCTTCGGTATCCGCAAGCGAATGATGAGACGACAATGTTAGCCGATTGCAAAGGGGCCGGCGACTATGAATGTAGGACGTGAGGAATCGCCCAAGTCGTGACTAGGGTCGATGCCAAGGGGGCTCGGCGAAACGATTCCGCGCGGAGCGATGCGCGAGCGTCTCGCGCCAAAGAATCCGAGAGCGTCCCGAACTAGAAGCTCATCAAGCGTCATGTTTCGGGAGATCCTGCCAAGATCCCCCGTGTTGCTCGAGAATCTGTCGTCGATGCAGCGCGGCAGGGGGCCGCTTAGGACCAGGACAAAGTTGTCAAGATGGCTGGGTGTCTCTTCCCACGGCGCCCAGAGCCGCGTGCTGAACATCGGGTCTGAGCGCCCCAGCCAGCTGATTTCATGTAAGACGAGGATCGCATTGCCGCCGGACAGCTGATCGGCGAGATGCCAGAGAGGCTCGTCCCAATCCTTCGGTCTCCGGGGCATCTTGAATTGCTTCGTACACGATCCGCGGTGCGCTGAAGCTCCGCTGCAGCGCTGACCTCCGAAGGGGGCAAGCCCGTAAAATGGTAGAACGACATCTCTGGGTGCCGCCTGCCGAACTCTCCTGTCAGGCGGCTCTTGCCCACGCGGCGGCGCCCCTTGATCAGCACGAGCTTGGCACCGGGCTTTCGCGCCGCCGCATCCAGCTCCGCGACGTCATTTTCCCTGTCGAAGAAAGGCTTCGTGGAGTGCTTCGACGACATGAGAAGGTGTGCTCCAGGCTGGAACGCTTGTCCTAACAGGGAGCACAGAATAGACAGATTTCCATTTCGTGCACCTTAGAACTGCCGTCTGTAAGGGGCACAAATTGGACCGCGCCAAACTGTGCACCTTGTTATAAAGTGACCACTGAATGGCACACAGCAACAGGTAGTCAGCCGCGCCGCCGCAGAGAGCAACGAGCGTCCACAGACCCGCCACGATAGCAAAGCGCTTGATGATCAGCTTCATCTTGAATCCGTCCGCGAAGAAAGCTTGACAGATGAGCATGGGGATCGCAACGAAGAACGGCACGGGCACTGCGCGCAACTGCCTGCAGCATGCGGCGTTCCGACAGCTCAGCGTGCACATTTCGCCCCTGCGGATGGGGTACTCGCCCCCGCAGCGGTCTTGAAAAGCCACGATGCGTGTACGGCGGTGCCGGTAGCTGACACCTCCTGTGCAGCAATTCAAGAGAGACAACCCATGAGAATGCTGTTGACGAGCTTGTGCGCGCTGGGCGTTGCCAGCGCGCTGGCGGCCGGCGAGGCTCCGGCGAAATATGCCTTCCGCCACGTCGACTTTCCAGGTTCAACCGGCACTTTCCTCTTCGCGGTCAACAATCTAGGCCAGTTTGTTGGCGCAGAACAGGCCGCAGCCGGCCTCCACGCCATCTTTCATGATGGTACCGGGCTGCGGCTTCTCGACCCCGCTGGAGTGGTTGGCCAGAGCTCAATGAGCCAGGCTTTTTCCATCAACAACCGAGGCGAGATCGCGGGCGAATACCAGGATGCGGCAGGAGCCGTTCATGGGTTTGTTGCCCATGCAGACGGCACGATCACCCAGATCGATTTCCCGGGCGGCGTTGGCTCACAGGCATTCGGGATCAATGACGAGGGCACTGTCATCGGCGTGTACAACGATGCCGCCCAGCAGGCCCATGCGTTCGTCCTGCGGGCTGGCCAGTATGCATCTGCTGACTTGCCGGGCGGGGTCACCACCCCATTCAGCATCAATGACCGCGGGCAGATCGTGGGCCAGCTCGTCAAGACGCAAGGCACGTTTGGCTTCGGGTATCTGCAGGAACCGGACGGCACGCTCACCCTCACGACAGCGCCTGGCTCGCTGCCGGAAGGAACATTCTTCATCTCGATCAACAATCTGGGGCAGATCCTGGGCGCCTATCAGACTGCAACCGTCGCACAGCAAAACTTCCTGGACACCGCAGGGTTTTTCCAACTCTTTGACATTCCAGCGCAGTTCGGCGCGACGGCCCTGTCAGCCCAAACGATCAATGACCCAGGGGAAATC
>Ga0123356_10005413_pt1 | contig 12998 bp, 7 predicted proteins | sample TergutEmb28metaG_2_FD_92546 | JGI IMG/M metagenome (GOLD analysis project Ga0123356, IMG submission 92546) | Embiratermes neotenicus P3 segment gut microbial communities from Petit-Saut dam, French Guiana - Emb289 P3 | ecosystem: Host-associated > Arthropoda: Insects > Digestive system > Gut ... | reverse complement strand
AAGGCTTTACGCTGATGGAGATCATTGTTGTTCTTATCATCATTGCGATTATGGCCGCCGCACTTATCCCGTCATTCGTAAACTTCGCACGCAACGCCCGCGCAAACGAATACATCGCACAAGCCCGTATAGGTATGTCAGCTGCACAAGCATTTGTAACTGACGAAGGTGCAAGAGGAACACCTATAGGCGCAGCTGCTGCTCCAGCGGCTACTTCAATACGTGGTATGCTCGCAGATGCATTTACAGTAACTACCGATGGAGGAGCTGCTGCTAATGCAAATTACCGTAAGTTTGCTCTAAATATCATTGGTGATGTCGAAAACAGATATGGTTTTGAAAGTGCTGTAATAGCAGAACCGGAAATGATTGGTCCAAACGCTTTTGATTCGTTTAGAGTTATAGGAATTACATATCGTGTCGCACCTGCTGGTCCCGACTGGATAGTACGAATTGATGATGAAGCCAACACAACCGAATATTGGCGTCCAGGTGTAGCTTTTGGTAGCGAAGGCACAGGAAGACCATAACGCGATTACAAAAATATAGTAATATGCTTCGCCCGTATTATACGGGCGAAGCAAGACCAAAAACGGACGGTACAAATTCTTGAATGAATTTACTATTATATATATTTATGCCGCAGTGATAGGACTTTGTATCGGCAGCTTTATAAACGTAGTCATTACAAGACTTCCCGAAAAAGGTAAGTTTCTTTCAAAATCACGCTCCGAGTGCCCAAGCTGTAATAAAACTATTAAGGTTTATGACCTCATACCTCTTATCAGCTGGCTTATGCTGCTCGGAAAGTGCAGAAATTGCAAAGCAAAAATTCCTGTCCGCTATCCGGTTGTTGAGCTTCTCGGAGCTATCGCAGCAGTCGCAAGTCTGTTAAAATATAGATTTTACTATTTGTCTGAAACAACCGTTATATCATTCGAACGGGAAGAGTACATTCATATCCATCGTTTAGATTTTAACTACGCATCAATTATCCTCTTTGGTGTGTTTATGATACTCCTTGCTGTTTCAATCATAGACTACAACACATCAGAGATACCAAACAGCCTTGTTATAGCACTTATCCCCTTTGCAACCGCAGCAATATGGCTGCTTCCGGATATTTCGCTCCTCTCCCACGCAATTGGTCTTGTTACGGTTTCCGTTCCTATGCTGCTGCTCTCACTGCTAATACCGGGAGCATTTGGTGGCGGAGATATCAAGCTTATGTTTGTTTGCGGATTTCTCTTAGGCTGGCAGCTTACACTACTTGCGTTTTTTATAGCACTGATGATAGGCGGCTCTATCGCACTTTTTCTGCTCGCCACAGGCAGGCGAAAAAAAGGTCAGCACATGGTTTTCGGCCCGGCTCTTTGCACAGGTGTAGTAACCTCACTCTTTGCCGGCAGCTACATTTTAGACTGGTACATCGGATTTCTGATACTCTAAGGGAGGAACAAAAGTGCCAAAATATTCATACACAGCTATAGACTTATCAAATAAGAAAATAAACGGTACGATTGATGCCCGAGACGACGATGACGTTCGTCGGCTTCTTCGCTCGCAAAATCTCATACCGACCAAATACGAAGTCATGGAAGACAAAACCACAAGGTTTAAGCTAAGCGCAAAGGATGTCAGTGAATTTTCAAGGCAGCTTGCAAGTATGCTCGCCAGCGGTATTACAATAGTGCGCGCTATGGAAATACTTAAAGAACGTGACTTTCATCCTAAGGTAATTCTTATATACGAAAAGCTATATAAGGATGTGCAAATGGGATATACCCTCTCGGAAGCTATGAGGCTTCAAGGCAGAGCTTTCCCTGAGCTTCTTATAAATATGTACGCATCGGGCGAAGCAAGCGGACAGCTCGAGCGCGTTGCAGACAAAATGGCAGTTCATTATGATAAGGATCATAAGCTCAATGCAAGGGCAAAATCTGCAATGATGTATCCGATGATACTGCTTGTAACTACAATTATTGTAGTATTCATACTCTTTATCTTTATACTTCCCACCTTCTTTGAAATGTTTGAAGATGATGATATTCCTATGCCAGCAGTTACGCAGATAATGCTTAATATCAGTAACTTTATGCAAAGCTACTGGTATATAGTTATTATTGGTGCACTCATCTTAGTATTTGCAGTGCAGACAGCCTTGCAAACTCCCGGCTTCAGGTATTGGTTTGACCGGATGAAACTAAAAATAAAGCTTATTTCGGGTCTTATTAAAACAATATATACAGCAAGATTTGCAAGGACTTTATCATCACTGTATTCAAGCGGTATTCCGATGATACGGGCTCTTGAAATAACAGGAACCATTATTAATAATAAATACATTTCAGACCAGTTCCCGGAAGTTATAACAAACGTAAGAAACGGTGACCCCCTCTCATCGTCTGTAGCTAAAGTTGACGGTTTTGACAAAAAGCTTTCAACAACGATTATGATTGGTGAAGAGTCCGGCCGTCTTGATACAATGCTTGAATCTACTGCAGATGCTTTTGACTACGAAGCTGAGATTGCACTCGATAAGCTTGTTCAACTTATACAGCCTATTATGATAGTTATAATGGCAGTTGTTATCGGCTCAATAATGCTCTCTGTTATGCTTCCGATGATGTCAATCTACGAAAATTTCAGATAACATAATAATTTGGCTTATCGGCTAAATTATTTCATTGTTCAAGATTAATTTGTCCTGAAATACTCAAAATGAAAGGAGATTTCATGAAGGCATCAATACATATTTCAAAAAACGCAATAAAAGTCCTCGCTTATTCAAAATCAGGAAGTAATGTATCCGTCAAATCATACTTTACTCATCCCCTGCCCGACGAATGTGTTATTAACGGTGTCATAATCGACCCGAACCCTGTAATCGAGGGACTTAATGCACTGCGAGGCAGGTATCCGCAGGCATTTAGTGATGTTTCACTCGTTTTGGAGGGCAGCTTTGTTTACACAAAGAGGATAACAGTACCCGGGAAGATGCAAAGCCGTATGTATGGCAGCATCATCCGTGATGAATTTTCTGAGATATCATCGGATCCTGAAAATCTCATTTGCACCCACTACCCTGTTGCCGACAATCCCGACGGGTCTAAGCAGATAATCGCCTGCGGTGTTGAAAACGCACACGCTCAGACATATATCTCAATATTTAGCACGGCGGGAATAAAGCTTTCATCAATCCACCTCGGAGTTCAATCGCTTCTTAGGTTTTTATCTACAAGATCGGAGATCATGGGAGTTCCTTTTGTGCTTAACATAATCGATGATGTGATTATGCTCTCGATGATATACCACAACGGTGTCAACATGTTCCAGATGAGGTCCCGTCTTTATGGAGAAAGCCGCGAGGCACTCGTACGAAGCATAGCTGACAGTTTAGCCGGGATTATACAATTTAATAAGTCTCAAAACTTCCCCGAGCTTTCGCACAGCTTATATGTAGGGCTTGATGACAGCGATGTGGGAATGATAATTCAAGCTAATCAGTATCCCGAGATTAACTTTGGCATACTTGATATTTACAAAGGCTCATCCGGCGCTGAGCAGCTGCCGCCCGATGCTCACTTTGTATTCCTTAATGCATTAATGCCCGATTCCGAGCCTGATTTATTCGTTAGTATCAGAGTGTCAGAAAAAGAAAAAAAGCGCTCGGCACCAAAAAATAGAATGATTCCGATAGTAGCTGCTGCAGCTTTTGTCGTGATAGCAGCTATCTCAGTTATGATTGCTTTGCTTGCTATTACAAATACTCAGGTTCGTCAGGTAACAAACTGGCTTGAGCATCCGAATACTGTAGCCATGTCAGAGTATATCACAAATCTTGAAGCAAATACATCTCATGTAAATGCTCTCACAGAGGCAGTGGCTGTTCAAGTTGAGGAGATTGCCGCAAGACCAATGATTTCAAGCCCTTTTATCCAAACAATACTTAATACCGGCGATGAGGATGTGTTCGTATCAGGTCTATCTTTTACGAATACACAAGAGAAAATAGGTGTTTCCGCTTCAAGCTTAGATAACTTCAGCGCAGCAGGTTATGTTGATATGTTAAAACAAGATTCACTTATTGACACTGTTTATTACACGGGCAGGAATTTAGGAGTTGACGGATTTGCATTTACCATAGATGTTATTAAAACCGGTTGGAGAGGAGGAGCATCATAATGAAACAAGGACTTACGAAACGTGAAAAATTATTTTTGCTCATAGCAGGACTGCTTCTACTCATGTATTTAGCTTTTCAGTTTGGATTTGTTCCACTGTATAACAAATACAGTGAACTAAAAGCAGAAAGAGACTTATTAAATGCCCAGAGAGTTGAGCTGGAGCTTAAGATTCTTAATCTGCAATCAATAGAGGAAGCAAACAATATCGCCAATGATGAGTTTGCTGAAATCACCAAGGATTATCCGCTGCTTATAACAAATGAGGAAATTGATACTGTACTTACAAATTTAATCTTAAGTACCGGTATGTCTATTACTTCAGTTCGGTTTTTCACACCTCCTTCTGACGATGATTCTGTTCTTTTTACAATTGTCGGAGCAACAATGAGTGTTCAGGGTAGTTATGTTTCTTTACTTCAATTACTCGATGAGGTTGAGACGATACCTAACATGTCAATTACGACTATGACATTTTCTGAAAGCCGTGGTAACGCCAATGACATCGAAGGTTTTGTCCGCGGGCAAGGAACAATGACTCTCGGTTTCGAACTGATGTACATCACCCCTACTGATTAGACAGTAGCAAAAACAATTCAAATCACCAACCCCGCCCATTATTGGGCGGGATTGCACATAAAATGGGCTGTTGCAAATAACGCAACAGCTCATTTTTACTTTAGCTTTCTTCTTAAGCTCTCTTTAGTAAAGAGGGTGGCTCCGCAGAGCCGGGTGATTTGTTCACCTATGGGGTGTCGTTTATCAGAAGTACAGGGCGTACAACAAACTCTCGCTCCAGGTCAGCTCCCGACAGTCCAAATCTGTTTGTTGCTCCCTCCGGAACACGTATAGTAACTACTATAATATAACTGTTTGGTACAAGTGGGTGAAGCGCAACTGTAAAATCTACTTCTTTACCTTTATAGAAGCCCTCTGAGAAAACCTCATTGCCGTTTCTCAAAAGAGTACCGTTTACAGCGTGAACTGTATATTCAATATCATCTGATGTCTGTATCGGAATCCGAAATGCATTATTTACAGGAATTAAACCAATAGGAACTTGAAGAGCTGTTGCATCTGTCGGAGCTGCGGATGCTTTTACCAAATCACTTGATATTTGATTTCCAACGGAATCAAGTATAGCATTGTACTCGGCAAAATCATTTGCTCTCATAAACGAAAGCACCATAGGTGACAAAATGGTAGAGATTGCAATTGCAAATATAGCAAACATAATACTACCGACAAGAATTTCAGTAAGGGTCATACCTTTTTTACATTTTAAAGCTTTAATCACAATTATACCCCTTAGATTATTTTATGGTGCCGGATGGAAAGCAACAATATCACGGTCATTTGTAAAAACTACCTGATGTGTTGCTATGATAGGATTGATGGTTGTAACAGGCACTCCCGCTGCATCAACTTCTACAAATCTTAAAAGAGGCTCTGTAAAGGAGTCTGCATCATCTTCATCAACATAAATGTCAACAAGTCTGTTGTTAACAAGACCTTGAGCCTGTCTTGCTTCAAGTATTTGCCGCATGGTGAAGTTTAGTGAGAAACGTATTATTAAAGTGATGGCAGTCAAGGAAATAGTAAAGACAAGCATGGCTACAAGCAGCTCCATGATTGACTCTCCTCTTTTGCAGCGGAGAATTTTGTTTTTAAGGTTGAATACTGTCAATTGTATCATAAGATAATAAGCTCCACTTTCCATATTCTTGATTTGTTGTGCCAAAGCTCATTGTATAGACTTCTCCCGGCGAGTCGATATAATTATCAAATCCGTAATATTGGTCACGCAGCTGTCCGTCGTTGTACTCATATGTGGAAATAGTTGTAATTACCCTGTTTGCTGCTCCCATAAAGTTTACTGCTTCTATTTCCACACTTACTGTGAGCGTTGCACTTATATCAGCAGTTTTTGGTATTCTGTCAACTGCAGGGATGTTCACAAAACCCGGCTCCGTAAAGTTAATTGGCGGAACATGAGGGACAGGATCAATAATTTTGACGTCATAATTTGTCCATGAGAGTGTAATATTGTTTATCTGAAGATTTAGCGGCGGGTTGTAAGCTGCTGTATCGGCATCAAAAAACATACCAAGGAGCACGTCGTCCGGTGTTTCATCTTCCTCAAATGTATTAAACAGACTCATTATGAGCTGATAATTTAATGAGTTTGCATTGCCCGGATCATTTTCAAGAGCAAACTTGATGTTTCTGTGTATAGACTCGCTGAGTACTTTTATGCGGTTTGTTTCGTTTTGTCTGGCATTGTAACCGAGCCCTGCAAACGCTGCAACAATGACCGAAGCACTGATTGCAAACAAAAGAGACATAACCCCAATTACCATCAGTAGTGAAAGACCTGTTTTTGTTTTAAATATTGAATTAGCCTGCTTAAAAACTCTCAACCGTTGCAACTCCTTTTTTGCGGGACGTCGAGAACGACGTCCCATACATTTTTGGATTCATTACGGGACGATGTGGGCATCGTCCCCTACATTGTATTATCGTTTGTTTAGTTTGTCGTTGTGTGCATTTATCTTGCGGATGGCGCGGGCATTACTGCGGCGCATAAAGTCTTTAAAAAGTTTTGTCCTTGTAATGCCGATTCCGAATATCGGCAGCATTATAACTCCGCTGAGAGCGGATAGTCCGGGCTCTTCGTCAGAGTCAACAGATGAGTCAGATTCTGCCTCTTCGTCTATAAGTCCGCTATCTTGCTCCAAACACTCACAAGGATATAGTAAGCAGTCCTCGCACGGGCATACACAATCTTCAAAACCACATTCTATACACAGCTGCGGCTCCGGCTCATTTGGCTCATCATCTGCACATACACAAGGATATTCTTCACAGTCCTCGCACAGGCAGACACACGGATTTTCCTGACATTCCTCGCATGGGCACTCGCACGGGAAGACTCCGCAATCCTCACACGGACACTCACAAGGATACTTACTGCAGTGTGTGCACTGCAGCGAGCACTCACATGGGTACTTACCACAGTCCTGACACGGGCACTCACACGGGAACAGTCCGCAGTCTTCACACGGGCACTCACATGGGAACGCTCCGCAGTCCTCACAGGGGCATACACAGGGATATTCTTCGCAGTCTTCACATGGTTTACCCGGTAGAGGTAACGTGTCACCTGTCCAATTTAAATCCATGTCATTCTTGTCCACTACGCTCGTAACTGTGATACTTCCTTCTAAGGTTCCTTCGTTAAAGCCGATGACAGCGCCAACGTACTCACCACTAATTGAGGATATTCTGACATTTCTGACAGTTACATCTTGTACTGTAGCACCTACTGTATTATGTCCTGTTATACCACCGATATGTTTACCATCTTCTCCGGTTGAGTATATGGTTGATGTGGAATTGCGTACAATACAATCTTCAATCAGACCGTCATTGAGACCGGCGATACCGCCGATGTTATCACCAGCTCCGGAGATTGTCATACCTGAACCGTTAGCTCTTCCTTCAACAATGCAGTTGCTGATTTCTCCTGCTGCCATATTGTGTCCGGCTATGCCGCCAACATTGTCATTACCTTCTATTCGCGTAACAGGTCCGAGGGTTATTCCATCAATAATGCCATTATTTTGACTGAACAGACCAACATTATCTGTCGGAGAGTCCGGAATTATTGTGACATTTGATATAGTTTTTCTGACAGAGTCATATATACCGTTAAACGTACCGTTAAAGACTCCGCTGACTACTGCTCCGTCACGGTTTAGCACTAACTCTGAGCCTACATTAAAGCCGGTAAAGTCAAGGTCGCGCTGTTGATTGAAGGTTAACCCTGCTGTAGCTGATAAGACACCTATGTTATGCATTTGTAATGGTGTTCGTATCGCTATTGGTGTTGTAACCGAGCCGGCTGATAAAGATACCTGCCCTGCAAAATTCGGGTGAATGTAAGCTATTGTATCCGGATCTCCTACAGGACCAAATCCGACCGGCTGTAGGTCTAAGTCGCTGCGGGCTGCCATTTCGATTTTATGCAGATATACCGAGTCAAGGTCTACTATCGGCGGATCTACAGCAGCTCTCGGGACTACTGCATGTGTCGCGCCATCTATACTCAGTACACCATATCCGAAATCTGTTATTACTTGACTTTCGGTATCTTCGAGAGTATTTAAACCGGTTCCGTTAAAGTAACCGTAATGGTACGGGTCATTATTGTACTGCTCATAGTATACTACCATGTCTGCAGCCAATACAATAACTGTAATAGATCTAACCGGAGAGTGCAGATCGTAGTTTGGAAGATTACCGTCACCAATTGCAGGTAACCATATCCGATAGAATAATTTGTATACACCTGCTGCGTTTGGTTCAAATATGAGGCTTCCGTCAGCCGGATCGATACCGGCTCTAAAATCTGCATGTCTTAAGAACTGCGTTCCCTCATCTGTATATGAAAGTGTCCTGCCGTCTATAACATAACTACCGGGTGATGCTAATGTTCCTGTCATGGGACTTCCGTCTTCGGTAGTGAATATGACCCTTGGGTCGATATCATAGCCGAGCAGCTTCATACCTCCTGCGAGATACGCATCATCAACAATACTGCGCCCGACTGCACCACCGGCAGTTGTAGCAAAGCTGTAGTTTTCGGCTCGTGCACGGATACCTGCTACAGGCTGCGGGAACGGCAGGTAGAACATTTCAGGCTCTGTTATGTCCGGGTCAGTATACATATATCTGTATATAGATGCGTTTGTTACAGTTCTGCTTGCATCGAGATTTGTGACACCGTAATTACTGCCGACATATGTAAGCTCATACGTATACTCCAAGACTGTAACCGAGTGATTTATATTCACTCTTGTGATGTCAAGCTTGGTGCCGTTTGCATCACGGGTTATGATGGCACTTCCTCCGCCGGCAAGCGGGATGGTTGTAGTACCATGACTAAAGTCTGTTATTACGGTACTTCCAAATTTGGTTAGCCTGAAGTCATCTGCAATTATCTCGGATATCATACCGTTGGCTGTGTAACTGGCTGTATTTCCAAGTGTATTTTCAAGTCCTAAGGTAACTGCAAACGGACCGTTTATGCCCGGTGTTACTGTTTTTGTCAGATTTATCGGGTTTACATTGACTTCTTCTATTTCTGATGCATTTCTGTGTGCTTTAGCAGCGTATGGATTATTGTTGACGGTCGAATTAACTGCATTTGTAAATCTCTGATTACTGAATATGGCTTCATGGAACTCTACTACTGATTGATTTTCAATTTTGTAGAGTAGGGTTTTAAAGTCATTTGGTCCGTAACCTTCTTTAACAACATACGGGCGTATTCTAACCTGGAAGGAAACTGTGATTGACTCTCCAAAATTAAGTGTTGTGTTTCCAAGATCTATATTTACAATTTCGTCTTCGTAGGTGACTGCAGATGCCGGCGCTGTGCTTGCTCCGATATATATTTCACCCTCCGGCATAAACTCGACATACTCTGTAAACGGTCTGAGTTGGTTTATTACTTTCATTCTGTGGGCAGGTACTTCACCAAGATTTCTGAGAGTGAGCTCTATGGTCAGCTCATCTCCGGAGGCTACGGATGTAACAACATTACCACTTGCTCCGCGTCCGTCTTTAATCTGTTGTGTAATTGTAACAAATGATGGTGATTTGAAGGATATACCATCTAAGAAGTTACCTTCTGCCTGATCGGTAAGTGCTCTTGACTGGAAAGCAAACTCTGTAGAGGTTTGTCCCGGTAAGGTGGTATATTCACTATAGTAATGCTTCCATCCGTAGCTGACACCCCAGTATCCGATAGTATTGGTCATCGCTGCGTTATATGCTGCAGTATTTGCAGTTTGGAAAGCATCAAGTGATGTATATCCTGTAGCTGCAGGTGTAAATGGTGATGTTGTGCCACCGCCTCCGGTTCCGACCATCCAGAAAGTAATTCCATAACCGTCGCGGTGTCCGCCGTACATTCCTGCAGGACCGTTGCCCACAGCAGCGCCAATCCAGACATCATATAAAAATATATTTGTCCATGCAGTATTTGCAACAGTCGATATGTTTTGTGTTGACATGTTACCGTTCGGCTGTATGTAATCTCTGTTATGATGATAACCAAGTCCGTAAGGCTGAGCGGGTACGACACCCGGTCTGTTTCCGTATGTGCTGACAGCTCCGTAAGATACTGAGTTCCATGCACTTGGATTGAAGCGGGAAGCTGCGGCTCCTCCGCCGTTTGCAGTGCGCCCTGTGCCTGTTACGACATCATTCGTTTCCGCCATTGTTCCGCCGCCCATTGAGTCGGCAGTACGCGGAGCAACGCACGGACGTATTAAAACAAGCGCTGCGTCGCGGATTGTTGCTTGTCCCTGGCTGCTGACTTCTTCGAAAGCATCAGTGTATGGTGATAAGAAGAAGTTCATTCTGTCGCTTCTGTCTGTAGGAGTAGCGGGAGTACCTGCAAGCCTTGAAGCGTGGTAGAAGGAATACATAAATTGTGTGTTTGGTGTGGGAGAAGATGCAATTTGGAAAAGTGTTCCCACCGACTGAGCATTAAGCTCAACATATCTGTGAATATTATTTATATTACCTAATGCATCGCGTGTAACAGCCGGAGTAACATAAGGGTTTGAAGCAAGCGTAGCTTTACTGTAACCCAAGTAGTTTGTCGGCATCCAAATACGCCTTGCATTTGGATCTTGAATTTCTATAAGACGCCATCTTTGTGTGCGTACTGCTGCTTGACTGGCGTATGCCGGATAAGATGTCAGCGGAGTATCACCTGTCCAGTTATTTCGCAGCGGTGATGGTATCGGACCGTTAGCCAGCGGAGCACCGCCTCCGGGTGGTGCGGTATTAAAGATATTGTTATTAACAGCCGGTGTTCCGGTAGTAGCATTTAATGTTCTGTTATCGGGAGCACCTGCTGACTGTCCCCTTCTGGCTTCTGTACCGGCGGGGAACCAGTGTTGTGCGCTGGTTGTTTCATACAAACCGTAGTTTTCTGTAGTTGGTCTTGTATACCAACCGGTAACCTCTGCCATATCAACAGAGAACCATGCACGTGTAATCCAGCCTGATGGCGGAACGTTATAGTTCATAATAAGGGTATTAATGAACGGTGATGTAAAGTCTCCGTTAAAGAATGTCGGAGCAGGTGTCCTGTCGGAAAGATCGTTTGGAGTCATCCAGTCGTTTCTGACCGCTTGCGCCGGTCGGAGAGCTGCTTCTGTTTCTACCCATGTATCAGGAACAGTCATAACCTTAAGAGCAGGATACGGATATCCTCTTGTGGGTTGGAACCAATTTTCTGTCATGTTGACTTCAAAGATAAGATTTAACCATTCAAGATCCATAAACAGTGTTGTCATTCCGTAACCGCCACCGCCAAGAACAACAGCTGTTGAACCATCGACAGTACCGAGAAGCTTATTATATGTCGGATTTGTTTCATCGGACCATGTTCCTTCATTTCCGTTATCTAAAGAGTATGTATGTCCATGCAGATAGAAACATGTCTGATATTCATAATCAATTTCATCAATGGTTATGTTTTGAATATGTGCCGGAGTACCTTCTTTAACTATCGGATATATTGTTGATATCGGAAACTCTCCCGAATCGTTTGTCTCATATGGAGCCGGAGCGAGATATAAGGCGCGAGTGACCGCTCCGTTTGGAGAATTTGGCTCATTGAGCCCGATAATACCGCCACCATTTAATGAAACTGCAGGTTCGCCAGCCTCGGGGTCTCTTGTTGACAGGAAATAAACGTCTCTGACTAAGTCAACGTTCCAGCCGACTATTCCGCCAACATTACCACTTCCTTGTATAGCTGAAGTGTCATTAAATATTTGCACAGCCGACTCTGCTATTAAATGAGCGTTTACACCGGCTATGCCGCCTGCGTTGGTAGCACCGCTGACAGTACTGTCTTCTACTAGACAGTACCTGATAGTACCGCCTGTAAGGTTTGCTCCCGCAATACCGCCCGCGATACCTCCGGGCGGTCCGCCGTCTACCGGAGCAGCTGTTGAAGTGGCTGAAATATTTGCATTTAGAAGCTTGACATTTTGAATTATTCCAAGGTTAATTGAGAAAAGTCCGTACGGGTTTGCATTAGCTCCCGATAATGATACATTTTCTATCCAGTAGTTGTTTCCGTCATACCTGCTGTAAAATTCTTCTCTGACAACTGCGTATCTTGTGCCGCCTGTGGCAGGTGTGGTGCCGTCTCCCCGGGCACCGCCTGCAACACTGCTGTACCCTACGTCAGATGTGAAGTTAATATCACGTGTTTGGAAGTATCTGAACTCTGTGTCGCGTTCGTTTCTTTCAAAGTCCGGCTCAACAACCGTAACTGTATAAATCAGTCCAAGATTAAGAGCATTTTCAGGGTTAAGAAGCGATACCAATCTTTCCTGTAGAGGACCTGAATTTGGTGCTTGTATTGAGCTTCCGATATATAGACCATTATAATGAATATTTCCGTTTCCGCTAGTCCGGGTAATGGGTCCTAATGTGGCAAAGATACCGTAATGCTCTGTAGCTCCACCGGATGCGTAGCCTATACCGGTTCTTGAATAAAACTGCGGGAATCTGTCAAACACTCCAATATCTGTATTATTCCCGCCTGTACCCAGAGTAATCGAGCCTTCTTTCGACATGTACACACTATTGCCTTGTATTATACTTCTGTTAGTTTGTGTATTTTCGATTCTAATATTACCTGTTGCATAGAACCTGCAGTCATTAATAGTTGTATGAACCGGGTCAACCGTTGTGCCTGCATTTACTGTCATTGTTGTT
>Ga0123356_10005412_pt1 | contig 12999 bp, 15 predicted proteins | sample TergutEmb28metaG_2_FD_92546 | JGI IMG/M metagenome (GOLD analysis project Ga0123356, IMG submission 92546) | Embiratermes neotenicus P3 segment gut microbial communities from Petit-Saut dam, French Guiana - Emb289 P3 | ecosystem: Host-associated > Arthropoda: Insects > Digestive system > Gut ... | reverse complement strand
GCTGCTCACCTTTAACAAAACCGGACTTTAAGACCCTCTCACTGCCGCACTTTGTACAAAACATGATAAAACCAACACACCATAACACACCTCAACATAAAAAACGTTACTTAGTTAACACTCTCAGAAAAAGAAGTCGGTCCAAAAGAAAGGAAGTTGACTAAACAACGGGAACTAATCCCCAGGGAAGTTGATTCATCACTGGCTGAATCAGCTGTAGCGCGATTTCAGGGAACAGACCCAAGATGAAAATCGTTGCGACAAGGATGAAGACAGGTATTAGTAGTGCAGTGTTTTCTTTAATGCGAACGGTAATGCCGTCTTTGGGTTTTTTGCTATACATTATGTTGACGAGGCGGAAGATATATGCAGTTTGCAGAACGCTTGTGAGTACACCGATGATTGCTAACCAAGTTAAGTTGGAGCTAATAGCTGATGTGAACACTAGGTATTTCCCAATGAAACCACCCAGAGGTGGAACCCCCGCAAAGGATAAGCCTACGATGACTAAAGCCAAGCTCGCATAGGGCATCTTTTTGCCTAAACCAGCGAAATCCTCGAGGGTTTTGTAGCCATAGTGGTTCATTATGCCCACTATCATGAATGCGGCTGCGGTAGTTAATCCGCCAATGAGGAAGAAGTACAGGTTACCTGCTAGGCCAAGTTGGGTGTCGCTTGTGATGGCAATAAGGTTGTAGCCAACGTCGGCGACGCAGATGTATGCAATTAATCGCTTGACGTTGTTTTGAATGAGCGCAAATATGTTACCCACGATCATAGCTACAGCGGCCAGTGCTGCAAGCATGGGGACCCAGTCCAATGGACCTCCATGTGAAGGCGGCAGAATGATGAATAGGAGTATACGAATTAGGATATAGTAGCTGCCTTGGTCTACGAGTGCGGAGAGAAAAGCGGCTGAGGATGCGGGAGCTGCGGTGTATGCATCGGGTAGCCAGAAATGAAAGGGCACAACGGCTGCTTCAATGGCGTAGCCTGCAGCAACGAAGACAAAAGCGATTATGAGGAGGTTCTGGTTGGTAGCGGTTATGCCAGCTAAAGCGACACGGATGGCTGTATAGTTGAGTGTGCCTGTGATGCCATATATTATTGATAAACCCAAGAGAACAAAAGCGGAGGCGATGATAACCATGACTAGGTATTTGAGGGTAGCGTTTAGGCTCGAGGTATTCTTGCGGTACAGCATTAGAAATGCAGCGCCGGCGGTTGCTGCTTCCCAGAATATGAAGAAGGTCAAGAGGTCACCTGCCAGCACGGCACCGATTAAAGCCGCGGTTAAGATGAACATGATTGCTATGTAGCGGTCTGAGGGGCGATCAACTGAATTGATGAAAAAAACTGTGTAGAGTAAGACGACGGTGGCGACGGTAATGATGATGATGGCCATGTAAATTGATACGGCATCAATCAGGAATGAAGTTGAGAAAGCTGGATTTGAGCCGTCCAAAGTCAAGTTAAGTGCCTGTGGATTGGTGACGTTATAGTAATTGATGGCCAAGTTTGCCACGGTTAACATCGCAATTACGGAGACCACCAGTACCCAAGCGGCGGCTAAGGCGGTTTTGCGGTTGCGTGTACGGATTACTCTAAATACTATAAGGGTCAACAGGGACGCAACAATAAGTGTGAAAACAGGTAACAGTACGTCTAAGATTGTAACGGCCATGATTATACCACTACTCCTCCAAATGTTACTGATTGAATTAACTCCAAGAAGAACGTTGGATAAATGCCGATAATTACCACGAGCACAACCAAAACTGCAAGTGCAAATTTCATGTAGTTGGGTATGTCGATGATTTTATGACTATGCTCTTCAGCGGGTTTGACTTCGTCTGACTCTGCATGTCCTGCATGTTGTGCTACGGGAACTATGCCCTGCTCATCTTTGGATTGTCCCAAGAAAACTTTCGAGATAAACCGTAGTGCGTAGGCAAGCGAAAACACTGTTGCAACCAGCATAAGAATTGTGGGAACGATGTAGAAACTATCAACGGTTAGAATTTGGAAGGCACCCACGAATATGAAAAATTCACTTATAAAGCACGCCAGCGGCGGGGTACCGGCAATGCTAAGGGCAGCAATCATACCAGCGACTGCAGAGAAGGGCATTTTGCTTGCTAAGCCGCCCATTTCGCGGATGTCACGTTTTTCGGTTTGATGCATGACACCACCTGCCGTTAGGAATAAGAGACCTTTGCTTGCAGCGTGGGTTATGATATGTAGTACAGTGCCGACAACAGCAATAGCAATACTTGAGCTAAGTAATAGTTTGCCGCCGCTGGCTAAACCAACAGGGAACAGGGAAAGACCAAACATTATGTAACCCATATGTGCGATGCTTGAGTACGCAATAACGCGTTTGATGTCTGTTGCAACCAGCGAGAGCATAGAGCCAAAGAAGGCTGTTATGACACCGATTATGGCTAAAGCATGGAGAAAGTCTCCAGCAAACGCTAGCCCGATTGCAGGGAAAACCATGCCAAAGGATAAGCGTATGATTGCGTAAGCTCCAGCACTGATGATGACACCGCTAAGTAATGCGGACATGGGAGCGGGGGCTTCTGAGTGGGCATCAGGAAGCCACATATGGACAGGGAAAACAGCCATTTTTACAGCAAACCCAGCGGTTAGGGCAATTAGGACCCATTTAACAACGTTTGGTGCGGCGGTCATAAGGGCTGCTTGTGCTTGGAACATATCAGTGTAGCCTGTTAACCAGTAAATTGCACCGATGCCCAGTAATACAAAAACTGCACCAGCGTGGGTGAATATGAAGAGTTTGAGTGCAGACTTGTAACTGTTACGATAACCCCATTCTCCGACTATGAAGTAGGCGGGAACAAGCATTAGTTCCCAGCAGAAGTAGAATAATATCAGGTTGCTTGTTAGAAAGACCCCTATTAAGCCTACACTGAGCATACAGAGCAGCGCATAATAGACGGGAAGGTTCTTTTTGCCAGCCATATAGTTGACGGAGTAGAGTGAGGCTACAGCTATGAGTACGAGACTGATCAGGGCAATGGAGACACTGATGCCGTCGACGTATAGCGTGAAGTCGGTGGCAAGTATGTCTGGAATCCACTGGTAGTTCTCAGTGTAGTTGCCCACCGACATAACGGAGGGGATTGTGGTGGCAATTAATGCCATGTTTATCAAGGCGATTATGGCGACAAAAAAGGCCGCAACCTTTGTGGATTTCTTTGCTGTCCAGTAAACAAAGGGTATGCTTAGCGCGGGAATAGCGAATACTGATAATAGTGCGTACATATCTATGCTCCTCTGCCTATAGTTAAGATTATCAATATTACAATGAAAATGACACCCACCACCGCTGCAGCGACATAGTTGCGGAAGGAGTCAGATGGGCCCTTCTTGAGGCTTGTGACTTTTTCAGGTTGAGCTGCTTCGGCGATGTCTGCACCTGCCTTGTCGGGGACGCTAGCGAATAGGTAGTTTTCGAGGTGGGTTAGAGCGGCTGATAAACTGTTGAGGCCTCGTGCGATTGCATAGTAGAGGGCATCAAAGTAGTAGGCGTGACCCAGCAGTGCAGTTAAGGGGTTTTTGCCTGCGGCAATGTTGCGAAGGGTGTTGAAGTTCTTGTAGTAGGTGAAGTAAGCTAAGATGAAGATGGGTAAGAGCAGCAGCATAAAGATGGGGAACTCGGCAGTTGTGAATGCGTTAATTAAGCTAGCACCTTCGGGTACGACCGCTAGGAAACTGGTGACTAAGGGTTCAGCCAGACCCCATATGATGCATAAGCCTGCTAAGAGGGTAGCGGGGATAAGCATGATCCAGGGGGCTTCGTGGATATGCTGCTTTTCGAGATACTTTGATTTTTGGCCCATGAAGACTAAGCTGAACATGCGGATACAGTAGGCAAACGTGATTGCAGCAGAGGCGTAGAGTAGAACTGTTTGGATTAAGCCGGCAGTAGTTCCGACTTCAGCGACGCTAGTTAGGATTAAGCCTTTGCTGAAGAATGCAGCAAATGGCGGTAACCCACTGGTGGTAATAATCATGATTAGCATTAGTGCAAATGTGACCGGCATAGCCTTCTTTAGCCCACCCATCAGCCGCATGTCACGTGTGCCCAAAGCGTGGATAATGCCGCCGGCTAGGAGAAATCCAAGGCCTTCGAAGAATGCGTGGCTGACCATGTGGAACAGGCTTGCAAACCAGCCGGTGGAGAGAGCGACTTCAGTGATGTGTCCCGAGAGGGCTGTACCTAAGCCGGCCATCATGAAGCCGATTTGGCTCACCGTCGAGTATGCGAGAACTCCTTTGATGTCGGTGGTCATTAAGCCTAGGGTTGCACCGATGAAGGCGGTTATGACGCCGATCCATGCGATGGCCGGGAACCATGCGGGTTGTAATGCGGTAAGTATTGCTTCTGAGGCGCCGAAAATGAGGATGAATCTGGAAAGCAAGTAGATACCTGCTTTAACCATAGTGGCAGCGTGTAAAAGGGCACTGACTGAGGTGGGTGCTTCCATCGCGCTGTATAGCCAGGTAAAGAGGGGAAACTGGGCTGATTTTGCGACAGCACCACCTAGAACTAGGAAAGCGACCAGGATCATTAGGTTCATGTCAAAGCCGCCGAGTTGGATACCACTGATTATACCATGAAAACTAAAGGTGCCAAACATATAGAAAAGCAGACCAATGCCAGCGAGCAGTGAAATGTCACCGATACGAGTCATTATGAAAACTTTAACACCACTGTGGATGGATTCGGGTTTTTTGTACCAGAAACTAATCAATGCATAACTGCATAAACCGACCATTTCCCAGAATATGAACATCTGCAGCATGTTATCGCTGATTACCAGTCCAATCATGGACCCGATGAAGAGTAAGAGAAGGTAGTAGTAGCGAGTTAAGCCTTTTTCGCCTTTCATGTAGCCCTGTGAGTAAACTGCGATAACCAGCGCGAAGAACGCGACAAGACAGGTAAATAGGACACTTAGCGGATCAACGTAGACACCTGCGGTGATACCGGCGGGAAGCCATGGAACAGTATAGTTTGTTGGATCGGGGTTACCCCATACGCTGGGAACCAAGGAGATCGCTAAGGCACCAACTATTGCTGTGATTGCGATAACGTAACAGTTGCGGGCTTTTTCGCTATACTTTGCGATGACTGGAACAAATAAGCTTGCTATGAGGGGTAGAACCCATACGAACCATGCGGAGAATTCCTGTAGTAGCATTATGCTGCCTCCTCTTCAACTTCGCCTTTTTCCTGCATCTTTGCGATGATTTTGCTCATGTCGCTTGTGCCATACCGCTTGGAAACTACGACCAGTAGCGCCAGGATTACGCCGCTAACAGCGGTGTCGGTGGCAAATGCTAGAATCATGAATGCTTGGTTTAGCCCTAAGGAGGTGCCAAGCATCACAAAGTTAATGGTGGCTGCTGTTGCGATGAGCTCTATGGATATGAACACTTTGAGCAGTTGGCGATTGGTTAGTAGCCCGTAGATGCCAATACCCAGCATTACAATGGATAGTATAACGAAGTCCATTATTTCTTCCTCCTTTCATAGAGTACGATGGCAATGCCTAGCGCTACCGTCAAGATGACAACACCCTGAATCAAAACGTCAAGGCCGCGTAGATTCCATAGGGCGTCACCAACTTGGGGACCTGAAATCATGTTGGGTGAACCCGAAACTGTTATAAAAATCGATGGTAAAGCAAATAACACACCGGCACCTATTAAGCCGCCGACTTTTGCGGGGGAAGATCGTTTGGCTGGTTTTTCACCTAGCATTTCGCCCGATAGGAAGAGAACTGCTAGGGTGCCTATACCAACGACGAATTGGAATATTGCAGCGTATACTGCACCGTTTAATGCGTAGATTAGTGCTGTGAACAGGAAAGTGCCTGAGAGGGCGGTTACGGCGTAGACTACTTCATCGAGGAATAATGCTAACACTGCTGAAATGATTAATCCGATAGAGAGAATTTCAAGTATCATTGCGATGCACCACTTTTGTTTTCGTACTCGGGTTTCATTACAAGGGAACCTTTGTCGGTTGTCGCTAACTCGTAGAGGTCAGATTGCTTGATGGCTTGTCGGGGGCAGGTTTCGACGCATTGAGAACAGAATATGCATCGGTTGAGATCGATTTGTGGTCGCAGTTTACCGTCGACTTCCACAATTGTTATTGCACCTGCGGGACAATCCCGTTCGCATACGCGGCAGTTGCTACCCCGCATGGCTTTTATGTCTAAGCGGAAGTCTGATCCGCTTCCAAAGTCGATAGCGTTGCAGGCTTTAATCTCATATACTAGTTTGCCTCGTGCATCCGGTGGAAGCTGTGGCTTCACAAACGGATACTTTGTGGTGGCAGGCTTCGTGAACAGATGGGAGATTGCACGTTTAAAGATTGGAGATATGCGAGTTTTTGATTTCTTTTTCTCAGCGACCATCTTATGCTAACACTCCAATACCGAATGGATGATACACCCAAGTTACCAGTGCCACTGTAATCATAAGTGAAATCAAAGCGGCAGGCAGGAGGATTTTCCAGTTACCGGTTAACACTTGATCGATGCGTAAACGAGCAACGACCGTGGTGATGTATTCACTGATGACCACAACAACAAGTAGTTTGAGTACAAACCACAGCGTGTAGAAGAACCAGTCAAGACCGAAAAAGACAGGCCCATTGGATCCACCTAAGAATAGCATGACAACTAGAGCGGAGCCGAACACTACCTGCACATCACGCGTAAGGTGGAGGAATGCAAGTTTTGCGCCGGTGTATTCGGTCTCTAGGCCACCAACGACTTCGGATTCGGAGTGGGGAACATCGAATGGGTCTTTTTCGAGTTCAGCTTGCATTGTGATTATGAATAGGACAAACGCCCAAGGGGCTAGCAGGATAAATGGAAAGTATTGACTACCTGCGATGACAGAGATTTGTAGGCTGCCTGCGAGGAATGCGGGGGTTAGAGCAAGCAAAAACAGGGGTATATCGTAGCCTAGGAATTGGGTTAAAACTCGGGCAGACCCAATTGTGCCGTAGGGATTAGCTGAGGCCCAACCCGCAAGGAATAGGAGAAAGTTTGCAATTGTTGCAAACGCCAAAATGATGATTAAGTCACCGTTAAAACCGCTGCTTAGCATCGGGCTACCGGTGGAGAGGATACTTGCGCCGTCGATGGGTAGAAAGAACATGGCAAAAACCATGATGGCAAACGCGACCAACGGGGCATATCGGAATACGAGTTTTCGAGTGTTTCTTGGTTCAATATCTTCTTTGGTTAGGAGCTTGATGAAGTCAGCGAGGGGTTGAAGTATGCCACCGGGACCTGCAACCAGGGGACCGACCCGGTTTTGGATACGGGCTTCAAGTTTGCGTTCTACCCAGTCGCAAAACAATGTCAGGAACAGAATGAATGTGAAGCCGGGAAAAACTAGGATACGAAAGATGAAGATGAAATCAATCATATGTGTTATCACCTATCCGTACATGAGAAACATGGATCTAAGCTAACAAAGTTACTTGGAACATCTGCTATACTCTCGCCTATGGCTGTTTTGAGGAATGCTGGAATGTTAGCGTATGTAGGCGTGCGTATTTTGACGCGATCAGGTTTGTCGGAGCCGTTGCTTTTCACGTAATAGAAGAGTTCGCCTCTGGGGGCTTCTAAGCTACAGACAGCTTCGCCTACGGGGATGCTTCGAGCTGCATCAATACGGATTGGACCTGTGGGCAAATGGTCTAAGGCATATTCAATGATGTTGATGCTTTCTTCAACTTCATCCATACGTACATTCATCCTTGCCCATGTGTCGCCGTCTGGATAGACGATTTCTTTGAAGGGTATGTCGCCGTAGGCTTCGTATGGCAGATCTTTGCGAACATCCATATCGACGCCAGAACCTCTAGCAACTGGACCAACAACTGCCAAATTGAGTGCCTCTTCACGGCTTAATGTGCCGACGTCCTTCATGCGTAGTCGCAGGGTTGGCTCATCAGTGTAGATTTTCCAGTAGAAAGGTAACTTTCCACGCAGGTCTGATAGAACTGACTTGATTTTTGGGACATGTTCGGGGTTGAGGTCTCGTCTGACGCCACCTACAGTCATGAGTGAGCCGTAGATACGGTTACCACTGGTTAACTCAATGATGTCCATGATGGGTTCACGATCACGCCAGAAATATTGGAAAACGGTTTCGTAACCGATTTCTAGACCTGCGTGACCCAACGTCAAGAGGTGACTATGCAAGCGATTGAGTTCTAGAGCGATAACTCGTAGGTATTGTGCACGTTCGGGAACCTCGGCTTTAAGAATTTTCTCTGCTGCGCCCACAAACCCGTAGGCATGACAAGGATTGCATATACCACAGACACGCTCCACCAAATAGACATCTTGAAGATAGGTGTGGGATTCAGCGGATTTCTCTATGCCACGATGGACATAACCGATACGTGGTTCAACTTTAGTAACGGTCTCACCATCTACGGTTACCTGGAATTTTTCTGGTTCCAGAAGTGCCGGATGCTGGGGTCCGATGATGATTTTTACGAGCCGGCCTTCGGCTGATTTGTTTTCTTCGCGCTCGGGGGTTGGGACGAGCTGGACTTTAGTTGGATCAACATCTTTGCGTAAGGGGTAAACTCCGTCGGGCCAGTTTTCAGATAGCACAAAGTGTCCGGGTAAAAGGTTGCCTTCGAAGACTATACCGAATAAGTCTGTGACTTCGAGTTCATGGAAGGCTGCACCGGGGTGAATGTCGATAACAGATTGAATGGTTGGATTCTCGCGGGGTACCTCAGCTTTGATGGTGAAGAAGGATTTAGCTGTGTGAACATGATATAGGACACCGAAAGTTGCCTGTAAATCTAATCCAGTTATGGCGGTTATGCCGGTTTTTTCGTCGGCGTCAATCATAGCTTTTAAGACGTCGCGGTGTAAACCGTTGTTAACGGCAAAGAGAGCTTCACCGTTTACACCCTTTACGATTTGAACTTTATCGCCAAATTTGCTTTCGATTAGACTGATGAGATCAACTGTGCTGTTACTGTTTGCCATCTTGTTTTATCTCCACTATAGCTTCTGGTGCAACCGTTTGCGTTTTTTGTGGTGGAATATTGCCCTTTTGATTTTTAACTTTAGGTGGGTTGATTGCGTTGAGTAGCTTAACAACCCCGTCGATGATTGCTTCGGGACGTGGGGGACACCCAGGGATGTAAGCTGACACTGGAATAACTTTGTCGACACCACCAAGAACGTTATAGTTTCCAGCAAATACTCCGCCACTGCATGCACATGCACCTATGGCGACAACGAATTTCGGCTGAGGCATCTGGTCATAGACCCGCTTTAGGCGCTCTGCACATTGCTGAGTTACACAACCGGTTACTAGAATCACGTCGGCGTGACGTGGGGAAGGTTCAAGTTTTATGCCGAAACGCTCCACATCATATTTGGGGGTGAGTAATGCAACAATCTCTATGTCGCAGCCGTTGCAGGCTCCGGAATTGAAGTGAAGCACCCAGGGCGATTTCACTCGTGCCCAAGTCTTTGTATCAGTCACTGGCTTTACCTCCGTCGAAGAGAACGATTCCTGCGGCGAGGATTATGCATAGATAGAGAACTAAGAGGAGTGGATTGGCTTCTAGTATCACAAGTGATGCAAATGCTAGAAATAGAACAGATGTATCAAACACAACAAAGTAAATCAAATATTTGTAGAGAGATACGTTAATTTTTAGCCCTTGAAAAGTTACTTTTTCACCGCAGGCATACGCAGCTTGTTCGTTTTCGCTTATGGATGTTTTTGGTGCTGAATTCTTACCTATTGCATAGATTGCGTATGTAGCGATGAATACCAATGCGAAGGCAAGAATTGCTTCGAGGATTGCATCAACAATCACGCTGTTTTCGCCCCATGAACGCGTTTCATCGTCAAAGCTCCCTTCAAGGTAGAGTCTACACTACATTTGTTATACCCGAATGTGACACTATGAACGTATTTAAGGCTGACTACATGGGAACCATACAACGGAACGATAGTCTTTTCAGCATTTTTTTGGCTAACCAGTATGTAATACTCAACGTTATTCACACTGAATAGCACACTCTCTCCCATTGCGTCTTGTCTCTCCTCTACTGCTCGAGTTCTGCTGCCGAGTTATTTCACATAAAAGTGCGCCACTTACATTTAAATTTTAAGAAAACAAAAGTGTCAAATTCCATGTTTATTTGATTTATCGATACTCATCGATACATAGATTTAAGCCGTGATGAACAGATGCCGAGTCATATCCGAAACTCGTTCAGCAATCAAGAACAAAAGAAGAACTAATGCGTAAACAAAAACCATGCACAAAACTGCATCAACGCGACAGCCCTTCACAGGAGCCAAAGGTTCTTACCAAGCGATTGCAGATCTGTTACTACGAGCTGTGCCCACAGAATCTTAAATACAGTCATGGTTTGCTGGATTAAATGACTCAGGCAATAAAGAGCCCGAGACAAAAAATGAAAAACTTTGGAGGTGGATTTTTTTGGTAAGAGGCGAAGGAACAACAGCACAAGGATATGCAAGTCCAGCAAAAATTCAAGGCTGCCTAAAAGGAGCCCATTACCCATCAAACAAAGAAGACTTAGTTAACTTGGCAAGGAAAAACAGTGCGCCCGAAGACGTTATGACAATTCTAAACAGGATATCAGACAAAGAATACAGTTCACCTGCGAACCTCATGAAAGAAGTAGGCAGAAGAGAATAGACAAATCAACCCACTATTTTTTGTTTTTTCTATACTTTAGGAGGGAAAAGATGGAGTCAACTAAGGGAATAATCTGTGATGATGTAACATATGGCATAGCAACGTGCTACCTAACCGCGCCATAAAAAAGTGCCGCATCCGTAGCCTAAGAGTTGAATACTACCTGATCAGCGAGGTGGCGATTGTGCTTGTCATGCCCAAATCCTGCAGCCTCTGCGCAAGAGGTGAAGATTGCACAGATAATTTTATACTGCAAATCATAGAGAAATTAAATGAGCAAAAAAATGAAGCAAAGGACAACTTTCTTTTTTAGACTAAACAAAAAATAAGTTAAAGGCTACTCGACGCCAAGCTCACGCTTCTAGTCCGGTTCGCTTTTCGGCATGTCGCTCCGCAGAGATCTCTGGCAACTGATCTCTAAGTCTCGTCTCTGCCGTAAACTCTGCTTCCGCAAGAATTTGCAGCGCTTCAGGGCTTGTAGATGAAACATTCATGTTCGACGGGTCGTGACTTTGATTTGTGGTTGTCACTATTTCAGATAAAAGATTTCCAATGTTGTCGAGTTCTTGGCTTGCCTCTGGCATGATGCCACACATTTCATTGCGGATATTGTTGAGCATACTTTTTGCTGGGCTCAGCACGGTAACCACATCACCAAGCTCTGAAACCGTACTCAAACGCATGGATACGCTTTGCAACGCAAGAGATGCGTGTGACAGCATTTTTTCAACTTTCCTGATTTCTGAGAGTTCTGTAGCTAAAATATTGGCTCGAGCTGTATCACGCTGAGACATGGCTTTGATGATGCGATTAAATATTTCTGCATCACGATTTTGAAAACGCTGAACAGCCATATCCAACACCCGCGTTTGGCTGTCGAGTCGTTGAGTAACAACAGTGATCTGATCCTTCAAACTAACCGACAGTTGACCCACACTTTTGATTCTCTGCGCAAGAGAAGCCGTGCCTGACTCTTTGTGTTTCCATATGTTAGTGAAACCTTTAACCAATAGTATTCCTCACGCTTACTCACCAAGTCGAATGATAAAAGAGTGTTTGTACTTATCAGTTAAAACGCAGTTGGTCCTGCACCTGGTTTTTTATATTAACGATTAAAGTTACCGGCATTTTTTAGGCTAAACAGCATGATAAATGACAAAAACGGCATGGAGAATAGAAAAAGTTAGTATTTAAACTCCCGGGCAAACTTTGGCTTTCATACAAAAAATCTTCACTATTTCGTTTGAAACAGCCATCCAAAAAAGGAGTTGACTGTCTAGAGAAGCGCTTTAACTATACCAATGGTAAACCGCTAAAGCAAATTTCAAAAGCCATCACATCTCCAACAGTAACTCAACCAAAAAACTGGGCGCTTGTATCATAGAAAATTTTACTTTTAGCAAGGGGTAAGCATGTATGAAAACTGTGACTGTATCAGGCCTACAACATTTTCTTAAAAACACTGCGCGCAATACATTCGTAACGGTTCGATGTCGTCGGGTGTTATTGAGATGGAAAATCAGTCTAAGAACAGCAACGAAAATCTGCATGATTCGAGTATCCAGAAAATGCCTGCTTTCGATTGCTCTTGCGGCTGCAGAATTCTCATAGTTCCAGATCTGTTCGCGATGAATAACGCCATAAAAGACCACATCAAAGAACACAAACAGCTTACAGGAAAAGTGGTAACAGAACAGTTCTTGGCGGATGCAATCATAGTGACTCTCGCCAAAGATGCAACTATCGATCAAACATAGCACCAGATTTGGCAGAGAATGTTTTCACATTTACATGTTTGGGTGCACCTAATGATCGATTAACTTGAAGGTGCGCCGCTCGTTTAATCAGATCCGTTTCTATTAAACCTAAAATCTGCGGCGATTTGAGCACATACAAGTGTGTATTAACTTATGCATCTACCTATTACCTACACCACCCAACATCTACAATGAATTAAGCACATACAAAAGAGATTATTTGGTTACAACTGATGTTCAGCTGTTTGTGGTAAAAGTTGGTCGACTTGTTTTGTTTTTCGGTTTGAAGGGCATGTTTTTTTTGGTTGCATGTGTGGCTATGGACAAAATTATAAAGACTACAAAGAAAAAATGAGTCATCTCCCTTTAGTGTGGGTGCTTTTCCCAGGCGGTACAACAATGTCACCACCACATTTCAACTTCACTAAAGCAATCAAATTATCAACATTACGATACCCATAACCCATACGAATT
>Ga0123356_10005411_pt1 | contig 12999 bp, 11 predicted proteins | sample TergutEmb28metaG_2_FD_92546 | JGI IMG/M metagenome (GOLD analysis project Ga0123356, IMG submission 92546) | Embiratermes neotenicus P3 segment gut microbial communities from Petit-Saut dam, French Guiana - Emb289 P3 | ecosystem: Host-associated > Arthropoda: Insects > Digestive system > Gut ... | reverse complement strand
GACTCGGAGCGTGGGATCTTTGCAACGATCGAAAGGTTCGCGCGGTCAAAGGACAACTGGCGATGCTTCCGCCGCAGCCGAATCTTGACTATCTGTTCTGTTCGCCGGGCTATCTATTTCCCCGTCAAGATGCGGTGGTGGTTGGCGGCACCGAAGAGAAGACCTTCCAGGACGACAAGCCGGACATCAAGACCTGCAAAAGAGTGCTTGAACTTGTCAGGCGAGCGTTCGAGCCGACCGCGCTGACCAAGTTCATGCCTAACCGGTCAGCGATTTTATGCGGCCAGCCTGGTTCATTCAGAACAAGTAAGGGGGCGTCCCGTCTTGTAGAGAGGACCAGAGATTATCGATGAGTCGAGTAGCCGCCACCATAACTCAAAAAGAATCGGCTGAGCTAATTGGGCTCAGCTCGGCGGCTCGCAACGCTAAGGAGCCCTTATGATCAACAGAAGGTCCGTGCTCATCAGTTCCTCTGCCTTTGCTCTTTCGAGTCTGTTTCAGAAAGTCGGGGCACAAGAGAACGGTCGATCAGTTCGCTTTAGTGCGACCACCGCCGACGGCAGGAAAATGCTGCGGATTTACGCTGAGGGCGTCGCAGCAATGAAAGCGTTGGGACCGCAAGATCCTCGTTCCTGGGCGTTTCAGTGGCACATCCACGCGACACCGCAGCCAAAGGCACAGCTGCTTGATGCCACGTTTCCCGGGGGCAAAGGCGCGGCGTTCGAATTGGCGAAGGACGCCTGGTTTACCTGCCAGTCGCACCAAGGCGAACCAGAGGATTACTTCCTGCCTTGGCACCGCCTGTATGTGATGCATTTCGAGCAGATCATTCGAGACCTGACCGGACAGGGCGAGTTCACTCTGCCATACTGGGATTATACCTCGGCTGCTTCATTTGCGATCCCCGACGAGTTCCAGTCAAAGAATCGCAACGACCCGGTCTGGTCGGCGTTGTTCAAGCCAAATCGCAACAAGGATGGGGGTTCGCTTCGCTCTGCAGATGTAAACGCCGGCGAGCCACTCAACAAGCACCACCGCGGTGCGCGCAATTTCCTTGTACTGCCAAATCTTAAGGAGCCAAGCTATAGTGCATTTTGTGGCCAACTCGACAGCCAGCTGCACGGTGCGGTGCATGTCTTTACCGGCGATGAAACAAACATGGGAGCGGTACCTACCGCAGCCGGCGACCCAGTTTTCTGGTTGCACCATTGCAATATAGACCGGATATGGGCTGCCTGGAATGCCTCGGGTGGAAAGAACCCAACCGCGACAAACGGCAAGGATTGGGCAAATACGAGTTTTGTGTTTGCAAGCCCGCAGGGGCAACGGGTCGAGATAGCCATCGGCACAATAAGTGATACAGCAGCGCTGCCGTACAAGTACGACACCCTTCCCGGCCTGCCGCCGGGGCCCACCCTTGCTTCCGCTGCGCCGCAGATGAATGTTCTCTTGAAATCCGTCCAACCCGGCGCAGCAACGGCGCTCTCCAGCCCGTCAGGACCTGCCGCCGCCATTGTGCTGGGCGCGACGCCAGTGAAAACAATATTAGCTCCGACAACACCGCAGAACCGGTTGTCGCAGTTTGCTACCAGCATTCAAACTGCCGGCGCAGGCCAATTTGTTCTGTTGCTCAGGGATGTTCAGGCACACGTAAATCCCAATACCGCCTACCAAGTCTTTCTCAACTTACCGGAGAACGCAACTGACGAAATTCAAGACAGCCATTACGTCGGTCTCCTTAACTTCTTTGGAATAGGGACACAGGCCAATCACGGGACGCACGGCGGCGGGCGCGACATTGAATTCGACGCAACTGATGTGCTCAAGCGTCTGGGCGCAGTCTCTGCGCTGCAAAACGAGACGACTGTGCTCTCGCGCCGGTCGGTGCGCCAGCTGCGTCATCGATGCCAACCATTTCAGGTGGCATCGAGCTTGTGCGCAGGTGAAATTGCATTTGTTTGACGCATGCTACGGACGGGTATCTTTGACAATGCGGTAGTTGAACGTACCAGCGCTGGGAGCGAATTTCTTCAGCTCAGGCGGTAGACCATCAAGCTCTGCGGAAGTCGCGCACAGCGGAGGGGGTTCTACGGTCCCCATTCGCCGGTGCCGGAGGTCGCCGAGGCGCAATTGAAGTGGAGACAACTGTTGACCGAAAGCGTCGGCTCTCGTGCGATTCCGCGGCGGCAAATCTACCCCAGCAACCGGGGCCGGCGGCCGGATCAGTGACCATGGCGGCGGAGGGCCCTTTTGAGGGGGCCGTCCACTTCCAGCAATGCGGCCGCGCACGGCGCTATGAGTCAAAGTCGGGAGGTCGGGATGGGGAGAATAATCGCTTACGTGGTCTCCGGCACGACTGCAGCTGGCGCGGTAACGCCGGTCGATACGGCCACCCATACCGCTGGCTCACCTATTTTGATTGGCGGAGGGGCGCAGTCGATTGCTGTGACGCCCAACGGCAAGACAGTCTATGTCCCGAACGGCGTGCTTAACAGGGTGACCCCAATTCGCACGGCCACCAACACGGCCCTCCCACCGATACCGGTGGGCGACCAACCTTTCGCTCTGGTGGTGAGGCCCAATGGCAGGACGGTGTATGTCGGCAACACCACCACGGTCACCCCTATCCAGGTGAGGACCAACAGCCCATTGCCCGACATCCCGGTTGGCAAGGAACCGAGCCGGCTGGTAATCACACCCAACGGAAGGATCGTCTACACCGTAAATGCTGTTGATAACAACGTCACGCCCATTCGGGTATCGACCAATACTGCTCAGCCGTCCATTCCCGTCGGGGGATTTCCCAACTCCGCAGCTATCACTCCCGATGGCAAGACGCTCTATGTCGGCAACCTGAATGATGCCACGGTCACGCCGATCCACGTGCCGACCAACACGTCAGAGCCACCGATTCCGGTTGGCAATCGTCCCGCCGCTATCGTCATAACCCCGAATGGCAGGACGGCCTACATTTCCAACCAAGGAGACGACACTGTGACGCCTATTCACACGGCGACCAACATGGCCCTACCTGCAATCCCAGTGGGCCACCAGCCCTTCGACATGGCCGTCACACCCAATGGACGGACGCTTTATGTCCTCAACTCTGGCGGCGACACGGTGACACCGATCCACATCGCAACAAACACAGCGGGGGCTCCCATCCCAGTCCCGCATCAGCCGTTCACCCTTGCCGTCCATCCGAATGGCAAGACGCTCTATGTGACCGGAGGCGCTAACCTGCTCACTCCAATCCGTATCTCGACCAACCAACCGATGACGCCCATAGCAGTCGGGCAGGCGCCGAACGCGATCGCCTTCGCTGTTGTGGAATGATCCGGCTGCTCGAGGGTGGTCAAGCTTGCGCCCTCGACCGTTTGGTACGAGACGAATGGTCGATCGTGACGATGACGGCCTTGGCGTCAAACTTGGAAAAGCTGTGATCGAGCAGGAGGTGGTGTACGGGCGCCAAATTTGGCAGGCGAAGGTCCGTTGCTTCTTTTTCTGCCCGCTTTCGTTGACGCGCGTGGCCGCCGGCAAGCCACTGCGTGAGGTCACATTAAGCGACAATGTCGAGCATTCGCTGATCTACCGGCTCAAGGCACGGTATGCTGCCGAAGCCTCATGAGGCCGGGCGGTTCTTTTTTCCGGGCGCGGCGAGTCCCGCGCGGGGCCGCGGGCGCCACGGCCAATTCTGGTCCGGATTGCTCCATTCAAAGCACTTCGCTGTGAAAAATCGAGATCTTTACGAGTGTGGGACGAAGTCGTTTACGCTTCTTCCGAGGTGCAGTGTTCTCAAGCGTCCGCGCTCCGAAAAAGGAATTGTATCGCAACCGGTGCAGTTGCCGCGCGGCGAAAATGGCGCTTGGAGCCATCGTCGTCCCGCCGAAAAAGCAAGAATTGCCCGCGCGAGACCTTCGCGGGCAAACTTGGTCAAAAAAGATTTCCGCTATGTGTGATCTCAATCACAAAGCTTTCGAAGGCGAGTTTCTATCCTGAGGTTGTGCCATCCGAAGGTCTGCGGACTGAGAAATGCCCCGTTCGGTTGGCCTCGGGCTTGTGCCAAGCAACAGGAAGGGAGAAGGAGGAAGAGCCATGTCGTATCGGATCGTTATTACTTCCTTCGCGGCCGTCGCTATCGGCATGTCGTGCCTGGCTACCGATGCTTCAGCCGGTGGCGGTGGCGGCGGTCATGGTGGCGGTGGTGGTGGTGGTGGCAGATCAGCAGTTACCGCACCGGGTTTCCGCTCGAGCATGACCGGTCCTGGGAGCGGCGGTGCTTATTTTGCCGCATCGGGCGTCCGCCCGACACCACACTTCACCGTGCGAGGTCCTGCGGTCAGCGCTGGTAAATTAGGGCGAGGTAAGAAACCATATAGGATCATCGGCGTGGGACCGGAAAGCGGTGCGGCAGGTGCCGCGGGCGGCGGTGTGGCAGCGGGATACTATGCACCCGCAGCAGCCTATGACGGCAACGCTGCATGTGGACGCTATCCCTATCCACCCTGCAATAGGATACCCTACCGGTGAAGGCCACCGGATAGGTTGACCGTGGCATGGTTTCGGATCAAGGGTCGGCTGTGCTATCCGCAAGGCCTCATGGGCGGCGGCGACATCATCTCGAGCCTGTTCGGCCGCGTGGACACTTTTTTTAAAAGGCAGCTTGAGGTGGCGGAGGAAGCGAAAGATCGCTGATTGGCTAATTTCGACCTTTTCTTAGAGCTTTAAGCTCCACCAGCGTGCCGCCAAATTTCGCGGCCACAAGACATTTGCGCTTGCACCGCATATTGATCTCTAACCCGAACTTTTCCCTGGTGGCACCGTAAATCATTGGCGGGACTCGACTTGTTTGATCGGGTCCTGACTACAACTGCAGTTTGACACCCAGCAGATCCAAGGCGTGCTGCTGGATTTCGGTCGGTCTGGCGAGCAGCGCCAGCTTGGGCCCCTTGCCGTAGCTGACGGTGTTGCGTGTGAGGGTCGCGAGATCGGCAAGCAGGGTGCGGAAGCTGTGAACCGGCTGGCCATTGTCGGTGCGTTTTGTCCTGGCTTTGCGCGTGGCGGCCGGCGACACCTCTGCCTTTGCGACCGGGGAGGAGCGCAACGCTTCGCCGGCAGCGCGATCGTGATCGTCGAACAGCATCGGCGCCAGTGCCTTTCGCATATGCCATTCCAGATAGTAGGCGAGCATGCACAGGAACACGTGGGCGCGTACCCGCGGGTTCAGCCAGTGGAAGATCGGACGAATCTCGAGGTCCGTGGTCTTGAGGCAGCGGAAGGCGCGCTCGACACGGGCGAGGCTTTTATAGGCGCGCACGGTATCGGCGGTATTGATCGCCTCGGCTGGCACATTGGTGCGCAGCACGTAGAAGCCGTCGAGCGCGGCCTCTTTGGCGATCGCATCGTGGTTGCGCGTAAAGCTCAGAGCCTCGTCGGTGATGGTCATGTCGAAGTGCTTGCCGACCTTGCGGCGGCCGATGAGCTTGCCGACGGCCAGCCCGATCTCGTCGGCCCCGCGCAGCGGTTTCCGTTCGCGCGTGATGCGCTTCTGAATGTCCTTCAGATCCTTTTCGGTGGCATCGAGCAGTTCGTTGCGTTTGCGCCGGCGTTCCTCGGCCAACGCGTGGTTCTTGCAGACGATCAGCCGCTCGCCCGGGAAGTCCGGACTTTCAATCTCGGCGAGATCGCGCTCGTCGAACAACGATAGTTGCAAGGGGCCGTCCTCGGCGACGAGTTTTTGGATCGACGGGGCTCGCAGCGCGGTGATCCAGTCGAGCCTCGCCGGCTTGAGGTCTTCTCTGATCCGCGCTTCGGTGATCATCCCGCGGTCGCCGACCATCACCACGCGCTTGAGATCAAAGCGTTTCTTGAGCTTCTCAATCTGATGGCCGACCGTCGACGGATCGCCGGTGTTGCCCTCGAACACTTCGATCGCAACCGGACATCCATCAGCCGAGCACAGAAGCCCGTACACGATCTGCATCTTGTCAGACCGGTGATCCCGCGCATGACCGAACCCCGCCAGCCCGCAGCAGCGTCCCTCGACGTAGCTCGAACTCACGTCGTAGAGCACCAGCGTTCCATCGTGCAGGTGCCGCCGCGCCAAGGCGGCCTCGATCGAAGACTGCGCCGAGCCCAGCCAGTCAAGTGCCGCATAGACTTCCTTGGCTTTGACCTCGCCCAACCCAAGGGTCAGACCAAGCGAATTGAGGGCCGTCGTCTCGTTCAGCGCCCGCGCCGTGGCAAGCTTTGCAGCCGGATCGAGCAACCGCTCCACGATCAGGGCCAGGGCGAGCTTGCGCCGACGCTTCGCTCCCTCGGGCAGAAGTTCATCCAGCCCGATCTGGCGGGCCGTCCCCAACGCCGCCGCGACATGTCCGTGCGGCAGCGCGCGCACGATCTGCATGCCTTCGCCGGCCGGCACCAGCTTGTCGCCACGGAATGCGGCCCGCAGGGTTTCGATCTGCTCGGGCGGCAGATCGGACAGGTTCGCCAGCGTGCGGTTCTTCACCTTGGTGCCGTCACGATAACTCTCCCGCAGCAGAATCGCGGGCCGGGAGCTTCGGTTCGGGATGATCGCGACGTACATGCCTAGCTTGAATCACCGCATCTGCGTCGAGTCAAGGGGAATCCGAAAAAGTTTATGACTACATTTTGGGCCCGACTTCAACAGGATCAAGCGCTTAGCTCACCGGTCGGCAAAGTTCGGTCTAACCTAACGGTGGCGGCCTTCGATTTCATTCGAGGCGATGTTCCCGCCGGCGCCGGTCAAAGTGTCCTCTTCATAGGATCAAGGGGCAAGCGTACGCGCAACGCGGAAGCCGAGATCGTTGCCATGATCATCGGCGGAGTACCAGAACCGCAGGGCCGAGCGGAGGCCCACTGGATAGCCGGCCCAGGAACCGCCGCGAACGACGCGGTTGTTGCAATCGCCTTGTGCTATCCAGGCTGAGCCGTCCTTGGGTGCCTCTTCGTAGTTGGTGTGCAAGCAGTCTTCGACCCATTCCCAGACGTTGCCCTGCATGTCGTAGAGGCCGAACTGGTTGGGTGCAAACGAGCCAACCGGAGCGGCTTGGTGGCTGTCCCACTTGCTGCCGCAGCCATTGCAGTCGGCATTGTTCCTGCCGACCTCGTCGCCCCAAGGAAAGGCCGTCCTTGTGCCAGCGCGAGCTGCATACTCCCATTCGGCTTCGGAAAGCAGCCGGTAAGGGCGACCGGTCATCGTGGAGATCCAGACCACGTACTGCTGGACGTTATCCCAGCTGACATTGATGACCGGCTGCGTCCCCCGCCCCATATTGCCGTCAGGCACATGCGGGCAGCCGCCCATGGCGACGCAGGCATCCCACTGCTCGAATGTGACCTCGAACTTCGAGACTGCAAGCGGCCTGGCAATCGTGACTCTGTGGAGCGGGTCTTCATTGTTGTAATGGTCTCTTTCGTCGGCGGCCGATCCCATCATAAATTCCCCCGCGGGCACCACGACCATCTCGGGGCAATCCTTGGCGCATTCCCTGAACGAATCTCCCGGCTTCAATGCGCGCTCGGCCGCCGCATTGAGCACGTACGGCCGAACTTGCCGGAGCATGTAGGGCCGCACCGTCGTGTACCAGGTCAACCGTTCCCTCAGGTACGACTGATTGATCCAGCCGACCAGTCCAGCAATGCTGCCGACCAACAGCATGTAAACGACTGCCTGCACGCGACGTGCCCTGCTCCGCTCCCTCTTCTCGCGCCGGGAACTCTGATCGATGAAGTTCCTGTCGATTACGGGTAAATCGTCCCTGCGCTTTGCAAACCAACTTTGCGCCTGTGTCAGGGCCGCGCCCATGAGAAGCGCGTCTTCGTTCCTCAAACTATCGCGCGTTGTCTGCCACGTGCGCCGCGCGGCTTCGAGCCCGGTCCTCCAGGCGAGAAATTCGCGCTCGGCAGCAATCCAATTGCGTAGCTTGTCCCAGCGCCGAAAGACCGCCTCATGCGCTACCTCGGCATAGGTCTCGCCCCCCTCGGTTGTCGCCGTAACGAGAAGCCGGTTGGGATGATCGGCGAGTTCACTGACCAATCGCCATTCCTCATTTGTAAACTCGGAGCGAGCGGCGCGCCGTCGCGTTGGCTCCTCGCCATCGCGTACGGTGGCAAGCTTCAGGGTAAAGATGCGACGAAGCTCGTCCTGGGATTTCGGATGGCTGGCAAGAAAAGCATCGGCGCGGTCCACCAGAACGCCGCCAAGCTCGAAGGATTGGGCGGGGAGGCGGAGCACCCCGTCACCGCGCTTCGCCATCTGCGTCCACATGTCGTCGAGCGTATAAGACAGCAGCGGCAAGGCGCCCACGTCCTTGACCGAATCCTCAGCTGCGCGCCGGGTAATAACGTCCGCAAGCCCATCGGTCTCGAACCGAGCCGAAAGCAGTTCGGCCGGCCGCCTCACGACCATGCGCAGCTCCGTCTCGCGCAGCGGCGGCACATCGATCTTCCGATGCACTTTGAAAAGCGATTCGTCTTTCTGCAACTCGCCGAGAAAATCGGCGCGCATGCTCATCAGCATGTACAGACGCGGATCGGCGACGCACTGCGCAATCACCTCCGAGAACCGGCGGCGCTGCCGCTCCTCGGCGCGAACGTAAAGCTCCTCGCCCTGGTCGACATAGAGAAAAAAGGCGGGGGGCTCGGTCCGATCCAGTTCCTTGTAACGGCGCTCGGTGGCCTCGAGCAGATCGCGCAGCATGGCCTTGCCGTCGCGCAACAGCTCGATCCAGCCATTCTGCTGTTTCACCCGCTCCGGATCGGTGGCATCAAGTTGCCAAGTGTTGAAGAACGACTCGACCAGCGCCTTGAGCGGCTCAGTGCCGGGCTTGAGTGTGAGAAAGCACCAGCGGCGGCTTTCGCGAAAGGCATATGGCCACTCGGGCGCCCCATCCACGCCTTCGGGCCACGCCTGGCGCTTAAGCGCCGCCAGTATGCCCGCTTGCGCCAGCGAGGACTTACCGACGCCGGAATTGCCGAGCAGCACCGGCAGCCGGTCCATCGCCACGGCCGGTGCCGATAGCACGTCCATGGTTTCTCGCTCGCGTCCAAAGAAATAGTCGCTGTCTTTCTCCTCCATCGCGGCAAGACCACGGTAGGGCGACGTGTAGCGCCACAGATCGCCCGATCTTGTGCTGCTGCCGGATGCCGCATCGAACAGCCGCGCTACGTCCTTATCAGATGACGGGTCAGGGGTGATAACCCAATGCAAGCGGCGCAGGAAGGGCAGACCAGGCGCGGTCTGGCCCTGAAGCAGCACCAAGATGACAGGGAAATCGGGAGACTTTACCCGCTTGTCGAGTGCCTCGTCGTACTCAAGCACCTGCCAGTCGCCGATGCCCTTCTCGCCAACCAACAGGATGAAGGCGTCTGCTCGCGCGATCTCCTCGGCGAGTGCTTTCGACCAGAACCCTCCCGCGCGCAGACTCGATGGCGCGAAGAACACGCTGGAGTCCGTATCCTTGCGCTCGAGCGCGGCCTTGAGCCGCTCGCCCAGCTGCCGATCGGGCGAATGGTAGCTCAGGAACCACCGTCGCATTCAAAGCCCCTTCGAACAGTCACCACCCGCGAAGGAGAAACGAATCCTGCCAGCATTATCTCAGGAGACGTCAATTAAATATAGCAAAAGATACTCGTTTCACCTTGACGGCGAGCGAGGATATTCAGGCATGACTACTTGGGAGTAAATGGCCAGCCGACAAGGCGTCTGCCTCCCGGTGCTGGGCGCTGCTTGCTGTGATCGCCAGTCGGATTACTTAGAAGCGCCGCGCTTCCACATCGCATCGCTGGTGCCATGTTGCTCGCGGTGGTCGGCTTTCTGACCAGCGTCCTGATGGGCAGCGAGCACAGATCGGACGGGGTGAGGGCCCGCCCTGCCTCAGAGCACTCAAGCGCGGAGCCTTTCAAATTTGCGGTCCGGGCAGCCCCCTACGATGAAAGCGCGAATCGCGTCCAGCGGCTCAACGAGGCGCGCGGGAGGATTGAACGCGACGTCGATTATATCCTCGATCGGGCGGTCGCGTCCGGACGGGGAAGGACACCGACTCAAAGCAAAGCCCTCAATCGATCTCCGAAATTGCGAGGGCCGACCGGTGCAAAATGTCGCATGTGATACAGTTCACACATGTTTCGCGCACAACCAGCGACACTCTCAGCTTGTCAGGTCCAATGGTGCTCGGAAGCGTTTCACCGATGACGTGCTGGAAGCGCGGTTTGAACATTGCTCCGTCGCCAGATTGAGGCACGAGCGTGATCGACGACGTAGTTCAGTCGCTTTGGGACGAACATGTTGCCTGGTCAGAGACAGCTGGCCGGCTGAGGTCGCGACGCACTCTATGGCGAACCGTGGTACTCGCTCTGACCACTCTCGGCGCGACCTTACAAACTGTTGCGGTGACAGTGCCCTGGGCTTGGGCTAAGCTGGGTGCAGGAGTGGGCACACTAGCTCTTGCTCTCGTGCCGTTCCTGACCCGATATTTCCTGACCTCCGAGGAGACCAGCAAATGGGTGCGAGCCAGGTCTATTTCGGAAGGAATTAAATCCGAGATCTACATCTATCGGGCTGGGGCCGAACCATATACCGGAACGGATGCCTCGGAGATATTGCGGAGAAAGGTCAGGGACATTCGCAATTGGGGAAGGAATGTTGAGGTCGAACGCGCAAAAATCGGTTCCCCGACCGAGCCGGCCCCGACAAAGCTCCTTGGTGACGACTATCTTCAGCAGCGTGTCTATCCGCAAGCTGGCAAGTATTATCGACCGAATGCCAAGAGGAACGCTGAGCTCGCCGAGAGATTTCGGTGGGCTGGGATAGCGATGGCTGGACTTGCTGCAGTCTTGAGCGCGATCGCCACATTCTTTGGCGACCCGGGTTCGGTCAAGCTTGGTCCCTGGGTCGCCGTTCTGACGACTGTTGGCGGCAGCATCGCTGCCCACGCCGCGGCGAGCCGTTACGATTTCAAGGCTACAACGTTCTTCGCAACCGCGCGCCAGCTCGAGGACCTTGCCCTGGACTGGCAGAGTAGTGGTAAGTCGGCGCCATCGAACGCGTGGTCCGCCTTTGTACGTGCCTGTGAAGAGGCGATCTCTGCGGAAAACCGAGGCTGGATGGCGAAACTTGACGAGAAGTCTTGACAGCCAACGTAAGCCGCGCACTGCGGCGCTCGCGCCCGCGCATCGGAAGTTCCAGCATTAAACTCGAATCTGTGCTGGTATCGCGGCCGCTTCCGAGATCGTCACCGTCGACCCGGCGGCGATCGAGCGTTATCTCGCCGACATCAAGCGCCTAGCCGAGGCCGCCGCAGAAGCTGCGGAAGCATCATCCCATTCGAACTCAGGCGTCTTTCATAAATAGCACAGCAATTTCCGGGAAGGTCGAATCGGGAAAGGATTCCCAAGCAGGCGCGAATCAGATTCAAGATTCCCACTGGGACCGAAGCCATACTCGGACGACCTGCGTGAATGCGCCGTTGCAGCGATTGAAGCGGGGCATACGCGCGAAGAAGTTGCCGACCAGCTCTTCTGCGCGTTTGACAATCAGCTGTCGAAGACGTCCTCGGAGTGCTGCAGCAGTGGCGTTCCTGAATAGAACTACCAATCAGTCTGAGCGAATCGCCGCAGGTGTTGTGGGCAAACGGGTCAAGCATGGATTGAGGAGAAACACATGAGCGCTCGATACAAGACTATTCTCGTAATGTGCACTTGTGCCGCCTTGGGGTGGCTGGGCAGCGAGGCGCTCCATGGCCAGACCGCGCCGCCAGCATATCTGATTGGCCAGATCGACGTCAGTGATCCCGATGGGTATGCCAAGGAATATCTCCCGAAGGCCAGGGAGATCATTAAGGCCCATGGCGGACGGCTGATTGCAGCTGCAGGTGCGGCGGCAAGCGGGTCGCATGTTGTGGCTGTGGACGGAGAGGCGCCCAAACGAGTCGTTATCTACATGTATCCGAACATGGAGGCGCTTCAAGCTTGGCGAAGCGATCCGGAAAGTACGTCGCATCGGTGAAAAATATGCGAAGTATCACACCTTCGCGGTCGAAGGCGCGTCGCCTTAAGCCCGCTTGGGGCTGCGCGGCCTCGGGAGCCGGCGACTGGTCTCGTCCTGGCTGTTAGTGTTGATGCCGGAGTCAGCCGCTCTAGGCCGCGCGCGGTCAAGATGATCAGGAATTCCTCGTTGCAATGGCGTCGGAAGGAGACGGTCCACTACCGGTTTTCCGAGCGAGCGTCGGTGCGATCAACGTGCGGACCCCGCGGTTTGCCTACTTCGACAGGGGCGGAGCCCTTGGTTAGTCGGATGCTTGGCGTTGGAACGAAAGCTACCTACGCCTTGGCCGACGGCCGCGCGGCGACGCGGTTGAACCAGGCGGTGATGTTCGTGTTGGCGGGGTCGAGCGGCTGGCCGACCGTGGCCGCAAAGGCGAGGAAGCAATACAGCAGGATGTCGGCCAGCGTGAAACGTTTGCCGCACAGATAGTCGCGTCCGTCCGCCATCTGCTCGTTCAGCCATTGGAGGCGATGCGCCGCGATCTTCTTCAGGCCGGGCGAGGCCTCGGGCACGCAGACGACGCGCTTCTCGAAAAACTTCAAGCCTTCGCCGAAGCGGAAGCCGTTGGTCATCGGCTCGGCGATGTTGAGATCGACGCGGCGGGTCCACATCCGGCACTCGGCGCGCTCTTCCGCCGTCGCGCCGATAAACGGTGGGTTGGGATGCTTTTCCTCGAGATATTCGCAGATCGGCACTACTTCGGAGAGATGGAAGCCATCGTCGAGTTCGAGCGTCGGCATTTGGCCCATGGGATTGCGCTTCAGATGCTCCGCCTGCCGGTTTTCGCCGCCACGCAGGTCCACGCCCTGCTTGGGCGTCTCGATCCCCTTCTCCGCCATGAACATGCGGACGATCTGCGGGTTCGGTCCGATCGAGTCGTAAAGCTTCATGTCTCCCCTCCTGTTGCTTGTCTTGATAGCGCCGCTTTT
>Ga0123356_10005410_pt1 | contig 13000 bp, 10 predicted proteins | sample TergutEmb28metaG_2_FD_92546 | JGI IMG/M metagenome (GOLD analysis project Ga0123356, IMG submission 92546) | Embiratermes neotenicus P3 segment gut microbial communities from Petit-Saut dam, French Guiana - Emb289 P3 | ecosystem: Host-associated > Arthropoda: Insects > Digestive system > Gut ... | reverse complement strand
TGCAAACGACAACATTTCAATCGCAATTACCAACGTACTCGGAGGCGCTGATTTAACTGCAGAACTCGAAGCAGCGCAGCAAGCAACCGAATTCGCAATAGGCTAAAAATTACAAAATAGTAAAATTGGAATGGGGTAAGCTGCCCGTGTGGCTTACCCCGTAACTAAATTTAGCAAAAACCCGGGATTTTGAAACAAAGTATATTCGGAAATCTGAAGGGGGTACATATTTTGGAAACACCTGAAGCTAAAATCAGACATAAGCCATTTTTTTCCATGTCGAGAAAACGAGGGCTTATTGGATGGTTATTTTTATCTGTCGCATCAGCTTTAATTCTGCTGACCAGTTTTTATCCTTTTATCAGAGCAATCGAAATGGCATTGTACAGAGGCGCCGGAGCAAACATGGAGTTTGCGGGAATACTTAATTTCCAACGCCTCTTAATAGACCCGCACTTAAAGACGGTCCTATTCAATACATTTTTATTCCTATTAATTCAGGTTCCTATAATGATTTTGCTCGGGCTTATACTTGCCGCAATGCTCAACGACCCGAAGCTAAAAGGCAGAGGTATTTTCCGCACAGCTATTTTTCTGCCGTGTGCTATTGGACTTGTAGCATATTCGCTTGTTTTCCGCCAAATGTTCGCTGTAGACGGCATTGTAAATACGATTTTGATAAACCTCGGAATTCTTGAGACGGGATATAACTTTCTGGGAAATGCCTGGTCAGCTAGAATGGTTATTATACTTGGTATAACATGGCGCTGGACAGGATATAATATGATGTTTTATCTTGCCGGGCTGCAGCAAATCGACCCTTCGATTTATGAAGCATCAAGAATAGACGGTGCAAGTGTAGTTCAACAATTTCGCAAAATCACCCTTCCGCTGCTTCGCCCGATGATTCTCTTAACAGCAATAATGTCAACAACCGGCACATTGCAGTTATTTGACGAACCGTTTAATTTAACGAACGGTGGACCGGGAATTGCTACAAGAACAATAGCATTCCACGTTTTTAATGTTGGATTCCAACAAGCTCCGAATCTTGGATATGCTTCGGCTGTTGCTCTGCTCATATTTGTTATAGCTGCAATTCTTGGTTTGATTCAAATTAAGGTAGGTGATAAAAGATGGTAGGAAGCAAAGTTGCCAGAGTCTTTAAGTATGCATTTCTCTCAGTTGCCGCCTTTTTATCTGTTTTCCCGTTGTATTGGATGGTTATTTCTTCGACAAACATAAACCGTGATATATTGCGCGGCTCCTTTATGCCCGGCACCAACTTCTTTGTAAACCTTGAAAACCTGATAGCTCAGCAACCCCTTGCGCAGGCATTTACAAACTCGGTAGTAAATGCCCTGAGCGTCACTATTGTTTCTGTTATTATTTGCTCGCTTGCAGGTTACGGGTTTGAGATTTTTCACAGTAAAGCAAAAGACAGATTGATGGCGCTACTCCTTGTCTCGGTGATGGTTCCGTTTGCGGCTGTTATGATACCGCTATTCAGTCTTGTCGCAAACCTGGGTCTGATGAATACCACATTGGGATTCATGCTGCCTATGCTGTCATCGGCCTTTTTGATTATGCTCTTCAGACAGTCTGCACGTTCATTTCCAAATGAAATGATTGAAGCTGCAAGAGTTGACGGTTTGAGCGAACTAAGCATCTTTTTCCGTATGTTTGTACCGACAATGAAGGCAACATTTGCAGCCGCTTTCGTAATTCAATTCCTTGCCTCATGGAACACCTTCTTGTGGCCGCGGCTTATAATGACACCCGGTGCAGGCAGCATAACCATGCCGATGCTTATTGCAAATCTGTTGCAAGGATACGCAACTGATTTCGGAGTAAATATGATTGCTGCACTTATTGCTTCAATCCCGACCATTGTGGTCTTCTTCATACTGCAGCGGCAATTTGCGGAAGGCATCGTCGGCTCGGTTAAGTAATTGAAAGGAAATAAAAACATGACATTTAATTACGATAAACTTAAAGACCCCGGGTATTTTCGGGAGAACCGTCTTGAGGCGCGTTCAAGCCATAAATACTACCGAAATGAAACAGAGGCTGAATCGGGCAACAGCAGCTTTATTGAGTGCCTGAACGGTATTTGGAAGTTTAGCTACGCCCCGAATATAGCGCTTGCTCCAAAAGACTTTTTCTCGCCGGACTTCGATTGTAAATGCTGGGACGACATCAAAGTACCCGGACATATTCAAATGCAAGGGTACGATAAGCCGCAGTATGTAAACGTGCAATGGCCGTGGGACGGTCTTAATGACATCGAACCGGGAGAGATTCCGGAAGACTTTAACCCCGTTGCCAGTTATGTAAAGCATTTTACGATACCGGAGCAAATGCGCGGCGAAGACATTTTCATCTCATTTCAAGGAGTTGAAAGCGGCTTTGCCTTATGGCTGAACGGACAGTATGTCGGCTATGGTTTGGACGGCTTTACACCGTCGGAGTTTGAGCTCACCCCGTATATTATAAACGGTGAAAACAAGCTGGCGGTTCAGGTCTTTAAGTTTACAGCGGGCAGTTGGATTGAAGACCAGGACTTCTACCGTTTTTCAGGTATCTTCCGTGATGTATTCTTATACTCCGCACCAAAGGTGCATGTCAGGGATTTGAAAGTAGAAACAAAACTGGATGATGGCTTTAAAAGCGCTACTCTCAGCATTTCCATGTTTCTTACCAAAGAAACAAAAGGCCGCATTGAAGCAACCTTGCTTCACGGCTGCAAGGAAACAACATGTTGTGCGGATGACACTGCCGCTACAGGTGTTGTCTGTACAGTAAACGCGGATATATATGAGGAAACGGAGCTTGACATTCCTGTGCAAAACCCGCAGCTTTGGAGTGCTGAAAAGCCGATGCTTTATAAGCTTGAGCTGCGTATCTTTGACGAAAACAAGAACCTGAATGAAATTATAGTTCAAGACGTCGGATTTCGCAGATTTGAGCTTATCGGCAATATAATGTACATCAACGGTAAACGCATTGAGTTCTACGGCACCAACAGACATGAGTTCTCTTGTGAAACGGGCAGGGCAATAACAAAAGAGCAGATGGAATATGATATTATCACAATGAAGCGCTTTAATATCAATGCTTTGCGTACATCACACTACCCGAATCACCCTTACACGTACGAGCTTTGTGACAAGTACGGTCTGTATGTAATTGACGAAGTGAATCTCGAATCTCACGGCAGATGGCATGATATAAACACAAGTGATAAAGGTCTTGAGCTGGCACTTCCCGGAGATAATCCCAAATGGCTGGATATTGTAATCGACCGTGTTGATAATCTTTATAAGCGTGATAAAAATCATCCATGTGTAATAATCTGGTCACTTGGCAACGAATCATGGGGCGGCATAAATATGCTTAAAATGGCGGAGCGCTTCCGCAGCTTGGATTCCACACGCCTTGTACACTACGAAGGAATATTTTATGACCCGCGGTATCCCGACACCTCGGATATGAACAGCCAGATGTACACAACGCCGGCAGGGGTAGAAAAGTTTCTTAGAGAAAACACCGGAAAGCCGTTTATTCTGTGTGAATATCTTCACACTATGGGTAACTCCGGCGGCACTCAATTTAAGTACATCGGTTTAATGGAAAAATACCCGTATTATCAGGGCAACTTTATCTGGGATTTCATCGACCAGTCAATTTTGAAAAAGGACCGTTACGGTAAATACTTCCAAGCTTACGGCGGTGATTTCGACGACCGCCCGAACGACTACAATTTCTGCGGCAACGGCATTCTCTACGGTGACAGAGGTCTTTCGCCAAAGCTCCAAACCGTAAAATACAATTACCAAACCTTGGTTTCGGATGTCCGTGCTGATAAAGTAATCATAAAAAATAAAAACCTTTTCACTTGCTCCTCCGACTATCATTGCGTAGTAAAGCTCGAGCGGGACGGAATCGAGATAAACCGCAAATGTCTAGAAACAAATACCGCTCCCCTTTCGAGCGAGGAGTACCCGCTGCCGTTCACTATACCGGAACAGCCGGGTGAATATGCCATAACCGTTTCATTCCATTTAAAGACGGATACCAAATGGGAAAGATGCGGATATGAAATTGCGTTCGGACAGCATGTACTAAAGGTGGAAAATCAGAATGAAGCACTCCCGCGCATCACCGCACCAAATATAATTGAAGGCACGCAGACTATTGGTGTAAGAGGCGAAAACTTCACTGCTTTATTCACAAAAGCAAGAGGTGGTCTCAGTTCGTACAAATACGGCGGACGCGAGATGATGAAACAAATCGCAAGACCAAACTTCTGGCGCGCACCGGTTGATAACGATACCGGCAACCTGATGCAGGTTCGTTACTCGCAGTGGAAAATCGCAAGCATGTATGCTACACATGTGCCGCCTGAAGGGCGGGTGGAGCCCCATCTTATACCAAAAGACCCGGTCGTCGAACGTTTATCCGACAGAGCTGTGGTTACATTTACATACTTCCTGCCGACTCAGCCCGCTGCCGAGTGTGAAGTCAAGTACACTGTAACCGGCGACGGCACTGTTAGTGTAAACATGACATGCCACCCGAAAGGACTTCCTCCGATGCCCGAGTTCGGAATGATGTTTAAGCTTGATGCGGATTATGAAAATCTCGAATGGTACGGTATGGGTCCGGAAGAGAGTTATATTGACAAAGCGACCGGTGCCAGACTGGGTATCTTCCGCAACAAGGTAAAGGATAATATGGCAAAATATCTTGTGCCTCAGGAATGCGGCAACAAGATTGGTGTCAGGTACGCAAAACTTACCGACAGTTCCGGCAGAGGTATAATCTTCACCGGAGATAAAATTGAGTTCTCAGCATTGCCGTATACCCCGCATGAACTTGAAAATGCAATGCATCACTACGAACTACCTGAGCCGCATTATACTGTTGTGCGAGCAAACCTCCGTCAAATGGGCATAGCAGGAGACCAGAGCTGGGGTGCGCGCACACATGAGGAATACCTGCTGCCGACAGACGAGAAGCTGAGTTTTTCATTTAGTTTTAAGGGTATTTAATTTGAGATATGCTATAAGCCGCGATACTAAAATCGCAAAAACATATGAATATGATGTTGTTATCGCGGGAGCAGGACTTGCGGGGCTATATGCCGCGCTCAATATTGACGAGAACCTGAGCTGCATTATCCTTGCTAAAGAGAATATGGACAACTCAAGCTCATGGCTGGCTCAAGGTGGAATTGCCGCCGCTATTAATCACGATGACACCCCCGAGCTGCATCTGGCAGACACCATTACCGCAGGCGCGGGAGAGTGCGATACCGACGCTGTTTCAGTTCTGGTAAATGAAGGTCCGGCGGATATCAAAAATCTCGTTGACTTAAACGTACCTTTTGACCTTGACGAGTACGGTGAATTTCATTTCACACGTGAGGGCGGTCATAATAAACGCCGTGTTGTTCATGCGGGCGGTGACGCGACAGGCCGTGAAACAATCAGGGCGCTTGCCGCGATAGTTTCAGAACGTAAAAACATCACTTTCAGCGGGTACACCTGCCTGTTTGACGTTATTACCGATGAAAATTCCATTACAGGAGTTGTCGTTCGTTTAAATGACAACGAGTTTCATTATATTGGAACAAACAACGTAATTATCGCGACAGGCGGTATCGGGCAGCTTTATGTGTCCAGTACAAATCCGCCTGTTGCTACAGGTGATGGTATTGCCGCCGCAATCCGTGCCGGTGTGAATGCGTCAAATATTGAGTTTATACAGTTCCATCCGACCGGTCTATGGGGTGACGACAGTTCAGGCAGCGAGTTTCTGATTTCGGAAGCAGTGCGCGGCGAGGGTGGTTTATTGGTAAACACAGAGGGCGAGCGTTTTATGACAGATGTTCATGAGCTTGGTGAGCTTGCTCCGCGCGATATTGTCGCAAGAGGCATTATCAGGGAGCTGAAGCGGAGCGGTGAAAGCTTTGCGTATATCGATATAACTTCAAAATCCGAAGACTTCCTCAAAAAGCGCTTCCCTACCATCTACAACGAATGCTTAAGCCGCGGAATAAATATTGCGTTTAGTAAGATTCCGGTCAGCCCTATTCAGCATTACCTGATGGGCGGCATTGAGACCGATATCGACGGGTGCACGAGCATTACCGGGCTGTATGCCTGCGGTGAGGCAGCCAATACCGGTGTACACGGCGCCAATAGACTGGCATCAAACTCAATGCTGGAATGCCTTGTTTTCGGACGCCGCGCCGCTGAGTATATTAATAAAAACCGCAGTGGGTATGTGCACAGTTCCGATTTTCAAATCGATGACCTTCAGTCAAGACCGTGTAAGTCACTTGATTATTCCAGATTGCGCAAAACGATACAGCAGACTATGAGCGACTATTGTTTTGTCATCAGAAATAAAGCCGGTCTCACATTTGCTTTGGAGAGAATCGACAAGATTTTGTCTCAGCTTGAGGCTGTTTATGATGACAGCAACGACTATCTCGAAACACTAAACATCGCAACAGTAGCAAAAGCCATTGTCGAGGCTGCTCTAAGCCGTCCAGAAAGCATCGGCTCACATTACAGGGAGGACTAATGACAGAACTAAACTTCCCCGGACTTGATAATTTTTTAATAGCGGCACTGGAAGAAGACGTAGGCACCGGCGATATCACAACAAATGCCTGTGTTCCCGCGATTGCGATGTCAAAGGGTGCTTTTATCGCGAAAGAACCCGGTGTTATAAGCGGGTTAGGTGTCGCGAAAAGGGTGTTTGAACTGCTGAGCAATAAGGTCGACATGACTCTGCTTGTACAAGATGGCGATACTGTCAGCACAGGCGATATTATCGCGACAATATCGGGTCCTTCAAGAGCAATTTTAACAGGAGAGCGTACAGCACTGAATCTTCTGCAGCATATGTCAGGGATTGCGACAAAGACTGCCAAAGCAGTCCGTGAAATCAAAAACACGAGAACAAAAATCCTCGACACACGCAAGACTACACCGGGTCTGCGTGCGCTTGATAAATATGCCGTAAGATGCGGCGGCGGCACCAACCACAGATTTAATCTTGCAGATGGTGTGCTGATAAAGGATAACCATATAAAAGCCGCGGGCGGCATTAAAAACGCAGTCCTGCAGGCACAGCGGGCGCGGATGAAAATGGCGGACAACACAGCATCTTCACCTCCGCAAATCTTGATTGAGGTTGAAGCGGAGAATATGGAGCAAGTCATAGAAGCTCTTAACGCAAAAGCCGATATCATAATGTTCGATAATATGCTGCCTGAAACGATGTCTGTCGCGGTGGAGGTGATTAGCGGACGCACCTTAACCGAAGCGTCCGGCAATATGGGTGAGCGAAATTTAAAAGAAATCGCCGAAACCGGTGTTGACTATATTTCAATCGGCGCACTCACACACTCGGTTAAAGCAATGGATATAAGCTTAAAGTTTGACTGATTAAGAAATTAAGCATTCAAACCGCGGCACAATAAAATATAATAATCAAAATATAAGGAGAGAAAGAAATGAAGTCACTAACAGATTGTTTCAAGTTGTCAAACGGTGTGGAAATCCCTTGTGTCGGATTCGGAACATTCCAAACTCCCGATGGAGACGTATGCATTTCCGCTGTGCTCGATGCTGTTGAAGCGGGTTACAGGCATATTGACACCGCACGTATCTACGGAAATGAAAAAGGCGTAGGCGAAGCCGTTAAAAAATGCGGCGTTCCCAGAGAAAAGCTCTTTATCACATCAAAGCTTTGGAATGAAGACCGCGGTTATGAACGTACGCTTGAAGCATTTGATGAAACTATGGAAAACCTCGGAATGGACTACCTCGACCTTTTCCTGATCCATTGGCCGAACCCTGTTGCTTTCCGCGACAGCTGGCAGAGTGCAAACGCAAGCGCATGGAAAGCTATGGAAGAGCTTTATAACAAAAAACGCATCCGCTCTATCGGAATAAGTAACTTCCATCCGCACCATATCGATGAGCTAATGAAAACAGCTGTTATAACACCCATGGTTAATCAAATAAGACTATGCCCCGGCGATACACAAGATGAAGTAGTCGATTACTGCCGTAAGAAGGATATTTTAATTCAGGCATACAGTCCTTTCGGCACGGGAAAAATCTTTGACATTCCGGAAATGAAGACTCTGGCAGCCAAGTACAATAAATCAATAGCTCAAATATGTGTGCGCTGGTGTCTGCAGAGAGACTACAATCCGCTTCCGAAGTCGGTTACAAAAGCACGTATCATTGAAAATGCCGATGTCTTCGGTTTTGAGCTCGAAGCATCCGATGTTGAGCTTCTGGCTAATATGAAAGGTTGTATAGGTTACTCACAAGATCCTGATACCGCAAGTTTCTAATGCAGCGATATTAATTTGATGAAAGGAAAAAGTACAATGAAATTTGGTGCTCAACGTGTGTACTGGTGCAACACCTGGTCAGGTATAGGCGAATACGCTTATTATGCAAAGAAAATCAAGAACCTCGGTTTTGATATCTTCGAGATAGCGGTCGGTGATTTACTAAATATGAACGATGCTGAAATAGACGAGCTAAAAGCCCTGTCTAAAGACTTACAGCTCGAAATAAATTCAAATATCGGACCGCCTAAAAAATATGATGTCGCTTCAAGCGACCCGGCTGTCCGGGCTGCGGGCATAGAGTTTTTATCAAATATCATGAAAAAAATGGACATGGTTGATTCACGGGATTTAGCCGGTGTCACCTACACCTACTGGCCTAATGACTACACAGATCTTGACAAGCCCGCCATATGGGCAAGAGGTGTAGAGAGCATAAGGACTTTAGGCAAAGTTGCCGATGACCTCGGTATTATGCTGAGCCTTGAGGTGGTCAACCGGTTTGAAACACTTGTTCTGAACACAGCGGAAGAGGGTGTGCGGTTCTGCAAAGACGTCGGCAATCCGAATGTCAAACTTCTTCTTGATACTTTCCATATGAGTATCGAGGAAGATAATTTAGGTGACGCAATACGCACGGCGGGCAATCTGCTCGGCGGTATGCATGTGGGTGAAGGCAACCGTAAAGTTCCCGGACAGGGACATTTACCATGGGCGGAAATGGGAAAAGCCCTGAGAGACATAGGGTTTGAGGGAGACATTGTAATGGAGCCGTTTGTGCTGCAAGGCGGAGAGGTCGGCGAGGCAATCAAGGTGTTCCGTGACCTTTCAGGCGGTGCTGACGAAGCCAAAATGGACGCGGACTTGAAAGCGGGTCTTGAGTTCCTGAAAACAAACTTTTTGCAACAATAGGAGGCAAACCATGGCTGAAGTTTGGACAATGGGCGAACTGCTTTGTGAGGTAATGCGGCCGGAGGTTGATATACCTTTGGACAAGGCAGGTGTATTCCACGGACCTTTTCCAAGCGGCGCACCCGCAATATTTATCGACACCGTTGCCAGACTCGGTCATAGCGCCGGGATAATCGGCGGTACAGGAAATGATGATTTCGGAAAAAACATACTCGACAGGCTGAAAAAAGACGGTGTTGATTGTTCCTTGATTACACAGTATGATGACGGAACAACAGGTGTCGCGTTTGTAACCTATTTCAGCGACGGCTCGAGACGTTTCCTCTATCACTTCCCTGACACGCCCGCAACCCGGCCAAAAGCACCGGATATTAAAATGCTTGGCAATGATGTCAAATATTTTCACATCATGGGATGCTCACTTATGGCAAAACGGGAGTTCGGTCTGGAAATTCTGAAACTAATGCGCGAGCTTGTGGATAAGGGAGTAAAGATTTCTTTCGACCCGAACATCCGTCCGGAGTTAATGAAAGACGAGAATGTCAGCAAAATGATTCATGAGGTTATGAACTGTTGCAGCGTCTTTCTTCCGGGTGTCTCGGAGTTATTAATGATTAGCGGAAGAGACACTGTCGAAGACTCAATAAAAGCATGCTTTGAAAACAATACACTTGAGGCGCTTGTGCTCAAAAACGGTTCGGAGGGCTGCACGGTATATTCACGCGAAGAAAGCATATCCCTTGGAGTATATCCGGTAAATGTAAAAGACCCGACCGGAGCCGGGGACTGCTTCGATGGTGCTTTTATTTGCGGATTGCTTGAGGGAAAGGATTTAATGACCTCAGCGAAAATGGCTTCTGCTGCCGCATCATTAAACACAGCCGAGCTTGGGCCTATGGAAGGTAATCTCAGCCGTGATACCGTTGAAAGAGTGATTGCCGGAGAAAGCCTGATTTAGTTTTCGTTACCTGCATTGCCGTAATAAAAAATAAGGAGTTGCATTTGCAGCTCCTTTAATCATTATTTCTTTTTCTTTCTAAAAATTTCAAACGGATCAAGCTCACTGTCATCTGAGTCATCATTTGTATATTTTAAATCCATTTCAATGAGTTCAACCTTGCTTTCTTTTTCGGTTTCAACAGGCTCACTCTCTGTCAGATATGAATAAAGCTCCGGGTTATCAAGCCCTGCGCTGTCAAGACCGTGACTCTCAAGCCCTAAATCGTCAAGCTCTGTCTCTTCAAGCTCTTTGCGCTCTCCGTATGAACTTAGAAACCCATCCCCGGACGCGCTGAAACCAAGACCTTCGAGCTTGTCCTTTTCCGCATGGCGCCGTCTTACTTCGTCGTATAACGCAAGCGTTTCCTCGCGCAGCTTCACCCGTTCCATTGCGCCGTCCTGCTCACGTTCAAGTCTTCGCTCAATTTCACGGTCACGCCATAAAGCTTGTTTCACTTCATCTGCTGCTGGCTGCGACCTTTTTTTTCTTCGCCTGTCTCTTCTTCCCATTCTTCCAAACACAATATAAAGATTCACGACAATTACAAGGAAGACTATAGCGAAAAGATATCCTACAGACCCCTCCATGTCACTCACCCCACATATATTAGATATTTTATAATAATACCACATCACAGACAACAAAACAATCTCGCGCGCCTTTTGATTTGAATTTTTGGTAAGCTCTGTGTTATACTTTATTCCATGCGAAAAACAACACTACAATTATAGGAGTTGGATTATGAAAGGTATTATTGTTGCTTCAGCCACACCGTTTAACATGGACGGCTCTTTTAATCCCTCTGTACTTGAGGATTTGATGCGGCGTCACATTAAAGAGGGCGCAGCCGGTTTTTTTGTCGGAGGTTCCTCTGCCGAGTGCATGCTGTTAACCGAAGCCGAACGCATTGCCGTATTTGAGACAGCTTGCGCGTTTAGTAAAGAAACTGAAATAATCGCACATGTAGGGTGTATTTCCACAGACGAGGCTATACGCTACGCAAAAGCGGCAAAAAGCTTTGGTGCGCAACATATCGCAGCAACTCCGCCTATATTCTACCGTTTTAACAATGCACAAATCGCACAGTATTTTTATGACATCTCTGATAGTGTTGATATGCCTGTTATGATATATAATTTCCCCGGTAATACAGGAAGAACATTTGAGTTAAGCGATCTTAACATTAGAAACCTGATATCCTCCGATAAGATTTGGGGTATCAAGCACACGGATTATAACCAGTTTCTTTTCGAGCGCATACGCACTTTAAATCCGAAGTTGGTTATGCTTAACGGTTATGACGAAACCATGGTTCCGGGACTTTCACTGGGGGCCGACGGCTCTGTGGGAAGTACATTCAATGTCATGCTGCCGCATTATTTAAAGATTTACAACTCATATCACTCCGGTGAGTTTGACTCGTTAATGGAGCTGCAAACAAAAGCAAACAACATTATGGAGGCATTTTGCGGTGCCGGACTGATAGCCGCGATTAAACATGTTCTGACACATCAAGGCTTTGATGTCGGAATACCAAGAAAACCATTTATGCCCTTATCAAATGAGCAAAAAGAGCACATCATGAAAGTATTTAACGAAAATATAATTACGTAGCTTTATAAGGTGAAAAAATGATTACAGTAAATAATCTCAGTTTACAATTCGGCGGCACTACCCTCTTCTCCCGTGTGGACCTGCAGTTCACGGCGGGTAACTGCTACGGCGTCATCGGCGCAAACGGCTCGGGCAAATCGTCTTTCCTCAAGATTCTTGCCGGAGATTTGGACTATACATCAGGCTCTGTTGAGATAAAACCCGATGTACGCATGTCGGTACTTAAGCAGGACCAAAATATGTATGATGAATACACCGTTATCGATACGGTTATTATGGGTAATCTGCGTCTGTTTGAGTGCGGAAAAGAAAAGGACGAGCTTTATAATAAAGAGGATTTTTCCGACGAGGATGGCATACGTGCGGCAGAGCTTGAAGAAGAATACGCGGAGCTTGGCGGTTGGGAAGCAGAATCAGATGCTTCACAGCTATTGCAGGGACTGGGTATACCTACAAAGCTTCATCATTCAAAGATGAGTGATATGGAGCCGCGCCAAAAGGTCAAAGCCCTGTTGGCTCAAGCATTGTTCGGCAAGCCAGACATCATTTTGCTTGACGAACCGACAAACAATCTCGACGTAGGCAGTGTTGTGTGGCTCGAAGATTTTCTGATGGACTATGAGGGAACCGTCATTGTTGTAGCACATGACCGTTACTTTCTTAACACAGTATGTACGCATATGGTTGACATCGATTACGGCAAAATTAAAATGTATGTCGGTAACTATGACTTTTGGTACGATTCAAGCCAACTGATGCAAAAGCTTATCAAAGAAAAGAATAAGAAAAACGAAGACAAAATACAAGAGCTTGAAGAGTTTGTCCGGCGCTTCTCGGCTAATAAATCCAAATCACGTCAGGCAACATCACGCAAGAAACTCATTGAAAAAATACGGATTGAAGATATGCCCGCGTCAACGCGCCGTTACCCGTGGGTGGGCTTTAAAATGGAGCGCGAACCCGGCAAAGACAGGCTGTTTGTCACCGATGTTTCCTACAGCACAGGCGGCGAAAAAGTGCTTGATAATATAAGCTTTATTATGGGGCGTGACGATAAAATCGCGTTTATAGGTGAAAACGAAAACTCAATA
>Ga0123356_10005408_pt1 | contig 13002 bp, 12 predicted proteins | sample TergutEmb28metaG_2_FD_92546 | JGI IMG/M metagenome (GOLD analysis project Ga0123356, IMG submission 92546) | Embiratermes neotenicus P3 segment gut microbial communities from Petit-Saut dam, French Guiana - Emb289 P3 | ecosystem: Host-associated > Arthropoda: Insects > Digestive system > Gut ... | reverse complement strand
CTTGGTAGTGGCCTGTTGTGTTGGTTATTGTTAGGGTTGTTTGGGGGTTTATTTTTTGTTTAGCTACCATATTTTAGTGTATACAATGTATGTGTATAAGCGTTGTGTAATCTAGCCTGTTAAGAAACACGGCGAGCTGAATACATACATTTGTTGTTGTGGGTTTTGGGTGGTTTTTGTGAAAAATGTTGGCTTTTGTGTCGTTAATTTTGGTCAGGGCAAACCGGCTTTTCCATAGAAAACACTGAACAGCCAAAGCCGACAGCTCTATCTCCGCAATATCAAGCCAACTATCATGCCTAGTACCATATCCGTTAAGTAATTAAAGTCATTATAATAGGAGTGCGTGGTAAAAAAAGCGCGGTTTGCGTGTTTGAGTAAGGGTGATGTGTGTGTTCTTTTTGGGTTTTATGCGTGTTTTGCTCGAACTTTGGGGACTATTGGGCGTTGGATAGGTTGGCGGCGTGATCATCAGATTACTGCAATGTGGCACCATTGAAACAAAACACATTTACAACTGTAATATTAGACCAAACCTCAAGCGCCTCTTTAAGCTCCATATTAGTTATAAACGCACCATAAAGCTCTAAAATATTTTTAAGTTTGGACTTAGTCTTTCTAAATCTATGGATAGTTAAATTAAAATCCACCCGCCCCACACCCACCCCTCTACTAAAAGGCCGCACCCGCCCCTGCTTAGTCATAACATAATCCAACATCGCCTCCTTGACCACTTTATCTTTCTTAGCCGCAACCAAATATTTATAGCCCGACTTGTTTAACTGACCAAGAATTTCTCTCCAACAAAACCCCTTATCGAGCAAAATTAGATCGACCTTTAGGTCTAGGCGTTTGACTTCTGCTAAGAGTTGGTTTAGGGTTTTGGCCATGGCCGCGGCGTCTAGATTGCCGCGTTTTATGGGGATGGCGTTTAGGGTGAAGCGTCTGTTGGGGGTGACTATGCGTAGGGTGGCTCAGGTGTGGAAGTAGTTGGTTCCTTGTTTGGGTTTGTTGCCGTTTGTCTTGTGGGTGAGTTTGCCGTAGTAGGGTAGGCAGGTGAGGTCGATTGCTAGGGTTACTGTTTTTTTGAAGGCTCCTTTTTGTTTTGTTTTTTCCAAGAGGTTGTGGTTGGATGTTGTTTTCTTTGGTTATGTGCTCAGTGTTGGTGCGGATTTCTTCGCGCATAGTGGGGGCATAGTTGGTGAATTCAAAGAGAAGTATGCTTTTGTTGGTAGGTGTTTAGTCATGCCTTGGGGATAGCAAACTCCTGGTATGGTTTCTGTTGTACTACTTTCGGATCTACTGTTGATGCATATACTGTTTTAACATTCAAACAACACTCCGTTTAACCGCCGAACGGCGCTTGATTTTGCGTATGAGGTGGATTGGCTTTTGTCTGTGAGTCCGTATAGAGATGTGCCCCAGATTAAGTTGGTTGTGGATAATTTGACTACGCATGTTATTTCTTCACTCTATAAAGCGTTTCCAGCGGCTTAAGGTGCGTGAACTTGCTCGTCGGCTTGAGATTCATTATACACCTAAGCATGGGAGTTGGTTAAATATTGCTGAGATATCTACAGTATTTTGTCTAAGCAGTGTATTGATAGACGTATGGCTGATTTGGGGGTGTTGAATAGTGAAATTGCTGCTTGAGAGATGGTATATAATTCTCAGCGAAGAGTCGTTAAATGGCAGTTTATCACACGCGTCGCTAGGATTAAACTACGCAAATTATATCAAGTGTTTTAGCTGGGATGGTGTACTACATCTACTTCACAGACCCAACATATGGACTATGTCATCTGCGGGTGCTGACTTGGGCACCTTTTAGACTACAGTTCTACCTAAACGGCCACAACTGGATAGCCAACAAATTAGCTGAGCAAAACATCGGTACAAAACAGATAGATGGCACATTTTTGAGTATTGATAATTGGGAAGCTACTCAGAGGTTAGCTGGGAGTTTTAGTGTGGGAGCACTGCATCGTGAGCTTGATTTTTGGGCTTATTGAAGCAGTTAGATTTCGAATTTTTCTATGATACGGGTTTCTTTTTCGCCTGTAATTTCGGCGATTACGTGGAAGAATTGTTCGAGTCCTGATTTTAGGATGCGGGGTTTTAAAAGTTCGCCGATTTGGAAGACACCTGCGGAGTTGCTCATTTGGATTCGGATAGTTATGGGTTTTGGGGCATTGTCGGTTTGTTCTATTTCTACTTTTTCGATGGATAGTGCGGAAACGGCGTGAATGTCGATTTTGCCTGATTGGAAGGGAATTCTTGCGCGTCCAGCTTCCATATCTAGCGCGTCTGCTATGCCGACTATGCCTGCTTCTTTTGTCATAATCTTGTTTGTCGGTTCTGTGCTGGGCGGTTGCTCGTGGGTAACGATGGCATGGAGAACTTCGGATGTGATGATAGCACGTTCTTCTTCGGTATATGTGGGGGTTAGAAGGTCGTCGAGCACTTGTAGGGCAAAAGTTGCGCTGTAGCGTTCGTGATCACGACGCTGCACAATCATACCCAAGTCATGCAGAATGGAACCCAACACTACCACGACCTCGGCGTCATCGTTAGTTAAACCATAGTTTTGGACTATGCTGGGTTTGATAAGGCCCCGTCTAACTAGAACCCGTAAGAGGTTAAGAGCGATATTGGCAACGATTTTAACATGTGTCGGTCCATGGTCGGTGTAACCCATACGTTCAATCGCCATCACATTTGAGCATTTCCAGTAAGTGTGCAGTCGCTTATTCTCCCGTACTTTATCCATAACCTGTTTGAGTTTATCGTTACCATGATAGGGGATATTGAAGACATAGGACACTCTAACTGACTCCACTACTATAACTTGGTGAAAAGATTTAAGCTTACATACCCCAACAACCCAACGCGCCCGCCAGGGGGCAACCAAGCAATCGTGATGCTGCTTGCAATTCACACATCCTGAACGCAGAAATGCTTCAACCATCGGAAAGAATTTTAGCCCCTCTAAGGGTCATACTGCAGTTTAACGTGTTCTAGGATACCGATACGCCATGGGTAAACTTGAATGCCGCGGATTAACCAAAGTCTACGAAGACACCCGCAGAGCACTCGATAACATCAGCTTCGAAGTGGAAACCAAAGGCATCTTTGGCTTAATCGGACGTAACGGCGCAGGCAAAACCACACTTATCCGCATCCTCGCCACCGAGTTAGCGCCCACATTGGGCAACGCCAGCTTGAACGGCAACGATGTAATACAAGACACCGATAAACTCCGGGAGAAAATCGCTATTGTACCACAAGAAGCTCGAACTATCCGCTGGATGACACCAAAACAGACCGTTTTTTCTTATCTACTATGGCGAGGCCACAGCCTCGGGGAAGCAGATCGCTTAGCTACTGAAGCACTTACAAAGGTGGGCCTATCACAGTACGCCAACGTACTCAACAGTCGTCTCTCCGGAGGAACAAAACGCAAGTGCTCATCGCCACCGTAACCGCATCAGAAGCAGAGATAATCTTTCTTGACGAACCCACCACAGGCTTAGACCCAATTTCACGACGAGAACTATGGAATATGCTACGTGAGCTGGGCAAAACCCGCTTCATCTTCTTAACAACACACTACCTAGAAGAAGCCGAACAATTAGCCAGCCACATCTGCATACTAAAAGAGGGCAAACTCGTCTCAGTTGGCACCCTATCAGAACTACGCAACAGCTCACCCTACCAGTACAGCATCAAACTCCCACCCCAAACCCCCGTGCCACACATAAGCGACGCAGAAGTGCTCACCGACGACCAGGGGTCCACTCAGATAATGACTAACGAAGCAGAAGCGTTCCGCTTAGCAAAAATACTCGCAGACCAAAACGTCAATTTCTCAATCAACCCCGTGACGTTAGACGACATATTTTTCCGTTTAGCAGGACAAAAAGCGAGGGAAGATAATGAAGCGTAGCCGACTTAGCCAAATCTTAGCAGGCATTCTAGTTAACGCCATCTATGAAATGAAAAATTACCCCGTTGTAACTATCAGCACCATCATTTCACCCCTCTCACTTCTAGCAGTGGTAGTTTTCATAAGCAACGGAGCCCTATTTGGCACAGCCATCATAGGCGGGTTAATCATGGTTTTCTTCTCCAGTGGCATCGCGCTCCAATCCGACCTCTCACACCTCAAAAATGACTTCAAACTCCAAGACATGATTGTGAGTTCACCAACCAGCGCCAAAATGTACATGGGCGGCATGGCCATAGCAGAAATAGTCTACGCCATTCCCGCCTTAGCCATACTAATCACATTAGCAGCAATATACTTACAACCAAACCCCCTCCAAATCCTCACACTTACCACCGTATTGCTGCTAATATTTTCCATATCCGTCGCCATAGGCTTTATGCTATCCACACTCTCAAGTGACGTCGTACAAAGCTACGCATTCTCCCGACTGCTATCTCTACTGTTCACCACCCTACCGCCAGTATACTATCCCATCTCCTACATGCCGACACCATTCAACTACATAGCGTATCTCTCACCCACAACGTATGCTGCCGCACTAATGCATTCAGCCACAGGCTTTCTTATCCTCTCAACCACTCAAACAATCAGCTACTGGGCAATTCTGATAGGAGTCTGTAGTGCCATCATGGGTATAGCTGTAAAAAAGACCCGCTGGCGCGAAATATAGCGCTAATATTTCTTGCCTTTTGACAAAACTTTTTGAATTTCTGCCACCTCAAAGTCGCCATCAGCTAAAATGTTGACCCAAACGTCGAATTCAGCCTTCGAGATTTCTTTTTGAATGACGCCTTGCTGGTCACCTGAGAAAAACTGTGAAGCCGAAGCGTCGAAAAGTTTCACATAAAAAATACGGTCTGCAAGGGTGATTTGTGATGAGCAACCGACTATTTCGCCGGCAGAGTAATCAATTATGTAGCCCAAAGATACTACCTTCTTGGAAAGCGTAGCGGCTTTGCTTAAAAATTTTCCTAACTCAACAGCCCAAAGACAATCCCTCAAATGACGGACGCCTCTTGGGGTAGGTCGCGTGACCCAGCAGTCTGTACATCATTTTTTCTATTACGATTTTACGAGAAAGCTTAATTAACATAATTATCGTGTATTGTTGCGGCGCATCGGTTGCCCAGGTAGTATAGTTCGGTCTAGTATATGCGGCTGTCGCCCGCAGGACCCGGGTCCGAATCCCGGCCTGGGCGCCATCATTCTGCCTCCGAAGCCCTTCATCACGTTTTGTATCCCTATAGATGAAAACACTCAAAAAGTGGTTCTTGTTTGGATTTTAAGTAAAAACATCTGCGTGTCATCTGGTCCACAGTTTTATTGAGATATCATCGATGGTGTCGAGTTTAGAAAGAACCTTGGCCCGATGCGTAAACCGCCCCAAATGATGACGCGTATTACTGTCAGTGATTGATTTTCCTCAGACAGAGCGCCCTCATCGCGATGGGTTGCCACAGGAAATGAGTCGTGAAATTCCTTCCGTTGTCATTCGAGGCTCTATAGGTAAAGTATTTCACTACTATACGTGCATCAAAAGTTTTTATGTTATAGTGGGACAAGTAGATTATTGGTGAATAGAACATATGTTTACTAGCATGGAAGAGGCAAAACGGTATTGCAAAGATAATGAAATCCAGATGGTTGATTTTATGATGGTAGATCTGGATGGGCGTTGGCGGCATCTCACGATACCCATTGACCGATTTACAGATGACATTTTGGAAGATGGTATTGGTTTCGATGGTTCAAATTATGGTTTTGCACCTGTTGAAAAGAGCGATATGGTTTTCGTGCCAGATTTGACAAGTGCTTATGTAGATGCATTTTCGGAAATTCCCACTTTGGCAATGATTGGGGATGTGTTTGTCATTGATTTGCCCAAAAATCGCCGGTTTGATCAATATCCGCGAAATGTTGCAGTTCGTGCTGAAGAGTACATGAAGAGTTTAGGAATTGCTGATGAAATGCGTATCGGGCCTGAGTTTGAGTTTCATGTATTTGAGCATGTGAGCTATGGTGTAGAACCTAACAGTTCTGGATACTTTATCGACACTGAACAGGCGGCATGGAACACTGGTGATGATGGTGATAATTTAGGGTATAAGATGCCTGTGAAAGGGGGATATCACATGGCGTTGCCGATGGACAGGCTAAGTGATTTCCGTTCACGTGTATCTTTATTGATGGAAAACCAGGGAATTTTGGTAAAGTATCATCACCATGAGGTTGGCGGTCCAGGGCAGCTAGAAATTGAGGTTGAGATGGGTACCATGTTGGAGATGGCTGATAAAACGCTGATGACGAAATACTTGGTAAAGAATGCTGCGTTTGCGGAACATAAAACAGCCACGTTTATGCCAAAGCCGATTTTTGGTGAAGCGGGCAATGGTATGCATGTACATATGCATTTATTTAAGAACGGAGAACCGCTCTTTTATGATGAAGCGGGTTATTCACAGTTAAGTGACACAGCGCTACACTTCATGGGAGGCATTTTGATCCACGCAAAAGCGCTATGTGCGTTTACCAATCCAAGCACAAACTCCTATAAGCGGCTTGTTCCAGGTTACGAAGCACCCGTTACAATTGGTTATGCAACTGCAAATCGCAGTAGCGTCATTCGTATTCCAGCATATGCCAAAAGCCCAAACAAAAAACGATTTGAACTGCGCAATCCCGACGGCACCTGTAACCCCTATTATGCCTTTTCAGCAATACTGATGGCGGGCTTGGAGGGCATACAAAAAAAAATTGATCCCCACCAAGAAGGATACGGCCCCTACGATTTCAATCTGTACAATCTATCGCATGAAGAACAAAAGGAGATTAAACAATTACCTATGTCCCTCGATGAAGCGCTTGACGCTTTGGAGGTCGATCATGACTTCTTGACAAGAGGAGATGTATTTCCAAAAACATTGATCGATATTTGGGTCAAAAAAAGGCGACAGGAAGCTGCAAGATACAATCAGATTCCGCATCCGGTGGAATTTGACATGTATTACAATTTGTAACCGCAATCGGTCAGAGTAGTACATAGGCACAGGGTAAAGGCTGGAGCAGGTCGGTTGCTTCGCTTTGAATCGCCACAAATAAGCCGACCACCCTGCTCAGCCACCAGCTCATTTTGAAAGTTGGGAACACCCAATTGGCACCTTTCCACAGACTGTCGCTAGGTTGTTTTGCATTAGGTCTGTTCGATTAAAGTATGTCAAAAAGGTTTGCAGCTTCATCATCAGCGATTACGCGTTTGCTGCGTTTTCCGGCGTTTTGTAACATACTGTTCATTTTTTCTTCCACTGTTTTTGCCAGAAATACTCTGAATTCTATTCCACGAAGCTTAAAAAATAAAGTTGGATCGGAATCAAATTTTGCACCAATGGCATATAATACAGCACATATATGTTTGCACATATATGCTGAGTCTGGACAGGAGCAGTTGAAGTGTATTTCCCTATTTGACGGGAATAACCCTTGTTTTTGCTGCGTGAACAGCTCCTCTAGGTCCTTGGGAAATCGACCTTCAATGAGCGCTTCTAAGCCGCTTATCTGATTGTTGCATAATTTTGCTAGGTCAGATAGTTTTTCTTTTTGAAGCGGCTGAATTGTTATCTTTATCTGATATGGTGCACTACCGCTACCACACACTAGGGCATATACCTGTCCGGCTTCGATTCGCAAGTCTATCACAAAACCGTTTCTCACGTAACTTCTACCGCGTCCTATGCGGTTCGAATAGTCGGCATAGCTCTCAAGATTTTTTGTCCAAGCCTTGCCCCACCAAGATTTGGCGATGGTATTGCCTACAATTATAACTGGGCAAATATCCGGATCAGTTTTTTTCAGCGTTTCTAGTTGTTTTTTGGCTTTTGCAATTCTTTGTGCAACGGTTACGTATTTAGGATAATAACTCCAATAGCCCATTAGTTGTCACCTGACATACGGAATATTTTCATCAAGTTTTTGTTGCCCATTTCCGTAATCCAGTTTTCGCCTGAAGCACCAATAATATCCCCGGATAGCTTTAGTTTATCTTCAATCATCAAATCGATTTTTTCTTCAATGGTGTTGGCGGATATGAACTTGTGAACCAAAACGTTACGTGTCTGCCCTATGCGAAACGCACGATCGGTTGCCTGGTTTTCAACCGCTGGATTCCACCAACGGTCAAAGTGTATTACGTGATTTGCCTTTGTTAAATTAAGCCCCACGCCACCGGCTTTTATGGATAAAATCAGGTACGGAACATACTCTCTACCACAAAAGCTCTCCACAATCGCCTGACGCTTTTTAACCTGTGTACCCCCATGCAAAATCAAGCCGCGGCGTTCAAATATGCCTGTAAGAAAATAATCAAGAGGATCTATGATTTCCTTAAATTGCGTAAACACCAAAACGCGCTCACGTTTTTCATAAATGGTCTCACATATATTTCTTAGTTGTATGAATTTTCCACTATATTTCTCGGCATATTCGGATTGACCCAGGTAGTGATCGGGATGGTTACATATCTGTTTTAAACGCAGCAGACTTGTTAAAATTAAGCCTTTTCGGGCAATCCCCTCAGTATGTTCTAATTTTACTTCCAATTCATCAACAAAATCTTGGTATAAAACAACCTGCTTCTTACTGAGCGGGGTGTATGTTTTCATTTCAATCTTTTCTGGCAAATCTGAAATTATCGCCTTATCTGTTTTGAGCCGTCTTAGAATAAAGGGCGAAACAACAGAGCGCAACTTACCGTAGTCAGTCTCGTGATCTCTTAATCTGCCAACAAAGGTTTTGAACTCTTGAGCATTTCCTAAAAGCCCAGCGTTTAAAAAATCAAAAATGGACCAAAGATCGGTTAACCTGTTTTCAATCGGCGTTCCAGTCAGAGCTATCCGAGAATCTGCTTTTAGGCTTTTTACAGCTTTGGTCTGTTTTGTGCCGGGATTTTTGATGGCTTGTGCCTCGTCTAGAATCAATAGCGCCCACTCGGCTTGCAAAACATCTGTAAGCTTGCTAACCATAGTGTATGTAGTGATGTATAGGTTGTAAGTATTGTTAATTTTGACATTTGGCTTACTGTGTAAAATCGCATACTTGATGTTGGGGGCAAATTTTTCAAGTTCAGCTTCCCAGTTTCCGATGAGAGACGCAGGAATTACTATCAGTGAGGGTTTTTTCTGTTTCTTTGAAATTCGCAAGTATTCAAGCAAGCCTATGATCTGAACGGTCTTGCCCAAGCCCATATCATCCGCAAGACAGGCCCCTAACCCCATATCTATCATTAGGGTCAGCCAATTCAGGCCCAATTGTTGATAGTGTCGCAAAACAGCTTTAAAATCTTCACCGGCGAAAATGTTTTGAATCTTTTCGGGTTTTTTAATTCTTTCAAGTGTAGAGGCTATCCATTGACCGTTTGAAATTTCAATCATGCCAACATTGGATAGGTTGAGCAGCCGGGATGTTTCCATCTCAAGGCGCAGGGCCTCAAACATACCAATTGAATCTCCACCGGCGTATTGTCGAGCGTTTTCCATTATTTCTATTGCTTGTTTTAGTTTATCGTGATCAACTTCAACCCATTTGCCTTTTAATAAAACCAGACCTTCCGCTTGCGAGAGGAGAAATTTTATTTCCGCTTCTGCTAATACTGCGTCACCCAATGTGATTTGTGGATTAAAACTCAGAATTGCTTTTTTTCCAAGCCGGGTTGTGCCGTTTTCCCCAATGGCGACGTTTACCCCAATTTGATTTTGCTTTCTTCTCCACCAATCGGGAATTCGGCAGATGATCCCAGATGATTCATAGAGGGGGATTTCTTTCAAAAACGTATAGGCTTCATCAGCAGAAAAGCGTAGCGGACTAAATAGTTCTCCAGATTCAACTAATTGGGAAATCAATTCGCTTCTTTGAACGGCTTGACTGACCGTGGAGAGCAACTCTAGCAACTTTGCGGTCTGTTCTTTATACTCAAGCAGTGCGCTTTTTAGAGGAACATGATTTACCTTTCCAGTCTTGGATTTAGTTGAGTATGTAGCTAGAAACGCAAAGGGGTGTTCAGCATTTTTGTTTTCAACTAGATGGAAAAACACCCGGCCCATGACGGTTAAGTCTGATCTATGTTCAGCTAAAAACCGCTGAACCGTTCCATCATAATGTGTGATAATGCTTTTAAAGACCTGTTCAAGCTGACTAAAAACCTCAAGCAGCCATAGTCTATTAACATTCTCCATCCCAACTGCAAAGGGAACCAAGAACAATAGATCATTAATCTCTTCGTCAGTGAAAATAAATTCTGTTGCTTCACGTGTAAACTCGATGTCATTTTGCAGAGAAATTTTGCTTATCATTTTCTCCGAAATTGTATGAAGAAACCGTACGCCATCAGACATGTTTTCGATAGGTTTGAAACCAAAGAAAAAAAGCGCCTTATACGTGTTTTCCAAAAAACGTTTATGCAAACTCAGAGCTTCATCCGATGCCTTCCCGAGCCCTTCAAAATCCAGCATGAACCCCCGTTCCTCAAAAACAGTAATGAGCCGCTTGTTATCCATGCAAACTCTCCCACTCCACACAAAAAACGTTAAAGTAATTTATAAATTGAATGGTTAAAATGGTTCAAGCACGTTTAGCGTGGCACATTCAAACAGTTTTAGCAATGATTAAATCAGGAGATAAACCGACACAGCTACACAGCTGAGTTCCACCAAATCTACAGCAATCAGCTATATGACGGATAACCCAAAAATTACCATGCTACCTACCGGGGAGAACTATTCAAAGGTGAATTAGCCGATTTTTAGTGGGACGTGCAGAAAAGATATGAACAAAGCCGTTCCACTATCAAGTATATGCCATTGAGTCAAGTCCAGCAACCAAAAACTACGGGTCAAAGCACCCACAACTGGTTAGAAGATATCATACAAAAAATAAGCCACAACGCCCTCAAAGAGCACCCAGTTGTCACCCGTCCCAACAGCAGCCTCTGCGTGATTTGCAAAGGTGCACGGTTACTCTGCGGCAAAACCCGCTGCCCCATTATGGTCAAAGTCGACAGCCTTCTCAAAAACATCTCACTAATGTCGAGTGAAAACATCGATGGCGCATCGCCCCCCAGCGTTTTTATTGGCAGAATCGGCTACCCCAACATCTACGTTGGACCCCTTGTACCGCCTGTACATGAAAACACAAGCATCTATGATTTGCCTGAACAATGGTTCGGTAAATCAATGGAGGAGATCGTGGGCTTTCGTAGCATGCTTATTCGCGGCAAACACATGGTTAACGTAACAAAAATCAATAATACAGGCAAAATCCTAGACCAAACCCGCGAACTCGGACTTGCCGACACCACTGTAGACACCGAACTCAACTTAACCAAAAAACCACGCGGATCCATAACGTTAAGCGACGATGTGCAACCATTTGGACCCTCAGCACCAATACGGGACCTACACGTCGGCAATACAAGGTATAACGGTAAAATCGAGAAAGCCTACTATGACACAGATCTGCGGGCAACCAACGCCGTGGTGGAGCTTTACAACAAAGGCGTTATGGTTACAAAGATCCAAAAGGCGTTTAGCGTGGGCGCATTTGGCATCGAGAAAAAACGGCGCCTAGTGCCCACCCGCTGGAGCATAACTGCCGTGGATGATATCATATCAAAAAACCTTATGACACGAGTTAAGACATTTCCCGAAATCAACGAATACCGCATCTACGAATCCATCTACCTTGACAATGTTTTTGAAATCCTAATGCTTCCAGCACAGTGGAGCTACGAATCCATGGAGGCATGGTATCCAGGCACTGTTTGGAACCCCAACGGCACAAGCGTCGCCATCTACAGCGACTGGGAAGGCAACAACGAACGCACCACCTACGCTGCAATCGGCGGCTGCTACTACAGCGCACGACTAGCCGTCTGTGAACTGCTCCAAAAAGAACGCCGCCAAGCCACAGCGATTGTCCTCCGTGAAGCACGCCCAGGCTACATCATGCCCATCGGGGTTTGGCAAGTCAGAGAAAACGTCCGCAACGCCATGCACCAAGAACCATATAAATTCAACACCCTTGTCGAGTCACTACAATTCATCAGCGACAAATTCGAGATTCCCATACAGAGATGGATCGTGCAAAGCAAGCTTCTCAAAAGGGCACTTTTCCAGAGACGCATAAGCGACTTTTTCGGGGCAGCACCACCTGCACATACATAATATAGAGTTTGCTATCCTTTGTGACGGGGATAAAACTGCCTTACACAATTAGCTACCAGTTTAGTCAAAACTTTAACGTGTCCGCCAAAGAGGCTTACCTGTGGTGCACCGACTTCTCGCCCCAAGACCCCGCGTTAATGTCGGAAAACAACGTCACCCGAAAAATCACCAAGCTATCGCAGAACACAATTATTCTAAAAGAAACCATCCAAGTGGAAAACGAACCGGTAGTAAAAAGGAAGCTTGTTAAACTCTATCCTGAAAGGTTAACTTGGATTTCAACACACATAAACGGACCAAACAAATACGCCCAGTTTCTCTACGAAGTCACCGCTAAAACCCATGGGAGTTCACAGTTATACTTCACAGCTCAACACATAGAACACCAAAATGAAATCTCACCCAGTGGCCTCCAGAAACTAGCAGCTAGTCTGTGCAAACATGATACGAATATTTGGAAACTACTTGCACAGGCAATGGAAAAAGAGCTAACACATCAGCCCAACAATCGACAAAGCCCAAAACCCGCAGCTAAATACGTTGACTGTTAATGTTAACGCAATAGCCTATTGGTTAAGCAGAGTAATGAGCTATCGTGAACTATAAGACCAAAAAGGAACCGACACAATGACAAGTTTTAAAAAACCGGCTTTGGGACAAAATTATTTGGGCCAATTTCCTTCGGGGTCTATGTTTTCGATGTAGTTAAGATAGCATAAACGTTTGAGCTTTTGATTACAGGCACGACCAAAGGCTTCCTGCTCTTGGCGCGCATCAAGCTTT
>Ga0123356_10005407_pt1 | contig 13006 bp, 9 predicted proteins | sample TergutEmb28metaG_2_FD_92546 | JGI IMG/M metagenome (GOLD analysis project Ga0123356, IMG submission 92546) | Embiratermes neotenicus P3 segment gut microbial communities from Petit-Saut dam, French Guiana - Emb289 P3 | ecosystem: Host-associated > Arthropoda: Insects > Digestive system > Gut ... | reverse complement strand
TATGCCGGGCCGGGCCGGTCTTTTCAAAACGCAGGCGCACTTTCAAACGCTGCGAACCGGCCTGATCGCTACACATCACACGCCCCTCCTTCCAGCAGTTCCGACGCCCCGCAGTACAGACAGGCCCGGCGGCAGTCGGGCGAGGGCAGGCCCTCATATGCCATTTCCCGTTCCCGCCACAGGTGGGCCGGGGCCACGCCGGCTGAAATGTGCGCCCAGGGCAGTATCTCGGATTTGTCTCGCGTCCGGTGGGCGTAAAAGGGCATGTCCGGCCCGCAGGCGTCAAAAGCCGCGCGCCAGGCGTCCAGCGAAAAATATTCGCTCCAGCTGTCCAGGCGGCAGCCGTTTCTCCAGGCCGTTTCGATCACATCGGCGACACGGCGGTCGCCCCGCGACAGTACGCCCTCTAAAAAACCGGTGTCGGCGGCGTGCCAGCGGAAGTTGATTTGCTTGGGCAGCACCGATGCCAACAGCTTCTGTTTGCGGGCGAATTCTGCCATGGTGTCCTGCGGCTCCCATTGGAAGGGCGTGTGCGGTTTGGGGACAAAACAGGCGACACTCACCGTGATCCGTACGCCGCGCGCCCGGTTTTCGCTTTTTTCCCGCCAGGTGCGGAATACCCGCCGGGTCAGTTCTGCGATACCCCGGATGTCGTCGTCGGTCTCGGTGGGCAGACCGCACATGAAGTAGAGCTTGATGTTGTTCCAGCCGCCCTCAAAGGCCAAACCGCAGGCCTTCAACAGATCTTCCTCGGTGAGGTTTTTGTTGATGACATCCCGCAGACGGGCGCTGCCGGCCTCCGGGGCGAAGGTCAGCCCGCTCTTGCGCACGGCCTGTACCCGCTCCATCAGCGGCCGGGAGAAGGAATCGGCCCGGAGGGAGGGCAACGACAACCCCACGCGTTTAGGATGGCAGGTCTCCATCAGCGCGTCGCACAGCGTCTCCAACGGACGGTAGTCGCTGGTGGACAGAGAGGTGAGGGACAGTTCCTCATAGCCGGTGTGCGCCAGCGACTCGATGCCCTGCCGTACCAGCGTTTCCGGTAAGCGGGCGCGTACCGGCCGTGTGACAAAGCCGGCCTGACAAAAGCGGCAGCCCCGGATACAGCCGCGAAAGAGCTCCAACATGACCCGGTCATGCACCGCTTCGGTATTGGGTACCGGCGGAGCGACCGGGAAATAAGCCATGTCCAAATCCCGTACAATGCGTTTGACCACCGTCGGCGGCGCGCCGTCACGGGGCGTGACCGATTGGATACATCCGTCTGCCTGATAGGATATATCATACAGCGACGGTACATATACGCCGGGAATCAAAGCCGCCCGGCGCAGGGTCTCGGCTTTAGCATATTTCTCCCGTTTGGCTTCCAGCAAGAGATGCAGCAGTTCTGCCGTCACGTCCTCGCCCTCTCCGATCGCAAACAGGTCGATGAAGGGCGCCATAGGTTCCGGATTGAAGGCGCAAGGGCCGCCCGCGATGACCAGCGGCCAGTCTGACGCGCGTTCGGCCGCCCGTACCGGCAGGCCGGCCAGGTCCAGCATGTTGAGTACATTGGTATAGGACAGCTCATATTGCAGCGTAAAGGCCAGCAGGTCGAATAGGCCCAGCGGGTCGCCGCTCTCCAGTGCGGTCAGCGGCAGGCCGGCGTCCCTGAGGGCGCTTTCCATGTCGGCCCACGGCGCGAAGGCCCGCTCACACCAGACGTCCGGCAGTTGGTTCATCAGGCCGTAAAGAATACGGGTCCCCAGATGGGACATGCCGATCTCATAGGTGTCCGGGAAACAGAAGGCCGCCCGCAGGGAGACGATATGCTTGTCCTTTATGATGGCGTTGTATTCTCCGCCGGTGTAGCGGGCCGGGTTTCGGACGGTTGCTAAGATGTCGTGCATTTGTTTCATGGGGGCTCCTTTATAAAAAAACACATAAACACAAAAACGCAAAGGACAAAGAACGAGACCTCCCCTGCCGGAAAGACCTCCCCTGGGAGAACATCGTCAGCGCCAAATACACAGCCGACAGTCCCAGTGTAAAGTTCTGCCTGGACAGCACATACAGCCATAACCCCGCCGCCGCCAGGAGCACCGCGCTCACCACGGTCGTGATCCCAAGCATCCGGTCGGCCAGCCGCTCATTCAGAAAGCGGGACAGCGCCAGCCGCAGCAGGCGCCCGCCGTCCAGTGTCCGGGCGGGCAGTAAATTAAACAGGCCCTGGGTGAAGGCAATGCCGGCCATCACGTATAGGCCGGCTCCAAAACAGTCGGCCAGCTTGGCCGCCAAAGCGGCCCCCGACAGGCTGAACAGTGGGCCGGCCAAGGTGGCGGCAAAATCCCGCCCGTAGGATAACGCCGGCCAATCCGGCAGACAAATGTCCACACCGCGCAGCGAAAACTCAACAGTCTGCACCCGTGCGCCAAACAGGCGCAGCGCCAGCAAATGTCCCGCCTCATGCAGCGCTGCGGCCGGTACAAACCAAAACAGAACGCCCGCCGTGTCAAAATAAAACAGGACGGCCATCAACAGGAGAAAGCCGCCCCGAATGGTCACACGGCCGATGGTCATACCGGTGCTTCCGGCGTAATATAGTGATTCGGGTTGAGAATGGTATCCCCGCGGTGCACTTCAAAATGCAGATGCGGACCGGTGGCCCACCCGGTCATACCCACTTGGGCAATGATATCGCCCTTTTGAACGTTTTGCCCTTTTTGCGTCAGGATCCGGCTGCAATGGGCGTAAAAGGTGGACAGACCGCCGTCATGCCCGACTTTGACATAGCGGCCATAACTGGGGCTTTCGCCGGTGGCGGTCACCACGCCGTCGGCAAAACAGCGGATGCCGGTCCCGGTCGGCACGGCAATATCCAGTCCGTAATGGAACAGCAGATCGCCGGTGATCGGATGGTCACGGTAACCGAAATCAGACGTCTTAGACCCGAAAACCGGCACGGCTGACTCAAACGAAATCTCAGACCGGGCATAGTCCACATTGACCGGCAATGCCAAGCCAAAGGGTATCGGCGGCGTATCATCCAGCACATCGGCCTCAGACAGTGACACCTCCCAGCCGGACAATTGCGTCACAAAACCCGGCCATTCTTTCCGCGCATCGGCCGGTCCCGCGGCGGACAGCGCCTGACTTGTCAATTCGTCCCGCTGTGCCTCTTCGATGTCGAGAACGGTACTGTATGCCGAATCGTCCGGTTCGTCGGCTATTGGGTTCTCCCCGGCGCCGCCGGCCATTTCATCCGGCAAATGTACACCGTCCGGCTGCCCGGGCGGCCGCTCCGCATCCGCATTGAACAAAGCGGCGGAAAACGCCTCCCACACCTCGCTGAGATGTCCGCCGCCGGCCAGGGCCTGCCCCACCGAAGCAAACGCGGCCTTGTAGTCCAGTCCTCCGCCTATGCTGTCGGCAAAGACACGCTTAATGCTCTCGGCGCTGTCAGGCGCGATGATTTTCATGAGCAGCGCCGCGCCAAATACCGCCAGACAGATGACCAATTGTATGAAACGGCGTTTTGTCTTGTCCGGAGGCTTCGGCGGCCCGGCGGACGGCCTCCGGTGCGCGCCGGCCGTGCGGCGCGGCAGCGGCCGTGCGGGCAGACCGGCCGCGGAAGGACGTCCGAGCGGCCGGACCGGTTCTTCGGGCAAGCGCGGCTTGTCCATTCGCGTAAGGCGGTCATCGGTACGCCCGGAGCGTTCCGGGTTCTCATGATGTCTTGGCGGCAGCGCGGGGCGGCGATGATCGGCCGTCATAATCGGACATCCCCCTTCTGACAGTTTCTCACGGCATGTATATGCGTGAGAACGGGGGAATATGTCCGGGGGGGGCGTGAAGCTCCCGCCCAATGAAAACCATGGCAGATGATGACAATGAATCAAACATTTTGATTGGAATGGGACATATATATAGTTCATGAGTTTGACATGTGCCTGTTATCATATCATGATTTTAGCTTTCAGGCAAGAAATCTCACCATGATTTTTCGGCCTGCCCCTTTTTTCAGGTCTAAAGATGGACAGAACCCATATACATATATTGAGATTTTACAAGGGGATCATTGTGAGCGCTTTGGTTCCCAAACACCGAAGGGGGAAGTCCAGCGTGGAAAGAAACATTTATGAGGACATCGCACAACGTACCGACGGGGACATCTATATTGGCGTCGTAGGCCCGGTGCGCACAGGAAAATCCACATTTATTAAAAAGTTTATGGAGTCGCTGGTGCTGCCCAACATGGAAAACGCCAACCGCCGGGACAGGGCCAGGGATGAGCTGCCTCAATCGGGTTCCGGCCGTATGGTCATGACTTCGGAACCGAAATTTGTACCGGAAGAGGCGGTGCAGCTGGAACTGGGCGGCGCCGCCGCCGTCAAAGTCCGGCTGGTCGACTGCGTGGGCTATATGGTGCCCAACGCCACCGGCCAGTACGAGGACGGCCGTCCCCGCATGGTCAACACGCCGTGGCTGGACTACGAGGTCCCCATGACCGAAGCCGCCGAAATGGGTACGCGCAAGGTCATCACGGATCATTCCACGATCGGCCTGGTCATCACCACCGACGGCACCATCACCGAACTGCCCCGGGAGGACTATCTGGAAGCCGAGGAGCGGGTGATCCGGGAACTCAAGGAACTGGGCAAACCATTTTTAGTGCTGGTCAACTCGGCCTATCCCGAGTCGCCGCTGGCCCAGATGGTCTGCGACGAGATCGCCAACCGCCACGGCGTGGCCTGTATGCCGACCAACTGCCAGGAGCTGGACGTGGAGGATGTGACCCGCATCATCAAGGGCATCCTGTTCGAGTTCCCGGTGGCACAGATGGGCGTCTTCCTGTCCCCGTGGGTGGAGACGCTGCCCTATGACCATCCGATCAAAAATGAACTGTATGACTCATTGCTGAACAGCGCCAACAATCTGGTCCGTATACGCGATGTGGATGATACCGTCGGCGCGCTCAAAACCGCGCCCAACATCAGCGCTGTGCGGGTGGAAAGCATCGATTTGGGGACCGGCGAAATCAGCGTCATCATTGATCTGCCCCGTGAGCTGTTCTATCGTACCATCAGCGAACAGTCCGGTTTCTCCATCGCCGACGACGGGGAGCTGATGGAACTGCTGTCCGGCCTGTCCAAAGTCAAAAACGAGTACGACAAGATCGAAGCGGCGCTGCTTGACGTCAGGGAAAACGGGTACGGCATCGTCATGCCGTCCACCGAGGAACTGACGCTGGAAGAACCGGAAATCGTCAAGCAGGGCGGGCAATACGGCGTACGCCTGCGGGCCAGCGCGCCCAGTATTCATATGATCCGGGCCGACATACAGACCGAGGTGTCGCCGATCGTGGGCAACGAAAAGCAATCGGAGGATCTGATCCGCTATCTGTTGAGCGAATTCGACGACCAGCCGGACAAAATCTGGCAGTCCAACATCTTCGGCAAGTCGTTGCACGACCTGGTCAGTGAGGGGTTGCACAACAAACTCAAACGTATGCCGGAAGACGCCAGGGAAAAGCTGCGCGAGACCTTGCAGCGCATCATCAACGAGGGCAGCGGAGGGCTGATCTGCATCATCCTGTAGGGAACGGACATCCTTCTGCTTTCAGAAAAATAATATTCTCCCCCGCCGGAGGCGGGGGAGAATATTATTTTTCATTAATACTATTTCAGGAACAACGGCAGGAATGTGACCGCGACGATTGTCATCAGCTTGATTAAGATATTCATCGACGGGCCGCAAGTGTCCTTGAACGGGTCGCCGACGGTGTCTCCGACGACCGACGCCTTGTGCGCCTCACTGCCCTTGCCGCCGTGGTTGCCCTCTTCGATATATTTCTTTGCGTTGTCCCAAGCGCCGCCCGCATTGGCCATAGTGACGGCCAGCAGGACGCCGGTGAGCACCGCGCCGGCCAGGAAGCCGCCCAGCATGGCCGTGTCGATCAGGCCGAGCACAATGGGACACACGACCGCCAAAGCACCGGGAATGATCATCTCGTGCAGGGCGGCTTTGGTGGAAATGTCAACGCATTTGGCATAGTCGGGTTTGGAGGTGCCCGCCATGATGCCCTTGTCCTTGCGGAACTGGCGGCGGACCTCCTCGATCATCTCAAAAGCAGCCTTGCCGACCGAACGCATTGTTTTTGCAGCAAAGAAGAACGGTATCACGCCGCCCAGCAGCAAACCGATCACGACGGTCGGCTGGAGCAGGTCGATCGCGCCGAGGCCGGCCATCTCCGCATAGGATGCAAAAAGCGCAAGCGCCGTGAGCGCAGCCGAACCAATGGCGAAGCCTTTGCCGATCGCGGCGGTCGTGTTGCCCACACTGTCCAGCTTATCGGTGATCTCGCGGACTTCGTGGGGCAGATTGGCCATTTCGGCAATGCCGCCGGCGTTGTCGGCCACAGGGCCGTAAGCGTCGACGGCGACGACCATGCCCGTGGTGGAAAGCATGCCGACCGCCGCAAGCGCGATGCCGTAAATGCCGGCGCAGCTAAACGAAAGGAAGATGCCGACGGCGATGATCAGGATCGGGATGACGGTTGAAGTCAAACCGACCGCGAAACCGTCGATGATCGTGGTGGCCGGGCCGGTTTCGGCCTGCTTGGCGATACCCTTGACCGCCTTGTAATCGGCAGAGGTATAGCGCTCTGTGACCGCACCGATCGCGACGCCGACAATTACACCCACAGCAATGGCGCCAAAAGCGCCAATTCCGCCAAAGCTGCCGCTTCCGCCGAAAATCTCGCCGAAGAACGCCATGTCCGGGCCGAAGAGCACACGGCTCAGGATGAAACCCGCCACAAGTACGATGGCGCTGCTGACATAGGTAGCCATATTGAGAGAGGAAGCGGGATTTTTTACCTTTTTGCCGCCGACCATGAATACCGCGGCGACCGATGCCAAGACGCCGATCGCGGCAATCAGCATCGGGAATATAATACCGTTAAAAAGCATCCCTGATCCGAGTGTGACGGCCAAAACCATAGCTGAGAGGATGGAACCCACATAACTTTCAAACAGATCGGATCCCATGCCCGCGACGTCGCCGACATTGTCGCCCACGTTGTCCGCGATCACGGCCGGGTTGCGCGGATCGTCTTCCGGTATGCCCGCCTCGACCTTGCCCACAAGGTCGGCGCCCACATCGGCGGCCTTGGTATAAATGCCGCCGCCCACACGTCCGAACAGCGCGATGGAGGAGGCGCCCATGCCGAATCCGACGACCAACTCAGCGGCATTGGCGGCATCATAATTAAAGAATTGATAGAAAATGAAGAAAAGGGCGCCGAGACCCAAAACGCCAAGACCGACTACGCAGAGACCCATCACCGCGCCGCCGCGGAAAGCGACTTTCAGCGCAAGGTTCATTTCTTTGCGCGCTGCGGCGGCTGTGCGCACATTGGCTTTTGTCGCCGTACGCATGCCGAGAATACCGGCGAGCATCGAAAAAATCGCCCCGACCAGGAATGCTATCGCCGTTGGCCAGGTGATAAAGAACCCGAGAACAAGGAACATCGCCACCGCGAAAATCGCGATCACGCGATACTCCCGGTTTAAGAAAGCCATGGCGCCCTCGCGGATATAGGACGCGATTTCGCGCATTCGGTCAGAGCCTTCCTCGTTCTTGTTGATCCAACCGGCGATGGCAAACGCGGCGCACAGCGCCACGAGGCCCACGATGGGAACAGCGAGCATGTAGAATAAGTCCATAGCGAATGACCACTCCTCTTTTCTCTGGATGATACTTATGATACGGACGTGCGCGAATCACCTCGCCAAATCCGTCCAGGATATATTATACAAAAAGTGAAAAAAAAAAGCAATATTTATTTGAAATTTTTAGAACCGGGATTCACAAATGGAAATGCTGGCTGGGCTATGTGAATCCCGGTTCTTAGTTTTCGCTCATTTCCCCTGCTAATTTTTTATTGATATCCGTACTCATTGCAGTAGGCTTCCCATTGCGCCCTGAATCCCTCGCGGCATTTTCCCAGGCCGGCGGCTTCGGCTTTTTGCAGGAATTCCGCCACGGCGGCTTCCACGTCGTACACTAAGCCGGCCTGGATCGGGGCCAGGTATTCGGTCATCACGTCTTTGACGGCGTTTCTCTCGATGTAATACTCAACCCAGTCCTCCTGGAAGCCGTCCCAGATGTTGATGTTGGGCCATTTTGTCTGGCTGCCGATGGCCGCGTACTTATCAAACATCGGCCGGAGCACAGTGTCGGCGGGTCCGGGGATCATGAAGTCGGCGTTACGCAGGTTCCAGGCGTTGAACCCCTCGTGATCGAAGGGCTTCGGGTCATATCGCTGCACGTCGTTGTTATAGACGCCGTCGATGATCTGATAGTGGATGCCCTGGATCCCGTACAGCACCAGCCGGTTCAATTCTTCATCCGTCATGAGGGCCTGCAGGACCCGGATCGCCGCGTCGGGATGTCTGCAATTGAGCAAAATGGCGGTGCCGTTCTGCGTGGCATGGTTGGGATAAAGAACGCCGGTCGTCTCGCCGTAGGCGTAATACGCCGCCTGCCAGTCGGGATGCTGTTCGCTGAGCTGCTGCGCGGCCGCAGCATATTTGTAAGGATACTGACCGGCAATTTGCGCCACACAGCCGCCGTCCCGGAAAGCATCTTCATCCCGCATTTCGTACAGCGCGCTCCTGGACCAGAAACCCATATCGGCCCACCGTTTGAACATCTTGCAGTCGTCGATGAAGTCCTGGGAATACCAATAGTCGTACAGCTGATCCGGCGTACTGTAATCGGAGGCCAGACCGTAGGGCATGCCGCCGCCGGGGGCGGTCCACGGATATTTCAGGTTCAGAACCCAGGCGGCGTCGAACGCGATGCTGAAGCCGTAGGAGTCCTCGGTTGTAGCCCACAATATGGTCTGTTCAGGCTGGTTGTCCCGGACACCCTTAAAATATGCTTCCATGTTGTCCAGACTGTCGGGCACGGGCAGCCCATATTCTTGCCGCAGGTCCTCCCGGTAGAGGATGCCGGGGGAGACGTATTCCGGCCACAGCCCGGGCACGCAGTAAATATTGCCGTTCACGCGGCACTGATCGAGCAGCGCCTCGCCGCAGCGCGCCCTGAGGTCCGGCGCGTATTGGTCCAACAGATCGTCCAGCGGCAGGAACGCGCCGGCATTGGCTTGCACATCGTAGTTGAGCCAGAGGGCTGTGTAACACAGATCGGCCTCCTGCGCCAGCAGCATGTTGGCGTACTCCGGCCGGTGATCCGTCCAAGAGGTAAACTTGAACGTAATGGTGGCGTTGCACTTCTCCAGCAGCCTTTCATTAATAGCGTTCTCGACCATCTGCTGATCCGCGGGCGGGTCGCCCAGCACATAGAATATTAGGTTGACGGTCTCGGCGGGCGTGGGCGGCGGGGTGTCCTCCTCCGGCGGCGGGGTCTCGCCGACCGGCGGCAGGGTGTCTTCGACCGGCGGCGGGCCGTCGTCGTTGTCCAACGGAAGACCGGTTCTGGCGATATACCCGCCGATCAATACGATTGTCACGCCAAACAGCGCCACGGCCAGGACACTGACCGTCAGGAGCCAGAAGTTTTTCTTCCTTCCGGACGGCGGCGCGCCTTCCGCGGAGGCCCCCACTTCCCAGAGTTCGTCCCCGGATACGCTCTTCGTTTGCGTCTCGGGCGGTCTTTTCTCTCTGTTTTTCTTCTTGCGCATCTGTCTGTCCCCCCATTCCTTAAGAGCCTGTTCAATATCTCGAACACGGCGGCTGGTCACGTCAGCTTTTGTCTGTAATTGTAATACTTTTTACTATTGTTGTCAAATCCTTGATACAAATTTTCTGTTTAGTGTCAGATCCGAAAAATCTTGATATACCCCCATTCCTGCATCTGCTTGAGCATAATGGCCATAAAGGGAAAGAGAAGCATACCTAAAACGCCGAATGTCTTAAACCCCACATACATGGCCAACATGGCCATGACAGGGGGCAGGCCGATCTGCTCCCCCACCAGTTTGGGTTCGGCGAAACTGCGCGTCAGTGAACAGACGGCAAACAGAATGATCAGCCCCAATCCCCGGGGCGTGTTGCCCGCCAGCAGCGCAAACCCGGCCCAGGGCAGCAGTACAATGCCCAGACCCAATACCGGCAGGGCGTCCACCAGCGCCACCGTGGCGGCGACGGTCAGTGGATACGGGATGCCGATCAGCAGCATGCCGATGCACAACTGGAAAAAGGTCAGGGTGATCAGGATGCCCTGCGCCCGGATCCATTTGCCAAAGGTCTGCCTCAGATGCTCTTTGGCGCGGCCGGCCCTTTCCCGCCAGAGTTCCGGCAGTTGGAGGATCAAGAAGGCCTTCACTCGGGGAAAGTCGCTGCTGATGAAGTACGTGGATAAGATACAAGTCACCACAAATAAAAACAGGTTGGGCAGCGCGCCGGCCAGCCCGGTCACCCAACCGCCCAACGTGGTATATACACTTTCCGGGATGGTCACGCCTTCCTCGATGATCCTGTCCAGCGAGTTGAGGAAAAACGTCCGCAGCCACTCCGGGGCGGCGGCGATCATGGCCTGTATGCGCGCATTGAAGCTTTCGGCCATGTCGGGCAGGCCGGCTATCCATTCGGGCAATTGCTTGAAAAGGCCGCCCATCTCGGAGATGAGCAGAGAGATCAGAAAATACATCACGACCGACAAGATGCCAAAGAGGGCCAAAGCGCACAGCGCCGAAGCGACCCAGCGAGGCAATTTCACACGTTTTCCCAGCCAGAGTACCGGCCGCTCCATCAACGCCGCCAAAAGCAGCGCGATCAAAAAAGGGAGTACCCAGCTCAGGCCCCAGCGCAAAAATGCCCATCCGGCCAGCAGCCCCAGGGCGGTGTACAATATTTTGAGAAGTGTACGCATATACTTTTTTTCCACATTCAGCCCTCCTTGCGCGGACAAGACTGTCTCCTTCACACTATCACAGATCCTGTATCGGAACCCGTCGCAACATGATGAGCCCGCACACACTGTATTCTTATTTTCTGTTTTACGCTAAAGATACGCAAGGAACGGTCGGAAAAATCAACAGCTGTACTTGACATATGGACAGAGACCCCTTATAATGTTTCATGTGCCAGAATCAAAGGTTATCATCGGAGGATGGCCATGCAGTTGGATTTACGGGCTGTCATTGAGCAACCGGGCGCGGCGGTTCCTTTCAGTTACCGCCTCCATTTGCCGGATATGGATTTTCCCTTTGGACGTCCTTTTGCCCAACCCATCGACGCCTCCGGACGGGTCAAAAACACGGCCGGGCTGCTCACACTGGAGGCCGTGCTCTCCACCACGCTCCACTTGACCTGCGATCGCTGCGTCCGAGCGTATACCGAGGAAATGGCCCTTCCCGTGGTCTTGACTCTGGCCGAAACGCTGACCGAAGAGACCGACGATGAAATTTTGCCTGTTCAGGGCGACCGGGTCGATCTGGATGAGGCGCTGATCCCGCCGCTGATCCTGTCAATGGAGACAAAACATCTTTGTTTTGAAGACTGCCGGGGGCTGTGTCCCCGATGCGGGCACGACCTCAACGATGGTCCCTGCAAATGCCCCCGCGAAATTGACCCGCGCCTGTCGGCTTTGCAGGCATATTTTGTAGAATCCAATCCGCCGCCGCGGGCGGTTCAATAATTGACAGTTGTCAAAAGGTGGTGTACCACGAATGGCTGTCCCAAAAGGCAAGACCTCAAAACAACGCAAACATTTACGCCGCAGCGCACATTGGAAGCTGGAAGCGCCTGCGCTGATGGCCTGCCCTAAGTGCAGCGAACTGAAATTGTCCCACAGGGTGTGTAAAGCATGCGGCACCTATAATGGCCGCGAAGTTCTGAAGATGGAAGACGACAAAAAGAAAAAGTAGGGAAGCGCTGATTCCCAAAACACACAATGATCAATCGTAGGGACACCATATATGGTGTCCGCCTCATGAGCGGACGCGATATATCGCGTCCCTATCAGTGTTTTTAAAAACGTATCCTCCCGGGGGTGTGTTGTGCATGGCCCTGATTACCGGCGTGGAAAAAGATTCGCCCGCAGACCGGGCCGGATTGTGCGCGGGCTGGACGCTCATTTCGGTGTCCGGGCGCCCGATCCGGGATGTACTGGACTACCGGTTTTACACCTATGACGCCGTTCTGACGCTGACCGCTGCCGACGCAAACGGTTTGGAGCGGCTTATCCCTCTCCGCAAAGGCGAGGGCGAGGATTTGGGACTGTCTTTTGAGACCTATCTGATGGACAGCCAGCATCCATGTGACAATCAATGCCTGTTCTGTTTCGTCGACCAGTTGCCGCCCGGCCTGCGAAAAAGCCTCTATTTCAAGGACGACGACGCCCGCCTGTCCTTCCTGCGCGGGCAGTATATCACGCTGACAAGCCTGACGCCGGACGAATTCGGCCGCATCTGCCGGCAGCGCATCTCTCCGCTGCACATCTCGGTACACGCCACCGATCCCGGTCTTCGGGCGCGCCTGCTCGGGAATCCGAAAGCCGGCCAATGCCTGTCCATGCTGCGCGCGCTGGCCGGCAGCGGCATTACAATGCATACACAAGTGGTAATCTGTCCCGGCCTCAACGACGGGCCGGCGCTGGCGCGTACATTGGACGACCTGACGTCTCTGTTTCCGGCGGTGCGGAGTGTATCGGCGGTTCCGGTGGGCCTGACCCGCTGGCGGGAAGGGCTGTATCCGCTGACGCCTTTCGATCGGGCCAATGCCTTGGATGCCATCGCCCTTGTGACTGATTGCGCCGCACGGTGCCGGGCACGGCACGGGCTGGGCACCGTGTACGCCGCCGATGAACTCTATCTGTTGGCCGGTCTCCCTCTGCCGGAGGAAGACGGCTACGACGGGTATCCACAGCTGGAAAACGGCGTGGGTCTGATGACCTCGTTCGCCGCCGAATTCCGTGAGGCAATGGCCGGAGTTTTACCAAACGCCGCGGCGGCCCCTTTTACGGTCGCCACCGGCAAGCTGGCGGCGCCCTTTATACG
>Ga0123356_10005406_pt1 | contig 13007 bp, 8 predicted proteins | sample TergutEmb28metaG_2_FD_92546 | JGI IMG/M metagenome (GOLD analysis project Ga0123356, IMG submission 92546) | Embiratermes neotenicus P3 segment gut microbial communities from Petit-Saut dam, French Guiana - Emb289 P3 | ecosystem: Host-associated > Arthropoda: Insects > Digestive system > Gut ... | reverse complement strand
CGGTTTTATCTGCTTTGCGATTATTATGGGTTTTATGTCATTGATGAAGCGGATTTGGAATGCCACGGGACGACCCCAATAGGGAAAATCAGTTTGCTGAGTGTAGACTCGAACTGGGAGGATGCGTATATCGACCGTATGAAACGAATGGTGGAGCGTGATAAAAACAGCGCATCGATCATTTTCTGGTCGTTGGGTAACGAGTCGGGCTACGGCATCAATCATATCAAAATGGTCGAGTATACAAAAGGCAGAGACAGCAGCCGCCTTGTCCATTATGAAGGTGAAGTCCGTGTTCCGAATCCCGACAATGCATGTTTAGATATGCGAAGTGTCATGTATCCGAAAATGGACTATGTACGTGAGTATGCAAGCGATGATTCCGTTAAGAAGCCGCTGCTTTTGTGTGAATACAGCCATGCAATGGGCAACAGCCCAGGCGACATCGCGGACTATTGGGATATCATTTATGATACGCCGAAGCTGATCGGCGGATGCATTTGGGAATGGCGTGATCACAGTGTTTTGGCAAAGCGTTATACACCAAAGGATTCCGGTAATAATAATATTATAACGGTACCTTCAAAATCGGCAGAGCGTGCTTTAAAAAATCTTGGCTTTGATGCCGCAGCAGTTGCCAAAGACTATTATGTCGAAGAGTTTTACGCTTATGGCGGGGATTTTTCAGAGCGCCCGCACGACGGCAACTTCTGTATGGACGGTTTGTGTTTTCCGGACGGAAGTCCTCATATGGGATTACTCGAAGCAAAAAGTGTTTACTCATACATCGATGCCAAAGCCGTCGATTTTCAAAAAGGTGTTTTCAGCATAAAGAACCGGTATGATTTTTCCGATTTGTCGAATGTATATATATCATGGGTACTCGAGCTGGATGGAGACACTGTTTCAAGCGGCAGCATTTTTGACTTGGCGGTGCAGCCGCAAGAATGTGTTGATTTAACTATTCCCTACAAGCTAGGGCAAACCGGTGACTACTCCGTCCGTTTGACATTTCATGAGAAGAACCAAAGACATTGGGCGCAGAGCGGGTACGAGATCGGCGTACGTTATTTTGAGCACAAGGCGGCTGAGAATAAAGCGGCTGAGAATAAAGCGGCTGAGAATCACACGACGGCGAATAAGATTTGTGCTTCGTCTTCGATCGGGGAACTAAACGTTATTGAGCAAGGCAGTGAAATTATATTTGAAGGTCTTGATTTTACATATACTTTTAATACACTTTCAGGAGCATTCGCAAGCCTTGTTTACAATGAAGCAGAGATGCTGTCCGAACCGATAGTTTTCGATTTATTCAGAGCACCCGCCGATAATGACAAGTTTATAAAAAAACTCTGGTATGAGTGGGGATTAAATGATCTGCGGGCAAAGGTCTATAATACGAAGGTCATCAAAAACAAAAATGGAAGCTATACGATCAATGTCGAAATGTCTTTGGGTTGTTATATTTTTGAGCCTGCTGTTTATATGAGTGCTAATTGGACTGTCGCTGCAGGCGGCGAGATTTGTGTTGATGCTGATGTTAAAGTCGGAAGTTACCATTCGGGGCTTATTGGTGAATTTGCATGGCAATTCAAGCTCACTGATCTTTATAAAGACATTAAGCTTGGTGATGATGTTTTCCTGCCGCGTTTCGGTCTTAAAATCACGATACCTGACCAATATAACGAGGTTGAGTATTACGGCTACGGTCCGACCGAATCATACATCGACAAAAAGAGCGCTACTTACAAAAGCAGATTTAAAACAAATGTTGATGAGCTCTTCGAAAACTATCCCGTGCCTCAGGAAAACGGCGCACATTATGGCACAAACCAACTTTGTGTAACGAATTATAACGGTTTTGGCATCAAAGTAGACTCTGATAATGGTTTCTCCTTTAATGCATCGCATTATGACAGTAATCACATGGATCAGACAACCCATGCAAGCGATCTTGTAAAATCTGGTAATACGATAATAAACATCGACTACAAAGTCAGCGGTGTCGGCTCAGCAGCCTGCGGTCCGCAACTCGACCCCAAGTACAGACTGTCGGAAAAGGAGTTCAAATTCAAAACTTGCATCGTACCGATCAACAAGGACGATATCTAAGAAAGAGGTTGGTGCTCAAAATGAGCACCAACCTCTTTTTAAGCGTTTATAACACAAGACGCTTTTGGTGTATCAACATAATCTGTTGCTTCCATCAACTCTCCCGTGTCCGGTATGATCGGGCAGGCGGCTGTTTGACCGGATTCCTGATTGGCAATTAGCATGTATTTTTCGTCGGGCGTGATGCAGAAATTTCTCGGTCTTTTACCGCAGGTCGGGTACGAACCGACAAGAGTCACGCTGCCGCTTTCTGCCACATTAAATAGCGATATAAGGTTTTGCCCTCTAACAGAGGCGTAAAGCCTTTTTCCTGATGAAATGAAGTGGATATCAGCGGCTGTATCTGCCTCGGTAAAAGGACCGTCCAAAAGCGGATACTCAAAATCATACTCCCAGATGCCACCCACCTTTTTGTAGCCTGCAAGGGTGACACCCATTTCCATCACGGCATAAAACCGGTTGCCGTCAGGGTTAAACGCCAGATGTCTCGGACCGCCGCCTGCGGGTGCTGTTAAAAAAGGAGTATCCTTATCCGGCGTCAAAGAACCGTCATCGTTTTGTCTGTAACAAAAGAACTTGTCGGCACCAAGATCGGCGGCAATGAGCATGTTATCTCCCGGCACCGGGTTGACCGAATGAGCATATGTTTTTGTTTGTCTATTAGGATTTGGACCGGAACCCTCATGTTGGATTTCAGCTACTACCTTGCCAAGAGAACCGTCGGGCATGACTTTTACACCAAAAATGTTGCCCGACATGTAATTTGCAGCATAAACATACCCGTTCATCTCTGCCACATGACATGTTCCCGCACCGGATACTTCACCGCTGTTGATATATGTCAATTCACCCCCGGAGCCGACAGACATGACCGATACCATACCTTTGCTGCCGACTTCGTTTGCAGCGTAAATGTAGTCCCCCTTACGTATTAAAAAAGATGGCTTTTCGCCGCCAAAATACGAATCCTTGTAACTGAACTTGCCGGTATCCGTGTCCAAACTAATAAAGTGTATCCCCTTCTCTTCAGGGCTCTGAGTATAGCATCCAACATAAAAATTATAATTCACCTTTTCTCTCCATTTCATTTATTGTAATTACACGTAAAAATCCAACCATTCCAAAAGTCGTTTTAATTATAATAAAGAGCATATAATTAATCAATAGGAAACAACTAGTTAAACATCTCCTTTAAACACACCTGACTTTATGTTAGTTTTTCGCAATATGTTAGGTATGTTCTCACTTACATTGATACTGCTGGATTTCCCGGTCACAAATTGTTCACAATTTGGTAAATATGAATATTTTTGATTGACTTTGCATGGTCGTATATGTTATCTTTACATAACTGTTTTAGTGGGAGAGTGATTTTATTGGCCAGAGCAGCAGCCCTTAAGGGGGCAAATAAAAAATCAGTTTGGACTCAGTTTTTACAATATCGGCCGCTGCTCGTTATGCTAATACTTCCGGTTGCATATATAATAATATTCGCTTATATTCCGATGAGCGGAATTGTGTTGGCATTTAAAGATTATAACTATGCGGGCGGGATCTGGGGCAGTCCCTGGTCAGGGTTTAGTAACTTCCGCTTTTTCTTTATTTCCGGCGCAGCAGCCAGAGTCATACCGATGACACTTTTGTATAACCTTGCCTTCATCACAGTCGGCATGTTCATTCAAGTGACCTTCGCGACCTTGCTCAATGAAGTTATGGGTAAGTTCTTTAAAAGATTTACCCAGTCAACGATGCTGCTCCCGCACTTTATCAGTTGGGTCGTTGTTTCGGCACTTCTTTATAACATCCTCAATTATGAGTTCGGCGTGCTCAATAATGTTCTTAAAGGGTTTGGACTCAATCCTATAAACGTATACGCTCAAACACAGGCATGGCCGTACATAATGGTATTTTTAAGTGTGTGGAAGACTGCAGGATACGGCACGATCATATACCTTGCCAATATTTCCAGTATCGATACACAGCTTTATGAAGCAGCGCAAATAGATGGCGCAAACGCATGGCAGCAGATTTGGAATATCACCCTGCCGCACATAAGACCGACGATGGTCATTATGTTCCTGCTTGCAATGGGTAATATGTTCAGAGGCGGTCTGGATATGTTCTATCAAGTCATCGGAAACAATGGTATGTTACTGCCTATCGCCGATACCATCGACGCTTACGTATTCCGGCTGCTGACAAGTACAGCCGACATTGGCATGGCTGCTGCCGCAGGTCTGTTCCAGTCTGTACTGTGCTTTATCACTGTCATAGTAGCAAACTTTGTTGTTAAGAAAATCGAACCCGATTACTCACTGTTTTAGGAAAGGAGGATTATGTTATGCAACTTGTAGCAGAACGCAGCGCTAACCGTAAAAGAGGGATCAGGATCTCCGGAGACCGTGTAATACTTAATATCATCGCATATATAGTCCTCGCAGTGTTTTCCATAATGTGTCTTATCCCGTTTTATCTGATAATCATTTCAGCATTTACCAGTGAACGTTCGATATTGACATATGGCTTTAGTATGTGGATCAGAGAGTTCTCGATCGAAGGGTTCGAAATTATACTTACCAATCCCACACTTATACTCAGAGCGTATGCAAACACGATTGGTGTGACCGTGATTGGAACGACCGTCGCCGTATTTATGGCTGCCATGGCGGGTTATGTCCTGCAACGCAAAGACTTTGCATGGCGCAACGGTATCATGTTGTTTTTCTACTTCACAATGCTCTTCAGCGGCGGTCTGACACCGTATTATATCCTTTGTGTCAGATATCTCAGCTTTACAAACTCATATCACGCTCTGATTCTACCGGGCATGTTCTCTGTATGGAATATGATCATTGCCAAAAACTATATGCGGTCGATACCGGCCGAGATCGTTGAGTCTGCTAAGATCGACGGCGCCGGGGAGTTTAGGATATTCTTACAGCTCATACTCCCGCTTGCGATTCCGCTTTTAGCGACATTAGCTCTCTTTACAGCTTTGGGTTATTGGAACAACTGGATCGACAGCATGCTCTTTATCAGAAACAGAGATATGTACACATTGCAGTACTTCCTGCAAAACATGCTCCGCAGCATACAAGCACTTCGTATTGTCGCCGAGCTATCAGGTCTGCATGTTCCCATAATGCCGACAGAAAATATGAAGATGGCAATGACTATCATAGTCACAGGTCCCATCATCTTTGCCTACCCCTTTGCTCAAAAGTACTTCCTGAAAGGTCTTACTATCGGAGCGGTAAAAGGATGATCCGAAGTTTACCGGTAACGGTTTACATATAAAAATGAGAAAGTCAAAAATAAGGAGGAAAATCATGCGTAGAAAACTACTTAGCGTCGTCCTTGCCTGTGTAATGCTGATAGGGGTAATTGCTGCATGTGCAGACAATAACGCACCATCAGGCACAACACAGACACCTGCAAGCACCCCGACACCTGCATCAGGCACACCCGCCACAGCAGCCCCTGCCCCTGCTCCTGCAGAACTGCCCCACGTCAACCTCACCATGTACTTACTTGGTGACGAGCCGACAGACCTTGCTCTTGTCTACGATACGCTTGTAAACCCGCTTCTCAATGAGAAGATCAATGCAACACTCACCACCAACTACCTTAGCTGGGGTGACTATCGTGACAGATATGGTCTGATCCTCGCAGCCGGAGAAGACGTTGATCTTATCTTCACATCCGACTGGGCATTCTACTCCGAAGAATCTGCCAGAGGCGCATTTATGGAGTTTACCCCCGAGTTTATGGAAGCCTACATGCCCAACACAGTAAAGTATCAAAGCCCGGCTTCTCTAAATCAAGCAACTCTCAACGGCAGGATTTTTGGAATCCCGAAGAATGTCAATGGTCTTGAAACCGAAAACTGGCCTGTCATCCGTAAAGACCTGCGTGAAAAATACGGTATGGATGAAATCAAAACCGTAGCAGATCTCGAAGCCTTCTTCCTTGCAGTTCTTGAAAACGAAGATGGAATATTCCCGCACCACGCCTCAGGCGACGGCGGATGGCTCAATGTTATGTATCAGCAGCCCAACCGCATTTTCATAATAGCCAACACAGACATCGTATTTCAATATCCCGGCAATGATGATGCACCGCCTGTAGATGCATTTACCTATCTTTGGTTCAGAGATGACATGATCGATTACTTTAACACAATGAAGAGATGGGGCGACATGGGCTTCTGGTCCGCAAACGCCATCAACAATGATGTCCAGGTTCGCGACTCCTTCCAAAACGGAAGATCTGCATCACTGACATGGAACTTCACCATCTTCAGAGCCGGTGAAATGCTTCGTCAGAACAACCCCGAATGGGACTTCGAACCGATCGACATCAACCCCGGCACAACACGCAGAAGTTCATACTTCACAAATGACATGATAGCGATCGCAGCAGCATCACGCAATCAGGAGCGTGCCGGTATGTTTATCGACCTGCTCAAGGACGAGGCAGACCTTGAATTCTACCTTGCTCTCATCGGCGGGATCGAAGATGTCCACTATACACTCAATCCGGACGGCACACGTGGAGTCGGCCCGCAAGGCGACAGATATCCGTGGAACCCGAGCACATGGTGCTTCAACCTCGCTCCGGGTGTAGCTCCCGATCAGGAAATTGGAAATGAGCCTTGGAACGCAGTACGCGAAGAGCGTGCATGGCAAGAATCTCAAGTCACGATGATGAAAAACCCTGCATCGATGGGATTCCGTTTTGACCAAGCCCCGGTAAGAGCAGAAATGACAGCGATCAACGCACTCAGAGACGAATACAGACCTATGCTTCAACTTGGTATGGTAGCAGATGTTCAAGGAACCTGGGATGAATGGAAAGCAAAAGCAGAAGCAGCAGGGCTTGAAACAGTTATGAATGAGTTCCGCAATCAATACAATGCATGGCTCGCAACCCGCTAGTCACTGATTTGCATGCTATTTAGCTTACATTTGCTAAACGTTTAATACCAATGAAAAATCTGCCTCCCCGGCCCTTTTGCCAGGGGGGCAGAAATCACGAAAAGCAAAAAACATCAACGGGAGGGTAATTTTGAACTTGAAGCAGAATCATAATGATGAAGTACTGGCTCACGTAAACACATATTCCAAACCATCGGAATTAAAAATCACCGATATGCGCTTTGCGGAGCTTGAAGGTGCTCCCTATCCATGTATCCTGATGAAATTATATACTAACCAAGGTATTGTCGGGTTTGGTGAAGTGCGCGACATGGCATCCAAAACCTATGCCCTAATGCTCAAAGGACGTCTGCTAGGCGAAAATCCGTGTAATATAGATATGCTGTTCAGGCGCATCAAGCAGTTTGGCGGTCAAGGCCGGCAAGGCGGAGGCGTGTCCGCTGTTGAGATAGCCTTATGGGATATCGCGGGCAAGGCGTACGGCATCCCTGTTTACCAGATGCTGGGCGGTAAATTCCGCGATAAAATGCGTATATACTGTGATACCGATATAGAGTTCCACAGAGACTCACGCTCAGACGGACAAAACATGGGTTTGGCTCTAAAAAAGAGGATGGAACGAGGATATACGATACTGAAGATGGACTTAGGTATCAACTTACTCTACGGTGTACCCGGTACACTGACAGCTCCTATCGGCTTTTTTGAAGAGCAGAAAAGACTGTATCAGCTTTCTCGCAAATTATACCCGACCCCGTGGGAGCCCGATGCACGAAATGAACGCAAAGCTGTCAGGAACACAAAGGATATAAACGATCTTATGGATCGTTTTATAGCCAGAAATAACGCCAGACGCTTTACACCAAGCCACCCCTTTACCGGCATCCAAATCACCGAAAAAGGTCTGGATTATTTGGAAGAATATGTATCCGAAGTGCGCAGCATAATAGGCTATGACATCCCGCTGGCAACCGATCATCACGGACCGATCGGAGTTGATGAGATCATCAGGCTTGCCCGCCGTATCGAGAAATACAATATCGCATGGCTTGAAGACCCGATCTCCACACAATACCCCGAGCAGTGGCGTAAGCTTGTACAAAATACAAATATACCTATATGTACAGGCGAAAACATCTATCTTGCCGAACACTTTGAACCTTTATTCAACGCAAACGGCATGACTGTTGCACATCCCGATCCGCTGACCGCAGGTGGGATACTGGAAAGCAAAAAAATCGGTGACCTCGCCCAAAGATACGGCATTCGTATGGCACTGCATCAGGCAGCATCACCCATACATGCAATGGCTGCCGCTCATATCGGTGTAGCTACCGAAAACTGCTGGGCATGTGAATTTCACGCTAACGATGTTCCGTGGTGGGATGATATCATCATATCCAAGATGCCGAAGCCGCTTGTGGATAACGGTTTTATCGATGTTCCCGATCTGCCCGGTCTCGGCATAGACGATCTCAACGACGAAGTTATCAAAGAACAAATCTCCTCTTTGGATGAGGGGCTTTGGGAACCCACAGATGAGTGGAACTTTGAGTATGCTGCGGATGGATTCTAGAAAAGAGGTCAGATAAGCATATGGAAAATAAGGTAGCATTTATTACAGGTGCCGGTTCAGGTCTGGGCAGCGGCATCGCTCGTACGCTTTGCGCAGAGGGCTATGATATCGCTTTGCATACCGGCTCAAATACTCAAAGAGCAAATAAACTCAAAGACGAACTGATAGCCGAAACAGGACGCAGGGTCGAAGTATTCACTGCCGATTTTACTCAGTATGGTGCGGCTGCAGATTTGTTTAAGCAATTTAATGAAGCATTTGACAGGCTTGATATTTTCGTCGCAAATGCCGGGGTATCAGAGTTTGGACGGTTGATGGAAATGCCTGAGGAGTTGTATGACAGGATACATAATATCAACTTTAAAAGTGCATACTTTTGTGTCCGTGAAGCAGCTCTTTCTATGAAAAAGTTTGAAATAGCAGGCAGTATCGTATTGATTTCTTCAAATCAGCATTTGAATATAGGGCCGGGCAACTCGGCTTATTCACTTTCAAAGGAGTCGATGATAAAACTTACAAAGCATGCAGCCGTTGAGTTTGCACGATACAAAATACGTGTCAACTGCATCGCTCCCGGGTTTGTAAACACGGGTGAAGAGCGGATGGAGCCAATGAAGGGCAGATTTGAAAAAACGATCCCGATGCAACGCTGGGTCGAGCCTGAAGAAATCGCCCGATGGATTTTGTTTATGCATAGCAACGATGCTTTGTCGCTGACCGGCGATACGATAGAGCTCGATGGCGGAGCGCGGCTTTTGAGCGGCGATCCGTATAATTACTACAAAGAAAGAGGAGAAAAGTAAATGCCGTTGAACTTACTTGAAGCAAAAGGTTCGAGCGCTATCCCGCCGACGCCTTTTGATGAAAACGATAAAATCGACATCAAATCCCTGGAGAGAGTTTATGAGTTTATCGTCCAATGTGATTCCACATCCATAACCACACCTGTTATGGTGAGTGAGTTTGAATCACTGAGCGAAGATGAGCGTAAGCTTATGATCCGTGTTGCCTGCGAGGTCGTAAACGGAAGATGTGCGATCATCGCAAATACCACTGCACCGTGTATGCATCAGGCTGCAAACTATGCAGAATACGCGCAAAAATGCGGTGCCGACTCGGTTATCGCGATGGGTCCTGCCGGAACGGATTATGCATATGTAAAGCGGTTTTTTAAAGCGATCTCTGATGCGGTATCAATACCCGTGATGATCCAAAATCATTCCGGTGCAGGCTTTATGCTCAGTTCCGAACAGGTGATAGAGCTTTGCGAGACTATTGAGAATGTAAAATGGGTCAAGGAAGAACGGCAGCCGGGACCGATATCAGTCGGGAATGTCAATGCTATCAGGACTCCGGCTCTTGAGGGTATTATGTCCGGCTACGGCAGTCAGTATGCGCCGCTTGATTTTGCCCGCGGTGCGATCGCTTGCATCCATGCATGCGAGTGGGCGGATCTGGTACAGCCTGTATGGGATCTGTTCTTCGAGGGCAAAGAGGAAGAGGCAAGAGCGATGCACTACGCAACATTACCGGCATTGCAGCTTGAGGGATTACTCGGAATGAGATATGCAAAAGAAGTTCTCAGACGCCGGGGTGTGTTCAGCAATACGACCATGCGCAGAGCAAGCAGAGAACTGAGCGCTGACGATCATGCGGAAATCGACAGGATTTTCCTGCATGTTGAGCCATACATGAAAACAATCAAATTTTAAAGGAGTAGATGCATAATGTATTTGCAGGACAGTTGCGCAAGACAACTTGAGTTTTTCGGCTTCGACTGGAACTTCCGTCTGGCTGAAGAAAGTGAAGACGCGCCGGGCAACGGATTGGACGGCTACAGAAAAGTACAGATACCGCATGACTGGAGTGTGGAATATCCTTTTGACGAGAATTCTACAACATTCGGTTCGGGAGGATACGTAAAGGCAGGGATCGGCTGGTACAAAAAAATCTTTAAAATAAGCCCGCAGACCAAAGGCAAGCATTTGACGATAATGTTTGACGGGGCATATATGTGCACAACAGTCTGGCTCAACGGCAAAGAACTCGGTGAGCATGTGTACGGCTACACACCTTTTGAGTTTGATATCACAGATGCACTTGATTACGATGGTGATAATGAGCTTGTTGTCCGTGTAAACAACTCATTCCAGCCAAACTCACGATGGTACACAGGGTCGGGTATAACACGCGATGTATGGATCCGCTGTGTAAGCTGCGACCACATACCTACCTACGGTACATATATAACAACAGAAATCACGTCGGAAACACAAGCAAATGTCAATGTCGTCACAAATGTCGCCTTATCAGGGCAGGGCGATGTTACGCTTATTACTAAAATACTTGACAACGGCGGCAAGGAATGCGCAAAGGCGGAATCAAATGTTTCCGCATCCGGAGAAGTTAAACAGACCATTGCTTTACCAAATCCAAAACTGTGGTCAGCCGATACGCCGGTCCTTTATACGGCGGTCTCTAAGCTAAAACGCGGCGATGATGTTCTGGATAAGTATAAGACAGTGTTTGGTGTCAGGTCTGTGGAGTTCTGCGCGGAAAAAGGTTGCTTTATCAACGGTCAGCAGGTGAAGCTCAACGGCGTATGCGTTCATCACGACGGCGGCGCTGTCGGTGCTGCTGTCCCTGCAAAAGTATGGCGCCGTCGCTTGACACGTCTGAAGGAAATGGGATGTAATGCAATACGGTGTGCACATAATCCACCCGATCCGAGTTTACTCGATCTGTGTGATGAGCTCGGCTTCTATGTCATGGACGAAGCTTTTGACGAGTGGGCACAATTAAAATGGAAGATTTTTGGCAGCAATACGCATGAGAGTCGCGGGTACTCAGAGTGGTTCAACGAACACCATGTAGAGGATATAGAAGCTATGCTTTACCGTGACCGCAATCATCCTTCGATCGTCATGTGGAGTATCGGAAATGAAGTCCCCGAACAGTCAAAGGCGGATGGTCACATCCTTGCAAAAAAACTCCAGGATATCTGCCACAGACTGGACCCCACCAGACTTTGCACTCAGGCGTGCGACCAAATATGCTCAGAGCCGAATCCTGCGACCAAGGAATTTTTGGATACACTCGACATCATTGGTTATAACTACACCGGACGTTGGAGAACCAGAGCAGAAACACTCTATGACGACGACAAGCGAGCCAATCCGAATTGGCTGATGTGCGGCGCAGAGAATATATCGGCAGCCGGACGCAGAGGCGACTACAGCTTGTCCATGCCCGAAAGATACTGGCGCAGAGCTTACTTCGCAGCCCCTGTCTATGCCGGAAAGCTCCTTCGATATACGATGGTGCATGATTATGTTATCGGTGATTTCATGTGGACAGGCATCGACTATCTTGGCGAGGCACACTGGCCGGACAGAAGCGCAAGCTCAGGTATAATCGACACGGCAGGATTCCCGAAGGATCATTTCTATTTCTATAAAAGCATCTGGGACAGAAAAGAACCGATGGCATACATTTTCCCGCATCGAAACCTTGATTTCCCCGAAGGAATGATCATCCCCGTGCTCTGCTATACCAACTGCGAATACGCCGAGCTGTTTGTGGGTGGTAAGTCATACGGAAAGAAAGCCTACAGCTATCCTATGTACGGCATGACCGAAAAATACGGTCATTGGGACAAAATGCCGATCATTGCAAACACCGATGATTTGTTTATCAGTTGGGATGTTCCCGTCACTTCCGAGCCGATCGAAGTCGTCTGTTATACGGATGACAAGGAAGTATGCCGCTACAAAGTCGAGGCAGCAGGTGCACCGGCAGCTCTCCGTGCCAAGTGCGACAGTGATGCTCTATACGCAGACGGACGCGATATCGCACACATCGAGATCGCGGTAGATGATGCAAACGGCGTGTTTAACCCTTCAGCTAAAAATGCAATAACCGTGACTTTAGAAGGCGCAGCGGAGCTTATCGGTATCGACAATGGTAAGGCAGACTCACATGAGTCGTTTAAGGGCACAACAATGAATGCAAACGGCGGCTTGCTCCTTGCAATGATCCGTGCAAAGCGCGAGGGTGGAAGTGTCAAAGTAAATATCACAGCCGACGGGTTAAAGCCCGCTGTGATCGAGCTCAACTCAAAGTAGTTGACGAAAGGGGCTTAAAGCTAATATGAAAAAATTCGAAATGAATCGTAACTTTGCTGTCGGCAGTGACATCAGTTGGTATCCTCAGATGGTTGAAGCGGGATTTGTGTTTAAAAACAAAGACGGTAAAGAGCAGTGTCTGCTCGATACCCTCAAGGAGTTTAATCATAATGCGATCCGGCTTCGTACATGGGTCGACCCTTCGGATAATCCGCATAGCGGCCATTGCTCTGCGCAAGAAACGATGGAGTTTGCCGT
>Ga0123356_10005405_pt1 | contig 13008 bp, 9 predicted proteins | sample TergutEmb28metaG_2_FD_92546 | JGI IMG/M metagenome (GOLD analysis project Ga0123356, IMG submission 92546) | Embiratermes neotenicus P3 segment gut microbial communities from Petit-Saut dam, French Guiana - Emb289 P3 | ecosystem: Host-associated > Arthropoda: Insects > Digestive system > Gut ... | reverse complement strand
ATTGCGCTTTCCGGAGCATATTCACTTGCAAGGGATTGTAAATCTTAACACTTAGATGTTTTGCGAGTAAGAAGTTGGTAAGGTTTGTGCTGTAAATGCCGGTAGATTCAAGTCCTACTTTTATGTTCGCCTGATCATGCTCATCACTGTACCCAGCAACAGTAGTAAGAAAAGAATCATAACCGTGTTTGTCGTTGGTAAAGGTAAAATCACTTAAAGTGCTGCCATCCGTTCCGAGTATGCAACAATCATGCTTATCCTTTGCTACATCGACACCAACAAAAATCATAAAATATACCTGCTTTCAAAATGTGACACTGCTTGTTCTCCACAGACTTCCTCGCCGTTTATCCTTGTCCGAGATAAAACGTCAATGCGTTATCTAACTAATCAAAACTAAGGCGCAGAGCTGCGGTTGTATCCTCCAAAGGTAACAGTCAATAGAATTGCTGTAGAAAGCACAACCAAGCCGCAGCGTCCATGGATAGTATAGGGCTATCTTAAACAAAACGAAAGGAAATGTATGATGAACCCTATGTTTTCATTATACAAGGAAAGCAGAATGAACAGTTTAACAAGCCTAATTAAACGCGACATGAAGATATTCTACCGCACAAAAGGAAACATTTTCTTTTCATCGCTTGCGGTCATCATACTGCTTGTACTGCACTTTGTAATATTCCGAAACATGTACACGGACAACTGGGAGCAGATACTATCGATGTTCCCCGGCTTCACCATAGACCGCGAAAGCATCCTGTGGATCGTAGACAGCCTGATGTTCTCTGCAATACTACCAATAGGCGCGGTATCCATATCGATAACAGCACTCGGACTTATGGTCGAAGACAGAGAAAAAAGTGTACTCAACGACTTTTTAGTATCACCGATAAAAAGAAATGACCTGCTTGCATCATACCTGATAAGCTCATTTGTGGTCGGCCTTATAATGCTAATAGGATTTATAGTCTTCTATGGTGTATACTTCCAAATCATGTATGGCATAAGCTACTCACTCAAACAACTCGGATTCATCCTGCTGGCAACTATCGGAGCACTCATTTTCGCGAATACCTTCATACTCCTGATAATGACATTTATTAAAAGACAAAGCTCACTTGGAGCATTTGGCACGATACTCGGAACAATGAACGGCTTCATCAGCGGAGCATACATCCCCGTAGGCATGTTCGGCGCAACAGTCGGAACAGTACTAAGCGCACTCCCGTTCTTGCAACTGACCGTACTGACAAGGCAAGCATTTTTGTACAACCTCGAAAGCGTCACACCGCTCACCCACGAAATGCTATCAGGCGAACTAGCTAAAGAGTTCGGACTCGAACTATGGTTCGGCGACACACTCGTACCGATCTGGGGCGTTGCAGCACTAGCAGGAGGCATAACCCTTATTTTACTCTTGTGTTTGATTATCCGATTTGCTAAAATGAAGAAAGCCGACTAAGCAAACGGCACAGACCAAATGAAGTCGGTTATATATGCATTCTGACAAGCGCAGCACGGATGCGGAGCGCGCGCATTATCGCACGGATGCGATAACTAAGCGAAAAAGAATGTGTATGTGACCGACTTCTTGATAAATGGAAGTAAACTATGGATTATCTCAGTATCGCATTAAAATTCCTTGGCAGCTTCGGCTTATTCATCTTCGGAATAAGCCTCCTGTCATCTGCCCTCCAAAAAACCGCAGGCGGCAGGATGAAACGCATACTCGGAAGCGTATCAAAAAACCGCTTCAGCGGAGTCCTGTTTGGAGCGGGAGTGACCGCCATAATACAAAGCTCGACAGCCACAACAGTTATGGCCGTCGGCTTTGTCAATGCCGGAATCATAGCACTACCTCAAATAGTAGGTGTCATAATGGGCGCAAACGTCGGCTCGACCGTAACAAGCTGGCTTGTATCCAGTGTCGAATGGTCACACCTGCTCAAGCCGGACGCAATAGGAGCGGTCTGCGCAGCGACCGGAGCACTGATTCTGCTGTTCACAAAAGTAAAGAAAAATAAACACATCGGAGAAGTAATCTTTGGATTTGGCGTACTCTTCCTCGGACTTTCACAAATGCCCGATGCCATGAAACCGCTTGCAGAACTAGAAGTAGTACAGCAATTCTTCATCTCGATGGGCACAAACCCGATACTTGGAATACTCGCTGGAATACTAGTAACAGCAGTGATCCAAAGCAGCGCAGCATCGATAGGTATACTGCAATCTATGGCATTTACGGGCATGGTCCCTTGGAACGCCGCCGTATACATTGTGCTCGGACAAAACATCGGAACATGCCTGACCGCAGTCCTCTCAAGCATCGGCACAACAAAAAACGCACAGGCAGCATCATATGTACACCTAGTATATAATGTAGTAGGCGCAGTAATATTCTGCATATTAGGTGTAATATACTTCACATTCATAAACCCGGCGCTGGGCGAATCAACAATAACAGCAACAAATATTAGTATGGTGCACACAGGATATAATGTAGCAGCACTTATATTGCTATTCCCGTTCGGACAACTGATTTTGAAAATTGCCGAAAAAATGGCAGGCATCGGCAAACCCGGCACCATAGCAGACGCATCCGACCTGTCAGAGCTCGACGAAAACATACTGGAAACCCCGGCATATGCACTGGAAAACAGTAACGTTGCCCTAATCAAGCTGATGTCCTTGATGCGGACGAACCTGGTACTAAGTGTAGAAATGTTTATTGAAAGGGACTATAGGAAAATAGCTGGATTCTGGACACACGCAAAAGAGATAGACAAAGTAAATGATAAAATCAGCGATTTTATGACAAAGCTATATCACGAAAAACTATCCGAAGAAGAAAACACGCTGCTTGCAGCAATGCTCCACATCACAATAAGCTTAAAAAGAATCAGCAACCGTACAAAAGGATTTGCAAAGCTTGCTGAAGAAGTTCGCGACAGTGGCATAAGAGAGCAATACGCAGGTACTGAGAAATTAACGGAACTATATAAAAAAACCATGCGATGCTATGACAATATGATAGAAGCATTTAAAACTCAGGATACAGAAATCATCAATCAAACAATGCTCGATGCAGACAAAATAGAATCAATGAGAGAACTGTACAAGTCCGAGCATATTGCACAAGTGTCGAGTGCCGGCTACAGCGTAGAGCTAGGTATCGCATTTTCAGAAGCAGCGCGTCATCTCTCACGCATAACGCATAGCATAAAGAGTGTGGTCGAAACCATCCCTCATGTTGAAACATTTGACGAAGCAGTCGAAGAAGTCTTCGAACGCAGATGAAAAAGAGCAGACAAAGCAACCGCAGACAAAGCAACATAATCAAAGAACTGTCACACTCCAAACAGAAGTGCGGCAGCTCTTTTTTTGTGAGCGAAAAAACGACTTTTACAAAAAAAAGCAAAAAAAAGTCAATTTAAGGCTTGACAAAGATAAGAAGTCGTGTTAAGATTAAATCCTAAATAGGAATAATTATCAATAAGGAGATTAAATAGTATCATGAAAGTTAGACTGGACGAACTGATTCAAGCCATCGCTGTTGCACTAGATACCGTTGAGGCAAAATTGCTGGGTGCGAGTTTCAATCATGGGAAACGTATCGCAGTATTATGCTCACTCATGAGCAGAGAGCTGGGTTTGGATATAGAAGAAATCAAAGCGATCACAACATCCGCGCTCTTTCACGATAACGCCCTTACAGAATACATACTCTCAGAGCAGGAGACCGGTGAAATCCAGGAATTCAACATGAAACGACACTGCGTTTTCGGACAAAGGAACATCAATGCCTTGCCCTTTGGCTCAAGTGCAAAAGACCTGATACTTTATCATCACGAGCAAGCTGACGGAAATGGCCCGTTTGGAAAAAAGGCTGACGAGATCCCTGTCGGAGCACAACTCATTGCGATTGCCGATATGGTCGATGTCACTTATCATTTGAATAGAGTATCCTCAGCGGATTTAGAAGCAATAAGAAGCGAAGTTGCCTCACAAAGTGGCAAAATATACACAAAAACAGCAACTGATGCTATGCTTACAGTATTAGATAAGAGCACACTTGACTTACTAAGCGATAGGAATATTGAAGAAACTGCCGCAATATTGATACCGCCCTGGGAAGTAAAACTAACTGACAATACCCTCATCCGTTTAGCAAAGCTTGCAGCAAGGATTATTGACTACGCTTCAGCTTTTACAAGAAGGCATTCAGTTGAGATAGCAGACAAGATCTGGCATATGGGAAATTATTACGGATTCAACTCTACTAAACGTACCAAAGCCTATCTTGCCGCAGCACTGCACGATCTAGGAAAGCTCGCCACACCAACTGAAATATTGGAAAAACCCGGTAAACTAACCGACAGCGAGTTTGGTATAATCAAGGCTCACGCACATGTTACCTATGACTTGCTCAGTGGTATAACCGGATTTGAAGAGATATGTGATTGGGCGTCGAACCATCACGAAAAACTTGACGGTTCAGGCTATGCATTCGGAAAAAAAGCAGATGAGCTTGACTTTGTTTCGCGTCTTATTGCCTGCGCAGATATTTACCAGGCAGTAAGTGAAGCGCGCCCTTATCATCAGGCGCGAAGTCACGATGAAACGATAGAGATATTATTTGACATGGTAGACAAAGGGCAAGTAGATAGAGAGATCGTTAATGACTTCAATATCGTATTCGGAGATCATGCCAGGATTGATGCTTTACCGTTGCGTGAGAAGCTACTCGTAAGCTAAGCACAAACGATATTACCTTTTCGGCAGTACAAAGTTATGACCGCACGCATCATGCCACTCAACAGGGAGATGCAGGTGATCGTCAATGATTTCACTGGTTATGGTAAAGCCGTTTAAAGTAAAAGAGACGAGCGTATTATCATCTTGCTCGGAGAAAGTATAAGTCCCCCTTTGCACAACTCCATGCGAGAGTGATGCTGAAAAGTCGCCGTTACTTTGAAAGCTAACAGTTTGACTACCGTCACTAAACACCTCTGCTCCGGATGAAGTAATCGCATTGATTACAAAGTAAGCGATCAGAGCAATGACGATCACCAAAATGACACCTATAATAATGAACTTTTTCCTTTTAGCTTGTTTGACTGCGAGCTCACGTCGGGCTCGCTTATTATTTGCTTTTGTACTTCCCATAATGGCCTCCTATAAATCCGCTATCAATTTCTAGCATCCCGGTTCGACCCAACCCTTCCGGCTCGACTCTAACCTTCCGGCTCTATTTGTGACGTGCTGAACTCCCAGTTGAATTGCATAAAGTCGTGAACTTCCAAACTATCAGGGAGCTTAATGTACCCGGTGCCATCTGCAAAGAGATGATATACTTCAGGCGTATCTGCAAAACTGAAAGAAAATGCCACACCATCATTATCAAATAGGGGTCTGACTTCACTTCTTTCAGACGAACTCTCCAAAAACCAAAGATGCGTACTAGGCTCTCTCTCTAAAAGTGTTGTTTGACCGAAAAGTCGACCACCTGTCCAAACGATATCTATCCATATCGGCATCATCGTATGCTCGATTGCATCTTCCAGTTGCAAATGCATGGGGAAATCATCCACAGTAACAGGATAAATGACCACAAAATCGCCCACAGAAATAGTGAGATCAACTATCCCCGCAGCCATTCCGATGATATATGCTTCAACCCCGCTACTGTCAAGCGGTTCTATTTCAAGGATCTCCGGATCACTGCTGACCCACTCAATTACGGCATCAGCGCCATCAGGTACGATTTGGGCACGCAACAAAACCGTTCCGTCTATTTTTGCATGAAACGCAGTTTGAACATGATCACCGTTAAAAATGATCAACTCGTCAACCCTCAACGGTAACTCAGGTGATGGCGCAGCGGTGACAGGCACGGCGCGATTTTCGTAGTTGGCTAAGTTAGTGACTATTGGCTCTTGCTCTATCCGGTCCTCTTCCTGAGGTACTTCCTGTGGACGGACCAGGATATATAAACCAACACTAATAAGAGCGACACACACAACTAATGTAATTGCAATAACTGCCGCACGGCTGATCCCTTTCTCAGGCAAAACCTCATCAAGTTCATCATCTTTCGGAGTATTGTCTCTCCGATAAAAGCTTTTTAGCGAGATACCTTTAAGTCTCTCGATCGCTTTTGACTTGCTCTTTGGACTCTCATAGATCTGCGTCATGCTATCTAAGTTAGTACCATTTTGCGACAAACCATCCAAGGTATCACCGTTCAACTGCTCATAAAGAGCCACCACATCTTCCGGCACATCAGAATCCGATGAATCAATAATAGGCACATCAAAACCCGGAGCATCTGAAACCGGTGACGGCTCAGGCTCTATATACGGCATAGTGTCTGAAACCGGCTCACCGTCAGAGTTTGTTACAATATCAATATACTTAGCATTATCGGTACTAAGCCTTGTTGTAACATCATCTTCTGTGAGCACCGGAGCGCCGCAGTCTATGCAGAAAATATCTGATTTACCCAGCATTGCGCCGCATTGCAGGCAATCCATAAAAATTCTCCTTTAAAGGGAAACGCTTTTAACATGCTACATTGTACAACCAAGTCAGCAAAAAAACAAGAAAAACTGCACATAGCACCAAATCTCATGTTATAGTATCAGCAAGAGGTGAAGAATTTATGTATATACAGGGCAAACAAACAAGAGAAAAAGAATTCTTTGGATTCGATTGGTACTTCCGCCATGCCGACGAGCACGGCGACAACCCGGGAGTTGACCTGACAGGATACCGACCTGTACAACTACCTCATGACTGGAGTGTCGAGTACCCCTTTGACGAACAAGCGACAACTTTCGGCTCGGGAGGATATGTAAAAGCGGGGACCGGATGGTACAAGAAAAAATTCCGAGTATCATCATCAAACATAGGAAAGCGTTTATCAATAATTTTCGACGGGGCATATATGAACGTAAGCGTCAGACTCAACGACAAACAACTCGGAGAGCATGTATACGGTTACACTCCGTTTGAGTTTGATATTACAGATACACTAAAATATGACGAAGAAAACGAACTTGTCGTACGTGTCGACAACTCTATTCAGCCAAACTCACGATGGTACTCCGGCTCAGGAATCACCCGTGAGGTATGGCTGCAAAGCGTCAATGAAAACCATATCCCGACATACGGTACATATATCACAACAAAGAAACTTATAGACAGCGAAGCGTTGATATGCATTGAGACCAAGGTAAGTATCGGTGCAAAAAATATTAAGGATGACATTACACTCATAACCACACTGCTTGACAACGAAGGAAAAAAGTGTGCAAGCGATGAAGTGAAAATAGCACAAAGAAATGAAGTAACGCAAACGATAACCCTGACAAATCCTGAATCATGGACAGCGGAAACACCCAACCTCTACAAAGCAGTAACTACCTTAAAAAACGGGATAAAAGTACTGGATGAATACGAAACAGTTTTTGGAATTCGGACAGTAGAGTTCGACTCCGAAAAAGGATGCCTGATTAACGGCAAGCAAGTAAAACTAAACGGTGTATGTGTTCATCATGACGGAGGTTCTGTCGGAGCAGCAGTACCAATTAAAATATGGGAGAGACGGCTAAAAAAACTCAAAGAAATGGGCTGTAATGCAATACGATGTGCGCATAATCCACCCGACCCCGGGCTGCTCGACCTATGCGATAAACTGGGATTCTATGTAATGGATGAAGCATTTGACGAGTGGAAACTGCTCAAGTGGAAAGTACAAGGCAGCAACACCCACGAAAGCAGGGGATATTCGGACTGGTTTGATGATAACCACGTCGCTGATCTGGAAGCCATGGTCTACCGTGACCGAAATCACCCGTCAGTCATCATGTGGAGTATCGGCAACGAAGTGCCCGAACAATCAACACAGGACGGGTTTATCCTCGCAAAAAAACTGCAAGATATCTGCCACCGTATCGACCCCACACGACTCTGCACTCAGGCGAATGATCAGATCTGCTCGGAACCGCATCCGGCGACAAAAGAGTTTCTGGATACCATGGACATCGTTAGCTACAATTATACCCCGCGTTGGAGAACACGAGCAGAGACATTATATGATGACGATAAACGAGCAAACCCCGATTGGCTCATACTGGGAGTTGAAAATCTATCAGCAGCCGGAAAACGCGGCGACTATCGCATGGAGTTGCCGGAAAACTATTGGCGTAGACCGTATTTTTCCGCAGCAGTCAATGTGCAAAAACTGCTACGATTTACTATGACACACGACTATGTCATTGGTGATTTCATGTGGACAGGAGTCGATTATCTGGGTGAAGCCCACTGGCCGGACAGAAGCAACTCGGCAGGTGTGCTAGATACCTGCGGCTTCCCAAAAGACCATTTTTACTTCTACCAAAGCATCTGGAAACGGGAAAAACCAATGGTCTACGTCTTCCCGCACCGTAACCTGAGTCACGAAGAAAACCGGATGATACCGGTGCTCTGCTACACCAGTTGCGAGTATACCGAACTGTTTGTAAACGGCAAGTCCTACGGATCAAAAGCATATAGTTATCCGGCATACGGCATGACAGAAACTTACGGACATTGGGACAGGGAACAGATACCGGCAAATACGGACGATATGTTCCTGAGTTGGGATGTCCCGGTAACAAGAGACACGATCGAAGCGGTCGGATATATCGGCGGCAAAGAAGTCTGCCGCCATAAAGTAGAAGCTGCAGGCGAACCCGCAGCTATAAAAGCATCATGTGATTGTGAAGTACTAAAAGCCGATGGAAGAGATATTGCTCATATTGAAATCAAACTCGAAGACGCAAACGGAATATTAAACCCGATAGCAAAAAACGCTGTGACAGTCAAAGTAGAAGGTGCAGCGGAACTTTTAGGCATAGACAACGGCATGCCGGACTCACATGAATCCTTCAAAGGAGAAACGATGAACGCAGGCGGCGGCATGCTTCTTGTGATCATACGCGCAAAAAGAGAACCGGGTGACATAAAAATAAAAATAACAGCGGAAGGCCTGACCCCCGCTGTCATCGAACTCAAATCTTTGTAAGTGATTTAAATGCTTGCTAATAAGCTCCTAATCATCGTCTTCCAATCGGCTGACAAGTGCACTTATAGCCGCATAAGAATTAAAATTCTCAGGAACAAGCTCTTCAGCCGGAATAGTAACCCCGATCCTGTCGTCGATCTCCGCGATCAGGGTAATAATATCAAAAGAATCAATGACGCTATCATCGATAAGTGTCTCATGTGTCGCAAAATCGATGTCATCATGCATCTCCTGTAAAATTTCCAATAAAACGCTCATTTTTTCTCCTCCAAATACTTCTCCAGCAGCCCCACTCTGTCGAGCTTACCACCCGGTGTCCGTGGCAGTTCGTCCAGTTGAAAAATGCTTTGCGGCAGCATATAGCGCGGCAAGTTGGCTTTCAGATAAGCCTTGACGGTAGATTTTGATTGCTCATCACCCACATAATACATCACTATACGACTGTTTGAATCATCAAAAACAGTACAAGCCAGACCAACCACATCACAACCATTTGCAACAAACTCGATTTCCGCGAGCTCGATCCGATGGCCCATATGCTTTATCTGGTGGTCACGTCTGGAAATGTAATAGAGCTCACCCTCAGTACCTCGGCGCCCTAAATCTCCGGTCCTGTAAATCAAATCAGGAAAAGCCGACAGGGGATTCTGTACAAAAGCATTTTTTGTTTTCTCCGGATCCCCAAAGTACCCCGGCGAAAGACAGGTACCTCTTATACAAATCTCACCGGGCTCGCCGTCTGCCGGTATGTTACCGTCATCATCCAGTAAAATTATCTCAGTATTGGGAAACGGAAAACCGATAGGAATTGACTCATCCAACTCATAAGTCCGTTTAGAATCGTAGAAACATGACATGCCCGTTGCCTCAGTAGGTCCGTATAAGTGTATAAACTTGGTGTCAGGCAAAAGCTCACGCCAGAGATTATAATGTTTAATAGGGAAGACCTCGCTCCCAAAAGCGATCGTGTGCAAAGACTTCGGCACAGAAGACTTAAGCGCACCCAAACCCGCAACCAGACTCAGCGCAGAAGCGACCCAGCAAATAGTATTGATACCATTATCATTTATATACTCTATCAGCTTTACGGGGAACATAAAGAGTGACGGGGGAATGAGAAAAGCCGAAGACCCGAATTTTAAAGTGGTATAAACTTCCTTTAGACAAGCATCAAGATACAAAGGCGACTGATTACCAAACACGGTATCCTCAGTTACACCAAGTACAACCGAAAGATTTTCGATATAGTCAATAACTGACCTGTGCGTCGCAACAACACCTTTAGGAGTGCCCGTCGAACCCGAAGTAAAAACAACATAGAGCGGATCGGCATCAATAGCGCCTTTCCTGACCGAAGCCAAAGCGTCGGAATCAACAGGATGATCGCAAATATCCTTGAAACAAACAGTCTGATACGCAAGCCCCCACTCAGCAGCAAGTGCAGAAGTGACATCATCACATATCAGCAATGGAGGATCGACAGCCTCAAGAATAAGTCGAATACGAAACGCAGGCATCTCAGCGTCAAGAGGAATATAATAACTCCCACTATAAACAACACCAAGAAAAGCAGCTATCATCTGCGGGCTCTTTTGCATAAAGACCGCAACAGGCTGCTTCTTTATTTTGTTATCAATTAAATAACTACCGCAAGAGCGGCTTAAATCAGATAACTGCCGGAAAGATAAAGAATCACCATCACCACCGGTAAAAGCAACCTTATCCGTGTCAGCCATCCGTTTTAAAGTCAGTTCTAAATATTCTAAAACATTGATCATCATCGCTGCATTTCACCGCCTTGGACATGCATTATATATCGGCACTATGTAAAAGTAAATAAAAACAGATCATAGCTGTTAGTATCTATGACGCTATGAAGCGATATAGCATCCCTGAAAACTCCTGAACCGCTTCTGAACAGTACCTTTGTAGCCGGATTGTAGCAATTTGTTTCGCTATTGTTTTTGACAAACATGTAATACATATGTAATATATAGTTAATACAATCTTAACAAATATGAAAAAATAATTTAATAAATGCGGAACTTTATTTTTCCGCCTGCGTCATAGAGGGTAAGAACAAAAAATAAGGGATATTCATAAGCGTTCTCGGCTACGGCATGGGTAACTTCAAGGACAATATGATGGAAGCGATAGCAAACAACGGCAACGGAAACTATGCATACATCGATACGATCCAGGAAGCAAGAAACGTACTCTCACGCGCAAACGACTCAAGTGGTGAAGACACCTTCGGACTAAAAGCAGAGTTCATAGACCTGGTACAACGCTACGGCAGAATGATCAACTACTAGAATCTGCAAACACCTGTTGCGGATTGCCAGTACCCCAACAGGTTAAAGATAGATAGCTTCCTTGCAAACCCTCCTGCGCGAAACCTCTCATCGCAAACGCAAAGCCTCTCCGTAAACACACACACCCCGAACGTTGCCAATCGGCTTTGCTCGAGGGTGTTTGTGGTTGTTATACACAAATAAACTGCAATCATCTAAGATATAAAAACGTAAGCCATATACCCTAGATACAAAGCAAGCATAAATGCCCCTTCGACCCGTGTTATAACCTTTCGCGTCAGAATGAAAACCATAACTGCGATATTGCCAACAGTGAGTGCACCTAAATCAAACAGTTGACTACTGTTGACAAGGAGCGGATCGATCGTCCCGGCAATACCCAAAATGAATAAAAAGTTGTAAATGTTCGTGCCGATAACTGTACCCAGCGCCATCCCGCTTTCACGCTTTTTACATGCGATAATGCAGATAACCAGCTCCGGCAACGAAGTGCCTGCTCCGATTATTGTCAAACCGATTATCCTCGGAGGGACGCTATACTCCTCGGCGATTATCTCCGCATGGCTGACCGTAAGCTCACCACCAAAGAGAATGATCCCCAGCCCAAAAATAACACCGAGTATTGCTAACCAAACAGGTTTCCCTTCATCGTGGGGAACTTCGACCGAAGTGCGATGGGTCACATGCTCATGAGAACGCTGACCTTGCAGAGCATGACGCAGCAGCAACGCTAAATACACGATAAATGTCAAAGTCATCACGATCCCGACAATACGTGGTACAGTATCGGAAGTGAAAAACGAAATAACGAGCATGATCAAAAAGAGCACCACAGTCGAACCGACCATAAGCCACGCCTCAGGACCCATCTCCTTAAGCTTGACCTTGATCGGCTTGATCAATGCACAAACACCGATAATAAAAAGCAAGTTAAAAAAATTCGACCCGACGATGTTACTCAACGAAAGCTCGCTGTGCCCCCTCGCCGAAGCCGTGATACTAATGATCGTCTCCGGTGCGCTTGTGCCGATCGCAATTATGGTAAGAGCAATAACGACCGTCGGGATCTTCAGCTTTTTGGCGACAATGACACTAGAATTAACAAAAATCTCCGCACCTGCGATCAGTATAGCAATACCTGCTATCAGTATTAGAATATTCATATGCCCCCACCTCTCTAGGAACATGATTATACATCGACGCAATACAGAAGTAAACACCCTGAGGGCTCATACCAAGCCTCCCAGGGTGCTTATTCCACTTAATAATTATTTTAGTGCACTTTGCACCATGTGGCTATCGCCTCTAATTCACCTTAGGTGAATGTCCCTTAATAATAAGCATCAACGCTCTCGACCGGAGCATCGCCAAAATCCTCTGCTGCAACATCCGAATCAAGCTCTGTATCTTCGACATCAGGACGCATCGTCGCGTTCAAATCATCTAATGTGTCATCAATTAGCGACTCATAATCCTTAGGATCTTTATTATCGGCCATCAGACTTGCTTTCATAGCCTCCATATACATCTTTGAATCGTACTCAGCTAGCCACCTGTGGTCTTTCATTGGAACATTGTCGCCATTAGCTATACGCATTGCAATCTTAATAGCAGTAAGCCTACTCT
>Ga0123356_10005404_pt1 | contig 13008 bp, 10 predicted proteins | sample TergutEmb28metaG_2_FD_92546 | JGI IMG/M metagenome (GOLD analysis project Ga0123356, IMG submission 92546) | Embiratermes neotenicus P3 segment gut microbial communities from Petit-Saut dam, French Guiana - Emb289 P3 | ecosystem: Host-associated > Arthropoda: Insects > Digestive system > Gut ... | reverse complement strand
GGGGGCTGAACGGCGCGGTCGAGGACTCGAGCAGGGACAGCTCGAACTGCGCGCGTACCAGTCGCGTGAGCCGGGCGTGCTGGGCCAGGGCCAGCTCCAGATACCGGTGCCGCTCCGGGGCAGACATCGTCTCGTGCTTCATGAGCACAGTATCGAGGTAGCCGCCGAGCGCAGTCAGAGGGGTGCGCAGATCGTGCGAGACGCTGGCGATCGAGTCACGCAGCTGGACGTCAGCGGCACGCAGCTGGCGCACCTGGCGGCACACCAGCTGGGCCAGCTGTGCAAAGCCCTCGCGCAGCCGATCGATGTCATCGGCCGCGAGCTTGCCCGCATCCGATTCGAGGCCGGCAGGCAGCTCCGTGAAGCCGCCTTCCTTGAAGGCTCGCACCGCGAAAGCGAGCCGGGTGAGGCGGCGTGTCAGGAACCAGAAGCCCGTGAGCCCGGCCAGCGCACCCAGTAGCATGACACCCGCGCCGGCCACCACGGCGCTGCCCAGGATGCGGCTCTCGCGTAGACGCATCACCCAGCTGCGATACAGCTCGCCGCCGACGACCACGTAAAGGTACCCGACAGCCGGGCCGCCGGCCGCTATGGGCGCCACCGAGAAGACCTGGCGCCCCTCCGGATGGCGCGGGTCGGTACCCAGAATGGGCAGCTGGGAGCCTTGCCGCAGGAACGCGTTGATCGGTGCCATCTCAACATGGTCAAGCTGTACGCGGCCGTGGGGGGCATTGAAAGCGAGGACCCGCCCGCGCGGGTCCAGCAGATACATCTCGATCGTCGGATTGATCCGCATCGCATCCCCGAAGATCGCGCCAACGGACCGGGTGTCGAGCCGTCCTTCACGCATGAACCCGTAGTGCTGCACCAGCCACGCCGCGAGCTCGCGGTGCAGCCGCTGATTGGCCTCCTGATGGTAGAGCTGGGCGGTCATGTCCAGCCCGATGATGCCGGTTGCGCCCACAAGCAAAGCGACGCCGGCCGCCACGGCCGCAAGCCGCACTGCGAGACTTGCGAACAGCTCGCGAAAGACACTCCTCCTCGCTGCCACGTCAGGAAGACGCCAGCTTGTACCCCGCGCCGCGTACCGTGATCAGCAGCGCGGGGCGGGCAGGGTCGAGCTCCAGCTTGGCTCGCAACCGGTTAAGGTGCGAGTTGACCGTGTGTTCGAAGCCGTTGTAGCCCTCGCCCCAGACCGCATCGAGAAGCTCGGAACGGCTGAAGACGCGCCCGGGGTGCCGGGCAAGCCACAGCAGCAGATCAAACTCACGGGTGGTCAGCTCGATGAGCGCCTCATCCAGCCGCGCGCACCGCTCCCAGCAATCCACCACCAGGGAGCCCACTCGCACGAAGCGCGTGGCCGTGTCGCCGCCGGGCTCGATGACAGCCGGGGAGCGCCGCAGCAAGGCCCGCACTCGGGCCACCAGCTCGCGCACGCTGAAGGGCTTGGTCAGATAGTCGTCCGCACCGAGCTCAAGCCCCAGGACCCGATCCAGCTCCGCGGAGCGTGCGCTCAGGATCAGCAGCGGCGGGCGATGCGCCTCGCGGCCCAGACGCTTGCAGATCTCCAGCCCATCGAGTCCGGGCAGGCCGAGATCCAGGATCAGCAGGTCGAAGCGCTCCGCCAGTGCCCGCGCCAGGGCGCGCTCACCCTCGTGCTCGAGGGCAACTCGATAGCCCGAATCTTCCAGGTGGAGCCTGACGATCGCCGCCACATCGAGATCATCCTCGATCACCAGCACCGTGGGTGCGGCGTGCTTGCCTGCCCCGGCCCTGCCTCCGCCAGTTGCATTTGTATCACTAGACATGGCTCTACCCGCCGAATCGGAGCGCGCAACAAGGGCTCTTCCGCCCCGAGCTTCGCACAGACTGCACACTCCACGCACTTGCGCCCTCTTAGCACCTAAGACACCTGGCTCGCAAGCATCCCGGGCGTGTCACATTCCCGTGAACTTGCCGTGAGGATTGCGCCCACCGCCTCCTCCTAGAATCCCGCCGCCCGCAAGCTCGAGCCTGCCTCAAGTCCAGGGTGGACGGGCGGTGAGCTTGGAGGCAACACACCTGAAGGAGTGACTGCTATGAGCTCGAGAGCTGCGATCCTCGCCGCCGCCGTCGGCAGCCTGTTTCTCCTCGGACAGTCGGCCTTCGCAGCCGACGACAACACCGAGAAGTGCTACGGCGTGTCGAAAGCCGGCAAGAACGACTGTGCCGGAGCCGCCCACGCCTGCGCCGGTCAGAGCAAGAAGGACTCCGGCGGGCAGGAGTTCGTGAAGCTGCCCAAGGGCACCTGCGAGCGGCTGGTCGGAGGGAGCCTCACGCCGAAGAAGACTTGAGCCGCCCGGCTCAGGGAGCTGCAGGACGGGACGGGCCCATGAGCCACCATGGAGGCGACCCAGTTGCTGCTGCTCTCTCCCCGCGCGCGGAGAGAGCAGCAGCCTGCCTGCCGCTGACCGGGATCGGCTTGCGCGCCCCGCATCAGCGGGAAATCCTGGCACATCGCCCCCACATAGGTCTCCTCGAGGCGCACTGCGAGAACTACTTTGGGCACGGTGTCGAGCGCGAGATGCTGGCGAGCCTGCGTGCCGACTATCCGCTGAGCCTGCACGGTGTGGGACTGTCGCTGGGCTCGACAGACCCACTCGACGCCCGACATCTTGGTGAACTCGCTGCACTCGTGCACGAGCTCGAGCCGTGCCTCGTGTCCGAGCACCTGTCCTTCAGCGGCGCCGGCGGCCGCTTCGTCAATGACCTCCTGCCGCTTCCCTACACCGAGGAAGCGCTGCTGCACATGATCCGCAGAGTGCGCGAGGTGCAGGACTTTCTTGAGCGCCAGATCCTGATCGAGAACATCGCCAGCTACCTGGGGTTCGCCGACTCCTCACTCTCCGAGTGGGAGTTCCTCGCCGCCCTCGCCACCGAGTCCCGCTGCGGCATCCTCCTGGATGTCAACAACGTCCACGTCAGCGCCATGAACCATTCATTCGACCCGTGCCGCTACATCGAGGCACTGCCGGTGCAGGCGGTCGGTGAGATTCATCTGGCCGGCCATCGCATCGAGAGCATCGGCGGTCGCGAGATCCGCATCGACACGCACGATCAGCCCGTGTGCGAGGCGGTCTGGGATCTGCTGCGCACCGCGGTGACGCGCTTCGGGGCCGTGCCCACGCTCGTGGAGTGGGACGCCGAGCTCCCGCCGCTGAGCGTGCTGCTCGCGCAAGCGCACAAAGCGGATCACATACGCGAGGAGGCGCAGAATGCCACCGCTGCGTGAGCTGCAGCTGTCCATGGTCTGCGCGCTGCTGGACGCAACAGACCCGGGCCTGTCCACGGCCTGGATCTGCCCGGGGGGCATCGAGCCGGCCGAGCGGCTGGGCATCTACCGCAACAATGTATGGGCGACGTTCATCAAGGCCCTCGCGCTCGGGTTTCCGGTCATCGAGAAGCTGGTGGGTGTGGACTGCTTCCGCTCGCTCGCCCTTGGCTTGCTCGCGCAGCACCCCTCGAGGTCGGGAGATCTGCACCACGTGGGTGAGCCCTTTCCCGCCTTCCTGCAGGCGCGATTCTCACATACACCCTACAGCTACCTGCCCGATGTGGCCGCTCTCGAATGGGCCTGCCAGGTGGCAATGCGGGCGGCGGACTGCGCGCCGCTGAAGGCGGACGAGCTGCGGGCTGTTGCTCCAGCGGCCTATGCTGGCATGCGCTTGAGCTTGCACCCGAGATGCCGCGTGCTCGCTTCCGCCTTCCCGATCATCGAGATCTGGATCGCCAACCAGCTCGGTCGCGACCCCGAGCGCAAGATCGATCTCGGCAGCGGACCGGACTTCGTCCTGTTGCAGGTGCGAGGTGGTTGCGCACTGCTGCGCCGGCTTGCGCAACCTGACTTCTGCCTGCTGCAAACGCTGACCGCGGATGGCACCCTGGGAGAGGCCCTCGATGCCGCACTCGCCATCGAGGCTGACTTCGATCTGGGCGCCGCGCTCGGCCGCTATTTCACGCTGGGACTCTTCTCGGGAGTATCATGATGGCCATCCTCCTCAAGCTCGCAGAGTGGCACGCTGCCCTCGCACGTCTGCTTGATGCACCGCGCTCGCTTGTGCTCCTCGCCACACGCTTCTATGTCGGCTGGCAGTTCTGGAAGTCAGGATGGCTGAAGCTGGGCTCCTGGAGCAGCACGCTCGATCTATTCAGGACGGAGTACCACGTGCCCCTGCTACCTCCACCGGTGGCCGCCGTAAGCGGTGCCTGCGGTGAGATCTTCTTTCCGGCCCTGCTGTTCCTTGGCCTGTTCAGCCGGGTCGGAGCGCTCGGGGCGCTCTTCGTCAATATCATGGCGGTCATCTCATACCGGCAGGTCCTGCTGGCTCCCGGCTACGAGGCGGCGCTTGGACAGCACATCCTGTGGGGGTTCATGCTGCTCATCCTCGCCGTGTTCGGCCCGGGCCGCGTCGCGCTCGACACCTGGCTGCAGCGGCGGCTGGCGGCACGTTGCCGGCCCTTCACGCCGGGCCTGCCGGTATCGACCGGACCCTGAGCGCATCCAGGAGCAGACCCTCCATGAGAGCACAGAAGCCACCGGACTCCCGGCACCCAATTACTCGATTACCCCACCGCCCAAGCTCGATGAGGCCGGTATCGGCACTGTGAGCGCAATCTCCGGACGGCGATGCTATCGCGCCCGGCACGAGCTCTCGCAGACCTGCATGTGCGCCCTGGCAGCCGCGGCGCAGGCCCCCACGGGTGTGGCGGCGTGACCCACCCAAGCGCCGAGCATCTGCGCCTTGCGGCGTGCTTCCCCGAAGGCGAGGGCTGGCAGAAGTGGGGCCCCTACCTGTCGGAGAGACAGTGGGGCACGGTGCGTGAGGACTACAGCCCGCAAGGCACGGCCTGGGAGTACTTCCCACACGAGCACGCGCGCTCGCGCGCCTACCGCTGGGGCGAGGACGGCCTGGCCGGGTTCAGCGACCTGAGGCAGCGTCTGTGCCTCGGGCTCGCCCTGTGGAACACCCGCGACCCGATCCTGAAGGAACGGCTTTTCGGGCTCACCAACGACGAAGGCAACCACGGGGAAGATGTCAAGGAGCTGTACTACTACCTGGATGCGACCCCGAGCCACTCCTACCTGCGGATGCTCTACAAGTATCCCCAGGGGGCCTATCCCTACGAGCGCCTCTGCAGCGAGAACCGACGGCGCGGTCTACCGGAGCCCGAGTGGGAGCTCATCGACACGGAGCTGTTCGACGAGGATCGCTATTTCGACGTCTTCGTCGAGTACGCGCAGGTCGAGCCGGAGGACATCCTGATGCGCATCACGGTGCATAACCGTGGGCCCGAGGAAGCACCGCTCCATGTGCTGCCGCAGCTGTGGTTCCGCAACACCTGGAGCTGGCGGGCCGGCGCGCCCCGGCCCCTGTTGAGCGTGGACCAAGGCGCGATCCGGGCTGAGCATCCGAGCCTCGGCACCTACTACCTGCACGCCGACGGGATACCCCGCGAGCTCCTGTTCTGCGACAACGACACGAATCCCGCCCGGCTCTGGAACGACACCCGCCAGGCAGGTCACTGGAAGGACGCCTTTCACGAGCGTGTCGTGCACGCTCACTTGCAGGCGGTCAATCCGGTCCGCCGCGGAACCAAGGCCGCCGTGTGGTACGCGGCGCGGATCGCGGCGGGCGGGGTGGCACAGATTCAGCTGCGGCTCGCGCGCGGTCGGCTGGCGGCCCCCTTTGTTGACCTGGCATCACTGCTCGAGCGGCGCCGCCGGGAAGCTGACGAGTTCTACGCCGTGCTACAGGCCGGCATCGATGACCCGGATGCCCGCGCGGTGCAGCGGCAGGCCTTCGCCGGGATGATCTGGAGCAAGCAGTTCTTCCATCTCGATGTACCGCGCTGGCTGAACGGCGATCCCGCACAACCCGCGCCCCCGCCCTTGAGGCGCACGGGTCGCAACTGCGACTGGCTACATCTGAACAATGCGGATGTGATCTCGATGCCCGACAAGTGGGAGTATCCCTGGTACGCGGCCTGGGACCTTGCCTTCCACTGCGTCACCTTCGCGCACCTGGACCCCGAGTTCGCCAAGGGGCAGCTCGTGCTCCTGACGCGCGAGTGGTACATGCATCCCAACGGTCAGATGCCCGCGTACGAGTGGGCCTTGGGCGATGTGAACCCGCCGGTGCATGCCTGGGCAGCCTGGCGCGTCTTCCAGATCGATCGCAAGCAGCGCGGCGGGGCGGGCGATCTGCGCTTCCTCGAGCGGGTCTTCCACAAGCTGATGCTGAACTTCACCTGGTGGGTGAATCGCAAGGACGCGCTGGGGCACAACGTCTTCCAGGGCGGCTTTCTCGGCCTGGACAACATCGGGGTCTTCGATCGCAGCAGCCCGCTGCCCGCAGGCGGGCACATCGATCAGGCGGACGGCACCAGCTGGATGGCGATGTACGCCCTCAATCTGATGCGCATCGCGCTCGAGCTTGCCCAGCACAACAGCGTGTACGAGGACATCGCGACCAAGTTCTTCGAGCACTTCCTGTCCATCGCCGAGGCGATGAGCCACATAGGCGGCCGCCACGGCGGCGTCGGCCTGTGGGACGAGGACGATCAGTTCTTCTACGACGTGCTGCATATGCCGGATGGCCGCATGCAGCCGCTGAAGCTACGCTCGATGGTCGGCCTTATCCCGCTGTTTGCGGTGGAGACGCTCGAGCCCGAGCTGCTCGAGAGCTTGCCGGGCTTCAAGCGCCGGCTGGAGTGGTTCCTGCGCTACCGGCCCGAGCTCGCCGCGCTGGTGTCGCACTGGAACCAGGAGGGACGCGGCCATCGCCGGCTGCTCTCCCTGCTGCGCGGGCACCGGATGAAGTGCCTGCTCAGGCGCCTGCTCGATGAGACGGAGTTCCTCTCACCCTATGGTGTACGTGCGCTCTCGCGTGCCCATGCCGACACGCCCTACATCTACCACCACGACGGCATGGATCTTCAGGTGCGCTACCAGCCGGCCGAGTCGGACAACCGGCTGTTCGGCGGCAATTCCAACTGGCGCGGCCCGATCTGGTTCCCGGTCAACTTCCTGATCATCGAGTCGCTGCAGAAGTTCCATCACTACTATGGCGATGACTTTCGCATCGAGTGTCCGTGCGGCTCCGGGCGCTTCATGAGCTTGAACGAGGTGGCCAACGAGCTCGCCGCACGCCTCACCCGGATCTTCCTCAAGGACGCGGCGGGGCTACGCCCGGTGCTGGGACACCACCCGCGGATGCAGACCGATCCGCACTTCCGCGATCATCTGCTGTTCTACGAGTACTTTCACGGCGACACCGGCCGCGGGGTCGGTGCCGCGCACCAGACCGGCTGGACCGGGCTCGTCGCGAAGCTCTTCATGCCGCGCTACACACACGCTCGCCTTGAGCCCGCCGTTGCGGGCTTGCGCACCGAAGGATGAGCGGGTGTGCGCGGGGCCGCACGAAGCACGCGTGGCGATGCTTGCGCCCACGCTGTCCAGTGTTGGAGACATGAGCATGTACAAGAACCTCGTGGTCATCGGCGGCGGCTTCGCCGGGACGACCGTGACGCGATGCCTGGAGCACACCCTGCCGCCTGACTGGACGCTGACACTGATCAGCCAGGAGAACTACTTCACCTTCCATCCGCTGCTGCCCGAGGTCGTCGGGGCGTCGCTCCTTCCCGGTCATGTCGTGGCCCCGCATCGCCAGATGCTTCACTGCAGCTTGGTATGCATGGCACGCGTGACCGACATCGATACCGAGCAGCGTCTTGTGCACTATCTCGGCGAGGGCAGCGGCACCATTCACTACGATCAGCTGGTGCTTGCCTGCGGCTCGAATGCCAATCTCGAGCTCGTCCCGGGCATGGCGGGCAGCGCGCTGCCGCTGAAGACGCTCGGGGATGCGCTGTTCCTGCGCAACCGGCTCGTGGTCCGGCTCGAGCAGGCGGAGTTACAGCACAAGGCTCCGGAGCGGCGCTGGCTCATGACCTTCATCGTTGTCGGGGGTGGTTTCAGCGGGGTCGAGACCGCCGGCGAGCTGGTCGATTTTCTCCATGCGAGCCTGAAGTACTACAAGCGGATCCCGCCAGCAGAGCTGCGGATCATCCTGCTGCACGGCGGCGAGCGCCTGCTCCCGGAGCTCTCCCCCCGCCTGGGAGCCGTCACCTTGCGCAAGATGCGCACGGGAGGGGTCGATGTGCGCCTCAACGCACGGGTCGAACGAGTGAATGACCGGGGAGTGCGCCTGGCTTCCGGGGAGCTCATCGAGGCAGGCACGATCGTCTGCACCATCGGTACACAGACCAACCCCCTCATCGAGCAGCTGCCAGCGCCCAAGAGTCGCGGGCGGCTGACGGTGAATCCTGACATGTCCGTGCCTGGGCTGCCCGGGGTCTGGGCCGCGGGAGACTGTGCCGCCGTCGTCAATGCGCTCGATGGCTCGCTCTGTCCGCCCACGGCGCAGTTTGCCGAGGCCCAGGCACGCGTGCTGGCGGCCAATATCGTGGCACAGCTCGGCGGGCACGCGACCCGTGCCTTTCGCCATCGTTCCCGCGGACAGCTCTCCTCCATCGGCCACAACAAGGCGGTCGCACAGATCCTGGGCTTGAGGATCTCCGGATTCGTGGCCTGGCTGATGTGGCGGGGCCTGTTCCTGCTGCGGATTCCAACACTGGCCCGCAAGACGCGTCTCTTCCTGGAATGGAACTGGGCCATGTTCTTCCCGCCGGACCTCTGCCACTTCGGCTACCGCCGAACGCAGCGGCAAACGCTTGTCGCCTCATCCTCGAGCCCTGGGGCACCGCGCGCTGAAGCCGCCTCGCCCAGCCAGGAGTGAGCGCGGCAATGTGCATCGCGAGACAGCTGACCAGCAAGCACCGCATGGGTACCGGTCCGATGGCGCGGACGCGCTGGCGGGGCAAGAACCGGTGCGCGCCTATTCGGGTGCACGGAATTCATATACGTGGTTCGTCAGGTCGATGTCCACCTTCTTTGTCTCAATGACGATCGTCGCGGGAGCAGGCTGCGGCGTGCGTATGTCGGTGACAGCATCGTGCGGCGGCTTGACGGCCTGCATCTGGCTGGCTCTGAACTTGAAGACTGACGGACAGGCCTCGACGGTGCCGCGCGTCTGCGGCAGGCATGCAATCGTGCGCTGCCGCGCCAGCCACGCTGCGATTGGCTGAGGCTGTGCAGCGAACAGGAATTCCACCCGGCGATTCCTTGCCCGTCCGTACTCCGTGTCATTGCTGTCTATGGGCACTGCCTTGCCAAAGGAGACAACGAACAGCTGCGCACGTGCGAGCCCCTTCTTCTGGATGAGTGCCGCGACAACGGCCTTGGCTCGCTTCAGACCCAGGCTCTGGTTGTAGTCCCAGGTGCCGATCGCATCCGGATGCCTGGCGACGAACAAGGTAACATCCGGTGGGTCGCGAGACAGCGTGTCAGCGATCGTGCTCAGCACCGCATCTGCCTCCGGCCTCAGATCCGTGCTGTCGAAGTCGAAGAACGCCCTGTCACGAAATACGACCCGCAGGATGGGAATGGACACGGGATAGCTCGCGAGGCCATGCTCCGCTTGCCGCACGGAGTCCTCGTAGATCTCCGGCGGCTGCACGCCGTCGATGCGCGCTAGCCGCGCCAGCCGCTTCTTGCGGTCCTGATGCTCGCGGTCGACCAACACAGACGGCGGCAGGATCTGCATCTGCGCAGCTGCTTGCGGCTGCCCGGCTTGAGGTGGGCCCGGAGGCGCTTGCGCCATCCGATACGTTTGCGGCAGCGATGACCCAGCGCAACAATCGGACGCGTATGTGCAAGCGGGGACCGTGCAAAGTAACCCCGCCAGCGCTGCCTGACGCATGGTGAGCGTCGTGATCAACTGTCGGAACCCTCCGGCCGGCGTGCTGGCTTCTTGCCCGTTTGCAGGCGCTCGTCAGGACCGCTGGTGAGTGCTCAGAACAGCGCCTTGGGCTGGCGGACTGCATTGAACTGCAGCTTGTATCCTTCGACGCCCTGGAACCGGATCAAGGCATCGGAGATGCTGCCGATCATCCGATTGCTGTCTTCGAGCTTGAACGACAGGATTCGAGCCCCGCCAAAAGGCAGGGTGGTAGCGAGCTCGGGTTCCTTCCCTGGGCCACGCTGCGGGCTCCACACCTGCGCAAATACCTCGTCCCCCGCATACGCGCACGAGCTGTCTACCTCGCAGGTCACGACGCCGTGAAAGGGGCTGAACTGCTCCTTGCTGGTCTGCACCGAGAGCCACGAGCTCAGCACGTTTCCGTTGGTATCGGTGACCAGGCGTATACGTATCGGAAACTGGTTGTCGGGATAGCGCACGAGCCCTTGATAGCGTGCCACGGAGCTGGGCGCGGCAGCAAAGCTGGGGAGCATGTCGGGCGAACCCACGGACAGCAGCTCACCGTGAGCCGCGAGGAAGAACATGCCGAGCAGGTCGCGCGACCTGGGATTGGCGGACATGCCCACGACGTGCACCTCGGCTCCCTTGAGATCAATCCCGGCATCAAAGCCCGCCTGCTCGCCCGCCTTTCTGGCCTCGGGAACCGTTGCAGGAACGTCGCGGAAGTAGCGGGTCATGTCCGAGTAGATGATGATCCGTGGCAGCCCGTACCCGAGATTGACGAACGCTCCTGCCTGTCGAAGGGAGGTCACGAAGCCGTTGCTCGCAAGCGTGACCTGCTGATTGCCCATGCGTGCCGCGGATAGCGCCGACGGCATCAACGCTTCACGTATCGATTGGCCAAGACGGACCCGGAAGGCATCGAGCGCCTTCCTGGCCTCGGTAACGGGGTCGGTACCGAAGAATGTCTCGACCGAGCCCATGTAGCCCGCCCTGGCCGCGAGCTGCTTCTTCTCCGCGGCGGAATAGAAGGGCAGGCAACCCGTGAAGACCTCCTTCATCCCCGCGCCGTCCTTGCGTGCGATCATCACTGCCACCCTCTCCCGCGCCTCGAACGCCTGCGACAGCGCAGAATCGCTGCCGGGCAGGAGCCGGCCGATCAGCTTGCGCCACGGCATATTGACTGTCGTCGCCTTGCCCTCGGGCTCCGGTGAAACGGCACTCTCATCGAGCACGATGAGACTCTGGCGCAACGGCGCGACGTAGCCCGAGAGATCACAGTAGCTGTCGAATGACAGGGCGACGGCATGTGGTGCGCTTGCCAGGCAAGCCGCGCCGATGAGCACGAGGCAGCTGCTGCGCAGGCAGATGTTCATGTCGGCCGAGTGTTGTGAGCACCGCAAAGGAGCTTGACCTTGATCGTCATGGCCAGAAAGTCGCTGGCCTTGATTTGCTTCTTTTCCCGGTACGGGTCATCGAGGAACTGCATGAAGACAACGCCCGCGGCATGGGGGCCCATCCTCTGGATCAACATCGAGCGGTAGCGGCTCAGCAAGCCGACCACCCGTTCGTCCTGTGCCTTGAAGGCCTCAAACACCTCACTGGCGCCCTGCAGCGGCCGCAGCGTCATGAAGGTCTTCGCCGCGTTCTCCAGCCGCTCGCGCTCTTCCTCGCTCCTGGCCACGATGGGCTCCACCTCCTCGCGCATGGCGCCGTGGAGCGTGCTCTCGAGCATGCGCAGGCGCCGATTGATGACTTCGAGGCGCGCCTTGAGCCTCGTGTAGTCCGGGTCCGTGTCATGCATCATGAAGGCCCATAGAGTGCCGACCATGTATACGAGCAGGTTTCCGAGCACCGATCCCCCGACGATCCAGACGAGGCTCTGCGAGTGCTCCCCGTACGGGTCGAGGATGGCCTGGGATGTGAAATAGGCGTAGCGGGCGTAGTACACATAAGAGAGCGCCACCGAGAGAAGCACATTGCCTGCGTGGAACATCCTTTGCGCCTGACGCCTGTAGGTGGGCTTGCGCGCCGGGCCGAACCAGTGATGGTACTGCTTGAGCAGCTCGCCGTGGAAATGAGCTGCAACACCGATCGCCAGACCGACCAGTATGGTCGATCCCCAGGCAATCGCTGGGGTGGCCCACGAGAGGGCCTTGAACGCATCGAGATTGATCGCGGCCTCCGAGCCAAAGATCACGAATATCAGGACGGAGAGGTAGAGAGGCCAGTTCAGCGGTTTCGCATCCCTGCCGCCAGGCATGCCCTGCTTCACGGCATTGTACTCCTTCGCCTTGTCAGCCTTCTCCTGCTCGAGCCTTGAGATCTCCCCGACTGTCATACGCAGCCGCCCGGCCACCGCCTTGTAGCATTTGAGCTTTTGCTGCAGCAAGTCCTCCTCGCGCTCAGCCTGCTTCTTCTCAGGCAGGAAGACATCGTGACCTCTCTTGTGGTCGGTGTTCTGCTCGTAGAGCTGAGAGATCCTCTGCAAGGCTGGTGAGCGCAGCGGTTGAATGTGGTTCTGATACCAGTCATCCATCTTTGGAGTGATGTTCGGCACCAGCTTGCCGACAATATCCGTGAGCAGGATGTCTTTGCTACCTGACTCGTCGACCACGTGACCGAGCAGGGCTTGAGCCGTCGGCCCCTCGGGTGATAGATCCAGCGTCAGATAAGTTGGCCTTGGTGAAGGCACTTGCGATGGGATAGTGCTCATGCGTCTTCCCAGATGTATCCTGGCTAGCCTCCCGTGGGCCGTTCCTGCAGGGACGAAACCGACAAGTCGTCAACTCAGCAAACCGGGGATCTGCGTTGGCCCTGCATCGATCCGGCAACGTCGATTAATGCCGTCGTGCAGCCCGAGACCGCAGGAGCTAGCCACAAGCCGTCGCCTCCGCTTGTCTGGTCGCACACTCGCTCTCGACCTATCAGCTCCTGGCCGGGGCGGGTTGCGCCGGAGCCCAGTCTCCCTGATCGTCCTCGCAGTAGAGGTCCTGTACGGTATCGCTGTCCCCGGTGGTGGCGACCTGTGTGTTGACATACCGACAGATTCTCTTGGCCACAGGCGGGGTGAGCTGTGAGCCGCTGGCATACAGATCGGTGCTCCCCTGCTGCTGCCCGGGTGGCGTGACCGGAGCGCTGACCGCGG
>Ga0123356_10005403_pt1 | contig 13008 bp, 14 predicted proteins | sample TergutEmb28metaG_2_FD_92546 | JGI IMG/M metagenome (GOLD analysis project Ga0123356, IMG submission 92546) | Embiratermes neotenicus P3 segment gut microbial communities from Petit-Saut dam, French Guiana - Emb289 P3 | ecosystem: Host-associated > Arthropoda: Insects > Digestive system > Gut ... | reverse complement strand
TATTACCGGAGTTGTGATGGATGTCGAATCTCCTGGGATGGATTTCAGCCTGAAACCGTTTTGTGAGGACACATACCGCACAAGCGAGCTGTCGCGGGACAATATTGTGGAGGCAATTATTACAGATAGGGTATAGTTGCATAATGACTGCCGGTGTCAATATTTGACAATCGGCAGTCTTTGATATATCGATTAGCGACTGCGGAGTGTTATTCTTTTAGTCTATGCGGCATTCAACACTACAGAACTCTTGAAAGTTGTTTTTACGTTGCTTCGATAATTCAGCACATTTTCACATAACAGTTAATTTATCTTTCAATTATTAATCGCTATACCACATTAGATAAAACTTATTTTCAGAAATCTCGAAAAAAGCTCTTGACATTAAAGTAGCTTTAAGCATTACTCTTTGGGTACTGGGTACTGGGTACTGGGTACTGGGTACTGGGTACTGGGTACTGGGTACTGGGTACTGGGTACTGGGTACTGGGTACTGGGTACTCTTGGTGTTCCAAATATTTAAGCACCGCAGCAACAATAAACTGGATGGTTTTATAAAATTGAGGCTTAACAACATTAAAGAGAAGAGGTCGTTAAAATGCTGTTTATTTATCTTGCAACTCTTGAGACTGAAGATGAGAAAGCGAAGATGACGGATATTTATGAGACTCACAAATATGCGATGCTAAGATATGCGCTTTCAATTACGAAGAATCAGGAAATGGCTGAAGACGCGATACATAACGCCTTTTTAGCAATAATAAAGAATAAAGAAAAATTCTTTCAACTTTCTTGTAGGGATTTGCGGATTCAAATCGTTATTATAGTAAAGAATAAATGCATTGACCTCATAAGGCAGCAAAACAAGAATACGCATGAGCATCTTGATGATTTAGAGTATGAACTTGCGACAGATGCAGTACCTGTTGAGGATCAGATTGTCATGAATGAGGATTATGAAACCATGCGGAAACACGTTGCATTGCTTGATGAGACAAGCAGGCTTGTCCTTGAGATGAAGTACATTCTCGGTATGACATATAAAGAGATTGGCGAGGAACTGGGAATGACTGCCAAGCACGTTGATACAAAAATACTAAGAGCTAAGGAAAAAGTTCGGAAACTTGCTGTGATTGGAGGGCGAGCGAGTTGAGTAAGAGAGATATGAGCGACAGTGTATTTGAGGCTTTGTTTCGACAGGCTGTAATCGACAATTTCTTTGAAGAGCTTGATTCTCTTCCGCCAGATGAGGACTTAGAGAGAACGTACACATTTTCTCTTGCCCATGAATCGCGGATGAAAAAGCTCTTTGCAAAAGATGTGCGGGTAGAAAGACTTAACATCGTCTTTCTTTGGAGTAAAAGAGTTGCTGCAGTTGTGGTTATCACTGCGACAATCCTGTTCGGAAGCTTAATGTTTGTCCCAGAAGTACGGGCTGTGGTTGTTGAGACAATAACCGAATGGTATGAGAAGTTTGTCCGATTTACATCGAATAAAGTGGAGGTCGAAAAAACAAATCATGAGCCAACATATACTCCTGAAGGGTTCTATGAGGAACTTCGTGAGAGCGACGAGCTGATTACAACGATAATATATGCTAATGAAGAGGGTATAATCATATTATTCGAATCCAGTAGGGCAAGTGGGTCACTCTCATTAGATAATGAAGAACGTGATTATAAGGTCGTACAAGATGGCAACATCACCTTCCATGTTTTTTCGGCGTCCGGTGAGAAAACCGATAACTCCATAATATGGGATTTCCATGACCAGAGATATCAAATCTCTTCAATAATCCCGGTTGATGAGATGTTCGAAATAGCGCTTTCTGTCGGAAAATAAAATATTTTCAAAAACCTGTAGGGAAATCCCGTTTTCAAACGTTATTATAGCAGTCCGACAAAAGGACTGCTATAAACCACGAAAGGACACAAACATTATGAAGACACGAATCTTAGCAATCATCTTATGCATCTGTACCGTTATCGGAGCAACTGGGATACCATCGGTCTACGCCTCAGCTTTGCAACCAAACGGGGACATCTCCCCTCGTTGGCAAAACATAAACTCAATTACGCTCGATATGAGTTTTAGTAACGGTACAGTCACCAGCTCAGCGAGAGTGACAGGTCAAACTGGAACAACAAAGATATCAGCAACATTTACGCTTGAGCGGCTGACTAACGGTCAGTATAAGTATGTTGACTCCTGGCCAGCCGACAGCACAACTATACTGCTAAGCAGTAGTCGCTCAACGACTAGCTGCACAACAGGGACGTATAAGATTTCCATTTCCGGTACCGCAACAAAGAACGGTGTAGTGGAACCTTTTTCCGACTCGTTGATAAAGAATTTTTAAGTTCTTTTATGTAACCCTGTAGGGATTTTCCGTTTCCAGACGCTATTATAGAAGAATGTCAAAACGGGAGGTAATGCCTGTGATTGTGTAACATAACAAGCGGATCAGAAATGTTTTCGTTGTTGATCCTAATAGGCAGTGGTATAACACATATACCGAAAAATAAAGTATGGGATAAAAAGAAAGGAAACTTTAAAATGAAAAAAATTATTTGTCTACTCTTGATATTTAGCCTTTTAACAACATCATCAGTTGCGTTCGCTGTTGAAACTGAAGCCAACAGATCGCAAATAAACCCAATAACAGTATCTCCCGAGACGGTGACGGCTCTATCTTTACTGCCAGTTTTTATAACATACATTGATTACTCTGACGAAGATAATATCGATGACACCAAAGAACTTGCTTGTTTAGAAATTAATGATGCGTTTAAGAGCAGAGAAAATACACAGCATGCGGGTTCTCAAAAACTTACTATAGACGAATCTTCCGCTCTGCACATAAATAATTCCACTTATGAAATTATTGAGGTCGCAGACGCCAGTAAGGCAGAAATGCTTAACCGCCCAGAATTTGCTAGCACAATTAACCGTATTGGAGAGCTAGTAGATCAAGGTGTTTCTGTAAATTATGTAAACTTTTTTCTGTCTCAAAATGGAGCTTCAGGAACACGAGGAGACCCAAGTGACCCAGCATATTGGGAAGGGAGCTGCCCTAAACTTTGCCCTGCAGGTGGCAGCAATGTATATAACGGATATAAATTTCTTTATATAGAGTCAGCAGTGAATGTGGAAACCACTCCGAAGGTAGCTGGTAATATTGGTTCAATGAATTGGACTTCAGTTGCCGCGAAAATAACAAAGCTAGCTGCTGATGTGATTGTGAAGAATGCAGTATTCCAAGTAGCATCTGTGGCATATGACGCGTTATCGGCAGTATTCAGCGGTTATCAAGCACCGTATTCTGTCACTTATAGTGCATCTTCGGGCTATCTTAAAACTTGGGTCTCTGGTGACCTATATATGCGTACTATCTTAATCAGTGACAACTTAAACAGAATAGCGGGATATGCATACTATGATTGGGGCCATTTGGAATCCTTCAAAGCCAAAACAAAAGTAGATGCAAAGTGGCCAGTTTCAGTAAGACCGGGCGGAACATATAACTATGAAACTAACACTTACGCATATTCCACATGGCGCTACGCTACTACGCCGGGATTCAATGGGAATACAACATTGTATTCGAGTGTAATCAATCTCTACCAGAATACGATAGGCTATTTTACTCATGCTGAAACGGTAGATATTAATGGGATGATAGCATCGCTGGTTTAGCAACGAAATTCATGAGTATCTGGTTGACAAGTCACCATTAGGAGGGAGTTTAATGAAAAGAAAAACAAATCTCGCAACACGAAGAGTAATTGTATTATCGCTTTCTTTTGTTCTGCTAGCTGTCGTATTGCTCTTCACCATACCTATTAAGATAAACAAAACACTTAGTGCAATAGAGATTAAGCTTGACGACCCCTCCTATCTTCAAGAATGCAATATCACAATTACCGGCTTCTATCACCTCAATCTATTCGTCGACGATACCTTTGAAGGCGCAATTGCTGTGTCGGGATACAGTCAAACCTTAGAAAAAATGAGTACTGTACATCTATCGAAAGAAGGGTGTTCGTTATACTACCATCGTTTTGAAGAAGGTTTATATGACGAAGACGGACGACTCAAAAGGTTTGAATACAGCCTTGGGAATATAATGATCGGGCGCTTCTTTAATAACATGGTTATTGCTGTCTATTCTGATAATCCACTTGATAAAGACCGAGGATGGAAAGAATATGGGAGTTGGGGCACGTGGAATGAAAGGGACGGTTATTGCATAGTATCCAATGTAAGCAGTTATGAAGAAGCTGTACAAACACTGCTTGCAAGAGGAGTTATTCAACATACTCCTGTCCAGAAAAATCTCTAAATAAGTATTTTTATGTGCGTCTTGACTTTATTCTCTAGAGAGGTCTTTGATTATCCCCATTGCCAGCAAACGGGATTGGAAGACATAGAGAAGGGGTGCAATTAACAGTGCTACGCTCAACACAAGATACTCATAGTCAAGACAATGCTTAAAACAAACACTCTGAAAACTGTTTATGCTTAGTTCAGAGCACCAGTTTCCGGACAATATGGTTCGAATTGTTTCTGCTAAGCAAACCAGACACAAGCTTTAGGAGCATGGTAAAAGCTTTTTATAGCTATTCGCCATGCTCCTTTTTTTAATTAACAGCGACAGGATTCCACGTAGTAATTACAAGTATACAGCCCCCTGAATCTATGCTACGATGCTCATGTAACGCATAAGCGTACTAGGAGACGAGTGATTGAGGAGACGAGGTAGACCCTTGGGCGAGTGCGCCCTCGGAGACGTGACAACAGCCTGAAACCCATCTGAATAAACTCAAAAACCGTAATTATCCTTCACCGGATAGTTGCGGTTTTTTGCGTTTATAGACAAGCGAAGTGAGCATCGCGACCGAGCTTGCTCGGTCATGATCGAACGAGCGAAGTCTACAACGAAGTTATAAACCAAAACGCCGGCAATGATCCGGCAATGAAAGGAGAAAATCTAATGAGTGAACAATTCAACCCATTTGAGCAGGCCATGAACATGCCCGGAAACGGAGGAACCGACCTGTTCGCAGGCATAGTGCCGGATCCGTTTGGACTGGCATCGCCCGCGCCGGACCCGGTGACGCCACCAGTTCCCGGAGACCTGCAAGCAGCGCCAACCCTTTTCGGAACAGTAGAAACCTCGACGGACAACGACACCGAAACACAGGCTATTGCAAAAGCCCCGGCGCAAATCATCGACCTTGGCAACCAGCCCGAAGCGGTGAGCCCATTTGAAGAAACGGAAGCTCCCAATACCCCGGTAAAGGTGATCGACGGAGGCCAGCTCAATGTTCTTGAACCTAAACCTGCCTCCGCCAATGTAGACCAAACACCAGTTGTTGTTTCTCAGGAAACAGATGCAGAATCAAACCCGAACGTAGTTACCAACCCTCTTGCGGAGGTTTTAGCCGGACAGGACAAAACCGTGCAGCAGTCCATCTTCACGAAGCTGCCGATTTTTGAACATGGCGCTGTGAAGGAACCCATTGAGGATCTGGAACAAACGTTTGAAGACCTGCGTTTAGCGAAATCTGACGATTTTCCCGAGCTTGAAGACGGTATCCGGGTATCGTGGGACGTTGTTTACGGCAAAGTCAGGAAAAGCGTCCCAACGCCGAAAAAGACAAAAATCGGTGAGTTCAAGAAATCGATCGAAACGTCAAAGGAGTTTACCGATGCGTTAAAAAAGGACAAGGACAAATCGCCGGACTGTATCATCAAGCCCAGAATAACGGCTCAAAGCAAAGGTGAAAAGCTGCCTTTGCCTGCATACAAGGGCCTATTCACGAACCTTCAGGATGCGGAAGCATCAGGAAAGGTAATAACCATAGTACCGGGCCGTGACGGTAAGGTCTATGAGATTAGGCGGGAGGAAGCCGGTACGTTTATCACACCTAGCGGCGAATGCGGGGAATTATCAGATATAGAGGCCGGGTTTATCCCGGCCCTGCCCCTGATTCCCCGTGAACGGTTGCTTGAGATCTTAGGGTTTTTCCGCTCACTCATGCAGGACGGATATAACTATGAAGCGATTGCCAATATCTACTGGGACCGCGAACATGAGGAATTCATCACCGTTATACCGAAACAATGCGTGACCGCGACAAGGGCGGACTCGGAGCTTACGGACGAATATGGCCCTGAGCGGTATATCCACTACATGGACATACACTCTCACAATATCATGCCGGCGATGTTTTCATCGCAGGACGACCGCGACGAAAAAGCGACCCGTCTGTACGCTGTCATCGGACGGCTGAACAGATACCTTCCGGAAATGGACTTGAGGCTTTCTAACGGCGGCAAGTTCCTGGCGTTGGATCCCCGTATAGTGTTTGAATCGCTGGACGATTTCTATCCAGCCAGTTGGCATGACAAGATAGAATCTGGCATCCGCGACAATACTGACGATTATGCAGGTATCCGGAACTACATGACATGCCTGGAACTGGTATGCGCATCATGAGGTACTCAGTATATAAACCTGTGAAGGTCGTCATGCTTGGAGCGGGAGGCACGGGTAGTTACGTAGCTATGCATCTCTACAGGCTGATGCATTGCCTTGATCGAAATGTACGCATAATCATCGCCGATGGCGACAGTGTGGAAGCAAAGAACCTGGTGCGCCAACACTTCGCCATTTCTGACCTCGGGCTCAACAAGGCAAAGGTACTCGCTGAACGGTATGCCGCTGCGTTCAAGATGAAAGCCGAGTATATACCGGATTTTATCGAGGACAAAGAACGGTTGCTGGAGCTTGTCAAGCCTGCATTTTTACCGGGCGAGAAGAACACGATCGTTCCATTTAAGGAACTCGTCATACTCCTGGGCTGCGTTGACAACAACAAATCGCGACGCCTGTGCAACGACGTCTTTTACGAGTGCAAAGACCTCATCTATATCGACTCCGGGAACGGCGAGCATAACGGCCAGGTCGTATGCGGCGTCCGGCGCAATGGGAGGACGCTGTCAAAACCGGTGGGTTTTGTCTACCCCGACGTCTTGGAGGATACCGACAAATTCCCTACCGAACTGAGTTGCGCGGAAGCGTCAATATCGGCTCCACAGACGATAGCGGCGAACATGACTGCCGCCACAATGGTCGTAAACCTATTACACAACATACTCGTGTTGGGTGATAACAAAGTTAAGACAGTATCGTTTTCGACAAAGACGCTGAATGTTCAGCCAGTCGCGGAGACGCGGAGAAAAAGAAAAGCGGCATGACCGCTGATAAACAACAAAGGAGAATGAAAAATGCAGGTATATATCAGGAAACTATACAACGGCCACTATTACCTCATCTCAGGCAGACCCGAAAACCATAGGAACAACACGATAGTCGAGGAATTCTACACCCGGCGCCAGGCGATCCGTCACGCTGCGAAGAGCGGCTACGACCTGATCATTCAAACAAGAACACCCATATCATTAAAGGAGGCGGCATGAACATGAAAAAGACCATGTATATCCCCAAATGGCAGGAAAGCAGGTTTTCTAACCTTACCTGCGAACGTATCGTCGTTAACGGCACACTGTATGTTGACGGCAAACTGAGTACAAAGCATATCAGCGGTAATGGTTTCATTTTCGCAAAGTGGATCACAGCAACATCTATCACGGTAAACATTGTCGACGCGGATTCCATCGCGACTGATACGCTTGCAGCGGCGCATATCAACGCGTTTGATATCCATGCGGTACAGAGCATTGAGGTATCAACGCTGGTTACGGCAAATTATGTGAAAACAGGGCGCATGATATATGCGGATTCGGAAATCAGGGATTTACAGGCGGATGAAGTTATAAAGCTTGCGCCAAAACGGCGGGGTTTGCTTCGTACCCTTTTCGCGTCTTTCGTCCGTTCGAAGTGGACTGAATTGACGCAAAGGGACAGGCAAAAGAAGGCCAACTGCGATTTCGACAATGTTGAGACAACAGGGCCTTCAGTTCAGGACATATCCTCCCCGGAAAATGCAAACCCTGTAGAGCTTGAGGAAGCCGCTAGGCTGCTTGACGACCCGGAGTTCCTTCGGCTCAAAGCTTTGTATAAGCTGACGCAGGAGACCGGCTATATCTGGCAGATCACTCCAAAAACAACGCCGACCGACAGAGCCGTTACCGCGTTTACGGCCGCGTAGAGTTCCGGACTATGGCGGAAGAAACGCTGTCTGTCGATCAGACATACTTTGTCCTGGACGCATTAGCCGGCAAGCAGCAGGATATCCTGAAACTTACCGAGTCGATGCAGTCATGCAGGGCTAAAGTCGAAAAACAACTCGCATTGGATAAGGCTCTCGCGCAGGACCACTACCTGACGCTGCAAAAGTCACATGAACGGCTCGCTGAGGACATCAAAGATTGCCGCCTTTATCTTTCCGAGATAGGGGACGACGATCTTGCCGGTTACGCGAATGAGCTTTTCTCCGGAGTCAAGGCGTTCAACCTCATGACGCCCGATTACAGCGCTTTTGCAGGAGTTATACAAGCCTTTGCCGAAAGACTGCCTGTAAAGGATACCGTCAACGCATCGGTTATCTCAAGATGCATGAACGCTGTCCGGATGGGCCACTACCCTACCGACATTCAAAACGTTGAACATATAATGAAAGGCGTCGCTTTCCCGGCAGGGATTGTATCAAATCTGCTTGACCCCTGCTGCGGGGAGGGCAAGGCGCTGAAAAAGCTGGCAGTCGGCAACAATTGCTACACCTACGGCGTGGAGCTTGATGAAGGCCGCGCTGAAGCCGCACAACGTGAGCTTCACCGGGTAGCATTTGGCAGCTTCTACCACAGCCGGATAAGCCATGAATCGTTTCACGCAGTCTTTCTCAACCCGCCGTATTTATCGGTTCTGACTGAAGGCGGGAACCGGACAAGGGCTGAAAAGCGGTTCCTGATAGAAACGCTGCCGCACCTGATGATGGGCGGCCTGATGATCTACATCATACCGTACTACCGCCTGACGCCGGATATCTGCCGCATTCTCTGTGATAACCTCGCTGATATCTCCGTACACCGCTTCACAGACGATGAGTTCGAGAAATGGAACCAGGTCGTCGTGATGGGGACGCGGATAAAGCGGATCAACGGCGCGGAGCAGGCGGACGGGCTGGCCGAACTGGCGTACCGGAAAGACAGCATCCCGCGCATAACCGAAATCAGCGAGCATCGGTACCCGCTGCCGACAAAAAATAAAAGTGTTGATCTCTTTAAAGGCGCCGTATTCAACGTTGCGGAACTCGCAAGGCAGCTCAAGCAGTCAAAAAGCCTCGATGAGTTTCTGACATCAAAGTCGTTGACGCAGAACGTCCGGCAACCGCCGCTCCCGTTCACGATTTCCCAGCTTGGGCTTATAGGTGGATCGGGGTACATCAACGGGCTTGTCGAGTGCGACTATCCCCATATCATCAAGGGGCGTATCGTGAAGGAAGTCCTAACCGAATCGACTGAACATCATAACAGTAAAGGTATTCTCGTGAGCACAGAGATCAAGGAGAAGACTGTCAACAAGATGATCTTCAATATTTTAACGCCGGACGGTTTCAAGTCTTTGGCGTAACAGGCTGAGGCACACTTAACGAAAAACCTCGCATAGCTTTCTATGAAACTGAGCGTGTTGCTAATACAAAAACGTCTATACCGGGGAGTTTCGCTCCCCGGTATGGGTACAAAAGAAGGAGAACGCAATGGGATTTATAAAAAAAACCTTTGAACCTATTCGATTTGCGCGGGCTGTACGCAAGCATCCCGGCATACCAGTGAAAAAGACTGATCCGGACGCACTGACGCCGGACAAGCTCAAGCCGTGTCTGCATGGCGTATATATCCAGATGCTGCGGAACGATTCTATCGACATACGCAGTCTGGACTTTGACAGCATCGGCGAGGGCGATATAGACGACCTTGAAAACGTTCTGTGCAACTCGCCGGCAAACGAGTTGTTTCGCATAAGCGACGTCTTCAGGTCGCTCCAACCGTCCGCCGCCATAGGCCAAGTATTTATCTGACAGGAGGCGGATCATGTATTACACACTGATGCAATGCCTGCGCCTTGTTTTGTTTTTCTACGATATTGGCATCTACGAGGAGGCTGTTGGAGACATTAAGGAAATCACAGAGGACGATTATTTCGAACTGGCGCTGCGGGGCATCTCAAGCGTAGCGCCGCTGTATGACATGGAGGAACTGGGTGAAGACCATTGCTGCGGTGGGCACGTCGTCCACCACTTCAGTGACCCGGCAATCCCGGAATACTACCGCCTTTGCCGGCTGTATGAGTACAAACATTCCATTACGCCGGAAGAAAACCCGTATGTAGTCGAAGCGGACAAGCACTATATCCTGTGTCTAAACAACACGAACGGAGAGTTTGCCACCAACTTTGACGACGAGAAACATCCGAAAGAGATTTGGGTAGAGACATGCCCGGAACGCTATGCCTACGAACATGAGATCATAGAGCTTGTCCATGAAGTGCTGGCGTTCTTCAGGGCTAAGGTTGAGGATCTTCGCGCAGAGCTTCTGAGGGGCCCGGTCATATGGCTTCCTGCACTACCACCGCACAAGGCACCGGTACCGGACGCCTCAGCCAAACCGAAACGTGTAAGGAAACCGCGAATAAAACCATGCGAAACCGTAAAGAAAGCGAGCTGATGAAGAGTGTACAAACTTTACGATGAAATAACGATCAGGATAAGGCCGGTCGACGGTGCGATCATTGTCGAGGAGCATACAGGCAACGTCGTGTCCGTAAAGAATATATCTCCGGAAGACATCGTCGCCTGCCTTGAAAAAGGCTTAAAGGAATCTAAAACGATCCAGTCGGGGTTCCTTCCTTCGAATTGTCTTTCCTACGACGTGAATGACAAGTATAAGACTGTGGCGTTATGGATACCTCCGGGGTACATCGACCTCACGTACCATAAGACTGTTTATGAGCGCTTCCCACTCCCGTCAATGGCTTTCAGCTTCCACCTGGATTCGCGCGGGAAAACCTCAAAACACCGCATGGTGATTGTCGCTGATGAAACCCCGTCACCTAAAACTCCGTTGTATATGTACCCGTTCTCCAACGTGTACCCTAACAGCGAGATATGTACCGGCGCCGCCAACAGCCTGCCGGTATACAAGGATGTTAGGACACTCGGTACGCTGCCGTACCATATCCTACGTTTGCCGAACAACGACCATATGTTCTCTCGAAGCAATAACAAACCAAAAATGCTGTACCGCGATCTGCTGGAGCTTCTGAAGGACAAGGAACCCTCATACTATTATGAGCATATTCTTATCCCGATGAACGCGGGTTTACAGGATTTCATTGACGACAAAATAACAAAGGGGGCTTACCTCAATGCAGCATGATATTCAAAATGAACTCTCGGCGCCGTTTGACGACTCCGATATCGAATGGCGGCTCCAATGGGCCAGTGAAGAAAAAGGGACAGGCATCGCCGTCCCGTATGTTACTAACAGAGCTATACAAAACAGGCTTGACAAGACAGTCGGCGTGGATGGCTGGAAAAACGAGTATATCCCGTGGCATAACGATGGGAAAAAAGCGTCGCAGCTTTGCGGCATCTCTATTTACTTTGAAAGCCGTGGCGAGTGGATCACCAAGTTCGACGGCGCTGAAGATTCGGAGATCGAGTCTGTAAAGGGTGGATTGTCTGACAGCATGAAGCGCTCTGCTGTGCAATGGGGCATCGGGCGCTACCTGTATTCGATGGATACAGTGTATGTCGACGTCGAGAAGCCCGGGAAAACGGTTGTCATCAAGAAAAGCTCTCAGGCAAAACTTGATGAAGCCCATCAGCGCACCGTACGCAAAATGTTCGGAGCCGGGCAACCGACGCAGCAGCCTCAACCGGCGCCGCAATCAGCGAGAACAGCGCCACAATCGCAGCAGAACCTGCAAGAAGGAAAACCAACCCCGGCGCAACAAGCAGCAACGCTTGACAAACAGGATCCATCATCGAAACCTGCGCAGCCGCCGAAACAGGTTCAGCAACCGGTAAAACCGGCTCAACCAGCACAACCGGCTTCGCTGCCCGCAAAACAGTCATCGCCACAACCGCTGCCGCAACAGCAGGCTCAGCAAACACCAAAACCAGCTCCGGTGCAGCAACTCAACTCGCCTGTAAAACCGGCGCCGGCTATACAGCACCCGTCTTCATCGCCGGAGGCGCCGGTAAAATCTTACTGTGTTTTAGGCACATCAATAAAACCGGCATTGAGCGGGCAAAATACGCTCATGCAGCTTAAAGGCACGGACGGGAAAATCATCCTGGCATACATGCAGGGCACTGACCCTGCGATAGTCAAAGGCACATGGATAGACAATGTCGCTATTTCTCAGAAAACAAACGAAGGTCTCATATTCTATGTTCTTGACTCATTCGACATCCGGGCGCCGATGGCGGCGTAACAATCAATTAAGAATTAAGAATGCAGAAATAAAAATTCTGATTACTGTCGGCATCTCCACACTTAACAAAATGAAAGGAACGAAAAATACCATGGAAAAAATCGATACATTTACGATCACCGGTCTGACCGTCGAAGGTTTTAAGTGTTTTGCTGAAAGGCAGCATTTTGACCTGGGCGGCATGACGACGATCACAGGCCATAACGGTCAGGGCAAGAGCAGCATCGCCGAGGCGATATCTTATGTAATTACCGGCAACCCGTATTACGGAAGCGAGCAGGGCCTTGACAGGCTTTATACTATCGGCGGTAAAAACGTCTCAGCGGAGCTGGCAATAGAAACCAACGACGATCTGACACACATGCTGACCCGGAGCCGTGTAAACGATGTCACGACGATCACATATGACGGCGTCGCTATCAGGCAATCCGACCTTCACGCCATGTTCGGAGAAAAGGATGTCTTCCTCTCTATCTTCAACCCGCTGTACTTTATTGAGGTATTGGGCGACAAAGGGAGGAACCTTCTGGAGCGATACCTGC
>Ga0123356_10005402_pt1 | contig 13010 bp, 10 predicted proteins | sample TergutEmb28metaG_2_FD_92546 | JGI IMG/M metagenome (GOLD analysis project Ga0123356, IMG submission 92546) | Embiratermes neotenicus P3 segment gut microbial communities from Petit-Saut dam, French Guiana - Emb289 P3 | ecosystem: Host-associated > Arthropoda: Insects > Digestive system > Gut ... | reverse complement strand
GAGCTGATGAAGAATTTATTTCCGATATTGCCGATCTTTTTGTTTTGGAGTGTTGTATCGGATCGACTGCCAATGCTGCAGATATAGCGGTTTTGCCGTTTTCGGTTTCGTCACGGGTGATCAGGAAATTGTACGGCGGTAATCTTTCGTTTAACCGTGTTAAAGATGTTTTGGCATTATGTGCGGGGGATAATCCGTCTGCCGGTTTGTCTTTGCCGGGTATGGTCGTGTACAGAGAATACGAGCGAATTATTTTCGATGCAAATCCGCGTGAGGGTGATGATGAGTTTGCTCCGGTCTTTCCCACGGTCGATAACAGTTTTATTATACTGAGCTTGGGTCTCAAAATAACTTGCAAATCAGTAATATATGATGATAGTATGTGCAATGCGTCCGAATTTCCGGAATTTTCAGTTTTCCTATTCAAAAATGTTGACATCTGTGGTAAAATGTCGGTCAGGTCGCGCCGTGAAGGGGATAATATCAGGCTGAAGGGACAAATCGGCACCAAAACTTTGAAGAAATTATTCATAGAAAAACGCATTCCCGTCAGGAAAAGAAATTTGATCCCCGTAATCAGTGATGATACCGGTGTGTTGGGGATTTATAAATTGGGAATCGGTGACAGAGCCGTACCGGTAAACGGAGACCTTGCAATAATGCTTGTTTTTGAGGAGATCGCATAATGAAAAATGATATAAAAGAAGTATTGTTTTCGGAAGAAATGATTGCGAAACGAATTGCGGAACTCGGTGCCGAACTTACGGTTGAATACAAGGGTAAGTCACTTATGATAATAGGTGTTCTTAAAGGTTGTTTTATGTTTCTGGCCGATCTGGTCAGATGTGTCGATCTGGAATGCGAAATACGATTTTTAACGGCTTCGTCATACGGGTTTTCATCGGTTTCGTCAGGTAAAGTGAATATTGACGGTGATATAGATTTTGATGTTTCGGGCAGAGATGTCATCATCGTTGAAGATATTTTGGACAGCGGCATAACATTAACGGCGTTGCGCGCTTTTGTGGCAAAGCATAAACCCGCGTCGTTGAAGATTTGCACCTTGCTTGATAAACCTGAACGCAGACAACTGCCGATAACGGCTGATTATACGGGCTTTGTATGCCCGAATGAGTTTGTTGTCGGGTACGGACTTGATTACGGTGAAAAATATCGTAATTTGCCGTTTGTGGCTTCGCTTAAACCGGAAGTGTATTCATAAAGGTATTTTGATATTTTATTATATAAAGAATATAAATAGGAGATAAGTAATTGAAATCTAAAAACAGGAGTCCGCGTGAAATTGGTTTGTATATTTTTATACTTATTATAATATTATCCGCTTTTTATTTAATGTATTCACCGCGTGATCCGGCAGCCGCTTCGGTTGAGTATTCGGACTTACGCAGGTTGTTCATGAACAACGAAGTTATTTCATTCAGAATAACCAGTAATAACAGGTTGACAGCGGAGCTCAGAAATAATTACGGAAATACCAACAGCAATTATGTTACGCATGATTTGCTTGATATCGGTCTTTTCCATGCCGATTTCAGCGATTATATAAATCGAAGTATGATCCGCGATGAGAATTTCAGATATAATTATGAACCGGGGATGAGAATACCGTGGTGGGTATCTTTATTACCGTATATCATACTCATTGCAGTGTTCTTCTTTATATGGAACTCGATGATGAACAGATCGGGGATCGGCGGTGACAAAGGTGCGATGCGGTTCGGAAAAGCACGTACCCGTGTTGCGGGTGATGATAAGAAAAAATTCACTTTTGCCGATGTCGCAGGTGCCGAAGAGGAAAAAGAAGAACTCAGTGAGATCGTTGACTTCCTTAAAGGACCTCAGAAATATATCACGATCGGTGCTCGTATACCCAAGGGTGTACTGCTTGTAGGACCGCCCGGTACGGGTAAAACATTGATAGCAAAAGCGGTCGCCGGTGAAGCGGGAGTCCAGTTTTTATCGATATCCGGTTCGGACTTTGTTGAACTTTATGTCGGTGTCGGTGCATCCCGTGTTCGCGATTTGTTCGATCAGGCGAAAAAAGCGGCTCCGTCGATCATCTTTATTGACGAGATAGATGCTGTCGGTCGTCAGCGCGGTGCGGGGCTTGGCGGCGGTCATGATGAACGTGAGCAGACTCTCAACCAATTGTTGGTTGAGATGGACGGATTTGCCACGAATGAAGGTGTTATTATCATAGCGGCGACGAACCGTGCCGATATCCTTGATAATGCCTTACTTCGTCCGGGTCGTTTTGACAGGCAGGTGTACATAGGTCTGCCTGATATAAAAGGACGCGAGGAAATCCTCAAAGTACACGCACGCGGAAAGATCCTCGGTGAAGATATCAAACTTTCGGAAATAGCGAAAGGTACGATAGGTTTTACCGGCGCCGATCTTGAAAATCTTCTCAATGAAGCGGCTTTGCTTGCGGCTCGCGCAAATAAACGCTTTATCACTATGGAAGATATTGAAGATGCTACACTCAAAGTCATGGCGGGACCTGAAAAGAAAAGTCGAGTCTCCACCGAAAAAAGCAGAAAGATCACGGCATATCATGAAGCCGGGCATGCTGTCGTATCGCATAATCTCGATCATGTCGATCCGGTCCACCTTGTTACGATCATCCCGCGCGGACAGGCAGGCGGTATGACTGTTTATCGTCCGCAGGAAGATAAAGATTATACGTCAAGAAGCGAAATGTTTGAGCGTATTGTTTCGGCACTGGGCGGACGTGTTGCCGAGAAGATATTCCTGGATGATATTTCGACCGGAGCGTCAAGTGATATCCAGCATTCAAGTGCTCTTGCACGTGCTATGGTCATGAAATACGGTATGAGTGATACGATAGGGCCGATCTCATTTGATGACAGCAGCCGTTCGGTGTTTATCGGACGTGATTTTTCACAGACAAAGAGTTATTCAGAGAAAACAGCGGCTGCTATTGATGATGAAGTCAAGGCGATCTTTGATTCGGCGAATGATATCTGCGAAGAAATCATCAATGAAAATCGCGATCTTATCATTGCAACTGCAGAATATTTACTTGAATATGAAACTATCGACGGCGAAGACTTCAAGTATTTTTGTGATAACGGCGGGCAAATGCCTCCCAAAAAAGAAGCAGAAAATAAAACGGAACCGCTTGCGGGCGGCGATGATTTTCCGGAGATACCGGATTTGAGCAGCTTTTTCGGCGATAAATGAAAAAATCAATCCTCCTTTTATTAATCGTATTTATATTGACGATGTCGGTCGCATGCAGCAGAGTACCGAATGAAATAAATACACCCGAAGACATACAACCGAGACATAGGATAGGCGGTCTTGCGGGAACTCCGTCCGTACGCCTTGCCGACGAGCTCGGCATTGCGATTGCATTTGATTCACCGGTCGATATGATGATCGAGCTTCGTGCGGGTAATATCGATTGTGCGATAATGGAAAGAACAACAGCGACCGAGCTTGTTTCCGATACATCCGGAGTCAGGATTTTGGCAGATCCTTTGATTGAATATGAACTGCGTTTTGCTATCCCGATGGAGAACAACGGATTATTAAATGCCGTAAATGCAGCGCTTGAAGAGCTTAACAGAAACGGTACTCTCAGAGGTCTTACTAATAAATATTTTTCGAGAAGAAACTTTACATATGTATCACCTGATGATATTGACCGCAGGGGTGAATTAACGATTGCTCTTGCACCGGACTCGCCGCCGTTTTCATTTAAGGATGAAAACGGCAGATTTACCGGGATGGATGTTGATGTTGCCATCGCCGTAAGTGATTTACTGGGTGTTGAGTTGCGACCCGTTGAAGAGGATGTTTGGGAATTGGTGACAGCGGTTTGGCACGGAAGAGCCGATCTTGCACTCGGGTGGCATCCCGGAGAAGATGAAGGACTTGTAAATACTTCGGAACCTTACGCAAGAGCTGTACAGGTGATAATAGTACGCAGATAACAGGGGAGCGGTTATGATCGATATCGGTTGGCTCGTTGAACACGGGCCTTGCAAAAAATTTGCATCAGGGGTGAACGTTCCGTGTCCGGGCGGAACGGGAAAAACGCAAAGAGCTATGTATGTGCTTCTGGCGGGAAGAGTGGATGTTTACAGAAAAAGTGCCGCCGGCGGGACGCAAATAGTTGCATCATTATTAAAAGGTGATGTTTTCGGCGGACGCGAATACTTTACCGATGCCGATGACTGCACTTATATTGCCGGTACGGATTCTGCCGTTTATGTTATAACGGAAGAATCCTTTAATGATTTGTCATGGTCACGTCCGGAAATACTGTTTGAGATACTCAAGGCGGCATATATGCCGATGAGAAAGATGTCGGCAGCATCGAAACAGGCTGTTGCGCCTGCGCCTGTTTCCGTACCTGCGGCAGCAACACCCGAACCTGACAATACAGGTGCGGATTCAAGTAAAGCGACAGCCGGATCGACAGCTGAATCGATGCCGGCGGTTGCCGGATTGTTTCCGCCGGGGCATCAGCATTATAAAGGCATTACAAAGCCGGAATTTTTACCGCTGGTATTTCCAAAGGATTATAAATGTCCGTATTGTAAAAGTGCTTTTAAAGATTACAGGGTGTTCAGATCAAAATTGTATGAATGCAGTCCAATGCGATATGATTTGAGAAAGTATTTTTCAGATTTTCAAACTGAATGGTACGATATACTGACATGTCGCAGTTGTTATTTCAGTACATTCCACAATTATTTTACCGATCCGAAACCTATCCAAAAAGCGAAAATCGATACTGCTCTTATCACGGCACGCAGTGAAGTGAATATAGATTTTGATGCCGAACGCGATCTTGATTTTGTTTTTACATGCCATTATCTTGCGATCCTTTGTGCCGACGGTTATCCGAGTATGGGTAAGCAAATAAAAGCCAAGTTATGGGGTAATTTAAGTTGGTTGTATGAAGATGTTGAAAATGATGAAATGGCAAAGTTCTCGGCGGAAAAAGCTGCGGAGACATATGAACAGGTTTATACGGAAAGTCGATTGACTCCCGTTCAGGAACAGATAACATGTCTTTCGATCGCAGGTATGCAGCACAGAGCAGGGATAGACAGAAATTTGAAGAAGTTTCTGTTTACGGCAAAAACGCTTACGGCGGGAGATAAAACATACGCAAAACTTGCCGAAGATTTTATGTACGAAATGAAACTTGAGGACTGAATTTCTTGAAGCAAAAAACTGTTTTTTATTGCACTGATTGCGGTAATGAAGCTCCGAAATGGAGCGGGCAATGTGCGGCATGCGGTGCTTGGAACACTGTTGTCGAACAGCCTTCATATACAAAGCCGAAGAGCGGGTCTTCGGCAGGTAAAATCAAAGGCGGCGGTGTGAGTCGCTTAAAAGGAGGTTCCGGAAGCGAACCGGGAAAAATCGGATCGGGTCCGCGTGAATTGAAGGGGCTTGATTCGTCTGACGAAATACGGTTTTTGACCGGATTTACGGAACTTGATCGAGTACTCGGAGGCGGTGCTGTTGCAGGATCGCTTTGCTTGGTCGGCGGTTCTCCCGGGATCGGGAAGTCCACGTTGCTTCTTCAAATTTGCGGGTTATTAAAGAAAAACATGAAAGTGCTTTATGTTTCCGGTGAAGAATCGGAAAGGCAGATAAAAATGCGCGCCGAACGCCTCGGAGTAAAGGGTGAAGGCGTGTTTGTTCTTGCTGAAACTGAAATTTCGGAGATTTTGGCAAACACCGAAGAGCTCGGTCCCGATATTTTGATAATAGATTCAATACAAACACTGTATAATCCGGAATTAACAACTTCGCCGGGAAGTGTCGGGCAGGTCAAAGATTGTACGATGTCTCTTTTAAGATTGGCAAAGGATGTCGGTGTGACAGTATTTTTGGTCGGACATGTAAATAAAGAAGGTGCGATCGCCGGACCGAAAGTGCTTGAACACATGGTCGATTGTGTTTTATATTTCGAAGGTGAACGGTCGATGAATTACAGGGTTTTGCGAGCAGCAAAAAACCGTTACGGTTCGACAAACGAGATCGGTGTTTTTGAAATGTTAGATACAGGGCTCACTGAAGTCATGAATCCTTCGGAAATGTTGTTGTCGGGCAGACCGGAGAAAACCCCGGGCACATGCGTTACATGCGTGATCGAAGGTACACGTCCGATCCTTGCGGAAATACAGGCACTTGTGACTCCGAGCAGTGCAAATATGCCGCGCAGAAATTCAAACGGTATCGAATATAATCGCGCAATGATGCTTTTAGCCGTTCTTCAACAACGCGGCGGTCTGCGTGTCGGCGGTTGCGATGCTTATATAAATGTTATCGGCGGCCTGAACATAGATGATCCCGGTGCAGACCTGGCAACTGTTCTTGCTTTGGCATCTTCATACAAGGACAAACCTCTGCGAAGCGATGCCGCCGTTTTCGGCGAAGTCGGTCTCACGGGCGAATTGCGCCAAGTGTCACAAATCAACCAAAGACTTGCAGAAACAGCAAGAATGGGCTTTGAAACATGCATAATGCCGGCAAAATCAAAAGGCAAAATCCTGATTCCGAACGGCTTGAATGTCATACACGTTGCCAACATAGGTGAAGCAATCAAAGCATCTGTTGAAAGTAATTGATTATTGTCGGCTCAGAGCGGAGTTATGATTTCAATTTTTTATAAATGAAATATATTACTTGGTCGACTTCAAGTCTGTGCAACTACATGTTCCCTACCCCGGGAAGCGTTCCTGTCGCCCTCAGCAATTAATTCCATTTATAAAAAATTGAAATCACAACTCCGCTCTGAGCCGACAACAATCAATATTTCTTACAAAGTTTTAATTTTCTACATTGGTGTACAACTTTTCTACATGATTTTATCGTTATGCGTTTTATCGGAAATTATACTGGCACAGCGAGTTTTTTTATGGTATAGTGAACGTCCGGAGGCTTCGGGGCAGATGAGCGGAAAAAAGAAAATTATTTTAATTTTATTGATTATTATTGCTGTTTTGGTTTTGACAGGGTGTCTTCGTATAACAGCGGATGATTTGTACTTTTTACCTGAAATATCTGAAGAATATTTAAGGCTTCAGGCTCATATAAGTATTTTATTAAGCCAGGGTGCCGAGTTTGCACCGCCGACAAGAGGTCCGAACAGGCAGGCTGTTCAGCTTCGTGATTTGAACGGCAGCGGAACAAATGAAGTGATCGCTTTTTTTTCAGTTCCGGCAGAAAGTGTTTTACGTGTATATATTTTCGAACTTGTTGACGGGGATTATGTCATAGCGGATTTTATCGAAGGTGTCGGAACGGAAATCGAAAGTGTCAGATATGTCGACATGGACGGCGACGGGATCATGGAGCTTGTCATCGGTTGGCAAATGGGTTCGGCGCTCAGGTATATGACGATTTATTCAATAAGTGATTTTCATCATCGACTTCTTGTCAGCGGTGTTGAATATTCGGAAATATCCGTTTTTGATGTCACGGGAGACGGTAATGATGATGTTATCGTTTTCAGGATGCCGGCATTTGAGTTCGGTGCTGCAGCTGAAGTATACTCATTGATGCAGGACGGAGAGATCGTTAAATCGGAAGCAAGACTGTCAACAGGTATTGAATCGATAAATCGTATAATGACAGGCAGACTGATCGACGGTACACCGGCTGTTTTTGTTGACAGTGAAGGTACGTTTGAAACAGGAAGTCTTGTAACCGATGTTCTTGCAATATACAGCGGCGGTTTTTCAAATATTTCATTAACAGCATCAAGCGGTGTCAGTGAAAGTACTGTCAGACACAGAATGTCGAGTTCCGATATCAATAAAGACGGAATCATCAAAGTCCCGACATTGAGGCTTTTGATCGCACAGTCCGAAACAGAATATTTTGCCATTGATTGGTATGCATTCAGACCCAACGGGCAGAGCAATTTGATTTTAACAACTTATCATAATAATTTTGATGAATGGTTTTTGATCCTCCCGCTTGATTGGCGCGGAAAGGTTTCTGTTCGAAGAGAAGATTCCGTTCCGGGTGAAAGGACGATCATATTTTCATATTTTGCAAATCCGGACGGCCTGCACGAAGATTTCTTACAAATAATGAAACTGTCAGGTGAAAACGCAGAAGACAGAGCAAGGTCAGGAAACAGAGTCCACTTACTTACGGAAGGTGCCTCCGTATATGCATTTGAACTTATTGCATCACCCGACAGTTTCGGCTTAACCTTCAACGAAGCGCTTATAAAGGATAATTTCCGACTTATCTACTCTGATTGGATATCAGGGAGTATTACATAAAGGAATGATTTTATTATGAAAAAGATTCTTGTTCTTGAAGATGAAACCAGTATACGCAGTTTCGTTGTGATCAATCTCAATCGTGCGGGATATGAGGTCATTGAAGCGGGAACGGGTGCAGAAGCTTTTGAACAGCTTCGGCTTCATCCCGATATAAAAGTAGCTATATTGGATATAATGCTTCCGGATACAGACGGATTTGAAGTATGTCGAAAAATACGGACTTCAGATCCGCATATAGGTATTGTCATGCTTACGGCAAGAACACAGGAAATGGACAAAGTCACGGGTTTGATGACAGGTGCCGATGACTATATAACAAAACCTTTTTCACCTGCCGAATTAACAGCGCGGATAGATGCATTATTCAGAAGAACGGGAGCTGTCGGTCCTGCCGATACGGGTGAACTGGTACAGGGGCCTTTCCGCCTGAACACAAGAAACAGGACACTCGAAAAAGAAGGTGTACGGATCAAGCTCACTCAGGTCGAATATTCGATCATGAAAATGTTTATGGATAATCCGGGCAAAGCACTTTCGCGTGAAGATATTCTCAATACAGTTTGGGGACGCGATTATTTCGGCGAATTGAAGATAGCAGACGTTAATATAAGGCGTTTGAGGATAAAAATAGAAGATGACCCGACAAATCCTGCTTACATTACAACAGTTTGGGGCTACGGATATAAATGGGGACTCTGAGGGTGATATAGTTGGCAAGGGCTGCGAGATTTTACGAAAACTTCATGAAGGGATTGCGCAGACGATGGCTGAGAGGTACGGTTATCATCGCACTTTCAGCCGTCGTTCTTGTTGTAACCATGTTTTCAATCATCATTTACAGCTATTATTTTGCTACTATCCGAACCGGACTTGAAGCAAAAGCAAGGACTGCAACTGACTTTTTTGCCAATTACGTTGCAAGATCATATGATGATTATTATGACAGTGCGTTTCGTTATGCAGAAACATTTCGCGAAGCCGATCGCATAGAAATGCAGTTTCTCAACAGCGACGGCAGTATAATGATCTCTTCTTCCGCAATGACATCGGGAACATCTCCCGGGTCTCCGGATGTAGCAAGAGCGATCGAATCGGGACGCATTTCCACATGGGTAGGCAGGCGTACGGCAACAGGGGAACGGATCATGGCGGCTTCAGCTCCGATGATCTATGCTGACGGTGAAGTCATCGGTGTCATGCGCTATGTGACGAGTCTGAGATTGGTAGACAGGCAGGTATTTCTTAATATCCTTGTAGTGGTCGGTGTCGGAATGGTTGTTTTAGCGATGGTGTTTTTGCTGAACATGGTGTTCATTAGGTTCGTTATAACACCGGTCACTCAAATAACAAAGATGTCGCAACGTATTGCAGACGGAAGCTACGGTATTCAAATAAATAATGAATACAAAGATGAAATAGGCGATATGGTCGAATCTATAAATGAAATGTCGCTTAAAATAGCTCAAACCGAAAAAATTCAAACAGAATTCATATCTTCCATATCCCATGAACTCAGAACACCGTTAACAGCGATCACAGGCTGGGGTGAAACCCTTATATATAACGAAGAACTCGATGATGATTCAAAACGCGGGGTCGATATAATTCTCAAAGAAGCCAGAAGGCTCACTAAAATGGTTGAAGAGCTTCTCGAGTTTACAATGATCGAAGACGGACGCTTTACTCTTCATATAGCTGAAATCGATATTGCGTCAGAGCTCGAAGATGCTATTTTTACTTTCAGAGAACTGCTTCATCAGGATGAACTTGAGTTTGATTATCATCACGATCTTTATGATACGTTGATAATACCCGGAGATCCAAACAGATTAAAACAAGTGTTTCTCAATATATTCGACAATGCTCTTAAATACGGTCGTGAAGGAAAGCGCATAGATGTCTATATAGGTGTTATTGAAGAACAGATCGTTATTATTATTCGCGACTTCGGTCCCGGGGTTGCGGAAGATGAACTTGAGAATTTAAAAATGAAGTTTTACAAGGGCAGTAACTCAAAAGAACGAGGAAGCGGGATCGGTCTTGCCGTTTGCGAAGAAATAATCAAATATCACGGCGGAAGTCTCGAACTTTCCAATGCAGAGGACGGCGGATTTATAGTAACGATAATCTTACCCATTTCAGATTCACACAGAGATAATTTGTATTAATGAGATTATGCAAATAAACCGGCGTGGTAATGTAAGAATTAGTAATAAACAAGTGAGATATTTAAATGACAGAGCAGGAAAAAAGTAAGGAATATAAAACGTCTATAGGCGGACAAGCACTGATCGAAGGCATAATGATGCGGGGTCCGCGGAAGACATCGATCGTCGTAAGGACAAAAGACGGGCTTCTGGAAAAGACAGATGAAGTAAGGCAGTTGAAAGATAAATATCCGATCCTGGGATTTATCTTTATTCGCGGTGTAGTAAATTTCATTACTTCTATGGCAGTCGGTATGAAAGCCGTCATGTACTCGGCAGATAAAATGCCGGAGGAAGAACAGGAAGATCCGAGCAAGTTTGATATGTGGCTCGAAAAAAAATTAGGCAGCGAAAAAGCAGAAAAAGTAATCATTACTTTTGCTGTTGTGATAGGTATTGCTTTATCAATCGGGTTGTTTATGTTACTGCCGACATTTTTGGCGGGATTTGCTTCAAACCTTACGGAGAGCGTGATATTGAGGAACTTGCTTGAAGGCTTGCTTCGCATATCAATTTTCCTTACTTATCTTTGGCTGACTACAAAAATGAGTTATATAAAGAGATTATGGGCTTATCACGGAGCGGAGCATAAAGCGATCTATTGTTACGAAAAGGGACTGCCCCTTACTTTGGAAAATATAAGGAATCAATCTTCCTTACATCCGCGATGCGGAACAAGTTTTTTATTTATAGTGATGATAGTAAGCATATTGGTTTTTTCATTTACGTCATGGGACAACTTACTTATTCGCTTTACTTTGAGGATCGCCTTACTTCCTGTCGTGGTTTCTATAAGCTATGAAATAATCAAACTTGCCGGTAAGTATGACAATTTCCTTACAAGAATTATTTCAGCTCCGGGAAAGGCTCTGCAGAGATTTACTACACGAGAACCGGACGACGATATGATAGAAGTTGCACAAAGAGCTATCGAACTCGTAATTCCGGAAAACGACCGGGAAGCTGCCTGGTAATATTGCTAAGAAAGAAATAAGTAAAATATGGAAACGTATAATGATATATATATGCGAGTCAGAAAGAAGTTGAAAAATGCCGGGATAGAGGCATGTGAGCTTGAAGCACGTTTTATTGTTACTCATTGTGCTCAAAGGCGAAAAGAAGACATCCTGATGATGAGCAAAATATTTGCTACCGACCCCGAAATCAAAAAAAAGATTGAAGAAAGCCTCGAAAGACGCTTAAACGGCGAACCTCTTGCTTATGTCCTCGGTGAGTGGGAGTTCTACGGTTTGCCGTTGACAGTAAACGAGCATGTTCTGATTCCGCGTACGGATACTGAAGTGTTGGCTCGTGAAACGATAAATCTCTTAAATCGTAAGGTTTGGCAAACAAGATTTCTCGACCTCTGTACAGGAAGCGGTTGCATCGGACTTGCGGTTGCCGCAAATGTTCCCGGCTGTCGTATTGTTATGATAGATTCATCCGAACAGGCTCTTTCCGTTTGCAGAACAAACATGTTGAAAAACAACTTAAGCCGCCACATAACAGTTATGGATGCAGATATCGTCATCAAACCGCCCGCGATCTTAGGCGAATTCGATGTGATCTCCTGCAATCCGCCGTATATCCCGACAGCCGACCTTGCAGACCTCGACAGCTCCGTCAAAGACTATGAACCCGTCATTGCCCTTGACGGCGGTGAAGACGGCTTGGACTATTTCAGAGCAGTAACGGAAAATTGGAAAAAACTCCTGAAACCCGGCGGCCACCTCGCCTTCGAATGCGGCATAAATCAGTCAGCCGCAGTGCGCTATATAATGAAGCAGCAAGGTTTCAAAGACATAAAAACATACAAAGATACATTGGGAATTGAACGCGTTATAACAGGAATGATATAAAAATAACCGGTTGATGGCGTAAAGACATAAGACAATTTAAATAAATGGAGGATGGGGTTAATGGCTGAGAAGAAGAAGTATATTCCTGCGGTTCCTGCGAATGATAAACAAAAGGCATTGGAAACGGCGTTGTCACAGATTGAAAAGAGCCACGGTAAAGGGTCGATCATGCGGATGGGGGATCGACAGGTTGTAAATGTTGAAGCCATTTCGACCGGGTCTATTTCGCTTGATCTGGCACTCGGGATCGGCGGAGTACCGAGAGGAAGAATCATTGAGATTTACGGACCTGAGTCTTCCGGTAAAACAACATTGGCGTTGCATATAATCGCTGAAGCACAAAAGGCAGGCGGTGAAGCGGCGTTTATTGATGCAGAGCATGCTCTTGAACCTGCGTATGCAAGAGCATTGGGTGTTGATATCGAAAATTTGCTTATATCTCAGCCTGATATGGGTGATGATGCGCTTGCTATTTGTGAAGTGCTTGTGCGTTCGGGCGCTGTTGATGTAGTCGTTGTAGACTCTGTAGCGGCATTGGTGCCGCGCAGTGAAGTTGAAGGTGATATCGGGGATGCGAGTGTCGGTGTTGTTGCAAGGCTTATGTCGCAGGCATTGCGTAAGCTTGCGGGGTC